>Ga0179591_1212543_pt1 | contig 11036 bp, 14 predicted proteins | sample CZOMad2_1_08_16f_FD_182891 | JGI IMG/M metagenome (GOLD analysis project Ga0179591, IMG submission 182891) | Vadose zone soil fungal communities from Angelo Coast Range Reserve, California, USA - CZOMad2_1_08_16fungal (PacBio error correction) | ecosystem: Environmental > Terrestrial > Soil >... | reverse complement strand
CCCCCCCTGATCTTTAGTTGGTTTCATGTTTTTTTCTTGACTTTCTTTCCCCCCCCCCTTACCATCGCACGGCGCCCTCCGACTTTTCAGAAAAATTACTTAGGTGTCCCCCATTTCGTCCCTGTTCCCTGAATTTTGTTTTACACCTGATTTTTTCTATCCCGCCCCGTCCGGTTGAGACGTACGTTCTTTTTTTTTTTAAAGATAAATTCCCCCCCCCCATGCTCTCATTTCCCCAACGTAGCTTGTTCTTTGGTTATGTGTTTTAGCAGCGTCTCCCGTGGGCAACGGACATTCCGGATATCCTAATTTTTCTGAGTTTTGATTTTTTGATTTCCGTGATTACCACCCCTCCCACGGCAGGTGCCGGCTCCGCCCGATTTTTTTTCCTCGGTCCGGCCCTTTTTGTAATTGGCAGGTAGACAGGAAACCCCTTAGCTCCCCCCCATGCTGCACACCCCTGTCCTTGCTCTTTTTTGACTCCTTAAGTCCTCAGCGCGTCCTGTGTCGGCCTGCTGCCCGACCCCCCCGCTTCACCATCATGTTACCTTTTTTCATCCTAACGTTTTTTTGTTTTTCTGTCCTTCTTTCTACCCCTGTCTGTTTGCAGGTTTGGGTTTCTGACAGCGTCTCGGACCGTCTGCCCGATCGCGTGCGTCTCGGCCGAAAGGCGGCCATGCCGTTGCGGGGACCTGCCGCGGCAATTTTTTTTGAGTTTTTTCTTGCGTCATGTCCTCACTTCAGCGTGCTGTCACCCTCCCTGTATTGGATAACTGTTCGCCCCTTTCACTCTCCCAAGTCGGGAGCTCACGTCGGCGCCCTTCCGGCCGGCGGGAACGATTTTCCCGGTGGAACGTGGTGTTCCCCTGGGAAAGTCCCCCTTTTAAAGGAGTTGACGCCCCTTTTTTTTTTTTTAGTGGCCTTGATCGGACTTTTCTCACCCTTTAACCGGTTGTGTACGTCCCCAGGGCCTTTCGTCTGCGGTCGTCCAGAATGCCGCGGGTTTTCTTGCAGCTTGTTCTTTTGAAGGTTTTTTTGTTTTTCAAGTTCGCTAGAGCCAACAAAGGTTTGGTTTGATGGTGAAGGTGGGCCATTGCAGGGGGCGCGCCCGGGTGGTGTCAGCGTTGTGTTCAGTGGTGAACTCCCCGTTATGGGCTCACTATACCCAACCTTTTTTTAGATTTCTTCCAGTTTACCTTCTTTTGTCAACTGCCCCCCCTTTCCCCGTTATGAGATTTTCGACACCCCCCCACGGATGCCAATGTTTTGAACAGGAGTTTTCTTTTCACTTACCCCAGTCCCCTTTTTGGACCTTCTAGTTTGAAGACTGAGTTTAGTTGCGTTTTGGGGTGCCTTCTTGCAGTTTGTGTGGCGAACGCTAACCGCGGGACTATTGCTTATGAAGTGGGACGGTGTCTCCATGTTTTTTTTTTTTGCGTCGTAAAACTTTAAGTCACCCCCTTGAGAAAAGTAGCGTCCGATTGCTCCCTTGGCGCATTTGTTTGCCCCCACCTCGCTTTTGTTTTTTAGGCGCACTCGAAGGGGCACCCCCCCCCCAAGTTCCCCCCTCCTCCAGGTTCTTGAGATGGAGAAGATCTCCACACTTCCCTTCATTTGGCGGTTGGGGGTTCTTGTATTTACGTTTGTTTTGCGGAAGTGCGAGCGACGCTGTGTTGCTTTTTTGCATTCTTTTTTCGTTGTGTTTAAGACCTTTTTTCAAGGCCCTAACTTCTGTCCTCATGATTGAACGCGCCCCGTTCAGAAGGCGCTGCTAAACTCACTTCTGCAAATGTTTGCCTTTGGATCCCCCGTTTTGGAGTCCTGGACCTAAGACTGCGTTTTAACCCGCGGACAGTGCATCGTTCCGATTGTCGACGTCCGGGCTGGGGTACTGCGTTCCACCCAACCCGGGACCCTGGATGCGTCCCTTGCGTTTTGTTTTGACAAGATTTTTTCCACTTCTTCTTCTTGGTTTGAAACGATGTGTTCCCCCCACCCCCTGCTGTTGTTTCCCACCGGGCGCGCCCTGCGGGGCGGCTCCTCCGGTGTTTCGAGGCCGGTTTTGTTCCCCCCTTTTTTTGAAATTCGGACCTTTGTCAACCCTGACCTCACGGATGCGGGGCGTCCTCTTCAGGCCCAACCGGTGTCATAAACTGGCTGGGCCCTTTCCTGAGTTTTCCCACTTCATAAGGTTCAGTGATTGAGAGAAAGTAACGTTGCAAAGTTACTTGGTTTCGCCACAGGTGAGCTTCTGGCCATCACCACCCAGAGTGACGTTTGGAAGTTACCCTCAGATACCAAGCCCCCCCTACCTTTTGAGGTTTGGTTTCTTTGTGACCAGTTTCCGCCTACTTTTTACGGCGCCGTGTGCGTTCTTTTCGTGTTTTCCTGATGATTTTTACCAAGCCCCCTTATTACCCGTGAAGTCCTTTTTTGTCCAAACCCCCCCTTTGCCTCCACCTGTTGCCCTAGACTCGCTCGCAACTTTGTCAGCTTCCTTTTTCTAGTGCGGGAACGATTCTCTCCATCAAAACGCACCCCTGTTGAAATGACAGTTGACCCCCCCCCCCGGGGCCTGTCTCGTCCTTGTGTTCTCTACTTTTGTCCCCGCCGACTGCGACCTTATCTCCCCGCTGCGACGACCAATATACTCTGAAATGTTTTTTGGTTGAGTTTGAGATTGTCCCCTTCCCATCTGAACACCGCCCCACCCCCTTGTAGATTTCTAAAGGGGACTGTCCCTGCTACGACACCGACTGCAACGGGCCCCGGCGCGCTCTTCTTAATGCGTTCTCCCCAGAAGGCTGCTTTTGTGTTCCTTGAATTGTCCCATTGTTTTTTGTCCCAGGCCCCTTTCATGTTCCCCCCCCAATATTAGCCCATTCGCATTGACTACCACGCCTCGGACTTACCCTTAATCCCCAATCGCCTCCCTCCCCCCTTTTCTTTCAAGTCAAGGTTTAGAGTCTCTCCTTCATCTGGCTTTGACCGCGTGGTTATTGTTCTTAAGGCCATTCTTCACCTTTGGTTATCTTTGAGAAGAGTTGGTTGCTTTTTTCCGCTCATTCCTTTTGAGGTTATTCTCCAGTTTCATCCCGTGCCGAATTCCTCCCGCAGTGCTGTACGGTCAAACGTTCTTCATATGCCCCACCCCCCCCCCTGTGTTTTTTTGTGGACCCCAGTGTTTCCCTGCCTTCCTCCCCCCCCAAACAAACCAAAATTTTTCCTATGCCCTGGCGTCCCCTTGACACATTCATCTTCTTGGACTCTCTTCTTCTTACCCATCCGGCGTGCGGCCTACAAAGGCGTTCCCTTTCCTACTGGAGATAAACACCCCCACTTCAGGAGGACACACGCATCTGTACCTGCGGCACTGGGCTCCCCAGTCGCCTTTTTTACAATACTTAGCCTCACAACTTTCCAAGCCTTTATTCCCCCCTCCCCTGTTGACAGCTTCCCAGACGGTGGACCGTTGCGCGGGCAGGTAGCTTTTCATTGGGAGTTAACTTGCGACATGGCACGACGGGAACGTTTTTCAAGAAACGGCTCCCCCCCCAAACGTCAGATTCCCCCCCCCCCACTTATATTTTGTCCCCCAATATCTTCATCGCTCCGATTTGTTAGTTCAAGACCTGAGCCCCCACCGCCAAAACCGCCTGGGTCCCCCGGGACTTCTTTTTTTCTCCCCAGTCGTAGTGCTTTTTTGGAAGTGGAGATTTTCATCTTTCCGGAGGCGGTAATTCTTTTGTTTTTCTGTCCCCAGGCGCCTTTGGTAATCTTCTGGTCCGCTTTAGGCCAGATTCCGGAGAGGGCCCGCCTGCAATGATGGGGTTGGTTTCTTTCCCTTTTGCAACCCCCCCCACCTCTTTTACTTTTTTTGATTACCCCCCAAAACCACTTGTGACCTGACCACTTTTTTCCACTCTGCTCGAAAACCCAACAACGCGGAAATGCAAATTTTCCGGAAACAATTCCTCCGCGTCCCTGGTTGTCTGAATTTCCTGTTCCCGAGTGGCTTATCCCGGCCCAAAGGCCGGACTCGACGCTTCTTCTTTTTTCTACTAGAAAACAACCCCTTCCCCTCCCAGAGGCCCCCAGGTTTTTTGTCCCTTTATGTTCCCCCTTTCGGTGTAAGAACCCCGCCTCGGTTTCTCTTCAACGGTGCGGCGGCTCCCCTGAAGCTTCCTGACCCCTAGAAAGTTGTCTTTCTTTCCCTGATACGGCGTCCAACTAGGGTCCCGTTTAGATTTCGTCCCTTTTTTTTCCTTGTTTTTTTGTTTTTCCTGTCTCCACGTGGTTGTCCGCGTGGTAACAGTTTTCTTTGATACAAGATCGGTACGTTTTTCAGGGAGGGCACCTTTTTGTTGATTTATAAGGTTAGAGTCCGACTTTTTTCTGGGTTCCGGCGGTTTAGGATAACAAACGAAGCTTTTATCGGAACGCGGTCTCACCCTTCGACGCAGAGCGTCTGGGGAGAAAAAACCTTTCCCAATTTATTGTGACCCCCCCCCCCTTTTTTTTAGGTGGTCCCCTTCCGTTGTATTTCCCCCCCCCCATACTCCCCTTTATGATGTTGTTCAGGCGTTTTGACCATCTCCGGCGACCCTCGCGCAAAGTTTTGCTCTTATACCTTTCCCCTTCAATGAAACCAATGACTTCTTTTTGCTTCCTTTCCAACACCCCTTCCCTCAGTTTCGGGACGTTTTCCTGCACCCCAAATGTGGTTCTCCCCAATTCCGCCTTGGCATTCTGTGCGCGGGGCAGATTCCTTTGCCCTTTTTTTTGATAGACCCGCCTAGGACTAGCTATCTACTTTTCTTGGAATTCTTTCCGCTCAATTACTTTTCATTGTCAATGATTGTCTTCCTCGGCCCGGGGTGGCACGCCGTACAATCTTTGAAGGGCACAGATGTCCCCCGGAGTCCTCTTGCCTTCTTTCCCCCCAATTTGAGTCCCGTTTTTTCCCTGCACCCAGATTCCTCCTCTCGGTCTGTATTTTGCCGGTCACTGGAGGGATCGTTCTCACCTGGTCCTTTCCCCTGTCCCTTTCTGTAAACCGGGTCTAGTGGCCCCCGGGGTGTTTTGCCCCCGTGTCCAACAACTCACTGTCCCCCGATAAAGGATTGAGGGCCCACTTCCCCTTGTCCGTTTTCCATCAGGCCCCTTTCTTGAAGCTCCTCGTTCGTGGAGTGGGCGCTTGCTCCTCATTCCACCCGTGAAACTCAAATCCCCCCCGAAAAACCGTGATTTTTTTCTGGAGCATAAGAGGTGAAGTTTGCGTCATCGAACAACATTGAACCTCCCTCCCTGTAATGCTCTTTTTTTTTTTTTTAACGGCTTCTTCCTAGCAGAGGGGCACCCGCCTGTTGATTTAGGCTTAGTCCCCCCCAAGGACCTGATATCTAAGAGTGCAGAAGATATGAGTCGGAGGCACATTTACCTTTCACGTGTTGCCTTACACTCTACCCTCTTCCTTATGGTTACGCCCACGACTGTCTTGTGAGAAAAACCTTATAAAGCTTATCCCCAGATCTTGGACCTCGTTATCTGGAAGGTTTTTTTCTTCTATTTTTGCATCCCCCCCCTAGCTCCCCCCCCTTTGTTTAACACACGGGCGCGTTTTCACCCTGCCTGGACGTGAAAGGCCTCTTTCTTTCTAATATTGTTTTTTTTTTTCGCCAGGAGTCTCCAAAATGGACCCCCCCTTTGGACTTTCACTGATGTCCGGGTGGAACGTTGGTGAACCATTTTTTTACTTTTGTGATAGTACATAGGCGACCTGCGTGATAAATCCTGGCTACGGTTGTGTGAGCCTTTCAGAATGTTCTTTCCTCCTTTAGTTGTTCTTGCAGACTTTGCATGATGACTCCCGAGGGGTTCCCAGCTTGCAGCCCTAGATTTCGGTCGGTGGCCCCGTGACTGTGACCGTCGGGTCAATTTTCCTTTTTTAACATTGAGCTCACAAAAACACCCTGGCCCGTAGTGTCCCCGGCCATCAGACGTTCCCCCGTTTGTCATCTTTTTTGCTTTTTCTAGTCCTATGTATGAAGAAGGGTTTTCCTCTGTCCTCGGATTTTCCTCGTTTTTTAGTAAGATCGTAAGTGTCACCGCTGGCAGCCGGTTTTCTTTTTTTACCTGCTTTTCCCCCCCCCCCCTTTTTTTTTCGAGCATGGCGTTGCCTTTTTTTTCCCTTTTCAAGATTTGAGACTTCCTATTGGGACTATCCTGAGAAGTGTTCACCGGCCCCCTCATTTCAGGAGCAGTGCCTTTGGCAAAGTTGGAGTTGTTCCCCCCCACACAACCCCACCGTCGGGGCGCGAGGTTGGGCCTGGGACCGTGACTGTTCCGGCGATTTTCCCCCAGGGGGGGGTCGCCCTTTTTTTGGAAAAGTTTTTTTCGTCCAGTTTTTTCCTTCCCCGTCCACCCCACGGTAGCCCCGTGGCGGAGGATTCGCTGGCCCCTCCCTTTTTTGGGCTTTTTTTTCGCGATTCTCCATGATTCTTCTTTCCCCCCCAAATTTTATTGTTGTCGACAGCGGACATCTTGCTCCCGGTTTGCGGCGAGGATCTTTCCCACTCTTAAGTGGAGCTGGATTAATGCTCGGGATAGATCAGTCCGCCGAAGCTTTGAGGCTGTGGAGCGTGCGTTTTGGTTGCATGCCCTGCAAGAATAGAGTTGTGCCAATTCTGATCTTACAAAATTGGGCCACGCAACCCGCACCGACCTTTCCAGTATTTTTACCCCCGATAGAGTTTTTTTCCAAACCTGTAAAGGTCCCCACGGTTTTGTTAGGTATAAGGAGCCTTTTTTTGTGAGCTCTTCGACTGGAGTACTGATGTTAAGATCGAAAGATAATTCCAGGATTACTTGTTATCGACACGAACTGGAGTCAGCCGACTGCCTCGAGTGTTCCAAGGTGTTTCTGAGGAGGCACATGTCATGTTTCTCCTGAACCAAGGAGGTGTGTGTTGTTTTGGGTTGGTGGGTTTTTTTTTTTTTTGGTGCTTTCTTTTTTTTTTGGGTAGTTTCGTAAGGACCTCTTATGAAAGTTTTCCTGTTTTTCGCAACAGCCGCAAACGCGACTCTTTGACGAATTTTGCTTCCCCAAGGATGACCCACCCTCTTTATGTCTTTGTAGAGCACCCTCACCGCCGTATCCCCTTCCCTGGATTTTTCCCGGGCCCCCCGTCGACAGGGCCCCGTGAAACCCGGACCCCTTGAGAAATTGATTCCCCAGTAGAACTGTGGTTACGAAGCGCAAGGCACCCCCTGCGCCCGTCGATGTCCGCGACGCGCTCCCTTCCAACTTTTTTTAATCTTCTCCCCCCTCCGTCTTTTGTTCATTTTGATGATTCCCCCCCTTTTCAAAGACGTTACCTTGCAACGGCCCGCCAGTTTTCCTGTCGTCTTCTTTCGGTACAGCCGTGTTTTAGGTCTGCTTCTTCGCCTAGCTTTTCCTTTTCTCCCTCCCAAAATTTCCCGTTCCTCCTGAGTTTTATAACTCCTCGCTAATAGATTGGGCTTCTTTTTCTTTGTTTTGCCAGTTTCCCTTGCTTTTTTTTGTGTTTTTTTGTAACCCCCTAAGTCTTCCTTTTGTCCTTGTTGTGAGTGTACACCCCTTGGTTGTTTTTGTTTTTTTTGTGAAGAAGAATCGTTGGTTGTTCGGCTCACCTGGACCCAACAGAAGGTTTTTTCTGGGCTTGACCTTTTTGTCCTTGAGATCAGGGTTAGGGTCTTTTTTCCCTCCTTTCCAGAAGCCCTGCACCCCGGTGAGCCCTCTTTTGGCCTCCGTCTCGTCTTCCAAAGACCCGCTTCCCCCACACCGGCACTGTTCCCGTAAGTCCCCCCTCCTTTCGGAAAATCGGGCCCTTTCCCTCAAAGTTGTTTTTTTTTTCGTTGAAGTCTTTCCGCGTCGGATCGAGGAAAGATTGCCCTCTTCCCAATTTTCTTGCTTTTGTAGTTTCCTTCCAGTCAGTTTTGGTTTTCTGGGGTGACTGTTCGTTACCCAACACGGGGAACCAACCGCTCCCCAGCCTCTTGATAGGTAGCAGTCCCTTTCCCAAGTCCCCTTCCCCCTCCAAAGTCCCTTGACCGGTTTCATTTTAATTTCGAAAGTAGCTTGTGATGGTTCGTGGGGTGTTGACCTGAGGAGGTCAGGAGCATCTTTCGGGGACCCAAATGGTGTGCGCAAAGTTTTACCTCAAGGATTGTCGTTTTTGGACCTGACCTACACAGGGCAGGTTTTTTTTTGGCTTTCTCCGTCCGCTCCTCTGTCCCGGGTTTGCCTGCTTTTTTCCCGAGTCCTTCGGTTACAGCCCTCTTCCCCATCGAGCTTTTTGTCGGACCCCTTTTTTGAAGTAGTTCCATATTTGTTTTTTTTTTGTTTAGTTCCCCTCACCTTCTTGAACCCCTTTACCAAACCCTTGACCCCTGCTTTTTTTTTGCTTGAGGGTGCCCGACTCCCACCCAGCACGGCGGGGCCCTTTATTCCCCCCCCCAGCTTGGTTAAGGTCCCCCGTCTCACGTCTGGTTCTTCTTTGCCTGGTGAACAAGAACCCCTTTTTGCGCCCCCGAACTCTGAGCCAGCCGTTCCGTTGATTGCCGTAATCGGTTTTTTTTGTCCAATTCCCCCCCCCCCCACATCGCTTTTTTTCAAAGCAAAGTCCTTTGGTACCTGCTTCTTCGACCACGGTTCAGCGGAGCTGTCTTTTTCTGATCAGATAATTCACGAGTTTCTTCTTCCGTTTCTTTTTTTCCCCGTTCCAATTGTATTCCCATCGAATTCCTTTTTTTAATGGAAGTTTTTGGTCTAGACGTTTCCCTTGCACCCCCCCTCACCCCCTCCTGTCCCACCAACGTCCCCCCTCCGTCGAGTGGTTCCGCGCCTACACCCTTTTTGTGCAGCCGCCGCTTCTTTAGGTCGTCTTCCTTTAGTCCTGTCCGCGGCCGCTTTTGGGCGATCTCTTTCTTTTTGCAACCTTGAGGAGAAGTTTTGAATCCCGCGTACTGAGTCTATTGGTCCTCCCGCCGTGGGTTGGGGGCCGGGTCGCAAGTGGGCGGTTTACCCCGGATTCGAACAAAACATTTTTGAGATTTTTTGCGTCCCTTTTTGGTTGTCCAGGCGTTCGCGTGGAGGGTTGATTTCTCCACTTTCCGAATGTTCCCCCGTGTAATGATTAGGAGCTCCTCCCCCTTCCCCCCCTGTTTACTTTATTGGTCGCAGTTCTTTCGTGAGCCCGTGTATCCACACTGGTCTCAGAGCAGTTCTTCGTCTTGTTTTCCCTATTCTCGAAGCAGCTTTCATGGGCGCCCACCCCGCCTTTTCTTGAGATGTTTGTTATATTCTTTCCTCCCCTTGCTTTCTGGTCTTGTTTTTACACCTGCCCGTTCTCCGGAACTTTTTTACCCCCTCAGTTGGAGCCACGTCTGCCACTTTTGGAGTGGGACGTTTCGCGTTTTGCCCTCTCCCGGAGCATTTTTATTTAGTCCCCTTGGGCACTTTATTTTCCCACAATTGTTTTGGCCGCGTTTGCAACCGTTGTAGGAGAGGGTCCTTCAGAAGTTCTTTCTGAGGTTTTTCGTGGCACCGACACCCTCCTCTCAAAACTGGCTTGCCCCCCGTCCCTAACCCAACCCCCTACAATTGTTATTCCCCGCGTCTTTTTCACACTTCAAGATTGTTGGTAGCTTTTACGGTACTCCCCCCTCCTCCCCCCCCCCCCCCCCTTCTCAGGTGTGTTTCGCACCACCCGGGCCCGTCGCCCCTCGGACCTTCCTCAAGAGCTTTTGTCCCCCAGAAACAGTTTTTCCCTTTAGTCCCCTGAGTTTGCAAGTCTGTGCCCGAATTCTTTACGCCAGTGGGTGAGTGGTGGGGCCGTTCCCCTTCAGTTAGAAGGTTTCTTTCCTTTTTTTTGCCAGTCTACCCCCGAAGTTATATGCTGCGGCTACCTTCACGCGCCGCCCCAACTCGCGTACGAGTATCGAGTTTGGTCCTCCCCCCACCCCCAACAGCACGCACTCCGAGGTTGTGTCTCTAGCAGGTTCAGGGTATTTTTTTTTCCCCTTCCCCTCAGGATCTTTTTCCCATTCGGCCCGGAGGCGGCGGGGGCGATGCGTAGTGTCTGGAATTTCACCGGTCTCGCTTCTAGAGTTCGTAACATTTTCAGGACCCTCCCCCCCCCCTAACCCAATTGCAATCACCTCTTTCAAGGTTCAGACCGTTCTACCCTCCTCGTGTCCGAGTCGCCACCGAGTCCTCCCCCCCCCTCACCCCATCCTAAAGACCACACCTTGACCTGTTGCAACGACGTCGCCCGCGTGTGCGACTCGTTTTTCAAAGTGCCCACCTTCCATGATCCATTTTTTACATTTTTTGTTTTTGCTGGACCCTCGCACTTGGTGGCTTCTTCGTGACAAAATTCCCTTCCGTTTTGTACGCACTCTTGAACCCCCCGGTGGTCTGGTACTTCTTAGGTCCCGCTCCTTGCTGCGGTTCCCACCCGCCCGTGCTCACATTGGCTGCCCCCGACGCTCCCTCATGTTCTTTCCGGCTTTTCAAAAAAACCCTCCTCCGATGCCGACCCTTCGTCCCAGACTTTTTTCTCACCTACATAGGCCTTGTTGACTCCCCCCCCCCCACCCTGGCGGTCCCATCGCTTAGTGCGCTTTTTTTTTTTTTTTCTTTTTTTTTGGTGCGGCGGCCGTACGTCGTTTTGCCCTGTTTATTACTGTCTGATGATCTGTTGCTCTAGATTGGTAATTTTTTTCCGTTTTCGGGTCGTTTTTTAGAGGTCTTTTGATTTGCCGTAGAGGTAGGCTCTGCTCCTTTTGAGGTTTTCTTGTCGCCCAGTGAACACCCCCACCTTTTCCCCCAGGAGGACGGTCGATCATTGCTTTTGACTTTTAGCAAACGCGTCTGTCCTCCGGCTCCCTGCTCTTTGAGTGGTAGTTGCGTCACTGCACGTTCTCTTCTGAGATCCTCCTCTTTAATTCTCCTCCCCTCCCTTTCCTCTTTCAGAACCCCCAACCAGATGAAA
>Ga0179591_1163668_pt1 | contig 11036 bp, 10 predicted proteins | sample CZOMad2_1_08_16f_FD_182891 | JGI IMG/M metagenome (GOLD analysis project Ga0179591, IMG submission 182891) | Vadose zone soil fungal communities from Angelo Coast Range Reserve, California, USA - CZOMad2_1_08_16fungal (PacBio error correction) | ecosystem: Environmental > Terrestrial > Soil >... | reverse complement strand
CGAAACCCCTCCCCTCCTTAGCGTTTTCAGCTTCAGCGATTTTTTTCGATCCTTCTATTCTCCCGCCTACCCTGGCTTTGAGTTTTGTCTTCCTTCGTCTTCGCGACTTCCATTGCACCTTAAGATGTTCTTTTAATTGGTTTTTTTTCTCTTTTCCCCGAACCTTCAAGTCTCGCCAACCTACTTTATTTCTCCTCCAGCTCCTGCCCTTTCTAATAGTCCGACGGTTCCACCGTACTTTTTTTAGCCACACCTGAACTAAATCTTTCCAGCTTGCCTTCCCCCCGCTTTCCTTTCCGCTTCCATAACCGTCCTTTGGATCGTGTAGTTCAAACCGCTGTTCCCCTTTTTTTCGCTTGAGTTTATGAATTGCTTTTTACCCAATTCTTCACGTCGTCTTTTCTAGTTTTTAAATTGACCGCCCCCCTTTTTCCCTTATGTGCCACTCCGACTGGCGTCCTTTTTTTCCCTTTTCTCGGTGCTCAGACGCACCCTTTCTTTCTAAATATATAGTGTTTTTGTTGTTTTGCTGCTATTTTCTCTCGGGTTTCTTCCTTCCCCGATATCCGCCTTGGTAGTTGTCTATTTGGATTACCTGGGAGTTTGCTGTTTCATGCTGGGCACAACTTGCGATGCGCATTACGCCCCTGGTCCTTTCTGGGCTGATCTTTTCCTTCTATCAGTTCTGAAGCGTGGCGACCAATGCTGTGTTCCGCCTCACTCTTTTGGACATCTTCGGTTGATGTGCGGACGTTTCTTTTTTTTCCCGGTTCTTCTTCCGTTGTGAATCTTTTTCCCCGTTGATCCCCTACCTCGCGCGTGTTTTCCGTAGGAGATTCTCAGGTCGAGCTGTTGAAGTTTGGCGTCGGATCTCCTTCTTTTCCCCTTTCTCTTTGGTTCGTTTTCTCCTTTCTTATCTCCCCGCCCACGTCTTCGATTGGTCATTCGCACTCTCGATGAAGCACTCCTTTTTTCGTCAAATATAAAAGTTTCCGCGGTTGAAGTACCTGTTCCTAGATGACGAGTATGTGCTCCGTTCCCTCTTTTCCTTCTTAACTCGATTTCCGCTGATTGGCGCTTTCCTAATCGGTCCTCCCCCCTTTCCGTTAGTCCTTTCGATCGTTCTTTCTTTCCTTTTGAGCGCTTTCTCTTCACTTAGTAACGTCTTTCCTTTTTATCTCGTTTTCGCTCCAGATGTTGTCTAATCCATCTTTTCTCTCTGAAATTCTTACCGTGACAACTCCGTTCCGACCTGTTTTCTTTTCCTGTGGGTTGCTGTCGAAGGTGTTCACTCTTCTTTTTTATTTGAAAGTTCGAACCTCTTTGCCCCTCCCCTGCGCTGATCGAAGGTCGTCGCTTTTTCGGTTCGTCCCGTCCTTTTGCCCTCTTTTCAAAAATTTTTGGGAGATTTTTAGAAAGACGTCTCGTTTGGTGAAGTCTAAAGGCAGTGGTTGTAGGAGGTTGAACGCTCCTCTTTCGTTTTCCTATGGCTCGGGGCGCTTCGCGAACGAAACGAGACCGTTTTCCTTTTTTCCCCCCTCTTAGGGATCAGTCAGTTTTATACCTTCTTCTCGGGCTCGAGGTTCTGGCGGCATAGAAAACATATCTCTCCTCCTTCTCCTGAAGCTTCCGCTTTATGTCCCTTACCGCGATTCTACTCCCACTCCCCAACACCAGCCCCAATTATTTCCGAACTTCCCACTGGCCTACTTCAAGAGAAGTCAACCTGAATTCCCAAGATGTCAGGGGGAGTTTTCTTCCTTCCGAACGTTTCCCTTTTCTTCTTTTTTTAAAGTCGGCGAGTCGACAGTTGATTTTTTTCGCGTGAGCTTTGACCTTCGTTCTCCCCCTTGTTTACTTTTGGGTTTTTTGTGTTTTTTTTCCTTTGGGTGCCGGTTGTGGGCTTCTTTTTTATTTTCCTTGGTATGTTGATTTTCACAGCCTTTGAAGAAGCCCTCCCTTTCTTTTCTTACATCGGCGACCGACGGTTTCTTAAGGCTCGCTGGCCGTTCCGTAGGAGCATGGCTTCTTCTTTCGTCTCCGCGTAAAGGTTTCCCCCCCACCGGCGGGAGGCTCTATACTTTAAGAAAGTCAACACAACCAACCCGCTCACCCCTTCCCCTTTTTTTCCTTATTTCGAAGCCAACAGTTGCAGTTGGTTCACCAACTCTTTTGTCCACTGGAGCTTTTTTCAACACTCCTAGCTTGTGTGCGTGCGGTGGACTCCATGGCTGGTATCGATTGTCGTAGTCGTTGAATGTCCATTTTTCGGCGCTCCCCTTCCAATTTCCCTGTGTCCCTTTTTGACTTATGCCCTCCCTTGTGTCACGCGTTATCGTCAGAGAGTCTTCTCGCTGCACCCCCGCCAGTCCTTTTCCCTACCTTTCTCAACCTCTACAAACTAGTAATGGTCTATCCTTTTTCCCCCTTAGAGGCTCCCGAGTTTTTGTCCTTTTCTTCCGAGCTAAACTTTATTACTCATCTGGGATTAGTGCGGAGGTTATTTTTGCGCTCCTTATTCGCCGCTTTCCTGCAGCGCCGCTGGACTTCTTGACTTTTGTCGACCTTTTCCTGTTTTTTATTCCAACTCAGACTTATGTTCTTTTCCCCGACCACCGATGTTGAATCTTTTTAATACCAGATTTTGTGTGTTTTCGAGAGATCAACCTCCCCCTGTTCTTTCCCGTACCCAACACTATACTTCGAAGGAACGGTTAGCAACGTTTCCCCTTTTTTTTCCGACACCGTTTGAAGGACTCTTTATCTCTATGCTCATGCATTTCCCCCCCCTCTCCTTTTTTCGCCGAATTCCCGCATAAGATCGGTCACACCCTTTTTCTTCGACTCGGCTTCATCTTGAAGTGTTTTTGGTCCAATACTTTTTGGCCATCGCTTTTTGAATACTCTGACAATGGTTTTTGGTCGGTTCGGTCTCTTCTCCTCCGATAAAGATTCTTCCGGTTGGCCGATTAGTTTTCTCCCACCCTATAAGCAGTGAGGTGCAGGTACTTTTCAGTATTTTCCCCCTCGCCCCCTTCCTCTGTAGTGCCGCCGATCACAGCCTCAATTAATCGTAATGATCCGGATCTTGCCTTGTGTAGCCCAGGCCGTCACTTCTCTCCCTTGGGTGTTTTAGCTGGCTCGCCAGTCCCATTTTTTGGTCCTTAAAATGGACTTTTGATTCCTTTTCACAACGGGATTTGTGGTAATAGGTTTTTGTTCTTGAGTAGCTTCTTCCCTTTCCGTCCTTTTCCGGCCGGTTCGACGTCATTGCGCCGAAGTTCCGCCTTTTTTCGTCCCCTTCGCGGGGAGCACTTCATCTATAGTTCTGAGTAGCGATTAACCCAGGTGTCCGCGAGGTTTTTTTTTTTTCCCTTCCGTTCTGGAACGTAATCACCCGCACAACCCCTTCCCCCCCCCCCCAACTGCCTTGAAACAACCACCGCACCAAACGCCCCTTTTTGAGACACATGATCTTATCCCTCTTCCCCTTCGATCTCCTCTTTCGCACCCAAGTCAGGACTGTTCCAAGTGTCGATCCCTTCCTGATCGTCTTTAGTTTTAGTGGTTTGCTGTTTTAAATTTGATTTTTTTTTTTTTGAGTCGGGGTTAGTTATGGTAGGGTTTTTTAGTGGGAGTCCCAGTCGTGCCTTGACCTTTTTCCTATTCCTCTGATTATTTCCTTTCTCCTGCTTTTGTGATGCCTGCTCGCTCGCTTATTGCTTTATACGTTGCTTGATAACCTGGCTCTTGCCATCCCCCTCTGTTCCGAGGTTGCGGGCGAGCCCACCAGTCCCGTGAGCATCCAGCGAGAATTACGTAGTATCTACCACCTTTCACCCCCCCCCTTCTCCCGGTTCTTCCACGCTTGATACTTCTCCCTTGACCTTAGCGGACACCCTTTTTTGTGATTCGGACCTTACGGAACTCTAATCTCCCCCCCTCTCCGACTTCGAGGACGGCACTGTTGGCGTTCCCGCCTCTTTTCCGGTCCAACAGTCGCACGTGCTAATCCTCCTTGTTCACGGTACTCGTTTTTTTTTAGACCTTTATGACCACCATTCTATTCCTCCTCTCTTTTTGTCTTTTTGACGGGACTTCCATTTGGCATATCTCTCGCGGCCCTGCGTCTTCTTCCCCATTAGTAGACTGTTCCCTCTATTTTAGTCTTTTCCACCACGACCGAGTTCTATTGTTTCGCTTAGGATTGCGAAATCGCCTTCCTCCCCCAGCAAGATCTGACGACGAAACCTCTTTTTCCTCTTTCGAGTTCTTTTCTCCGCAACCCCATATTTTTATTTTTTCCCGGCCGTCCAACCCTCGGCCATGGACCCCTTCTTTTTTTCCTCCCCCTTCCCACATTTCGCTCAAGCGTCGCCACGACGTCTTATACCCTTCTGCTACGAACAGGAGTATAAATCTATTGGCAAATCCCTCTCTTTCTTGGCGCCCCTTGCGAAAGACTCGTTCCAGAGGAATTTTCCCCACAACGTCTCACTCCTTTTCTTCACTATTTTTTTTTTCCCAAATGTCTTTCCTTTTCCTATCTTGAGTCGTTCCCACGGGTTACCTTGCGTTTTGCAGACTTTTCCCCTTTCCTTTTAATCACCCGACGGTTTCTTCTGCATCTTGGCCTTTTTTCAAATTTTCCCAGCCCCTCCCAAACGCGTTTCCCCGTGAGTCCCTGTGAGTAGAGGGGTGACCTCCTAGTCCTCCCCCCCGTAGCGCAATGGTCTCCGATGCTTCCCCTGGGACAGCCATTCTCTCTTTTCCCTTGTTTTTTTTTCCTCTCGCGTTAGGTTTCTTTCGCCCTCTTCCCGCTTTGCTTTGCCGGGCTGTCCGATGAAAGGTGGCTATTGAGAGCGTTTAGTTCCCTGTCCCGTCCTTTCTTTCCCGTCAGCCCGACGGGGCTCCGTCTGGGGATCTCCTGCTTCTCCGCTCCCTATCGTCCGGCGCCGAACTTTTGGTGTCCACGTCAGAGTTCTTTCTACATGGACCCTGTGATTCGCGGAATCCCCGTCTTTTATGACTTTTTCCGCTTTCCTTCGTTCGAGGTGCTCCCCTAAATCTTGCCCGTCCTTCCTGCTTCTCGTTCCCCTTCTAGTAGTTATTTGGCGTTTTAGCCTCTTTGGTTTGCCGACGCTTTTTTTTGTCTGATCTGGAAACAGTTCGAGGTAGGCAAAAGTCCCGGTTCGGCTCTCTGACGACGAGATTGTTTTCCCTTGAACCTTCCCGCCCGGTGGTCAGTCTCTCCTGACCTAGAAGGTCTCGTTGATGGCTCCAGTAGCTTTTCTTAAGTCATCTAAGAGACTTTCTCCGAGTTAGTTTCCCTTCTCTCCTCCTCGGCCAGAACACGTCCTATTGGAAGTTTTGTTTTCTTCTTCTGCTCTCTTCGAGGCCAATTTCTCAGTTTTGTCTTTTTGCTCCCGCCTTTGCTCCAAGCTTTGTAATATTTGGGTGATTTTTAACTTCCCTTTACCCCTTTCGAGGAATTTTAGGGCTTTTTTGCTTACCCTTTAATCTTCGCTTTTGGATTTTGAACCGACCACCCCCATGTTGCCTAGGCGTTCCGACCCAGGTTAGGACTTAGGTTGTTGAGTGCCGGTTTTCCGTCCAACGTGATTGGTCGGATTGAGTGCCTTCTTGCGCCTTCTCTCCCTTTAGGAGTTGTTATCTTTCCTCGTATTTTTTTTCTCGATGATGCTTAGGGGAGATTGAGTATCCCAGCCAATCGACCTATGTTGTTCACTCCCTTCCCCCCCCTTGATATCTTGAGATTTTCGGTGGCTTCCCTGGGGCGGCTCTTACCCCAGTGATACGACGGACTAGACGAAGAAATCTCCTCTACGGACAACTCTGCTTTCCGTTCCTCCCCCCCCGCCTTTCCCAACCGACCGACCCCTCCATTTCCTCGTCACCGAAGTCCGCTAGGTCTTCTCTCCGGGCCTCCTTAAACAGTTGGTTCTTTCTTTCGAAGTCCCTTGAAGTTTTAAGTGCTTAATTTTCGTTCCGGGGCGTGGGGCGGTGGTGGCTTTTGCGGTTGTGGTCCTTCTTTTTTCTTTGGAACTGTTAGTGCCTTCAAACGTTTCTTTTCAAGCCCTCGCTCCTCCCTTTTTCGTACCTCTTGTGTCCGTCCCCTGTCTTTCTCCCCTCTACAGGCGTTTTTTTCGGCTGATTGAACCCTCTTTGTTTTCTTCGAACAGTCCTTTGTCATTATTATTTTAAGGCAATTTTTTATCCACACACCCCCACACTGTTACAACCTGCTACAGTTGTTCTTCCATCGCACCAGGGCCTTTCAGTTCCCCCCCCCTTCTTTGGGCACTGTTGCTTGATAAAAAGACTTAGTGAAGGAGGGCGTTGCTGGTTTTAAGCGGCTTTCCCCCCCTTCCTCCTGTCTGTACGTCGCATTCTCTTCACGTCCTCCCCCCGACCCCCAGGTTTTTTTTTCCTCACTTTTCCAGGGTCTTTTGGTCCCCTGCGGATCGTCTTCGACATAGGACTCTTTGCAGTTCGGGTTCCCTTTCTTTCCCCTCTTTTGCCGCCTCCCCGACGACCCCAAATTTCTTTTTCAGGCGACTTTCCCTTTCTTTTTTTCTACCATTCGCCGCCCCATGTCCTTCGGCTTGTATTAAACGTTTTTGTAACCTTTTTACAGTCTGTCCTCTTGGCGGTTGGGCGCGCTACTTCGATACTTCCCCTTTGCGTTAGAGATTTTTTCTTCGAACGGGGTCGGAGAAAAACTGTACGAGGTGTCCGGCCCCGTCTCATTTCTCTTTTCCCGGTCCCCCCGTTCCCACTGATGTGTATCTTCCTCCCTTTTTTTTTTTTTCTTCTCTTTTTTCCCCCACAATCTTTGTTCGTTTCGTTCCCCCCCCCAGATCTTCGAGCCCTTTGACCCTGAAAAATCACTGCTTACCTCCACCCTTTCGAAGGCAAGTCCTATTTCCTTAGTGGACTACTTTTTTTTCGCCACTAACGGCGCCAGCGTTTTAAGCCCCCCCAGTCTGCTCTCCCTTCGGATTCTTGTTTCCTTGGTCGCTCATTTGCGTCTCTCTTCTCCTTACTAGTGGTGCACTGTCGTCGTTTTGGAGGAGTTTTCGGATCACTCTTTTTCCGGTCCCCTCGGTCTCGATCGTGTCTTCAACCGTTTTTTTCCTCTCTTCCCCTCTTTTCCACTTTTTTTCTGGCTCTCTTTCCGCTCTCACCCCGCCTTCAATCTTCGTAAGCGATAGCGCTGTCCCCGGTCCGATTGAGAGTAAGCAACAAGGCATTCGACCCCCTTTTTTTTCTCTTTTTCCGCTCCCCACTGCCACCGATGTTCTCCCACGGGTCCCTTTTTTGAGTTTTATCCCCCCCTTCCCCTTTTATGCTTGTGTACTATTTTTTTTTTCGCGTCGATGTTCTGGCCGGGATCTTTACCCGTTGAGACTTTTGTTGCCTACAGTTTTTTCGCTCGTCCTTTGTGCTCACTTCCTGTATGGCGTCGTCGCAGCTTTATGACTCCTCCCCCCGTCCGATCGGCGGGTATGTCGGTGCGGCCTTGCCCTCCCCCTCTTTCCCCTTGACCACCCAACTTTTTTCAACCCACCACCCGCCCCACCTCCAAGGCTCCTCACCCTTCAGTGCTCACTAGAAAGCACGGTTCTATGTTTACCTCTTCCTGAGACCTTCATGAACTTCGTTGCCCTGCGCGATTTCGCACGGTCCCGTTTTCGTTCTTCCTTCTTTGAACCGTTGGGCGGGTGATTTCGGGGACTTCGTTTAGTTTCCGTGGGCGGGTTGTAGTTTTTTAGCTCGAGTGTTTAGTAGCTGGATTTTTCCCTTTTCTTTTCGTCTCGGCTCCGCGTGTTTGTCCTGTCTGCGCTTCCACTCCGAGACGGGATTGGAGGTCTTGCCGCGTTCACACCTCCAAGGTTCCTCGGATTCGTGTTGCGGGCTTTTCTTCGCGTTCCCTGAGTTTTCCATTCGCTCCCTCCTCTTCTTCTCTTTTCCAAATTCTTTGACCCAACTACTCTTTTCTCCTCCAAACGAGATCTAATCCTTGGATCCCCTTTTTTCCTATCTTCCTCCCCCTCCTTTTTGAGCATTCCCGCGGTTTCGGTTCTCCCTACCAATGCAGAGCGTCCTTTTTCTACAGCGCAGAACGGCCCCTTTTTGTCGTTTCCGGTCACGTCCTTGATTAGCTTGTTCCCCTCAACCCCCCGTCGCCGCCCAAGACTTTTTTTTCAATCATCTTTTTGGTACTTTTCCTCTACTCCAATTGGATGTCCACCAGTGGGCTCCTCGGGGAGCCCGTCGACACCGTTTTACTTTGTTGGCTTTCATCGTTTTTCTACCTTACTATGCCCGGCAGCCGTTTACGTGTTCGTTTCCGCGATCTGCTTAGCAGAAACCCCGAAACTATTTAAGCGCTAGATGTTCGGATGGAGTACTTCCTGTCTCCCTCAAAAAGATCAGCGTCGAACGCCGATTTTTCACTGTGTCTTCTTTACGGATTCACTCATTTTTTTTTCTTACTTCACTCTCACGACCGTGTTTCGTCATCCCTTATTTTACCGAACGAATTGACAGAGTGTGCCCGACTCACGTCCCCTCTTTACTGAACTTCTAGAATCGATTTTTATTCACTTTTTTGTTGCAAAGTCAGTCACGAAATCTCCAAGCCCTCCTCCCCCTTTTTTTCGATCGACCGTAACAATTCGTGATCACCTCTCTTCCGCTTTGACCCCAGAATGTCTTTTTACTCTTTTCAGATCTTCAGTCGATCAGAACCTTCCTCGCCGTCGTATCTAGCCTCGGGGCCACCTCCCTCCTTCCCCTCTTCTAACCGTGCTCACCGTTCTTCCGAGCTCTGAATTGAATCTTTCTCATTGGTAGGGCCCTAACCGATTTTTCAGCACTCCCCTCTCGGTTTTTGTCTTTTTTTGAGAGTTTCTCTTGGCCTCGTCGCCAGCTAAAACTATAGAGGATCTCCTCGTTTTCTTCCGAAAAGGGGGAGACGGTTTTCCTTGCGATTTTTTTTCGGTGGCCATGGCTCTTTCCCTCCTCTTCTTTCGCAGTCTTTTTTTTCTTCACGGCGCTGCCTCTCTCGCTTAGGACTTGAAGAACTGATGGTACACGTAAAGATAGTCATTTTTCCTTCCTTTTCTTTCTCCCCTTACGAACAGTGAGACGTTGTTCTTTTTCTGCTTTCCTATGTCCCTCTTTCTCGTTTGATATGAACGCAGATTCTTTTAATTTCGATGATTTGTTTCCTTTGTCCGCTGTTATTTTTTTTTTCCTTTCTCCGCTCCTTTGGATGACTCTTTCCGTCTTTTTCTCCCCCCCCGTTTTTGAGGTCCTCTTTTGTTCTTAACTTGCTTTATCTAGCTGGTCTTTTTAGATCCTCGAAAGATTCGAGGTTTCTCTTTTCCCCTCTTTCTTCTCCCTTTTTTGCGCATGTCGCTCTCTTCGTTTGTCGACTGTTTTTCTTTTTTTTGCGATAGCTAGGACGAACCCCTTTGACGGTTTTTTTTTTTCCGCCTTTGAGGTAGTCTGAGAGAGAGGAGCCTTACCACTTAGTCAGTAGACATTGTATCTCGTTTTCGCTCGTCCCGCCTCTTCTGTTTTGAGTGTTTTGAAAGCGTCTGACCAGTTTCTCTCTTTCACAGAACTGTTTTTTGTCGTTCTTTTTTTGCGGTGGCGGTTCGTAACTACCCCACAATGTTTTTTCGTTTTTATAGTCTTTTTTCTTCTTCTGTCCGCTGTTCGCGCAGTGAATTTCTTCCTCCCCAAGTGCTTTTTTTCCCTCCCGATAGGTCCTTTTCTCAGACGTCGGCATCTAGTTTTGAAGAGACCGGTCTGATTTCTTTCCCTTTTTTCTTGACGCTGACTTTTTAAGCTTTCAGTTTATCCGGGGCTTTTCTTCTTTTCCTGTCCCCCCCAATAATTTAGGCTTTGGTTATCTTTTCCGGTGCCCCCAGCCTCGAGACCGGATCTCAGGATATCGGGTGATAGTCGCATGAACCCCCCACGCGCTCTCGACTTTCTCCGCCCGCTGTGTCCTGAAACCTTCGACGCCTCCCCCGCAGCCCCCTCAAGATTTTTTACATCCACTTCCCCTTTCCCGCCGCGAAAAAGACGTTCCTTTTTCAGGGGTCTTACCGAGAAGGGTTGAATTTTATGCTTTTTTTCCCTCGTATTTGTGTTCTTCCTTTCTTCTACAAGGACGAGTGGGCGAGTTCAACTGCATGGTTTTTTTTTTTTTTTGTTTGCGTGTGGGTTCGTTCTTTTTTTACGTGAAGTTCGGGGGCAGTTCGGGTAACTTTTTGAGTGTTCTTTTTTCCCTTCCCCGACGGTGGCGCCCTTGATCTTTTTCTCCACCGCGACCTCCCTCTTCTCTTAACTGGCGGATGCATGGAGTTCGGTATTTTTCTTTTCCTGTCAAGAGAACTGTTTAGCTCTTTTTTCCCAAAGGATGGATTTCTCCTCTCCCCCTCATCGACCCAACCACACCCCGCCCCCACCCTCCCTGTTTCTGCTCTCAGTCACAGGGCGTGGTTTCCATGAAAAACCCCCCTTTTTATGGCTCGGACAGGCTCCAAAAACGTCACTTCTGTATTGACGTTTTTTTGCCCTTGCTACGCTTTTTTCTCGACTTTCGGTAATCCGCCTTGAATTACTTGCCTTTTTATCAATCCTTTTTTCTTCGGGGAGCAAGAAGCGGCCCAGTACTTTGTCACTTGTTTGAGACCATTCCCTTCCGGACTTCCTTTCCCTTCCCGAGCGCGACTTCACCAAACTTCGCCAACCCCACTGTTTCACTCGTCCCGTCGAAGATGGAGTCAAATGCGAGTCTTTCACTCTACCCATGCGCCTAAGGGATCGAGTTAGTCTTGCTTTCCAAATGGAGTACCTCCGCTCTTTCCTTCCTGATGTTTGGGCGTTTGCCATGTCTCTTCGCTCCTTCTCCTGTTCCGGGTTAGGCGTCCCTTTTTTTCTCTTTTGGTTGGCAACGTTATAGAAGGATGGTTGTACTTCCGCCCCCCTCTTTG
>Ga0179591_1279287_pt1 | contig 11037 bp, 13 predicted proteins | sample CZOMad2_1_08_16f_FD_182891 | JGI IMG/M metagenome (GOLD analysis project Ga0179591, IMG submission 182891) | Vadose zone soil fungal communities from Angelo Coast Range Reserve, California, USA - CZOMad2_1_08_16fungal (PacBio error correction) | ecosystem: Environmental > Terrestrial > Soil >... | reverse complement strand
CTTCCCCAATCAGTGCGAGATGGGAATAGTCCTACGCATTTCTGTCCTTTTTTCCAGCGCGTAAGCATCCTCTTCTTTTCGGGCCGGCGCGGCCAAGTTGCTCTTCTACCGTTACGCTCGCCTTTCTACGTATAAAATTCCCCAGGACGACCTCTGGTTGCCATTTGCGGTATCGTTTGCTCCTGCGGTATTGAACGTTATCAGCACATTGCGGACGTGGACGCTTTGCCGCTTACCGCATCTTTTCTTGACCGGCGATTTGAACTAATTACACTGATCGCCTTAGGACCTTTTCTAGCGAATTGCTACGGGCCTGGAGCGCGGCTTCATGCCCCCACTATCGTTTTTTATCCACTGTGTGATTCCACACTTTCCCCGCAGCAGGGAAATTCCGGATCCGAGGGTGACGGCATGGCTGTGTTTTGTCCGTTCTTTGGTGGATCAACAACGACCTTCGCCTCTTTACGTGTTTTTTTTTTTTATTTGGGCTTCGTTGTTCATGCTCGGGGCAAAGTTGCGTGAACAACAAATTTACTTCGATCCTATCTCCTTTCCCCTTTTCCGCTGTCATGTTTTAAGATCTGGTATGCTCGCTTGCCTTTTCCGAAGGGTTGCCCAAATGATTTATACTCAATCCGGCATTGTTAGCCCGCTCTTTTTTTCGCCGACCTTTCTGGACCTTTCCCCCACGCCTCTTTTTCAACTTCGTCCGAGCCGGTGCCCGACTCCGGCAGCGGTTTTTCAAGGTTCTATGAGAGAGAGGATGTGCATGCGCGCGTCCCGTCCTTTTCTTCTCGGCCTGACGCACCTCTATCCTGTTTTTTTTTTTCCGAGACCAGCCCCCGCGGGACTCTTTGATCCAGTCTTGTCCAGCAGTCACCGTGTGTCCAGCTTTCGCGGCTCTTGGCCGTTACATTCCCCCCCGGTGCTTCCCCCAAAAGGGATTTTGGAATCTTTTCTTGACTTTTGTGTCCCCTTCTTTAGTCATGTAAGCACCCTAATAACTCCCGTTGGGGAACTTTTACCTCTTTTTATGCAAGAGTTTAAAGAAGCACTAAGCTTACTTACTCTCTCCTTCCTTCCCCCTTTATTTCATTTTCCCCCCCTTTTGATCCCGTCGGCGAACCGAGATTATCCGCGGGCTGATAATTTGGTGCCTTTAATCACCCAATTGATCCTGACATGAAGCCAAACGGAGTCACGACATCGGACCCATTGATTCCCCTGTCCTCTTTGGTGTTGCTCCTTTTCTTCTTTCCGATTTCAGAAGAAGGTTAGCGCCCTCACCTCTTTCCGCGCTGCGATTGGTTCATCTAATGATTTGGTGCCTTTCCTTCAAGCATGGCCAAACAGCAATTCCCCCCTTCCTTCCCGGACCAACCCCTCCCTTTGACTCTTTCTTTTTTTTCCGACAGGGGCAACCCAGGGGATTCTATCACCTCCTTTTTTATTCTTTTGCGACAGTTGGTCGCCCGGCGCCCTTTTTCCCTGTACGATGTACTGCATCCTGGATCCTTCATCCGAGCTTTGAAACCGCGCAGAAAATCCGCTCATCGTCTGCTTTCAGCCCTGCTTGTGCCCTGGTCCGACTTCTGCGATTAGCGTGATACTCGCAATCGCGCTTCTTTTCGTCGTGATCTCCCTCCCTTCTTTTCTCGTGCTCTCCCAGATGGGGACCGGCGCCCACCAAGTCCTTCCGATTTTTTTTTTTTTTTTCCATCATTGCCTCGCTCTTCCCAAACCTATAACTGCTTGGTTCTCCGGGAGTTTTGCGATGGTCCTGCTCCCTCTCCCCCTCCCCACCATGTGTTATGGACCCCCCAGTACTACTGGGCATCGTCAGCTCTCTTCTCATTTCGACGATGGTTCAAGTTCCCACCCGGGGACCTCTTAAACAACACGCTTTTGCTCTTGCTCGCGGTCCGTTATTTTTCTCCCCTTCCCTCCAGTCCTTCCCTGCAGGCCGTTAGTGTGATATTTGCACTTGCGTTTGTATCAATCTGGCGGTACTCGGGCCAAATGGGTCCCCCCTCCTCTATGCTTGACCTTTTTCTGCGAATCCAAATCGACAAAACAAACCTACAGACAGCCGTTCGCCAGCCACGAGCCGTTCACAGAGATTAGAAGCGCCAACCATCGGATACCTATTCTTTCGTCTACTCACCCAAACATTGTGCGACTTTTGTTCCCCCGTTGGTATTACACTTTTTCGGCTCCTCCCCCCCCCCGCCGGCCTTTTCCCGAGGGCTCTCCTGGCAAGAAACCCCACGAACAGTGGGACTCTTATTCCTTTTCCCCCCCTGTCCTTGTCCCCTCGTTCCGAAGCTTTTGGGAGAAAACAAATGAGGTGGTTTTCGAAAGTAGCACTTCCTACCTCTTCAAAAGCCGCTCGCATCATTGACTTCCTCCCCCAAGTATCCTTTCCCCGCTGTGCTTACGCTTCCCCGACTATATGACTGTTCCGTTCGCCGCCGTGGCCGACATCTGTTAGATTGCCTGAATGGAGAAGACTTGGCAGATGCGCCTTCCCCCCTCTTTCGTTCCCTTCTCTCTCTTCTGATGGATTGCCCAAGATCATGCCCCCTTGAGTCATTTTTCCTTGTCCGGAGCGTGACGTTCCGACAGAAGACAACCTTAGAGGGCGAAACGATCTTAGAATCTTCGATCTTTTCTTTTTCCACTCCTCTTGCGCTTTGCCTTCCAAACATGGTTTGTGTCCACTACCACCCATTGTCCACGATGACCTTTTTCCCTTTTTCCGGGCTCGCCCAGAAATGTTTTAGTCTCAAACTTTCCCGATAGGCCGCGAGGTCCAGTCGACCCAACCAACCCGTTTTCTCCTTTCGTGTTTCGTTGTTTCCCCTCTTACTTGAAAGACCGACGCCCCAGGGAACTGGAAGAAGACAACCAAGCTCCTCTTCTTTTTTTACCATTTCTGAGGGACGACTCTACCGTCATGGTGTCAAGCCGATGGGAGAAGAGTAATCACGTCTCCTTGTCTCTGTCCTGTCCCGCTTACCTTCATTTAGTGGGTTGCATATATCTTGCTGGGCGCCCGTTTGTCAAAACTTGAGGCTTGGATTCCAGAATTTGCACGAAGAGTAAACGCGTCGGTCCTGCTAGGATGATGAGAATTGCTGAGATCGACCAAGGTATCTATTCCTTTTTCCTTTTTTGCCCCCGTCGAACCCCCCCCCCCGGAAATCCCGGTTCAAAATCTCGTTTTGCCATCCTTTTCTATGGCGAATCCTCATTCGACTTTCATTCCCATTTCTCGTTGACTTCCTCATTATCTCGACGCGCTGTTGTCCCCGGTTCCTTCCATTTCTCTGTACCGATGTCGGCTTTTAGGAGGCCCCTTTGTAACGCCCCGTTTTTTGTGATCTCCTGCCGATTTCCCCCTTTAACACTCTTGTGATTCCTCTTAGCAGGCTTTCGGTATTTATGTGTCCACTCCTCCCTTTCTATCCTCGCGGCCATCCCCCTTTTCTTCCCCTCACTATCGATATATCTATATTTGACTCTCCTCTTTTTTTTTTTTGATTCTACGATGCCTTCTTGATGGGTCCTCATGGTTCTCGGTTGGCGTTTAGGTGGGACCATCCCCCGGCCAAGAAGAGGATCCCAGTGTTTTCCTTCGCTTTTCGGCCCCTTTCCTAAAGTCGTTCCACGTGCAGAAGCTCCACCGCTCCATTTTGAACACGCTAATCTCGCGTTTGTGACGACTCAAATTCAGTCCAAGATACTGATTTCGATCCGCCTGCTCATTCATTGCCAGAGGGCAAACCCTTATTAATGGGGATTGCCAGCGCACGGCTCCCTGTTCGGTGGGTTCGTCGCACATATTAAAAGTTCCCCAGTGTGGTCGGATGTCGGCGGGACGCATCATCCCCCTGATCCGTCACGGACCCTCCCTCTTACTCTGTCTTGAAATCTGTAATTACCAGTGATTCAATAGAACCTCTTTGCCTAATACCACTACCAAACCTCAGAGAAATAATCGGACACGATCCTCCCTTCTCGTTTACCTTCTCTGTTTCCTTTTTTCTCCTGATCGGACAGCCAGATCTTACTTCCCCCTTGAGATCCGTTCGCTTCTCTTGAAGACCCCCAACACTAGCACCGAAAGTGACACGACAGTGGTTCTCTCCCCTTGCTTCTTTTTCAATAAGCCTTTGAACTTGTCGTTTCCATTCCCCTCGAGCTGCCGAGACTCTCCTTTCCTTGAGTAATAGTTGCCTTTCCTTGCACGAGGTTGTTTCCCCTTCCTTTTCCCCCTTTTTTATCAAAAATCCGTCTTGCCCTTTCATTTTTAAGTATTCGAAGACGAGCAGTAAGCTCTTGCTACTTCTTCTTGGCTGTCGGAACCTACATTTCCAAACATGAATTGCCTCTTCGTTGTCCCTCCTCATTCCTCTTACTTTCCCCCCCAATCTCGCTTTCTGCCCGGCTCGCATTTCCATGGCCATTTGTCCCGCGCCGAGCAGCTCAACAGGACCCCGCGTCCCTTCGTATCTTCGACTGCTACATGCACTCAACTCGGTGGTACTTTTCTCTTCCGTCCCCATGCGATGATGGGTCAGATCTTTCTTCTGTGTTATACGGCGAAAATAATGACCCGAAAGGGTGAGGACTCCTCTTTCGTGGCCCTCTTGCCCGTTTTTTAATTTCCCTCTCTTCTGTCCCCGTTCGTTTTATGTAGAATATAACCCTTTTTTTTCTTTGAGGCAGCTGGTTTCTCTTTTGGTTTTGGTGCCGGGGTTGTCCCCCCCGAAGAAAAGATGCCCCAGTCGCACGAGCGTCCACCGTGTTTTCCCTTCGTGCTTGATTGCGTCCACTCCCTTTTGATCAGGATGGTCTCGTGTCCCAAAGAATCTATGCTGCTGCCTCGATTTCTCTTTTTGATTGTCTTTTTTGGTTTGCGCTTTTGCTCTTGCCGGAGCCACCCCGGTAACTTTCCTCTTATTGGCCTGGGCCCGAATCGTTGCCTCAATTTACCCCAAATACTCTTGCAAAAGAAGTGCCAGCACTCTCCTTCGGCTTTTTTTTGTCCCCCTTGAGCATAGTGCTGAAACTGAGAGAAAGACCTCCTCCTGCGTCTGGTCATTTTTTAACCATTTCGAGATTGCGTTGAATCCCGAGTCCTAGTCCAGAAAGTGCCCTGTCATCCCTTCGCATGCCCTTTTTGCCTTCCTTTCCCCGCTTCACCAGCAAAAATCCAGAGGCTTCCCATTCCTTACTGTGGGAATATTTTTTTCAATGTTAGTTTGCTCGCTGCCTACTTGGCACTGAGATTGTCCCCCTTTTTGTCCCTTGATCCCCCCCCCCCACTGAGAAATCCCCAGGATTCATGATTGTCGAGTTGCCCTCAACTCTTCATCGCGATCTCCCCGGGCCCCTCCCTTGCCGGCCTTCCCCCCTAGAATAAGTTTCCGATTTCTCAAAACTTTTCGTCTCAGATATGCAGATCTGCACCTCTTAAATTTCAGTTTCGTTTTTCCCCCTCCGTTTACCATCGTCCCATGGATTCTGATGATGGTTATAGCTCCCCTCGCCTCCCCTCTGTGTTTTTTTCCTTCGGAAGACTTATTTGAATTCCGTTTTTTCTGCTTTGTCGCCTGTCGTGAAAAGCGTAGTACAGACACATTTTTCCCCTGCACCCCCCGACATCGCGCAGTCTCCCGTGCCTGACCCTGACATGGATCCTATCGTCTTTACCACAGAAGTTTCAGGTTTCATTGTGCTTTTTTCTCCCTGGTGTTCCATGCGGACCCCTTGTTTTCCCTGGTTACAACCCCTTTTCCCCCCCCCCAAATGATCCCCAGGTTGGTGACGAATTCGTTTTTTTCTGATCTTTCCCCCTTTTTTATAGGAGTCATTCACTTTTTTCCTTAGTTCTTTGACTCTTTGCATAAAAGTCGTGTTCCACAGTTCGTCCCCACGTTTTACCCCCTTTTCTCCTTGATGCTGTGATAGTTTGACTTCAGATACCGTCCCAACCTTTCCCTGGGTTTCCCTTATGTTGCCCATCGGTAAAGAAGCCGCAAACAGTGTACGGGTCACCACTTTTGTTTTCTTATTTCCCTAAATGCCACTTATCACGGTTGCCCCGGTCTTTTCTGTCGCTCGTTTTCGTAAGTCGTAGCAAAGATAGGTATGAAATGTTGGATTCGAGCCCTTCCGTCTTCTTCCTCCCCGCCCCTTTCCCTGCTGCCGGTCCATGATAAACTTCCACTTGACTCGGGACGGTCCTTCTTAGCAACGTAGCGTGCTTCCACGTGTTGATTTCTGACATCATTTGTCCCTTCTTGTTCCAGCAGCTGAATACAAACGTTTTCATTGAACTCCCTTAGAGATAGTCCTCGCCGTTCGCCACTTCCCCCCGGTCTACAAGAAACCTTGCAACCACAAACTGTTTTTTCCACCTCTTGCCAATCCGTCTCTCTTTTTTCTTGGTTGCCACTGAATCTCAAAACAGAGCAATGCCGTTTCATCGTGGCCCCGGAGCCGCTTTTCGGGAGCTGTGGGTTAACCAAGGTTGCGACCAGCACCCGCCGTTTAATGCTCTTTCCATGACCGCGCCTCCTCTGCCCATGAGATCATTTGAAGTCAACCCTGCTCCCTCCAGTTCTTGTATGATCAATGATTGCGTAGTACCGGTTTTTACAGGTAGAAACTATGACTCTAATCGTCCACCGCATTCTTGCCCTCCCTTTCACCCATCTCCTTCTCTGATACCCCACTGCTTGGCAAAAAGATCTATGTTCCCGGCCGCGGGATAGTTTCTGCAGGGCGCGTGCTGCCAATTTGGCAGCGCTTGCCGAAAAGTCTAGGTACCTTGTCAAAGTTACGACCTTCCTGTTGCCCCCCTCTTCTCCCCCTGCCCCCCTCTGATCTTCCCTTGTGAAATTTCTTTACCCCTTTTGTGACGGATAATGGATCTCACCAAAGTCGATGGTGTGGTTGGGGAATCGAATTTCAAAGAACGTCTGTATCCCGCTTACACGCGCACCCCGTCCTTTTCTTAAAAGGCGAGGCCAAGTTGCAGATTACGCTGACAGCCTAGGGACAACCCGCTTGGACGGATATATTTTCCCAAAGCTCTATGCTGCTCCGGCGGGATGGTGCCTTTAGTTCCCGCTCCACCATTTTTTCCGTTTGACGATAGCAGCATAGACCGGCAATCATGACCCTCTCAAATCTGGAGGATAGGAAGGCCTTGACACTTCAAGAGCGTTGCTTCACTGGGAAGGCATCCTGCTTCTCCTTCCCCCCCCCATTCATCTTCTTCCATGGTGATCGTCTCGAAACCTGTTTAGCAGGGACTTCCTCAGCTGTTGTTCTTTGCATGTTGACCCCCGGCGCTGTCCCGATTGTCTTTTTGGAACGCACCCTGCCATTTGCAGGTGAAGCCCCCCCCCCCTTTGGTCTTTTGACGTGTCATGGACTATGGCTTTTTCAGGTCCCTACGGCGAGGCCCCGATCTTCACGTTTCCGCTGTCAAAATGGAGCCTCTTTGGTAGATCTAGCTTTGATCAAGACTTTACCCCCCTTGCTTCAATTTTCCTCCCGCACCGGGGGACGAGCCGACGTACTCTTGCGGGTGTTTTCCTGCACGTGATTTTAACGTCACCTAGTGAACCCGGTTTCCCCCTCTCTTGTGGAAGTTTTTCCCGCGGTCAAGTGCTTTCGGGAGCGGAATGGCGGCCTCCGACATGAATCGATACGGTTAGATGTTCCATTTTCCCTCCTGATCTCCTTTTGCCCAGCCTGAAATAGACAGCACCGCGGACGTCTGTTCTTGAGCACGCCCCTTTTTGGTGTAAATTAATCTCGGACTGTACCGCTGGCCACTACCTTTAATGGTTTCAACCCCCCCCCCCTTTTCTTCTTTGGGGAGTGTGGCCTACCGGACCGCCCCAGAGTGAAGTACGCCGTTGGGCAGAATTTTGCCACAGCTGTTGTGGACAACTGTTCATCCCTCCATCCTGAACTGTTCTTACCTTCTTTCTTCCTTCAGTCCTCGGATTTATTTATCGTGCTTTCTTCCGCGGGGGCTTGCGTGAGTTCCACTTTCACCAATTCATTCTGGCCTTTCAAGAACGATTCATAGAACCATGTCTGAACATGCCTCTCTGTTTTTTGGCTGAGCCCTGAGACGCATTACCACATGGCGCTCTTTCCTTTTTTCTATGCCGTTGCGATGGTTCATTACTTGAATTTTTGTTAATACAGTAGGTTCAACCAACTTCTCCACCTTCCTCCCAATCCCCCTCTGGAATGAACCCTGAAGGGAAGCTCTTGATGCCCAACCCCTTGAAGGCGTCTCTCCCACCTCGTATATTCCTGACCTAGGTCGCGCCATCCATTCTTGGTCCCCCTTTTCTTTTCTACTGGATTGATGATAAGGCTTTTCAAACCGGCCAATTTGAGACTAGTAGAGCGTGCTGACTTTCCGGAAGAGGAGTTTTCCCCTTTCCTCCTTTTGCTCTGAAGGATTTAGCATCCGCGACTTCCGGCGGATCGCCGTTTTTTGGCAAGATGGGGTTCCCACTTGCCTACCCTTTCCGGCCTCTCCCCCCCTCTCCACTCACTCGGATCGAGCCTTGACTCCTATAAAGTGCCACGCCTCTTGGCGGTTTCAGGGAATGGAAGTACTGCGTTTCCTTTACGGGAACGCATGCTTCCCATACTACTGTTGCTCCCCGTTCTTGAGCTCGATTCCCCTCCCTTTTCCCGCGATGTAAGTATTGACCAGGGACTAAGTGATGCTTGCCGCAGGTCAGGCCTCCATTACACAAGGAGGATAAGGACGGCTAGTGTGCTGAATTTCGTTTTCCCCCTCCGTTGTCTTTTTCCTCTTCCGGAAGCCACGGTCCATTCTGGGATATTTACCCACTAAGATTGTAGTTTTCGAGCCCCCGAATCCCCCCGCAACCCCCCGGAAATAGTCCTTTGTCTCTTCCCCCAGGTCCGAGACGCAGACTTGCAGAGTTCTGATCAAGCCACTCGTTCTGAATTACTCATCCCCAAACTGACGCTCGGCTCTGTTTCTTTTTTTCTTCTTGGCTCTTCCCCCCCCCCCCCCCTTCCCCGCTTTCCCCGAGCTAAAAATAACCAAGCCGCCCTTTCGTGCTCCTGGTTCCCTATCCTTTTTCGGCACGGGGTCACTTTGCAACCCAAACCTTTGGGCAGTCAGTGGTGAGAACGCCCCCCTTTTTTTCCTTCGCTTGTCGTCATCGGGGCCCTTTCACTCAACGCGGCATCCACGTTCGGAACCCCTTATCGAGTTGAGTGTGTACGTTATCTCTCGTGCTTCACACGACGTTTTCTTCCCTGATCCCCTTCCTTTTTCGCCCGCAACTATCGCCCATGGAACTGCGTTTTTTGCGATGGAAGCGGTCGATTGTACACGTCAGGGTTTCTGAGGGGACCGAAGGCGTTCTTCCTTTTTTAACTGGCTTCATTCTTTCCTCTTTCCCGAAGCCAAGAAAAAAAGTCTTCGTTATAGACTCTTCGTGGATGAATCAGAGTGCATTAGGCATCGCTTATAACAGGCAATGCCTCCCCTCTTACGTCCCCTTTTCCCCCCCCTTGTCCTCGAGGGATCTCATTCAAAGTGAAGGAACGTTTTTGCAAGGGCTTCTGGAGCGCGATGTCCTCTCCCCACACTTTTGAGCACTTTAGTTTCGGGATAGTCGCCTGCCCCTTTCCCTACCTGGATCCTCCCCTCCCTGGAAGATCCAAATCTAAAGGAAATGAAAACCCGAGATCTCCTCCCCCCGCTGTCCAGCCGGGAAACGAGACACTCAGTAGGGAATCACGATTTCATGGATTTCACGTTTATTAGTTTGCTGTGGGGTCTCTTCCCTTTTCCCTTTCTATTTTCCTCCCAGGGATGGAGCACCAGACATTGCCACGACAGAGTACTTTCGTCGTTTTGCCTCTTGCGCTGCGTCGCTCCTCCTAAACTTCCCCTGATTGGAATAGGTTGCACGTCTCCAACCCCCCTGCCCCAAATTTTCCCTTGCAACACATCACAGTCTGTGGAAAACCTCCAGGACTTGGCGCAATTTCCTGCCCCAGCTCAGTATCTGGATCATCTGATGTTAGTTCTCTCGTTGACGCGATAATGTTTCCGGAATGTGAAATCCCCGTTTTGAAAAAGCGGCGAGCATTCCGTGACGCTCATTGAGAACGTCAAACCCCACATCTGTGATTAAGATTCGGGTTAGGAGGTTTACAAAGCATAACTGGCTCTCGCTCGCCCCCCATCTTGCCTCCAATCCGAATAATCTCTATCTTGTTTTTTGTTGTTTGTTCTCCTTTAGTGTTTATAAATGGCCTCGCGGCACAGGTGAACCTTAAGTACTCTCTGCGAGTCCTCAAAGAGTTGTTCGCCTTGGACGCTCCTTCTCTTCCCTTTTCCTCACTTCTTCCACGTGTCTCCCGAAGAGAGACCGCTGGCCGCACGCCCGGGCACTCTCTTTTATCTTTTTTTTGACTCATTCAGATGGTTGATACCTCTGGATCCGAAGAAGAAAGGAAGGACTGCTCCTAGACAGTTTCCCCACTCCCTGTTCCCCTGTTTTTGTATTCCTCCATCAGGCCCTGCCGATGGCGGTGAGCTATTTCAAAATCATTCTTCGGATCTCTTGTCGGGCAAGGGCAGTAAAAAAGAGTAAGCAAAAAGGTCGTTACTATGTCGTGCACATTTTTTCTCCCCTCCCTTGTGCCCCCCCCCCTGAGTTTTCTTTTTTCCTCCCCCCCGCCCATAGGGGCTGATCCCACAAAGATCCAATCTTGACACCAGAGTTCTCCTCCTTCTTCTTTTTCTTTCCCGGCTGGCATAAGTGAATGGGAATTATACCCCTGTTTCTTTTCCTTCTCCTTTCCTTTGCCTGTTTTCCCCAATAGCCTGCTCACGACGTTTAGGACAAGTTCTCTTCCAAGTGAAGCCTTGCGCTTGTTTCTCTTCATCACATTGAGATCCGCTTCTCCTGATTAACGGGATCCTTTTGCAATTGGGACGTCACT
>Ga0179591_1309483_pt1 | contig 11038 bp, 11 predicted proteins | sample CZOMad2_1_08_16f_FD_182891 | JGI IMG/M metagenome (GOLD analysis project Ga0179591, IMG submission 182891) | Vadose zone soil fungal communities from Angelo Coast Range Reserve, California, USA - CZOMad2_1_08_16fungal (PacBio error correction) | ecosystem: Environmental > Terrestrial > Soil >... | reverse complement strand
TTCTTGACGCGTCTTCTTCCTTCCTCTTTCCTCTTGTCGAAGGTTGACACCAAGTGCCATGTCGGCGCCTCCTCTCGCCCTCCCTTTTGAGGCCTTGAGCTTGGCGCAAATCAGGCTAGATCAGACACCCCCCCCACCCTATCATAGACAGGTGGTCCGGGCTAACCCCCCCTCTTTTCGTTCTTTTTTTTTCCTTTTTGAGAGAGTAGTCCTCTGCTCATCTGTCGATGAGTCTTTTTCGCCTATTTTCTCGCTTCATTCTTTTCAAGCGTTCCGGTCCCGCTAGGACGGGGCCGCTCCTTACCCTCTGGTGTGAACTCAAAGCCGATCTCTCACCTCTCAGGGCCAGTTTTCGACTTCCCCAACGGCTTTTTTCGGCTTTTTACATTTCTCCATTTCGGTGTTTTCTTCTCTCATTCAGAGTTGTTGCCGTACCTTATACTGTGACCGTCCGAGCAGAACACCGTTTGTTGGACTGCACGTACTCCCCCCCCGCGCGTACGCGGTGGTAAGTCGTTCTCCCTCCCTTCCCTTGAGGTCTGTTCCCTCGGCCAAGATGACCCTGGTTCGAAATCGTCTCTCTATCTTTTTCCGATCGGCACTCCTCTCCTTCCTTCACTCGTGCGTTCTTGTCCAACGGCCTTCCCCCCCCCCCCCCCACTTGCGCCGATCTGTTCGTCGCTGAACGCTCCTCATTTTATGTTTTTCTCCTTTTCTGTCAATCTTGGGGTTGGTTGCCGCTGCCCAACGAATTGTTCCGTTGAGTAGCGGTAGGTCCTTTTCCATCACGCCTCCGTTCGCCTCATTGGCGGAACCACACCATGGATTGGATGTCTCTGCTTTAGTTGTTACCCTGTATCCTTCTCGAGCCCACCCGATCTTTATGGTCGAGCGGCAGGTGACGTCGTACCGGCTGCGTCGTCTAAGTTCCTCCGATGATTCTCCCCTCCGGTGATGTCCCCCGTCCGGATCCCGTTCACCTGTGTGATTCGATCACTGCTCCCCAGCGAGTACTTCTTTTTGGACTTTCGGTCCCCTTTTGCCTCTTCTTCTACGCAAAGCCCCACAGCTCCTAGGAGAAAACCCCCCTTCCAGCACCCCACGCCCCCCCCGTCCCCCCTTTCCCCCCCTCCCCCCCACCCCCTCCCCCCCATTCCCCCCCCCCCCTCCCCTCCCCCCACCCCTCCTCACCCTCCCCCCCACAACCCTCCCCCCCCACCCAAACCCCCCCGCCACCCCCCCCCCCACCCCTTGTTCCCTTCCCCCCCCCTCAGCCCCTCCCCCCCCCCCCCCCCCCCCTCCCCCCCCCACACCCCCCCCACCACCCCCCCCACCCCCCCCCCACCCCTCACCCCCCACCCCCACCCCCCCCTACCCCCCACCCCCCTCGTGACGTGTTTGCCACGGGTTCTGGATTGAGTCTTGCCCGGGTTTTTAAGATTTGTTTTCTGATGCGGGTGCTTGGTTCTCCGCTGGGCCCCTCTTTATGATGTACAGGCGTTTTAGCCGCGTACCCTTGGGATTTCCTCTCCATCTGTCGTGATAGAAGTCCTTCGCCGTCGCGGACATTTATCCCTTCGAGGTCCTGCTCCCAGTATCAGTCGTTGTTTGGTGATCCTTCCGTGGTTTCCTTCCGGTTGTGGATGAGTTTCTCGGTCCATTTTGTTCATAGACGTGTGTCTCCCTCCTTTCACGGGGTCTGACCCTCCTCTTCCATTTTTTGGAGCGCCGTCTCCCTTCTGCCTGCCCCTTCTTCCCATCCTTGATGATGATGAGGCTCCCCCCTCGATAGTTGCTCGCTGCGGGGGATCGGCCTTTGCCTTTTCAGGATCCCCATCGCCCCCTCCCACACCCGCGGATCCCCGTCTCCGTGGTCTGCTTCGTTTTATTCCAGATGCCACAATCCCTCTTTCTATTCTATGGTTTGTTGAGAGATCTGTGTGGGCTCTTTTTCAACTTAACTCCTTTTTGCGTCTATCAGGTGGGATGCATCTGATGTGTTCTTTAGGGTCGTCGATTAGTCGTCCTACCTCCGCACGTTTTTCCTTCCTACCCAGTGCTAGATTTCTGCCCCTGACCCCCCCATACAGTTTTCTCTCTTCCTTTCACTTCAGCAGCTGAATCCCTAATGCTCACCTTTTGGGTCATTTTGTCGGGCAAGCCTTAGTTCCCGGTTGCGAACGTCACATTCCTTTTCCTTAGACTAACGTTAATCACACCCCCGGGGAAAAAGTTTAGCTGCTCTTAGGGCACTAAGTATCATCGCTCCTTGAAATCAGGCTCTACTTTCTTACACAGCGTCGATCCTCTCTTACAACCGAGGACCTGGTGTACGTTTGCCTACGTTCCCTTTGTACCAGCTTCCTTCTTTCCACACCCACTCCCCCAAATTCGTGCGGCGAGCACTCCCCTAATGACTTGATGTCCCCAATCCCATACCCACCCCTGCATTACACTCCATTATAGTCGGAGTCTGGCGACCCCCTTTTGAAGGAGCGCCACCGCCTTACCCAGCCTTCAGTCCTTAAACTCCACCGTCCGCCGTTGCTTCGTTGGTAACGGGGGCAGCACAGCGTAGTTTTTCAACTTCAGCATGGAGCGGTGGGTTTTTTTCGCAACCTCTCCTACGTACTGCTGCGTCCCCCCCTCCGAGTCGTTACTACATTTTATTTACACATTCGGGCCCCCCACTCTCACCTCCCTAAACCCTTTCGCTTTTACCTCTCCTTTTTCCAGTGGACTTCCGTTTCCTACCTGCGACCTTGCCTCATCCTCTAACGTCATGACAATTCGTGGTGGCCCTCCCTTCCTCGTCTGACCCAGCCCTGCTCCGACCTGCTCGCGAGTTTCTTCGCCCATAGGAGGGTTTGAGACCTGCCCTCGGAAGCAGCTGTGCCTTTTCCTCCCTGCGTGGACTTTTTGAACGTTACGAGTCGCTTTCGCTTCTTCCCCCCAGTCGGGAAGTTTCTCATGACGCTGCGGAACAGCATTTTGCCTCAGCAACCTTCGGTTTGACTTACTGTGCTTCCCGCGTTCGAGCCCCTGTGGAGGTGATACCTGTTGGTCCTAACCGGAATTTTTTACTCGATATCTTCCTGTTAGAGCTTACCACTTCACCCCCCTCGAAGACACTGCCTTTTTCATGTCCAGTGCCGTAGTCCACGCGTTGGGGGTTTCCTTGGCCTTTCCTTTTTTCGTTGTCTTTTACGCATCGTTCTTCGTCCGCTGCCCTGGAGAACGGCTTGGCTCTTGCGAAGGTGGACCGTCCGGCTTCTCTCTAATCTTCCCTCAAATTCCAGGTTTGGGGGCGACCCCCCCCTTTCGCTATACTCTCCTACTCTCCTTTTTTTTTGTAGAGTATGAGACGACGACGTTTGTGGGTCTCTTTCCATCTGCCGATGCGTTGATTGTTCCACCGCAATCAGCGCGACGGTGTCGCTCCCCTACCAAACGCGTCATTGTAAGACCCGCGAGCCTTTTTCAGGTCTCCCCCGTCCTTCCCTTGTCCAAGTTCCGCCCCCTCGGGTTCGCCCACCTGTCTGATCTCCCTTCGTTCTCATTTTTTTGCGTGCATGGCATCCTCACCTTACTGTGAAGTTTTTCTCTTAGACGCTGACTTCCCCGGTGGGCAGGGCACCTGTTATTTTCCCACAAGTCCGAGTACGATGTTGGGTGTCGTCGTCGATGACGCGACCTTTCCTTTTGTTTTTTTTTCGGGTGATGTCAGCATCTAGACCTGGCCGAGCGTTTGTTTCTTCCCGTGTTTTATAAGAGGCCGATCTCCAATCCGGCTGCAAGCTCTAGGAGCAGATCGCCGCTCGGCCTCCCCATCCTGGGGAGTGAAGTCGCCGAGCGTTTTTTTCTTCGCTGTGGTCCGTCCGCTTGGGCCAATACGTTCCGTCCAGCGATGTCCTTGTTTGTGCGCCGCCCTAAGGAAGGGCCGTTTGAATCCTTTCAGCCGGAATTCTCGAAGGGGGTTTCTTGGACTTTTGGTTTAAAAATCGACCCCCCTTGTAGTCCAACCTCCTCGGAGGCGCGAGGTCTTGCCTTTTTTCCTTGAGGGTCGTACCGACACTGCAATTTTGAACGGCTCCTTCGTTTTCCCTCACGGAAGGTCATGACACGTTGGGTAGGTCCATTTTATAGGCGACATTAATCACTGGTTTACTCCCCGGTACGGAGTTTTTCCAACCTAGTTATCCGACGGTTGCGCCTCACTCCGGTGTGCTGTAGGGCGCCCGGGCTGTATTTTTTGATCTCCCTCCATTTGCCTCAGGAGCGGGATGTCGTCGGCCGCAGGTTTGTCCCGCTGGGTCTTCTTCTTTCCATCCTGGTCAGAACCCGTGGCGTTTTCTGCCCTTTTTCTTTTTTGAAGCTACTTGCGGTGCCCTCGGGGTTCTCTTTCTGGGTCACGTCCACCGTGGTCCCGCGGGCGCATTAAGCGTTTTTTTCTTGCTTTGGTGTGCTACTTGTCCCGTTTTTGTGGAACTTCAGTTCTCGGTCCCGTGGATGACCCGGCTCAGCGGTAACGATGTAGCACGGTCTAAGAATCCCCCATTTTACAACTCAACGATTTGGTCGGAACTTATTCATCTTAGTCCCCCCATGCCCGTCCCCATTATGCCCGATTCTGTTTTCATGGTCGGTGGTCCCCTCCGACGTCGTTGTGTAGGCGTTCTAGTGGATCCCTGCATCGACGATGAACCACACCGAGGCACCCTGCGCCGACGCTATTTTGGTTCTCATGCCAAACCCTTTTTCAATTCACCTTTGTGTTTTATATTGTGAGATAGGGGGACTTTCAGTGCACCTTCCTGGTTGAGCTTGAAGGTGGCTCTGTCCATTTTCATTTTGTTTTAGTGGTTTGATTCAACGATGCCTGATCCCCCGCGTGCTCGCCTTTCGTCTCGCTTCTCCACCACAGCACCCCCGACATGCCGTCCACGCTTCGCACTGCGCCTGCCTGGTTTCTCCCCGACTCCCCCCCCCCAGGTGTTTCACTTTTTCTTCCCCGGGGCCCTCTTACTGCGAAGGTTTCACAATGAGACCACGGTCTCTCGTACCGTAATCCCAACCTTGACACTGCTCCGCTTCTCGTACTCCCTCCGGACTGCTCGGCGTCAGTTGTTCCCGTCACGATGCCGCGCCCTTAATCTATCACGCCACCCCGATTTCCGGACCCGTTCTCCGGCGGCCTGTCCATTCAGGACGGCTTTACACCACACCTTTCCCTTCTTGGTCCTTACAACACCCGCTCATGATTAGGCACACATTCTCCGCCAACCCACATACCCTCCACCCGACCTTGTTAAATTTAGGTCTGACCGCTTGCCGGCACGGCTTTCGCCGCATTTACCTAGATGTCTTGCCAAAAAACAGCCTCCTTTTTATGTCAATGACTTTTACTCCGACGTTCGCCTGTTGTGGGGGCACGGAGCTTCCCCCCCAGTCATTGCTTCTTACTTTTTTACATGCAGCCGGGCGTTATTTCACTTCTTCCTGATTCCGCGAGTTAGACTCGGTCGATTTCTCTCGCCCAGTTTAAGCTCAGGTGGTTGTCGGTGTTGTTGTGATGACGTCTCGGTCCGTACGCTGATTGTCCCGGGACGGGGCTTCGGCCCTTTTGACGGCGCGGGTGCCTTCTACGTTACATCCCATCTCTGACGAAGTAGCCGTTGCTGTGCGAGCTAATTCCCGATCTGCTCGGACCCTAGCCCTAGGCTGTGGTCTTCCTTCCCTTTCGCGGCAGTCTCTTTGTTTTTTATTGGGCCCTTTCTTGTGCTGACATACGTCTCGGCTCCGCCCGTCAGCCCCTACTTTCGACCACATCCCTATGGGCCGTTCACAAGCCCCCAGTTAGTTTCGACGCTCCCTTGTCCCTTAGCGGGTGGAACTGAACGCAGCCTGCCAACGCGTCATCGTCTCTTCTCGACGATGACCTAGGTCATGCAACACTAGCACTGAAGCCCACCGCATTCCCCTTCCCAGGTGGTTTTCCAACCCGAGTGTGGGATCTGTCCTGGTGCGCCTTCTGAGCGCCTCGTCCTCCGGTTGCTATCGTGTGCGCTTCCTGACTATTTCGGTTCTCGCACCGTCGCCGAACACTTTGTCCCGTCTGCGCTGTTCCATCAGGCGAGCTCATCTACAGGGTGCGCGGCGCCCCGTCGCGCCTCTACCTCCTCTTTTGTTGAGAGATAGACGACCCTTGGCTTTTTCGCCCATGTCGATGCTTATGGAGTGTTTGGGCCTCTCCCCCTGGGGAAGAGTGCGGCGATCCGACTTTCCAGCCGTGAACCTTCTTTCAGCTCCCCCCCCCTCGAGCCGATGTCAGGCCGGCTCCGCCGAGTCCGTCCAAGTGCCAACGATTTTGCCTACTTGACCCCCCCCCCCCGTTCCTGGATATCATGCGTGTTCTTTTGCTAGTTGTCGACTAAGTAGTTTCTTCTCGTCGAGAGATGACGCGAAACGTTCCCTTGGCGGTTCCCCTCACTTATTCCCTTCGAGCGGGGTCAGTACGCGAGAACGTTCGCATGGGTCTTTGTGTGGCACGGCTTCACAGGAAGTTTTTGTTATTCACAGGTTTCTAGACTGGCAAGTTTTTCTCCTTCGTTGCTCCTCAGTGGCCCGTGAAAGTCGCCCCGCGTCCTTCACACACCCCCTGAGCACTATCTTGGTCGTCGTGACGTTCCCCCCTACTGATGGCGTGCGACGTCGCTAGGAGTCAATCACGATGGGGTCAGGCTCGCGCGTTTCACCACGAATTGCATGGCTTATGGAATGGCTACTCGCAGTTGCCGCCAGGTTGGTCGCCGAAGTACACGGGGAAGGTTAGCGTGTAATCGGTTCTGAGGGTATCTTGTTTCCCGACTGTTTTATCGAGAAACTCCTAAAATGTAGTAACGACGATCCCGCTGGCCTTTCCTTATGGCTTTTGCGGCGCCGCCCTCAGCAATGTTTAACCCGCCAGGTACTTTGGTGCTGTCCAAGGGTATTCCCCTTCTGTCGAACCGGGGTCGTCGTCTCCTCGGCAGTTGTCGACCTTCGGTGCCGACCCTCTTTCCCTGGAGCCGCACGTTGCTGTGTTTCACAGACATCCCCGTTGTCGACTTTGCAAAGGTATTGGAGTGCGTGGTGGTAGTGGACTTGAAGATCTTTTGTTCTTGATTTTCTGCGTCGGCGACGTAGTTTTTCCTCCGATTTTTCCCTTATGATTCAGGCCGGCAGAACCCTCGTGTACATTTTTTTCAGATCCATTGTGGTTGATATCCGTACGTCGGATCTGGATTCGGTTAGGTTAGCCCGTCCTTTTTATAGTCCCCTTTTTTTGTCGTCGAGCGCGTCCTTCGTGTCCTCCTTTTTTTTTCCTAGTCCCGTTAACAGGTCTTCCTGACTTGAACGGTCTCCCGCGGTTGCTGCAGACGTCCACCGGGAGTCACTCCATTGTGCACCCCCCAAAAGCGTTTTCGGTCGCTTTTTATCCGTGCCCGTTCTCGATGGGCGGGGTTGTTTCCATCTACTTATTGAGTTCGACGCTCGTTCTCGGCATTTCGCCTGGGACCTCCCCCGCGAAGTCTCCGAAAACCCACACAATTGACGCCCACCTGCTCCGCACTCCCGGTGATGTTTTTCTCCCCCCTTTTGCACCCCGCCTCTCCTTGTGGTTTTTTTTTTTTGAGTGATGATTTTTTGTAGTTGGGAGCCACAGCTTTGCGTTCTTAGCCTTTTCGGTGTTTTTGGTCCCTTTTCGCCTTTTTGTCCTCTTAACGCTCTGCCGATCCCTCGTTGCCTCTCGTATCCCCCCACGACCTACCATTCCATTCACGTTCAGTTCAGCCGGGCTCCGGAGTATGCTAACTCCTACTCCCCTGTTGTTCAATAAGTCTTCTTTCGCACCCCTCCGAGGTTCGAGGTTCCCTTCCCATGTCCCAACCTGATCCTTTCTCCCCACCACCCCTGGACCTCAGGCCCGCCTGTCTTCCCTTCCACCCCTTTCGCTATCTTATCCCTGGACCTCCTCCTTTTTCATTTAACATCCCAGCCATGTCGCCGCGATTTCTCAACCCAATCTGGTCACGGACTTTTTCCTTTCTACGCTGTACGGTTTTCATCATCAAGCGCTTCATCACCTTCCTTTTTCGCCAAGATCCCGCTCCTGTCCCATTCCTAGCCTTCCGACAACTTCTACTCCCACCTCCTTCGTTGAGGTAGTTCGTGTTACCTCCCGTTGACTTGACGTCCTTTACCCGACTCTGGGTCATAGCTTTGTTCCTTCGCGAACTCTTTTATCGTCCTGAGCCCTTTCTTTAGCAGCAACGCCCCTTCGCCCGTCCCTTTTTTTTTCGGTGTCTTTCTCGCCCTTCCAGGTACGTCATTTCCCGCTTTCTCGCCAGCGTCTTTACTCCTCTTGTTTTCTCGCCCGTCGTTTTGTTTCCAAGCGCACATAAACGAGTTTTAACGTTTTTAGGTGCTTATCTCCTCTTTCCGAAGCGCATTGCGGCGAAGTTGCATTTCTTCTCTCAGCCCTTTTCGTGTTCCCCCAGCGGCGTTTTGCTCCTACCCCAGCCCGGGAGCTGTCACTCTCGGTACTCCTCTCTGGATTTTTTTCTTTTGCGAATTAATAGTCTCCTGTCTTGCGTCGTTGGACGTTTCAATCATGATTGTTCTGATCTATACGTCTTTGTGGGTCTCTTGCCGCTGACACCCAGTCCCCTCCTCGTTAAACTCGTCCCAGTTAACGTTTTTCTTTCTACGGATCCCCCAGCCTATCGCGGTGTTCATTCTTCGGTCATGGCCCACCGGCCCCGTGGTATTCGACGAGACCTCACCTTGTCTTTTAAACTGACACCCCCCCTCGCCTCCTCCCTCTTCGGCCCAGGAACCGGTTTTTTACCATGCCTTCCTAGGGCCTTATTCGAGTTGCGCGCTTCGCCGCTCGGTGCTCGCCTTTGTGCTCACCATGAGATTTCCTTCGTTCCCCTTCCCCATTTTTCTCCGGTAGCAAGTCTTAAGTTCTGCGCTCCTTCTCTGTCAGACTCCCGTTCCTGTTTTGGCGACTTCTTATCTTTCTTTTCCCCTTCTGTTTTTTTTCTAGAGATAGACGACCGCCGAGTTGCCCGTCGATTTTCTCTTTTGGCGTTCCAGTTCCCTCTTTCCTTAAAGTGCAGTTTTTTTTTTCCTGGGCGGACTCCCGGCAACTCGTCATGGTGACCGCTCCCACGCGAGACGGCTCATCCTAAGGCTCATTACTGCACTACCAAGCTTTTTTTTACTGCCAAACCATTAGTTCGCATCTTCCTTTTGTATTCATTTTTGTCGTTCCCTACGTCATTTGCATGTCTCGGTCCAAGTATGACGCATTCCTTCCCCCTGCCTTTATCCTTCACACGCTGCTCTTTCGGTGGGCTCCTTTTCGAGTCGGTCACTTCTCCGGTACAGTTTTTTTTCCCTTATTCCAATAGGGGATTTCGACCTTTGTCAAGCTATCTCCTTTCGAGCGGGGAGTTCGGCGCGCTCCGTAATTTATGGCCGTTTCACCCGTCCCCGCGGCGCCCGTTTATTGAGCATCTCTTTGCTTTTTTCTTCCCCTTCCCCCCCTCATCGTCGACGTTGCGTTTTCTGCCTGTTCAGGTTCGCGCGTTTTGGCGAGCATATCCGATGGTTCCTTGTCTGCTTTGCCACTTTCTCCGACGTTCTCACGAACTTCCCTCCTTCCTTTTCCCGATTGATTTGATGAGTGCCTTTTTTTTTTTCCTCTTGTACTTCGGACCAGATTTTTCGGGCTCGTCGCGGCCCCCCTTTACGTTTTGACTCTTGGAGCAGCCCCCTTCCTCCTCTTTGACTTTTTGAGCGTGTGTTCCCGTCTGAGCTCTCAACGGCGTTAAAGGTGGAGTTGCTTCCGGAGCATGTCCGATACTTCCTGGTGCAAATCTATTTTCCCTTTTCCGCAAGCCTCCCTCGCCCCTGAGCCCCTACCCTCCTTTCCGGGGTTCTTCTGCGTTTTGTTTATGTGTTGTATGTTGATAAGGAGTCGGTCGGTGTCTTCGCTGGTGAGGTGGTATTTTTCCCTGTCTGTACAGGCGTGCGCAGCCGGTGTGCTCCACAGTTTCTTTCTAGTTGTGGTTGATAGAATAATGTTCGCAGGCGCCAGGTTCCCTTTCTTTTTACGTGTTATCTTTGCTTATGTAGTCCTTGTGTGGATTTTTTCCTGCGCGAAAATTCCGTGGTGTGGATTCCTTATGGTCCACCGAGTGTCTGCATGATCTAACCGTGCCTCTGTATTCGACGATTTTTTGCCCGGGTCTGAAGACTCAATTTAACGCTCTGTGGCCTTTACTGCGCCTTGACTTCTCCGATTGCTGTATTGGCGGTACGTTTCGCATAGTGGCAGACCGCTTGGTTTCTCTTTGCAGTGCTTTGTTCGGTGGACCTCCCCCCTTCCATCTACTCCTCACCCTCCACCAATCTTTTTGGTCTCAGGCCGCGCCTTGTTTTACTGCACCCAATCTCTCTTCCTTTTCATGAATCCTTTTTTTCTCGATGGGGTTCCCCTTTTTTACCTCCTGCACGGTCAGCCTTCCCGGCGCGGCGGAGTAGTTTGCATTCTTCCTGGTTGTTGTTAGGAGTTCCTCCGGTACATAAGTCTAGAGCGCCCCTTCGCTCCCAGCGTCCCTGCACCGATTGATGTCTCCCAAAGCACCATACCTCCATCCCCGAGAGCCTGTCGACAGATGAAGTCTTGCCCCTCACGCCCAGTGGTCAAGGATCCCCCTTCACTGATTCGCTACTGCTTCCGCGTCCGGTTTCCCTCCACTTTTTTTCAGTGCCCAAACTTCTTCCTTTATTATCCCCCCGGCCTGTTCGCCGCCGCTAGCCGGCCCCCGGAACTTACTCGGTTCCTCGACGTTCTACACCTGTCCGACTACCGCGGCGCCGATACCGCTACAACGACCCAAACGTGCCCCCCCCTGATGGTCCCCACGTTATGGGTTTTTTTCGCCTTCTGGACATCAATTACCCCAGCGGGGTCATCTCGCCGTTG
>Ga0179591_1369959_pt1 | contig 11039 bp, 8 predicted proteins | sample CZOMad2_1_08_16f_FD_182891 | JGI IMG/M metagenome (GOLD analysis project Ga0179591, IMG submission 182891) | Vadose zone soil fungal communities from Angelo Coast Range Reserve, California, USA - CZOMad2_1_08_16fungal (PacBio error correction) | ecosystem: Environmental > Terrestrial > Soil >... | reverse complement strand
ACGCGTAGAGGGATCATTCACTCAATTAACCATTTTCCTAAGCGCCCCCTCGATTCCCATCCCCCCCTCCCATTCCCTCATCAGTATCTTTCATAGGGTTCCCTGTATGTGTTACCTTAACCCCCTTTTTTTGTCTCCCGACTTTGCTTTTCCTCTTGTACCGACTGGATCGAGATGTCTTCCGAACCAGAGTCCCCCCCCTTCATAAAAGATCACAAAATCTACCCGTTAACCTCCTCCCGCTCTTCCTCCCCGTGGTTGGGTGGAGACCCACCAGACCACCCTTTTTGCTTTAAGAAGAGACACGCAGACCCACCTTTTCCTTTCCCCCCTTATTTATGTGAGTACCGTTTCTTTTCACAAGCTTTCCAAGAGACCATCACCCGAGGAGTTCCCAGGCGGAAGTGTCTCACACGTCCATTGACATGAGCTCCTCTCTCGTAGTGTTTGGTTTTCGCATTAGGCTCGTTTCTTCGGAAATCAGTCCCGGCGTTTTGAATCTACTCGTCCGGAGGCGGCACCTCTTTTTTTTCCAATTTTTTTTTTTCAGTATTTCGCTGGTCCGAAGTAGGACACGAGGCTTCTATATCTTCTGTTGTAATTCGTGACTTCAAAACGACCCCCCCCGTTTTTTTCTTGTCCTTCCTCTTTTTTCTATTTTTCCAATTTACTTCAACTAAAGGCAACCCCTCTCGTTTAAGTACACTTCCTGGGTCGCCCCGTTCTTTTCATGAGGGATCACTTTCCCTCCTGTACCCCCGTTTGTAGCTCCGTTTGTCGTGAGTGGCCTTTTTCCCTCTCGCGCCCTTTGTGCTGTTTTCCCCCCTCTCTTTCGTTTCTTTTTTTCACGCCGCCCTTCGCGATGTTCATTGTTCACATTGAAAAGACTCGAGTCTCCTTTCTCTTATAAGAAAACTGCGGCCGCTCTTCTTTTAGCGTTCACCCCTCTTCCTAGGAGGATGTCTTTCCGTTTATTTGTTCTTCATCGGAGCGGTCTTTGATTAGCTCTCGCCCGTTTTAGTTGCTTTCTGCTTTTTCTTTCTCCTGAACTTTTTCCGGGCTCGGGGCATTGTTTCAACCCCTGAGCTCTTAAGCGAATTCCCGGTTGCTCAAGTCCCCCAGTCTTGGCGTTTTTTTTTTCTCCCCTCTCTCTGTTCCTTTAATTCAAAGCCTATGGGAATTGTGATTCAACCGTTCCTTTTAAACGCCAGAGCCCTGACCTTTTCGCGGCTGCGACTTTTTTTTTTTGTTGTATTTTATCGTGCTTGGTCTCCCCCCTTTTAGTCCCTTGGTTTTATTTTTCCAGAAAATTGGCTGTCAGAACCGCTGCGCTTTTATTTTCCCCGCGTAGTACCTTTTTGGTCAACACACTTTTTCAGAACCGCGGCTACCCCTTTAAAAACCAGTTGCCACGTCATCTGGACAATCTGCCCTTGTTTTCATTGCGACCGGGAGGCCGCCTCCACCTTAATTCTTTTTGTGCTCGTGGAGACTCTTTTCCGACATTATCCATCGCTTTGTTATAGGCTTGTTTGCCCCCTTTCTTTCATTGTCCAAAGGTCTGGCCCCATGTTTCTCTTGCTCTTTAATGGGCTTCGAAGTGGTTCTTTTTTCTGCACGATTTTTTTTAGCGGTGGATGAAGAAAGCACCACTCTTCTTATTTAGAATTCTTTATCTTTCTGATTCAGAGAGGGTCTTGCGACACTCCTTTTTTGGGCGGCGGCGTTCATTCGGCGAGACGAGCGGAAGGCTCGGGAGAGTCTCAGGCACGCGTACTTTACAGAATCTCAGGAAATGGTGTTCACATTTCCTTTCCGGATGTATAAAAGTCTCTGAGTGGCGGCTCACCCTTGCCCAAGATCTTTACCATTTCGCCCATTTAAGTTCCCCTCCCCTTGAGAAATGAGTCCCCTTCCTTAACCTCTATTCCCCTTAAGAAAATCTGACTGTCCTTCTGCCTTTTTTTTGGTTTCAAGGCTTTTGTCTCTTGGAGATCACGTATTCTGGATGGGTTCAGGGCTTGCTTAGAACATATTTTTTGATTTGGCTTTTAATTTGTTTCTCATCACTCATATAAATGAGTGTTTTGTTTTATTGTAAGTTTACGGGCTTTCAAGGTCTTCCCCTTTTTTCTCCTCCGTACTTTTTTCGCAGTCACAAATGCCTTCCTTCCACTAGCGTAGCGTGTAAATTTTTGGCTGACAGTCTCTCTTGTCTTCTCAAAGGTATATATATTTTTTTTCTCCCTTACTTTTTTTTGTTGAGAGCTCCTCCCTTTTCTCACGATGAGACCTGAAGCCCCCCCCAACTACCCCTTTCCTTTTTTGTGTCGGCCGACGTCGTCTTGTACTCTACTCCCACGTGCCTCAATGAACCCTTTCCCCCCTTCCCCTGAACCTCCACAGTTTCTCGCTGCTTTTGTAAAACAAGGAGTTCAGGTCTTTTTTTCGATCCCATCCATTCCCATCGAATCCCCGTGATCTTTCTACGGCATTGGAAATCTTTGCCCCACCTGTCTTCCTCTTAAGTTTCCCTCTTTCGGCGCTCTCTATTTACTCCCCGATTAGAATTGCTCACCTTTTCTTTTTTCTTTTCATGGGTGTCCCGATAGGGGGAATTTCGTGATCCAGATCACGCGAGCGGTGACAGTACTTCCTTTTTTCCACAAGGTGGAACTCTCATCGCCGTCTTCCTTATATGAGAGGCCTTCCTGAGTAAAACGAACCCCCTTGGGCCCCCTCCATCCTGAAGAAGCCCAGTACGGCTCCTCAGTCCTCCTCTTTTTGATCCGTCTTCCTGTATTCGGCTTTCTGATATTTGTCTTCTTAGTCCACCCATTGACAGTAAAAGCACCAGCTCCCATGACTCCCCCCTGGGATAACCATAGATATCATCACTACCCCATTTTAAAACCCCTTTCCCGAAACCCTCACCGATAACCAACCCCACATCTTGTCAATGTTACCTAGATGTCGTCTCCAGGCACCCCTAATAGTGGATGAGTAGGCCTCTACGTTTTTTTCACGGGATTCTCACGGCCATTTGCCCATTTGGTTTTGCGGTTATAAATTTTGTTGCAATTCCTCTCGGGAACCCCACCCCTCCATGCTAAGGAGCGTTCTCCCAGCCCTTCTTCCACTTTACCACCATCTACTTTCACTTATGTTTCTAACCGATAACTTTATCGCCTGATCCGAAAAAGTCTCCTTTCTTTGGAAATCCAAACAGAGTTTTTTCCCAACCTTTTCCCAAGCCTAGCCCACGTATCGCATTACTGGCCGCGGCGCTTTCCTCTCCCCCCCTCCCAACTCCCCTTTTCATCCTCCTGTTCCTATTCTTTCCCGACGTCTTTCGATGTCTGGCCCTCTGCGATACCCCCTAGGTAATTCCTAAGTTTTTAAACCACCGCAACCCATTAAAACCGCCCACACTGAGGCGGCGATCCCCCTTAATCAGACGCTTGAAGCCACCAACTCCTGTCTTCCCCCGTCCCCCCTCCTCCTTCTTCTATTTTTCCCCCCACCCTCCCACTACCTGCGGTCCCCTTTGCTCTTCTCTGGTCCCGACTAGCATCTTCCGTATGGACATCGTCACATGAACCCCCGCGACAATGCTTGCAGGGGGGGAACCCTCCGTGCGACTCCCTCGGCCCCTGTCCCGCATTCCCCCCACTGCAACCCCTCATGACAACCGTGATCCTACACCCGGAGATGTCACTTCTCTTTTTCCACCATTCCGGCACGGCGCCCCCTTATCCGTTCCCCCCCCCCCACCGATTGCCTTGAGTTTTTCTGTCCTTCCCTAACCGAACTCCTCGCCTCCCCGTCTATTTTTCCCTCTCCCCCCCGAAAAGACCCTCAGACTTGCTGCACTGGAGCCTCATGCTCTCACCCCTGACCCTTTTATTTTTCCTCAGTCAAGAGTCAGAAACCTCTCCCGACTTGATGAAGGTCCCCTTCTCTCTCGTATGCTCTAACCCTAAAAGACACGTCCGATTTCTCTTATTGTCCGTTTTTCGAGTGACGGTTTCTTTCTCGTGATTCCCCTTGCTGGGGCTATTTCTTCAATCTATCCCCCCCCCCCTTCCTCAATCCCTTTTCGACCCCCCCGGGATGGCTGCGTGAAGGCCCCTGTGGGTCTTTCTTTCCAGAGGTTTTCGGGCGTTCTTGAGCTTTTATAGCCACTGGGTCGGGAGGTCCCTTAGACCCGATGTATTACAAATGCCCATTCCCACCGTTAGTCTTCCCCCCCCAGCCGATTCAAAAACATTGCCCCTACCAGATCTCCTTCTGACCGTTTGGGATTTGAACTTTAAAACTTCCCTTTGCCCCTGCCGAATTGGTTATCCCACGAGACGGATTTCCTCCTCTATTCCCTCCCTTCCTGTTTGTCTGTGCCCGTCGATGATAAGTCGATTGCGCTTCACAGAATTGAATTCTCCTTTGCGCAAGCTAGCCAGCCCCCCCGGATTTCTTCACCTCCACTTTGAAGTTAATCTTTCTTTTCGCTCTGTCTGAACTCTCGTACTTTTTGTCGCCGACTTTTTTCCCTTGGGAACGATCTGGTCGCCTCGACCTCCCCCCTCGAACCTTCCCATCCCCAATCTCACAACTCTCCCCGGGAAGAGTACGATACCGGTTGTTGGGTTGTCAGTCTGGACCCCCTCCACATGTGATTGGTCCGTCCATTTTCCCCTTTCCTCCAGGGTGGCGTCCCCCGTAGGGGAATTCTGGCCGTCTTATAAAAGCGACCTCCCGAAATTCACATCCAGATCCTCTTTTCGGCCTTTCGAAGGTCTGACGCTCTCGCCGTCGTGTTTCTTTGGTTTTGCGAGACTTTCTTCTATCGGAGAATGTTCAACACCCCTCCCTGCCGTGGGGCCCTGTGAATGATATATTTTCCTTATTAAAGTCGAGGTTCCCGGTTTTGCGCTTCCTTGCGATCTCATCCGCTCTTACCTTTTCCCCCTGGCTTACTCTCTCTGTGAACCAACCCCGTTTAAAAATAGGATGTAGAGAGTAGCGTCTCTGTTTACGTCCTAATTTCAACGGCGAGTCGTATAATGAGTTATGAGACTTTTAGTTATTTGGCATTAGCATTCCTAATTTTGTCTCATGGGTTCGGTTTTCGTTTTCGGATTTGCTGATTTCGCGCAATTGCCCCCTTCTTTTTTCGCTCTTAGTTTTAGCTCTTGTCCGGCAGATGTTAATGTTAAACATTGGCCATTCCGACTCGAGAGTTCCCCCTTTGCTCATAGAAATTGTTCCCAGAGTCTTTTTGCTTTTGGCCCCCCCAGAGTACTCTGTGAGGGTGTTATGTGTCTCCCCTTCTTGCTAAGCTCGTTGCTTCCTTTATCGCCCGCTCTCACTTCTCTTTTTTGTTTTGTTTGATCTCGACCCCCCCTTGGTAGCTTTCCTCGGGGTTTTTAATCTCCCAAATCGTTTTATCCCAGCCCAGAGGCTGAGACTCCACCCGTGATCTTGTCCGAGTTTTTCCTTTCTGCCCCAGTCTGCCCGCTTCTTTACGATAGCCAGCAGTCTGTTCTCTTTTTTGCTTTTTTCTTGCGAAAGCTTCCCCCCCCCCCGGCCTTCGTTCCCTGGAGAGTTTTGTTCGCCTCCCCCGGATTTGGTCTTGTGTTAGTTTTCGAACATGGTCCTCCGTGATCCGTTTTTTTTTCCTTTTCAAGAAACCTGGGCGTTTATTTTATTTCTTCTCTATTTAGGTTTTTTTCCCCCGCAGTTCCCCCCAAAGAGATTTGGATTCCGCGTCCTCCCAACCCCCGTTGCCAAGGGACCCTGAATCGAAGTGGGTCTGTGAAGCTACGGTCCTAGTCCTTCCGACCATACCTCATTAGGGGGCTCCTGTCTTCTCACTTCCTTTCCCTCCATAGACAATCTCTTTTTATCTCTTTTTTGGAAGTTTGTTTGAACAGGTTCATTATGTGATGAGGAGACTCACATTGTTTTCTCTCCGTGTGGCTTCCGTTGCGATTGGGCTTTTCTTTTTGATGTCAACCTTAGTACTCTTCTATCATATAGTTGAGGACCTGCGGTCGGTTCTGCTCCTTCACTGCCTGGTTCGTCTCTTCTTCGGTCTTCTCCAGGGCCGGGCGCTGTCTCTTCTCCTTCCCCCGCATGGAAGACTTGACATGGGTGAAAGGCCCTTAGGGGATCAACGCGCGCTTGCTCGGTAGCAACGACTTCCCTTTCGTTAACATTGCCAGGTTCCACTCCCAATCAAAGGTTTGAGCCCCAAGTTCGTCTTTTATCCGATTTCGCCTCCCTATGAACTCCATGAGTTGGAGATGTGTGTTTTTCCCCCTCTCTTCCTGCCGTTGAATCTTTCCTCCCACGGGTGGGTTTTCCCCCTGCGGCTTGCGGGATCTGAACATCTTCTCGAGGACTTTGCCGATTACCGCAGTTGTTCATCTGAACTGAGCGCTTTACCAAACGGATTGTTCCTTTTGAACTCTGGATGTTAACGGATCCCTTGTGTCCAGAGGTACCCCCCTCCCTCGTCGGACGAATACATTGCTCGTCTTCCTTCTCTTACCTCTAGAGGATCTCCCTTGTGGGGCTTCCCCTTTTGACTATTCGTTCTTCCTTTCTTTTTATAAGAATAATCCTTTTTTGTGGACCAAACATAAGAAATACAAGATGAATGCCGCCCCAAACACCCCTAAAGAGATTTACCGAACGTCATATTGGTAGTCGCTTTTCACTACTTCGTTTTCTTTTTTTTCTCGTTGGTTTTTTTCCTTTTTCCCCGATCCCGAAACCTTGCTCTAATTTTCCCTCCCCCCCCTTACCTTTCCGCATTTTTTTATTTCGGCTAAGGAGTGATTTAAACCACTGCGTCAGCGTCCCTTGCGATCTTTTTAGATACGCCCCTTCCCCTCAGCCTCATCCGTGATTTTTTCTCCTCTTCATTCCTTTAATAGGGGACCCAAAACCTGTTTTTTTCGTTAGCTTGTCGTTCCTATCACTACAGTTTCGACTTGCCTCAACAACCCTTTTTAACTGGCGGGATTAAAATCTCTTGTGTAATTCCTTTTTGCTCCTCTCCGAGAGGTATAATCCCCCTTTTTTACCCCCCACCAGGTATTGATCAACTTCCCCTCTCGCCGCGGCCCCTGCTTTGCTAGCCACGGATCCGGCCGAGCGTCTCCCTTGCAGCACTCCTCCTCCTCCTCCCTCTCTATAAAGAATTGCCTCCCCCAGTATCCGCTCTTCGACGCTTTTGCTTTGGTATTTCGGCATACCCTCGCTTACACCGCCCTCCGCCAAGTTTTTCCTGCACCGGATCCCCAATTATATACAACATAAGGGAATAATGTTTCACCAACCATGTCCCCTATGGTAAACCAGCGATACAAAATCGCTTTTCCTTTAATCGAACTCTTTTCTCCTAATCCCTGCGTTGCCCCCCCCCCTATCCTGTGCTGGAGGCCTTACCTGCCCCAGTCGCGTCCACCCCCAGGCTGTTATACGTGGGCAATTGAGTTTTTAAAAAGGCGTACTCCTTTTACTCTCTTTTTTCCCCGATTCCTCAGCGACAACCCTAAAACTGCGTTCTTCCCCGTCGTTCGTAAAATCCCCACATTCTCCATACGGTCTCCCCTGATGAACCTCTCCCAACCCCGCTTCCTCCCGAACCTTCGATATGCGTGCTAAGGCATACGATGCGTTTTCAATCCGTACTCCACATAGCACCTTCTTTCTCCTCGCAACTAGGAGCGTCTCTCGAGAAACCACTTTTTCCCCCCATTTCCTTTTGACTTCTCTAGCTTTCAGATTTCCCTCGTCAGTGCTATGACATTTCACCCTCATCTATCCCACTCTAGCTCGGCGAAAGAAAACACTCACGACACAAGCCCCCTTTCGATGTGCGATCCTCCGACCGCTCGTTCTCTCCCCCCCTACACATCACCCCCTAATAATATCCTCTGTGTTCCCCCAACCGAAAAAGATGAGGACAGTGATTCTTTCACATTTGGGTCCCCTCCTCTCCACTGATGACCCTTGGGAAACCGACCATTTTCTTAGACACACTGCGCGCAAACTAAGACGCTCCGGAATAGAACAATTTTCTCCGAGCGACGCCAACCTTCCTTCCCCCCCCGGGTAACCCACTGCATTTTTCTTCCCGGGCCTCTCAACAAAGATGCAAACGCCTCCACACCACGCCATCATTTATAATTCTCAATGACGTGAGTTCTTTTCCCCCAGAAGAAGCTCTAGAATCAAGGTCGATGGTGAATTCTCCTCATCTCGAATCGCCTCCTGATGCCCCCCCCCCTCTTGCTGCAATTCCTCGCCTGAACTCTTTTCCTAAGAAGAGATAAGTCCACCTCCGTGGCTGAAGTTCTTCCATTGCTAGACTTCCAGCCCCCCAAACGCTACTCTATCGGCGGTTCAACTTTCTGATGATCGCACTTTTTCCGTTCAGGTAGTATGTTGATGTTTCCTTGAAGTCTTCTTTTTCTAACTACAGCCCTACCTCTTTCTCACCCTGTATGTCCGTTCGTTCCCTTGCACCGTTTTCTCTCACCCCAACTCTTTATCTCTTCTTCAGGTGCATTTGTTTCTTTTTTCTTTTTTTATCTCTTGTATTCTTCTCCTCCTCGATACTTCTCACAACCTCCAACGTCCCTAGTGAGAAAACAACAGCCATACGGTCCCCCATAACAAAAGTTTTCTGCTCGTTTTTTCTGGGAGTCTTGAAGAATCTGTTTCAGAAAGTATCCTCACTTTTGAATCCTCACCAGCGGAAGGATCTATGATTCGCTTGTTCCTCCCTTCCCGTGGTTTTTTTCTCTCTTTCTCGTAATTCTCTTGTTCTCCCCGTATTCTAATCGAGTCCCCAGTCTTCAAACTTCCTCCGTTCCTAAGGTTTCTTCCTCTCTTAGGCCCCTTTTGCAAACTTTTTTTGTTTCCTTTTTCCTTTTTTCTTTTTGGAGACTCTTTATCTCGGAGGGCCCTCGACCCCCTCTAATTAATAACCATCCCCCCATTCTCCACCCCCTCTCCCGTATACCTCGTCTCCCTTGCGACCACACGGTTGCCGTTCTCCGGTCCCTCCTCCATCCCCGTTTTTCTTCCCCCGTCATTTTGGCTTCTGTCCTTAAGTTATCCCCCGCTTCCTCTTCAGGAAACCCTTTCCCCCCCCCGCGAGACTGCGGGGGGCCCCGATTTCATCCCATGCCATTCCCCTCTCCCGATTTTTTTTAGGAGGTTTCGTGTGGCCCCTTTTTTCTCAGTCTCCTTATGCAGGTCTCTTTCTCACCCTTCTCCCTCTTCTTTTGCATTATATCTTCAAGGCCTTGGTCCCTTAACCTCGTTTTTGTTTTCATTATTTTTGCGTGCGCCGGAGCATTGCGTCTGTCTTCGATAGGGGGTTCTACTTTCCCCGTGTATCGTCGATGCGCTGAAATATTGCTTCCCCGCACGTGACACTCGAGTGTTTTACTCATCATTTTGGCGGTCCCCTCCGTTTTTTTTCTTTTTCTCAAGTGCTCATCCTGTGTTAGCTTTTTGTTGTTTGAGGAGTTTCCTTTTCCAGACCCGCACCCTTGTCTCTTTTTTCTCCTACTCTTCGCTCTTTCCGTTCTCTCGAGGTTAAGGTACCAATTGTACACTCCCCAGAGGCTCTTTCCGGTGCAACCTTTTCTCAGAGAACTGGCAACTCTATCTTGGGGTTGTAAACCACTTTCGCTGTGATTTTCTTGTTTTTCTGTGTTGGATTCATCTCGCGCACTAATGTATAGAAAGCTCCGCTTGTCTTATCCCTCCCCTCGTCTACCCTCCTACCTTCTTTCAGTTGCCTTTTTTTTTTTTCTTCTCCACTCGGTCTCTTCTGCGCCCCTTGGCCGCCGGTTTAATCGACCCCTCGCCAACGTTTCAGCGGCGCCTCCTTCCAAAGGTGTTCGAGGGTTTTCGGCGTCCGCCGGCAGCTTCCTTACTTCCCTATCGAAGAAGGACTTTTTCTTTTGTGGTGAACTTTCCGAAAACCTCGATTCCCGGACTCCGTCTAGACATCATTTCGATCCCCTCTCTCGGTTTTGTGAGTTGAACACTTTGTAGACCGATTAAGATTGTTGTTAACCTTTTTTCCCTAAAAATTCTTTCCTAGGGTACTAACTTAGCTCCTTTAGCTGCGACCAGTCCACCTCGTTTACAAAACCCTCCTTATCCCTCGTAACCCCCAACACCGGTTTCCCCCCAGTGCCCATTTTGAGATGAGAGTTGTGGGTGCTTTGAAGGAATCGACCTCCTCACTTTGCCCCTTACTCTTTCTTTTTTGTCCCGCTCCAGGCGGACGTACATCTTCGGAATTTAGAACGAGTCCCCTTTTTGCTTTTATAGCTCCCCTTGGATAGGGAAGTGGTTTTCAACAGGGATAATCTTTCTATTACTGTCTCGCTACATGGCAGTTAAGTGGGGCTGAATCTTGGAGACGCTTGCACTCCGGTTCTTATCTCCCGAACGAACAGTCGTGATTCGATGCATCCCTGGCCCCCTTAAGGCTGGGAGGTCAGGGTCCGAGCACTCCGGACCTCGTCGGGCCGGCAGTCCGTAGGTCTTGTTCAGCAGGCCGTCTCCGCGGTCTGAGGGTCTTGCCGCAGACTTCGCACCTTGCCCGACAATGGGTTTACCTGATTGGTCTTGGGCTTTTATTCCTTCTATTTCTTTCCCCGATGCCGATCCCCGGTTTAAAGAAATCACCGTTGTGCAAAGGTCTACCTGCTGACTCTCTATATTTCAAAGTCCTTCCCGACTTTCGGATGTGGGTCCCCCCAAGAGCTTCCCTTTTTTCCCAATCTGCTTTCTTTGAGTCCTTGATGGCGGGATCAACCTGTTCGTCTTAAGGGACGCTGGAATCCGTGGTGAGCTCACTTCCTTCTTCTGATACAATTTTATGTTCATTGGGTTCTTTGTCTTCACAGTGATGCTCCTCCCCCCTTTTACCAAGCTAGGCCGACAAAATGAAGGCGAAAGTAGCGTAGGGCATTGTGGGGCTGAGTGCGATTTGAAGTGGG
>Ga0179591_1298154_pt1 | contig 11039 bp, 11 predicted proteins | sample CZOMad2_1_08_16f_FD_182891 | JGI IMG/M metagenome (GOLD analysis project Ga0179591, IMG submission 182891) | Vadose zone soil fungal communities from Angelo Coast Range Reserve, California, USA - CZOMad2_1_08_16fungal (PacBio error correction) | ecosystem: Environmental > Terrestrial > Soil >... | reverse complement strand
CCCCCCCCCCGATGCTCGCTTTCCTGCTACCGGTCTTTCCCCCCGGCTTGAAATTTTTCAAGGCCGGACCCTGGACCGCGCTTCTTCGGCAGCCTGCCTCCGATTTCTTTTTCTTAGTACCAGTTTTAGTGCAGTGACAAGTTTAACAGCCTTTTTTTTTCTTCTAGTGACCCCCTTCCTGGAACCCGACCCGATCCGGGAAGCCCCTTTTAAGTAACCGGTCCTTTCCTGCGCCCCAGTCTATTCGGTGACGCGCACTCCCGTCCCGTGTCTTTTTTAGGTTGCAAATGGTAAAGCGTGGTTCTTGCAGACCTCCCAGTAACCTTCCTCCCCCAGCTTTCCCGGCGGCCCGAAGTTTTTTCCCCTGGTCCCCCTCCGAAAAGTCTTTTACCCTTTGGACACCTTCGAAACCTTTGCTCAAGACCCAGACAGGAAAACAAGGTCCCGTTTTCCCCCCCTATTTTTCCCCGCGGCTTCCCCCGCTGCAGGTTCCCCATGAAGTTTTTGGTTCAGACCCCGTGAAAATGAACCCTCCTCTCTTTTTTTTTTTCCTACGTATCCCCAGTCCTTTCCCAGCCGTTTTTTAATACGACACGGTCCCATTCCCTTCCTCTACTGACCCCCTCTCTCCCGGCACCGAGTGTCTTGGTTTTTTTTGTGGTGATCTTCCCACTAAAGGCTCCTGTCCATTTACCTCCTCAGTGATACCCTTCCTCCTCCCTGAAACTGGATCCTTAGTGGAAGGGTTTTTTCCCACTGTATCTCGGTGGTTACCCCCCCTTCTCAAATTGTTCAGTCGACCACAACGCCCGGAGAGTCCCCTTTCGTCCCGGTCCTTTCACCCTCCCCTTGTCCCCCAAGCTTGAAATACTGCTTCTTCTCCTCTTCTTAACCCCCTTTCTTCGAGGTCGCCGTTTCCACGGCCATCCCTCTTTCCCCGTCCCAGGGAGGGCAGCTGGGTGAACCAGCCCCCCCCGCGCTCCCGGCTGTCAACCCTCTTCCCCCAAAGACCCCGATACCTGCGGAAGGGAAAAAAAAAGTATATTCCCTCTCTTCCCTCCTTACGATTATCAAGGCTTCTTTTAATTCCAGCCTCCCAGTCCGATATAGCTCTGTCTTGAGTAAGCTTCCCACTTTCTCTGGGGCAAGGGGAAACGTACGTGCCGTTGTCCCCTCACAGGTCTCCCACTTCCTTTTCCCTGCCTTAAGTGAAAAAAATTACCTTTATTTCTTTTGTACACCGCCTGCCGTATCCCCCCTTACCCCTTTCCGGGCCCTGTACGTCAATTGCCAATTCCCTGTACACCTTCAAGGCCTCGTCCTTCAATTTCTCTTGTACCGAGTCCTCCTCCGAAAGGTATGACGTCCACACTTCTTTCGTAGAGTTACCCTTCCTGACTGCCCTGGAGGCCGCCTTGGTTCCAACCCTTCCATCCCTTCCCCCGTCCCCTGCCACTCCTACCACGTCTTCCAGCGCCGCCATTTTTTCTTTTCTGAGCCACCGCAGCCCGCCCCGCGTAGGAAAACCAGGAGGACCGTTGAATACAGTTTCACTTGTGACCCAACTTTAAGAGATTTCCGTTCTTTTCCCTCCCACCGTACCCTCCTTTCCGTTTCCGTTTTCGATGCCTTTTTCATTTCAGCTTTCCTCCCTCGTGCTGCCTTTCAGCACTTGGAACTTCCCTCTTCCTTTCACGGCACCCGTCAACCTTCCGGATTTCTCCCAGACTGTCGACATTCCTTCTGAGGAGTAAGGCATCTTGAGATTCCTTTTTTTCCCTCAAGCCCGCCACACCCGTTTGGACGAGTCTGTTTCCATCCCCCCTCCCGCCTCTAAAATTGTGTTCTTTCTCTGTGCGCCACCGCTTTCCACGCGTGAACAACGCCCTTACTTTTTGAGTTTCCCCCCCAATGAGGCTGCAGTCTTTTTCAAAAGGGTTTCTGTCGTTTGGGCGGACCTTTGTAAGTCGGCCAAACAGTTTTCGCTGAAATCTGAGGAATCTACCTTCTCAGGACTTCCCCCCTCCCCCTTTATTTATTCCCCTCAGATAAGGGTAAAGTTTACTGAATGCATCTCGTCCAGTGTTCACGGTGCTTTCCGTTTTTTCACGCTGGTGAGGATTCAGGCGTTGTAGTTGTGGCGGGTCAGGGTAACCCTTTTTTTTTCCATAAACTTCGGAGAGTTATGCGAGACTCCACTCGAAATGAGTCCTCCGGTACTGTGGATGACGTTGATTTTACGATTCTTTCTTCTTCTCCCGAATAAGACGTCAGAAAGGTCACTCATTCCGTTCGTAACTCCATTGCCTGAAATCCCCCTCCCCGCACGCCACTTCCCGTAACCCTGTGTTCGTCCAATGTTGTATACGGTAATTTTCCTTTTCTCATGGTTTTTCCCACAGGGTTCCTTCTTTACTCTTAAGAGGCGTGGGCCCTGGTGTCCTTTTTCGTTCGTCCCCCGGAAGGGTTTGTTTGCGTTTTTTTCCGACTGTGCACCCTTTGGAGCTTTCGATTTCATTGCTGCTCACTTGTTCTTTTTTCTCCGGCGAAGAGGATCCAACTTCCTCTTTCTCCCAACGATAACTCCCGTTGTGTTTTTTTGGTTCCTTTTTCACAATGTTTTTTTGGTTTGTGCCTTTTGACCCGGATCTGGCCAACCGTGATCGGCTAGGGCTTCTTCCTCCTCTTTTCCGTCTAAGTGGTCTCCAGAAGGAGACGGAAGAACGAGCTCCCTATCATCCTCCCTACTCCGTTTGTCGTTTTTTCGACCGAGACCCCGCCGTTCTCTGCCAGGGATGACCTTTGTCTGACTCTTATTTTTTCTTTTACAGTCTAGACCCTGTACATCTGATTTCTTTCCCGCCCCTCAAGCTCGTAGGGACCTCGGTCGACTGGATGGAGATGGGCGCACAGCGCAATCCTTTCGACCCCTCCAGAGTTTGATTCTGCGAGAATTTTTTTTCTTCCCGCGGACAAGTCTCTCCCCCCTCCCGGTCTTTTCCGTTATTTTTTGACCTATGTAGATCTCGACTCTCACGTTCAAGAGCGCCAGGTTACCGCTTCCCCTTTCCCCTAAAGTTTCTTTTCGGCGTTGTATTTTCCTGTCTTCGCGGCGCGCTTCGTTCAGCTCCGAGTATGAATCTCCTTTTTCCGAGAAACCCTCCTTCATTAATCCATCCGTTCTCTTTTACAGTCGTGCCTGTTCCCGCCCATAGTCAGATCCCTCTCTTATCTCGAATTCTCTTTTTCGTCGCCCTTTTGTGAGAATGAATCTCATCTCCCTTCTCGGATGATGGCTTTTACGCGTCTCTGGTTCTTTGGACCTTTCCCCTGTGTCTGGAGAAACCATACCTTCGTTGTCGTGCCCAACCTCCAGACAAGCCTGAAAAGAAGACAAACCCTTTTATTCTCTGTATACTCCCTGTTCACTCAAAAGTGTAGCTTAACGGAATAGGTGAAGCACCGACCTCCTTTGTTGTTTTGAGATCGATTGTATTAGTCCCCGTCCGCACTGGAGGCCCCCCTTTTCTTTCTATCCCCGTTCGGAGTCTTCGTCGTCTGTTGCGGCCAAGTCTTTTCGACTACCAGCATTTTATGTTGTCAACAAGTGAAGGAAAGTTAGCCCTCCCACCAACCTCGCTTAGAGCCCTGTTCCCCCAAGAAGCATACCTTTCGATGAGATTTCAGCCCCGGTCGTAGTCACGTCCCGACGGTTTCCGATACCCTCTGCTGGAGAAGAGTTTTGAGACCTCACCACAACGGAACGAGAAACTACTTCGAACTGAGGTCGCACGAGTACTTTCCGTCCAAACAAAGTGACTATATATCCTACTATGGCCTCTTGAAATACTTCCCGTTTCTGCACCCTTGTCCCTAAAGCCGCGCCTTTTACCTTTCGTTTTAAGGTGTAAGAGGGAATCCACCCGGAGCGGTTCCTTGTCTTTTGCCGAGAGCGATCTACAACCTCCCCCTTCTGAACCCGAAAGACTCCTTCTCGACTCGTTGTGGCTTCCCACGCAAACCTGCCTTGCTGACGAGCCACTATTCATCTACTGTGAATTGAAACGCGTGAAGCTTTTCTTTTTTCCTAGAGAACCTCTCCAAGCACCCTAGACACCCCCCTTGTTCCCCCTTATCCTTTCCATTTATTCCCAGGTCGCGACTGTTATCATCTGTAACTCCCAGCGGATTTACATTCTTCCCCGGTCTCCGTTCCACTTATTGACGGCCTGTATCTGTTCGCCCCTGTACCCAGTCTTATTCCCGGTATTATCTGCTACCCTTTCTTTCGCCGGCTTCCCGTAGCCCCGTCCTTCCTGTAAACGACGTAGAGACTTCCCCCTCGCCGATATTTTTTCCCTGTCGTGCAATTTGATAATCAGACCCACCCCCTCCCCCCCCACATGTGCCTCTTGCCCGGTTTCCCACGTCTCCAAAACCCCCCCTTTTCGTCTGTCATGGCTAATCTTCCCTCTTTATCTCGGCGCCTAGACCACCTCTTTCCAATTTCTTTCAGCCCTTTCAAACTCGACAAGAATCCCAGTCCCCCCTTTTTCCCCTCTCCAACAGGTCCGCCCGACACTGAAATTTTGAGGAGCAGCTTCTCCCCTGTCCAGATCCCTCCGGTCCCTCCTTGACAGCCCCTGGCTTTTTTTGCAATTTATTCCCCTTCCAATGAAACTATCCCACAGGCTTAAAAGTGCTTGTGCGTCTCTTTGAGGCGGTCTTTCCCGTCCTTGTTGCCCCCGCATTCCTTTGCTTCTGGACTTAATTAGGACTCATCCCGTCATCCGGTCGAAATCTGTACTCCCCCCCGGTCCGGCTCCTCTTCTCCCCTTTTCTCCAGACTCCCTCGCCTTCGCCCCCCTTTGTTTCCTTCCCACGTGGTGCCGAAATCCCTTCCCCCCCCCCCGCCCAACTTCACTTTCTTTTAGCGTGCCAGGACCAAAGACCACTCCCCCCTTTTTTCCCCGGAGGCCTATTTCCCCTGCTATATCTATCCCCCTTGTCCCACTAACGCCCTTCTCCCGGCTTTCCTTTCAGAGTATGTTGAAGATTAGACCGATTTCCTGAGTTGTCGTGACTCACTTTTCCAATATCCAAGAAACCCTACACGACGTTCTATCCATCTTTTCGATTGTAATTGCGGAATTGCCATTCTCGCCTTTTTAGCCTCCGGCCCTCGGGTGCTTTTTAACCCACTCCCCTCCCCAGTTCCCTTTCGGAGGCGTTGGCCTTTTGAATTGTCTTCGTTAAGGGGCAATTTCTCCCCCTTTTCTTTTTTTTTCTTTGATAAATCCCTTCACAAGGATGGCACTTTTTATTGAACTTTTTCCTCCGGTTGGGCCGTTGCCTTTCACTTTCTCGGTCATTTAAATCCTTTTCTTAAAGGAAACGACTCTCCCCGTTTTAACTTCGCAGCCCTTCCCCTAGGAACCCTGGAAACGACTTTTAGATTTTTTTGTCGTCTTCTTCCTTCGACTTTAGAGGGCCCCGCAGATTTCTCTTCCGCCTTTTTTACTTGGGTTTAAGAAGGGTGTGAGAGGCCCGTTTTAGTTCTTACTTTTCCTTGATGTTAGGCAGTTTTTTCCCGTGTCCTTTTTGTGGCTTCCTCTGGCTTTTGACACGTTTGGAGGGTTTTTTTTCCCTCTGCCCTTCTTTGGGTTTTCCTTTTTTTGGGCCACGCGCCGGCGACCCTCGTTTTTTCCATTCCCTGTCCCCTCCTCAGACACCCCTGTAGGCGGAGTTCCTCCGTACCACGGCCCTCGGTTTTATATGCGACCTTTCGGTCCTTGCCCTGGTCAGGCGTAACTCTTGGGTAACTTCTCCGCCGTGCTGTTTTTGACCCTTTCGGTGCCGGTGTCCTGTAACCTCCCCGATAATTTCCCGGTTTTTGATATGTACCTTGCAGTGTCCCTTCCGTTGGTCACTTATGAGGTTTCCAGCATGGAAGTGTCAAAGATAACACGTTTTTCCTCCTTCTTGAAGCAGTCCTCTTCCCGTTCTATGGGTGCTGGCCTGTAAGTAACCTCGGGAGAGCGAGAAGTGCAGCTGCTTCTCCTCACCTTTGGGTTTTTTCTCCCCTTTTTTCCTCTTGTCTCTTTTTTTATTGGCTGCTCTTTTTTCAAAGACGTTGCTTTCGCCTGCGTTTTCACAAGCTCCCCGTGCATCCTGTGGGACCAGACTTTCTTTTATTTTCTGCCGAACTCTTCCCCTTCCTTCTCACCCCTATAAATTGTTCTGAATAAAAGAAGTGTGAGGTCAGGGCTTTTGACCATGTTTACTGAGCGCAGGACTTTTTTCTTTTCCGCGTCTTTGTGTTTTCCTTATTCCGTCGTGCACGGTTTCTCACCTGTCGCCTTTTCAACCCTTACCCTTAACGATTTCAGGGGAAGGTTCTGAAGATGACAGAGGCCTTCCTGAGGCCCCTTTCCCATGCGACGGGAGGGTGACACCAAAACCCACCCCCTCCCCTTCCCGTCTCTTCTACGGTTGACTTCTTTGTCTGAGCAGTCCTTGGGTCTTAGTAGTTTTTTCTTTTTTCCGTTTAAAAAGTTGGTCCCTGCCGGTTCCTTTTTTGATCTATTCCCCCCTTCTTTCTGGTTGCCTGTTGACCGGGGGCTTTGCCCTTTCATTCTTTCTTTTTTTTGTTAGTAGTAGTGTACAGCCGGTCATGTCCCCCCTTTTTTGGCCGGTTGTCCAGGTTCTTTTCTTATCTTTAGAAGGTTTGTTTCCCTGGGCAGCCCGTCCCGTTTTGAGATGGAAAAGGTTCTCCTGATTTTTCCTTTTCGCTTCCGAGTGGGCAGTATTTTGTCTTTTCCCTTCCCAAGATGCTCCCCCTTTATTGGACCCTGGACAGGACGACCACCTTCTTAAAGGTTTTCTTCCAAAAGGAATATACAGCTGCGTCTTCTATCTTGACCGGACTTTACGGTTTTTTTTCCAATGGAGTTGTCTTTCTTGTTAAAAGAGTTCCTTTTCTATCCCCACTCGATGGGCAATTTTCGAAGTTGTCTCCTCCTTTCATCCAGCAGAGGACTCTGCTCTTTTTCAAGACTACGCGATGGGTATTTTTTTTTTTTGTCCAACTTGGCCCCTAAGAAAGGAAGGCCGTGAAGGTCGATCTTCAGTTTCGCCTCTCTCTTTTCCTCATTTTATAAGTGTTGTGTTGATTTCCTTTTTTTATTCCCCGCTGCCGTTCGCCTGGACCCTCCTGAGGGCACCTTTTCCGCTCCTACTTCCCCCCTTAGTGGATTCATCCTTTTTTTTTCGCCGGTTGATCCGTATCAGCTTCTTGACCTTTGCAAGCCTCTTTTTTGCTCTGCCCTTCCGAAAATGCTGTTGCCCCCAACCCATCCGGGAAAGAACGAATCGCAGCCCCTTTTCACCTTGTCCTCAGATTTTTTCTCCTTTGTAAGCGAAAGTAACTCCTTTTCCATTAAATCCTTTTCCCAGGAGCGTGTACTTGCCTCCTTGACTTTACCCCACGATCCTTCCGCAAGAAAGGCGTACCCCGTCCCAAGTAACCTGGTCCAGAGTCCCGTTTTTTCTCTTACAACTGACCCACAAGCTAAAGATAACAGGACCTCCCCTTCCCTCCCTCTCCCCAGGTTGTCAACCGACTGCGGTTCAAGACGACTTACCGACCGCCCTCTCGTTTTTTTTCCTCGACTACCCTGCACCAGTCCCCGGTTTAATCTTTTAATAACCCATACCCCACAGGTAAGTAAATACACGTGTTTTCCCCTCTTCCCTACCTCACATAACGGGCCTCACTAGCAAGTATTTCCTAGGAAAAAAATATCGTCCTCCCCCCCCCTCGACCAGGACTTTGTTTTGGTGGTGATGACCGTACCTGGACTCTTTTTCCCTTTTTACCCAGAGAAGAAGTTTTTTCTGTTCTCATTAAATGTCCCCTTGATCTGTCTTCTTTAGTTTTGCAACACCGTGAGATGATCTGTTTTTTAGCCCCCCCCGGCCCCCGGCCCTACCAAGCGGCGAGGACGTACTTCGCAGCGCCCTCATTCCCCCCGCCCTTGTAAGACGATGTGGAGTTCATCCTTTGTTTTATAGTACCCCCCTTTCTGGTGGTCGTGCCGTAAGACAACTTCCCCGTCCTCGTGAAGAACTTCTTTCAGCTGTTTTTTGATTTTTCTTTTTTTTCCTCCGCTTGCACCCCCCATCTGCCCCAAGAAACGCTACCCTCTTCATGTGACACCCCCCGGGATCAGAAGATTCCCTTCCTCCTTTGGTTTCCAGTAGTAGTAATTACAGAAGAAGAGAATCCATATCCGCCGCTTTCTTCAGTAATACCCCGTCGTGGTTGCGGGTTTTCCCTCTGTAGGTGTTATCCCCTCATCCATGGACACGCCTTCAAGCGTACTTAGCCCCACCTTTTTAAATTTATCCGGTTCTGGTAAAGATTCCCCTTCCCGGCCTGCGGTCGGCGGTCCAGCCGGTTTCAGAGTAATCTCATGCTGTCACTTCCAGGACGTAATTACCTCTTTTCTCGTGGTCTCCGAACGAAAAGTTGAAATGTTACCCCCTCCTATACCGTTCCCAAACCCAAGGAAGGGACCCCCCCCTCAGCCCAGGAACGTTTTTTCCTCTTCTCTTTATTCTGAAAACAAGGCCTCCCCTCCGTTACCACGCCACGGTCGCCCCCCCACTCAACCTCTTTCCCCCTCTCCGCACAAGCCAGTCCGCGCCGGCCCCGAAATCCCTTTCCGGAGTCAACCAATGATGCGGGAATCCCTTTATTACCCCCTTTAAACCTTTTTGTAATCGTGAAGTAGTCCCCCCATCCACCTTCATCCGTCGTTCAGTTTAACGCCTTTTTTCCTCCCCTGCCCATTTCCTCCCGCACCGACTGAGAAGATTGCTTCCGTCTCAAAACACGAATTTAACACAAAAACAAAAACAAAAAGAGGACACCCTTCCCCCCTACCCACCATCTTTTACCACAACTATTCTTCAGTCCGCCACGCTTGAATTTTCTGATGTCCATGCCAATATGAGGATGATTTCACAGTCCCCTACATTTAATTCTCTTTCCCCGTCCCCACGGTCCGCTGCCACCCCCACGCCCACAACCTATGGCATCCCGCCCCAGGAAGCCCTGCAAGCATCAGCCGCCCTCATACTTAAAATCTACTCTGAGCGCTTGTGCTGGTGTGCCTTCCCTCCCCCCCTGAAGTTCACCGAGGACTTCCTTTCTACCACCTGCGTAACTCCCGAAGTCCCATCTGCAAAACTTTTCATTTAAACCCCTCCGTAGCTGCCCCCCGGGGTACCGGTTTTCGGATCACCACATCGGTGCCACCCCTTTTTTCCCCTTGGTCGAGAAAGCAGGCGACAAATATTCTACGTACCGACGCGCGTTTCACTCCAAGTGCCCGCGAATGGGCTATTCGTCTTATCCGGATCATAGTACATGAATCACAACGGTACTTTGGTTGAAAATGCGACATTTTCTTCAATTTCCCAAACTCCTGGTGAACCCCCCCTTAAAGTTTTTAGTTGTGTCTTCCGTCTATTCACCAGTAGGCTCATATCCAAATAACTTATCTGACAGTTCTAGTTTTCTCTCGAAGAACGCCGATTAGCCCCCCTCCCCCCATTATTGAGACTTGTGCCTTGGTCCCTGCTAAGAACGAATTACACAACTCTAAATTCCCCGGAACAAGACCCTAAATCGTTACCGTTCTCTTTAACGCCTCCAAGCCCTGCATCAGTAACCCCCTGAAACCCTTTTTTTCCCGGCTTTGCCTGACTGTTCTAGTCGCTCCTATTTATCAGCGGCGCCCGAGGCCAGCCTAGATATACCCCAGGAGAGTCGTGGAGGGATTTGTCTAAGTGTCTGAAAGCATATCCTGGAAAGAGCGAGAAAGATAGGGAGAAAAAAATAAGCTTCTTAGACAAAAACGACCCAATATGTCTTAAATGCTACCCTGGAGGGATTCTTAAGCCGGGCCGCGTCCCCGCTGTGGGCCTTTGCGCATATAGTGCGTAATCACGGTCCGGTTTTTCCCTGGGTGTCCTATTTTCCCCCTTTACTCTCTTTTTTTCTCTCATGGGATGATAAGGGACGAGGTGGTCTTTTCCCCCGGACTCCTCCCTTTCTTTGAGTAGTCAAATGACAGGAGAGTACCTTGGTTGTCTTCTTTATCCTTTCCTGTCAAACCTGTGACTTGGTTTATTTTTCCGTTGTCGTTAACAAGTTTTTTTTCCTCTTGTGCACACCACGGCTCTTCGAGTGAATGAAGAAGCGTTGGTTTTTCGCCGTCGACCTTGTATCATGCTTCTCCCGGCCGCCCTGTTTCGGCCCTCCAGTCCCCTACTACAGCGTTTTGCTCTCCGAGACCTGACTGCCTTCCCTTCCGGACTGGTTCTGCCGCCTGGTTTAGTGAACTAGAGAAGTTCTGTTTCATCATATTGCTTTTTCCTTTTGCCGAGGACGTCTCTTAAGTGCTGGCTGGATATGTTTTACCTTGCTAAATGTCCAGCTTTCTCCTAACAGATTTGTTTCTCGCGCACCATCGGGTCTCTTCCCCTGGACTGCCCTCCTGTCAGCTTCCATTGGGTTTCCATTTTTTTTTCGAATAGAGCGCTTCAACCGTAGACCATCCCTTCCCCTTGCTTAAAGAGAACCTTCCCCGACAGCTTCAGTAGCGTGTCTTTGAACTTCGCGACTCTCTGACGGTTCCATCTCAATTATTCCTCTTATCAGCTCAAGTGTGGCCTGAGAAATGTACTCATTCAGCAACTACGGTAGAGGGACCGTGGGTTTTGACTTTCTCCCATTTCTTCCTCAGAAGCTTATCTATACAAGTTTTTTTTTCCTCCTAAAGGCTGTGATAGAATCTCAGCGCCCCGGTCGCCCTGGCTGCCGTCTCCAGTTCGCCTGTGTGGGATGCACGTCCCCCTTTCTATTTTATCCCTACTGCTTTCTTTGCGAAAACGTCGACTTTCCCTCCCCAAAAGAAACCCCCCATGTGAGCTGAAGGCTCTTTCGCCTTTTCGTAAAAGAGGCTGCAGAA
>Ga0179591_1355723_pt1 | contig 11040 bp, 11 predicted proteins | sample CZOMad2_1_08_16f_FD_182891 | JGI IMG/M metagenome (GOLD analysis project Ga0179591, IMG submission 182891) | Vadose zone soil fungal communities from Angelo Coast Range Reserve, California, USA - CZOMad2_1_08_16fungal (PacBio error correction) | ecosystem: Environmental > Terrestrial > Soil >... | reverse complement strand
TGAAATGCAGGAAGTCTCCCTCTGCTGACTATCCCCCCTGAGGATAGATGGACGATGCTGCTCCCAACCCTTAGTTTGATGTAGGAGAACTCGGTCGGGTACCTTCCCCTGGTGGTAGAGGTAGTGAAGACATCCTTTTCTCAATGATCTTCGGGCGGACCGGCCAAGAGAGGCGTACTTCCGAGCACCAGAGCTTCCCCATTGAACTTTCCCCCCAGCCGGTCGAGGCGCTCCCTTTTCGGAGGCACCGATGGCTACCACCTCTCCTGGCGGAAGTTGATTCAGCGCAGCGACCCGCCCCCGAGCTTCCCTTTCTCCCAAGCGCACGCCGGTCCCGGTCGGAAGACTTTTTTTAAGTGCCGGCCTTTGTAGATGCTTCTCCCACACCGCGAGGCCGTCCCCGCAAAGCGCGTGCTCGACTTTTTCCGACTACTTTTTTTTCAGCGCGTGCACTCTTTTCCTGTCGTAGAGATCTCCTCTTAGTTTTTGTTTGTTTTTCGAGGATCTAAGGAACTGCGTGAAATTTCTTTTTTCCTCCTGCTGGCAGAATAAGCCGAAGACAGTTAGCGCCTCTTCCGGGAGATGCGGAAGCCCCCTCAGTAGAATACGAAATTCTCCTTTCCCCGGCTGCGAGCGAACGATTGCTTAAGAAGCTCTTCTCTATTGAACGTTTTCCTCGGAGAAGGTGAGCTCCCTGCATCCAAATCCTCACGCCAGTATTATTGCGATTGTTTGGTGCAATCCTTCACTTAAGCGCCTCGACGTCCGATCGTATGGGTCCTCATGGGGGGCTATTCTCGCCCTCTTTTTCCTACGACGCGCTTGGCCCTTCCGAGGTCCGTCCCCCGTTCACTTAGAGCCAGATGCTTCCCCTCTGTTTGTCCCGACCTCGCTGACGGCTTCCGCGCCGCAGGTATTTCTCAGCTCCGGAAAGGAGATATAAGAAAGCGGTTTAGCTAGTTCTCTCTAAGTAGAAGGGTTTCCCCCAGGTGTTTTTGCTTAGAAAGAGCCATCCCTTTGTAGCTATTCAATCTTTAAGCCTTTTCCCATACCCTTTATGGCAACCTTGCGCGCGCTTCGTTTCCCGCCCGTCCCAAGAGTTCCCTCGCAGAGCCGCTCCAGGGCGCGGAATTGCTTCGATCAATTTGCATTTTCAAGTAAGCTTCGAGGACCGGAGACTCTAACATCTCCTATAGGAATAGCCCGTCTCTATGCCCTCTTTTTGAAAGATTAGATTTTTGCTTATCCCCAGGAGTGGGATCGAAACTCCGGCAGGCCTTTTACTTGAGGAAGGTTGTTCAGGATCTTGGCGGTAGAGATTTTAGTAGGGAAACTTTTTCCCGACCCCTTCCGAGAGAGATGGTCCTCAGCCATTCTCTCCCTCAGTCCTCCAGGAATAGGAACTGCATTCTACTTTTCGCGCTACCCTTTCAGGAGTGAATACGAGCTTCGACCGATTGACCTTGCCGCTTGGGCACGATCCGGGTGAGGGCAGCCGATTGGATTGACGCTGCCGTCTCCTCGGAATCCAGGAATCCTGGAGCGGCGCGTCTACTTGTTTCCCTCTCATAGAGATAGACTCCCGAAGAGGCGACTCTTCTTGGGAGATCAACTCTCTTTGAGAGACCACACGCCGACTTTAAAAATAGTGGGTCTTTCGATAAGAAGAAGCCTCCACAGGACCTCCCTCTCGGCGAAACCCGAAGTAGTTTCGAAAGACCCTTTTTTTCCCGAACTAGCATGATGTGCCAAATCTCTTTCCTAAGAAGTAGCAACCCTTAAATCTGTCTTCTCCCCCCTCAAAATACGTCTTTAGGGTCTCCCTCTCCCGTCATAAGAGGACAACCCTGCGATCTTCTCCTTCATACTAAATGAAGTGTCTGGAAACCTTCTCCCTCTGGTATTCTGAGGCAACGGTTCTATCGGCCGATGCCTCCCCCCCCCCACCGACCTCTCCCTGTGTGTAGACGGTTCTTCAGTTAATTCTCCCTCCTCCTTTGGATAGGTGCTGTGAGTGGTGCTCGACACGCCTGCAATGAGCTCCCTTTGTGGTGACGATGAAGGGTCTCCGGACGTCCTTTCTCTCGGTTTTCGGTAGAAAAGTCTCCCTCGATAAGAGAGAGCAAGCCTTGCACTGCCTTTTTGTTATGACCTCCCCAGACAGGAGCCTTTCTTGCAGCGCAAGAAGGCTTGTGAAGTTCCCGCCAGGCCTTTTCCTGAAGAGAAAAAGCTCCTTTCTCCTGATTGCCCCCCCTATATATTTTCCTATATCTCTCTAGATCTTGCGCACGAAAGTCCGAATGTAGTTGGCTAGAATTTTCCTGTAAGAGGCCCAGCCCTTACGGCACCTCGCCCCACGCTTTCGCTGGCTTTTTTTCCTTGGAGCGGCGACTTTTTCTCTTTCGAGCTTCTTTCTGATTTGCTTTAGTCGTTCCATGGACTCGCGTGCTCACAGACGCGGCGCCCTTTAAGGACAGCCGTCTGCCAGGCTAGTTGAGGCGGAAATCACTTGGAGGAATTTTTTTTCTTTCCCACCTCGGGAAAGAAGCGTCCCTGCGAGGCTTTTCTTCCCCCCGAATTATCTCTTCTCCCACAGAGTTGACTCCCCTCTGTTAGTTGGTCTTTTCTTTTTCTCTTTATTTGGGGCATGCGCGGCTCCAGATACCAAGAACACTTTTCCCCCGCCATGCGCGCGAAGATCCTCTGGCAGCGTCGACCTCCTGAAGATTCTCACCTGCTGCCTATTTGTCTCCGACTCCTGGAAAAAGACAGAAGCTCCTTTAAGGAGGATTTCAGCGAGCGCCCGAAAGAGTCCCAATCTGAGCAGGAGGTTTCCCGTCTTATCGGCCCTTTCTATGGACGGAGTTGTTATCGGCCCCTTTTCCCCACTCGGGTTGATTCTGCTAAAGGTCGGCGCTTTTTCCGTCCCAATGCCTGTGGATAGACTCCCCCTCTCCAGAGGCTGGGGGTGCGCGATCCTTCATGAGTATAGAGGTGAAAATCTCTACCGTTCTCTCCCTCGCTAGGGGTAACTGTAAAGGTATAATGGGATTTTTTTTTTTTGAGTCTGCCTTCCCCCTCCAAATAGGATGAACTTAACTTCGGCAAGGTTTCTTTCTCACCTCCCAAGAAATGAGAGGTTCCTCTAGGTTTTAATAGGTAGAGTTTTCCATTTTCTCAGGAATAAGATTCTTCCTAGAATACAAGCTCTATTTCCCCTCTCTCGATGGGAGAATTGGAGAGATCCTTTCGGCTGCCTTCAGAATAGACCCTTTCGTCAGGTTCCTTCGAGATAGCAGCTTCCACGAATTGTCAGTCCCCCCCTGACGCCGTTTCCGCAGAAAACTCCTTTTCTTGGTTGGAGAGTTCCCCTTATCTTTCCCGCCCGAAAACCCCCTAGTGGAGATCGACTAGAGCAGGATCTGGGCCTTTCGAAGGGACCCTCCTTCCGACTCTTTCCCCTCCTACGGCTGCCATTCCAGAACTTGCCAGTACGGCCCTTCTTCGCGCCATGCGCTCTTTCGGCGGAGGCCTTCTGGGGCATTTGTAACGGGAACCTTTTTAAGGTGTTGAAATACTGGCTTCTCCCTTTTTTTCAGAGGATCTGAGGATGTCTCTAGAGAAGAGAAACCTTGTAGACAGCCTTTTCCAGAGGGTCGAGAGAGAGCCCCTTTGGGACGACTCCTAGTCGAATATTGATTACCCGGAGGAGTGCTATCAATGATTCCCCTTTACATTCCCCCTAAAAGGAAGAACTAGAGGTGCGTCTTTTCCTCAATCGGGGAGCTCCTCCCTTCATTTTCGATTGCGCGGACCTTTTTTTTCGATCTGACACTGCAGTCGGCGTGGCTCCTCAGAAGGTCCTGACCCTCTGCATGACGATAGGACGTGTTCTTTAGGCTCTTCCGTGAGGATTCCAAAGATGGAGACCAATTCCTTTGAACCCTCAATGGGCTGAGAATTTCCGAAGCGATTCCCTGAATCCGCGCGCTCCCCCCTTCTCAACCAGCGTCTCGAAAGAGGTACGGAAGAGCTTCAATGCCTTCGTCGGCGATGTCGATGTGATCGGCTCCCTTTCTTCGACCATCGCGTTTCCTGTAATGAGGAGGATATCGGCTTTTCTGAGAGCCTCTTCTTCCTTTGGGTACGTAGAGCATCTCCCTTGGTGTGTTGAGAGGAGCGTCTCCCCGCCGAGCTCGATGTCCCCCTCCGCCTCTAGCCTCCACCTTCCTCTCGGTCGCGCACGCGCTGCGCTCGCCCCTAGCGGTTGAGACTCCGCATCGACTCTTGCCGGCATTGCGACGCTCTTCGACTCTTGCCCCCCGATGCCGCTTGGAATCCTTTTTGAAAGCGCGCGGCTCTTCGATCTCCCTCTTCCTTCACATTAGCCGACCATCCCTTCAAGTCTTCCTTTCTCCTTTTTCCTCCCTCTCCGCACACGGCGAACTCCCTGACGGATGTTACCCACACGATTTTCTGGCGTTTTACCCCGTCGAGCACGCAGACGTCTTTTCCTGAGACTTCTTTCTCTCTTTTCGAGCCGAGCATTTTCTCCCCGGCACTCATCGACCCTACCCCGACCAGCGATCCTTGCCTCAGTTTCTTTGTAGGTCATAAGCCCAGGAGACGTCACGTTTTTTTCGCTAGGACCAGTCCGTTCGGCGCGACCATTTTGCGGGATAGCGCCTATCTTTTTCCTGTAAAGCTCTGGAGCCTCTTTCCTTCCAGTATGTCCCCCTTTGCGGGCGCGAGCGGCTTTCCTACAGTTAATCGGCCCTTTTCCGCCTCTGAAGGGCGCGAACGTAGATTTTCCTTTTTCCTTCAGGCTGGTTCCTTAGAGAGAGACCATTCTTCACTAGTACAGTTTCTCTAGGCCTCTTTTTTTTTTGCAACGATCCGGATATCTTCGGCGATCGACATCCTTCCGTCGGTTGGAGTAATTCGCGAACTCACTCCCCTCCAAGCGACAACGGTCGGCACGGTTTTTCCCAGGCGCGGTCGGCGTCCCTCTTGAACCGCCTTTTTTTTCACTGTTTTCTTCTAGGAGAGTCGGGCGTCGAGCGTTCCTTTGCGCACCTGCGCCTTACGCCGCCTCCTCCAGGATAGGACCGCATGTCTTCGCTCTTCCTCTGCCGCGGCCAGGAGACAAGTTCTTCCGTCCATTTTTTTAAACGCCGATCTTGCTCCCTTTCCTGCTCCGCCCGACCGCGGCCGTTCCCCCCCCCCAGGGTGAAGGGCCTATTATTCCCTCCTGACGAGCGGGCCGCCTTTTCTCCAGCACTCTACGTGACCCGAGCGCCCACGGAGCGCAGCCCCCCTTTTACGTCGTCTCGCCCCTCTGAGCCGCCACCGCGAGCTTTAAGAAATTCTTCTTTTTTCTATACCCGGTTTTTTAGTTGCGCGACCCCCTTCCGACCTTTTTTCTCTTTCGCATCAACAGAGTTAACATGTTCTAAGACTTTTCCTCAAGAGAAAGTCCGCGGAGCGTTCTTAGAAACTGGTCGATCGTCTCGAATGAGGTTTCCTTCTCGAATGGGGTCCGCTTAGGGCACTTTTTTTTCAAAGATCCCGGCGCTGCCTCCCCCCCTGAGTCTTTCTTTAGACATAAAAATCATCGGGCGACATTTTTCGTCCAACGTTTTACCTCTTCCCCCCCGCGCTTTTTCGCATCACCGGACCTTAACAAGGCTCCGGTTTTTTCTTCGGCAACGGCTGCGCCTTCGGCGCTGCGCCAAAAATCCCCCCCCCAACTCATCGTCTTAAGCGGTGGTAGATAGGTAATGACCCTCTCATAGAAGCCGGTAGGATAGGCTTGCCACGACTTTTTTTGGGCGCGGCACTTTGAAAAGCTCGCCATCATGCAGCCGCGGTGTCCCCTCGCCGGGTTCTGGCCCTGAACATTCTGTCTGGCGCGCGCTAGGGACACGCTTTCATGTGATTCGAGCAAGATACTTCCATCCTCTCTTTCACCAGCGCCGAGCTCCGTTCGGGAAGAAGCGCCCTCCGTTGGTTTCCCCCTTTCTACGGCCCCCTGGTCTCCATGATATTCCCTTAGCCCCAGCGAGCCTTTTTTTTCGTGCGCAAGATTCTCCCCGTTGGTTTTTTTTTCTTTTTTCCGAAAGCGCCGATTTTGGGATAAATATTTCTAAGTGTCCTCGGACCACTTTTTTCTGAAAACTCGCCCCCTTCGATGCTCCCTCCTTCCGTCATTGGAGAGGCTAGAGCTGGCAACGGATCTCTAGCTTTTGAAGAGCGTGTTCCAAGCCTCTTCCCCCCGGACGCGATCCGGCCAGCAGCCTCCCGCCAGCTTTCCAAAAGCGCGGTCCCTTAGAGACTCCCTTTTTTTTTTTCGCTGGGCGGAGTTTTAGCAGAACACCCACCCCCCCCTCTAGGGAATTCCCGCCTCGGAGGAGGCGGCCGTCATCCTCTCCGTGACCAAAGCGTTTTTCCTTTCAGGAGGGTCGTTGGTCTAGGCTCTTGTTTTTTTTTTTCTCCTCAAGATTTGGGGCATGCTTTTTTTCTCCTTTTCGCAGACTACCAAGAAACCGGACATCCACGGACATTCCTTAGCTTTCGATAGCCTGGCGCTGGCCTTCTTGTACGCTTCCTCCCCTTTTCAGTAGGATTTTGAGGGCTCACACGAACAGCGTGCGGCTTTCGGTTAGAAAGTTGGTGCACGCCGCGTTCCGAGCCCTTGTTAGCCCGGCAGGTGGTTCTCCCTTTCTCCCCCTCCTTTTTTTTGAGCGCGCCGCGAGGGCTTGTTTTTCGGTCGGATTGCCTTCGGTTTCAATCCCCCCTTGCTTCAGGCTTGTGTTTTCCCCCTGACGGTGGATCGTCTTCTTTTTTCTCATCATGCTTGGTCTCCTCTTTTTCTAGGAGAAGATCACGACCTGCATCTGTTCCCCACAGTCTGCTTCTCCGAACCTCGGTCTTTTTTTTGTATATGACGAGGACCCGTTTCCGGCCCCCGGCAAAGTTCAATCCCTTGGGCCTGCCCTTCTCCCGGCGTCGTTGCCGACCTGCTTTTTAGTCTTGTCCCCCCCCGGGCGGCAGCTTTTCAGCTCCTTTTTCCGCGCATGGGCTCGAGGCAATACCACGACTGGCCGTCTGGGTATTTTTTTTTTGTAGAAGCTGCAGGCGCCTTGGGCGAGATCGTAGGGCTGCAGGGTGAGCGTCGAAAACATCGCGCTCTGATCCCCTCGGCTAATTCTTTTTAAAAAAGGTTCCCGAATTCCTTCCGCCTACCGGCCTTGGCCCCCAACGGACTTTTCGCGGGACTGAGGGCGTTCGTGCTGAGACCCCTTTTTTCGATCAGCAATTCTCCCGCGACCTTCCTCTCTCTGAGCGCGATGGGACGATTCTCCGAACGATCTTTTTTTCGCCGACGTTTTCAGATCTCCAGACCTGATCTCCTTTAGCGGCATGCTTCCCTGCAGGCGAGAGCGGCGCGTCTTCTTCTCTGTCTACGATTTTTCCTCGACGATTCCTCCTGATAGCGCTTGGCCCCTATGGATCTCTCCAGAGATGACCCCTCTTCATCTCACTACTTTTCTCGATTCCCGAAGACCATTCCGAGCGCCCTTCTGCCTCGGGCCTAGAGCCGTCGCCAGTCTTTTTTTGCGATGATGCTTCTTCGCATGATCTTTCGGCGACTCGTTTGCCCACCTTACCCGCACGATGTTTTTCGTTGGCTCGGGTCTTCGGCGGTCGTCGGTTTTCCCCCCGGCGAGAGCTGACCCAGCTCGTCGGTTTTTCTCGGGCAAAAGGCATACTTCTTAAAGTCCCCCCTTCCTCTTTGGTTTCCAGTAGATTTTGCGACGTCCTCCCTTTGAGGAGGCAAAGATCCCTCCATACTGGAAGGTTTTCATCCCTTTTTGAAGTTTTGATTGAAGCGCCCTCTAGAAATGAATCCTTCGAGCGTCGTTCCCCCTTCCTTCTCATCGCGGAGTAGATCCTTCTACGCTCGAAGCCTTTCCCCCTCTGTCTTTTCCAGTTAGGACGACCCCCCCGATGAGGAACTTCTCTTTTTCCCCCTATTGTTCCCCCCATCGCCCGGAAGAGTCTCTTTCGAAGGACGCCTGCCCCTTCTTCTTCGGCCGAGCTTTCTAGGAATTTAGGCAGTGTCGTTCCTATCTCATTTTCTCTCCTTTTTTTCCTCTTCTCTACGACGGAAGTAAAGGCACTTCTCCTGCCAGAATAGCCGCCGCAATTCGTCCTCTCCCTTCGTCCGCGCTTGCGATCGCCGTTTTTTCCCAGCCCACGCGTGACCTCCCCAGCAAGTAGCCCCCCTCCGGCCCGGCCTTGCCCCCCCCGCTCGTCCTCCCCTCTTTAGCGACGAGTTTTTTAAAGTGAACGCTCTTCTGCATTGTCGAGCCTCCTCTTCTGCCCATCACCTTCGTCCGGCTCTTGCGCTGGTCTCCATCCTTTCCCCCCCCTTCCGAACGCGAGTTTTTTGTTCCCCAAACCAGATCGTCCCCTTCTCCCTCTTTGTGTTCTTCCCCCCTCGGCGAGCATCCGCTTGGTCATCCTCTCCGTCCGCCCGGAAGAACGTCCGTTCTCTCTATGCGCACTACCTTAGGCCGGTTCTTTCCCGAACCCCCCTGAAAGGCCATTCGATTTCGCCCTCAATCAGAATACGTCCCGTATATCCGCAGTTTGAGCTCGGCCTCCTTACCACTTAAGGTTTTGGCTCGCTCCCTTCCCTTTCATCGAGTCCTCTTTCAGGTCTTAAAGACCCCCCCTCGTATGGGCATCTAGCCGTCCTCGAGACCTTTTTCGAGATAACGCCCCTCCTTCCCCTTACTATTCCCTCCCCTCCGCGCGCTCCGGCAGGTTCAGGCCCCCTAACGTCGCTTTAGTCGCCGGCCGTCTTGAATCCTCTTCCCCCGAAACTTCTGCGATAATATCGAGAGCCCTGACCTCTCTTTTTAGATAAGGTTCGCTCTTTTCTCCCTCTATTCTTCTTTTTTTTTTTTTGGAGTAGAACCCTTTTTTCGTTTCTCACCCCCCTGACACCTCGAACCCCCCGGTTTCTTCTTTCCCTCCCTCGGTCGGTTTTTCCTGTGAAATGGAATTCTGGAATTTTCCTCCTGCCCTCCTGAGAATGCGCCTTCGATGCTGAAAAAATTCACCCCCAGTTTCTCCAAGAATGACAGACCGAGCTCACTTTCTTCCCCGAAGGACCCCCGTCGAGAGGATGATAGAGCCGCCTGAGGTAGTGAATGACCATTTAAGATTTTTCCTTCCGACAGAGCCATCTCTTTCTCGAGGGGTCTTCCCCCTTCTATTGCCAGAGGAAGAACCCATTTTCAGGGCCTGCCCCTTGACGTTGAAGTTTTCCGAGCCGGACGCCGTCCCTCATAAATTTTATAAGTGAAAAAGAGCGCTTTCGATACCCTTTTCTCCTGGTGGTCAACGAGTCCTAGAGCTCGATCGCAACTCTCTCTCCCTCCCCCTCTGCTAAGGAAACTTCTTCTCAACAGAGGGATGTTGAAATCTTCTCCCCCTCCCTTGAGTAGCTCACCCTTTTTTGTCTTCACGATAAGAACGCCTCGGCCAGATCCGAATCAGCGCTTCGGCGGACTTTTTTTTCGATCGGCTCCTCGGGCTAGCTCCCTTTTCTATGAGGGACGCGTTTTTTTCACGGGCTTCCCAAGATCCTCCCCTCACCCGGAGAGCTTTGGTCGCGCTTCGTTCCCCCCCTCCCCCCCCGACTTCCCTCCTTCCTTCCACGTCGTCGAGAGCGGCCAACTCCCTGAGGATTTTTTTTGCTCCCCGACATTTCCAGGCGCCGGTTTTCTTCTGCGTCCCCCCCCTTTCTCAACAAATCCCGCGCTGACAAAGCCCACGACCATATGGACGCGTTTTGTCACGGCGCTTTTTTTCTTTCCTTCCTGTTCATCCCCCTCCTTGGTCTGGTCGTCTGCCGATCAGCTCCGACGCCATTCCCCGCCATGGCTTTTTTTGAAGAAGAGGTGGTGTCGATACGTTCTTGTTGTCGGGCTTTTGAGACTTTCCCCGATCTGCGCAGCGGATTAGTTCAACTCGCGTCCATGTCGACAGCCGAGAGGCAATCTCCTCTTCCCCTCCTTCCTCTTATGACAAGCGCCGCTAAAGCCGGCCTCCCTGAGAAGCGGCTTGCGAGGGCCGTTTTTTTTGTTCTTTCCTCTTCCAAGTCTCGGCCACCTCCCCCAGCGCGCGACTGCACGGCGCGTGCGCATCTTCCCTCTTTTTTTTTTCCTCCCCCCTCCGTTGTTGTCGCCCGTCTCCCCCTCTTCGCAAGAAGGCGCCCGTTCTCCCTTTGGCTCCCTGCACCGTGTCTCGGACCAGCCGTAGTACGCACCTCGACACTCTCCGCCTGTTTCTTCTTCCTCAACGGCAGCCGTCTTTCCTCAGTTAGAGCTGGCCGTTTTCTTTTCGTATCGACATGGGACCGAGCGCGTTCGTGTATAGACCTCCCCCAGTTCCCCCTAAGCAGAAGGGCCGGAGGCCAAGAAGTCCTCCCTGCGCTACTTCCCCCCCCGAGGAGTATCCATGAGAGCTACCCTGGCGCTTTCGGACGCGTGGTTTCGAACATTATAGGCAGAAGACTGAAGATAAAGTCCTTTCTTCCCCTTCCTCTGCCCTCCGTAATGAGATCTCCCCCGCGTGACCTTCCAGCTGGTCGGTGGATATTGATTTTGGGTTCAGACTACGAGCTGTGGGGAACTCTAGCCGGCCTCAATACCCATGAACACCCGGAGACTTTGCCATCCAAGGTCATGTCTGGTTTTCTTCTTTCGCGCGAATTCTTCTTGGCCGCGTCGAAGACGTGTTTGGGTCTCCTTCTTGTCGGGGATTTTGAGGGCGAAGGACCTCGAACACCTCCCCCCTTCTTCGGAGCAGCGACTGATCGGTGATTCTCTCCCGGTTGAACGACGCGTAAAGCAAGGCTCTTTTTTTCTATACGGCTTTTTCCTTGTCCTTCAGGGTTTAGAAAGTCGAGGGCTTGATGTTTTCTTCGGCGGTAGTATTTTATGGTTTAAATTTCCTGGTGAGGAT
>Ga0179591_1308366_pt1 | contig 11040 bp, 13 predicted proteins | sample CZOMad2_1_08_16f_FD_182891 | JGI IMG/M metagenome (GOLD analysis project Ga0179591, IMG submission 182891) | Vadose zone soil fungal communities from Angelo Coast Range Reserve, California, USA - CZOMad2_1_08_16fungal (PacBio error correction) | ecosystem: Environmental > Terrestrial > Soil >... | reverse complement strand
CCTAACGGTTCCCTCTTTTTTCTTTTTTTGCTTTGAGTCATGATGAGCTGGGACGTCGCCTTCCCATCTCCTCTTCTCCGTTTTCAAATGTCTGATTTACTTGCGATGTTCGGGTCTCTGACTGTACGGAAATGATTGAATTCCCCTCTTTTGTATCTTCAGAATACGAAAGCGCCCCCCTTCTCTTTGCGGATGGGACGCACGCCCTCTCATTCGTACCCGGCCTTATATTGATCTATGTAGGTTCCTTTTTCCCCTTTTTTTTATTCAGCAGCAGCGCTGTCCCCCCCTCTCCCTTTTCTAATCTATAGAGGGCGGTTCTTTCTCCCCATTTTGTAACGAGCGTTCCTTCCCGCGCCGTTCAAACCTCGTTAAAACCTCTCTTTTTCGACTTTTTTCCCCCAGGAACATTGACTGCGTTTTTTTTCTTCTTTATCTGTGGTGGGCACGATTATGGCATTTTCCTTCCTTTCCTCGGAGATGTCTCCTTCCCCGTTTTTTTTTTCTTTTGTATCTGGGGGGTCGTTTTTTCGCTTTCTTTCTAATTCCCCGAACTGTGTATCGAGATTCTTGTTCTCTGTCGCGGGGAGTATTTTCCCCGCACCTTTTTTTTTTTCCTTGACATGGTTCGCGGTTCCCCCTTCCTCTCTCCTCTTCAGAGTGACAGAGCTTTTTTTCCTTGGATACACAGTTGGAGGACCGTTACCTTTTCTTTTTTGCGATTGCCGTGAAACTTTCTTTTTCCTCCCCTTTCTCAATATTTTCTTTCTTATTTCAGTTTGTGTTACGTAATGAATTCTCTTTTTGCCCGTCGGGTTTGGAATAAATACTCACGGGACCCATTCCCTTTTTCTTTTCTTTTTCGCCCTGATCGCCAGCCCTTCTTTCCTTCTTTTTTTTGTTGATGAGAGAGAGTTTTGGCGATCATTTTCTTTCCCAAACCCCCCTTTGCATGGGGAAGGGAAGTCTTCCCTCCTTCATTTTTTCCCGCCAACGAATCAGCAGCGCCTTCCTACCCCCCCCTTCCCTCCCCATCCTCTTGATGCCAGGTAGTTGAGTTTGCCCGTTCTTCATCTCCCAACAACTGACGACCCATTCCCCCCTTTTTTTCCTCCCCCAACCGCTGTGTATAAATCCCTTTCCTTTCCCCTTTTCGCACGGGCGCTGGGTAAAACGAAAGCTCTTTCTTTTTTTTTCGCACCATGTCCACATTGTCACAGACCCTTTTCCCCCCCCCGCGAAGAACTCCCTTACTTCTTCATACAGTCATCAGAGAGACCTCTTTTTGCTTTTCTGAGAGGGAGAGACAGCAGACTCCCTCCTCTCCAACTGCCTGAATCTCTCCTTTTTGACCTCTCCCCCTTCCTTCTCGTGCCCACCAAGATAGCCCCCTTTCTTTCCCGGCACACGCGGAAGGTACTTTTTTTTTTTTTTTTGACCAAAGTCCCCCCCTGCTGGATAATGGTTGCTTTTCAGGCGCAAGCCCTTTTTTTTTCCTCCCCCTTGCACAACCTTTTTCCTCCTCCCTTCCCCTCAGCCCGATCGATATGCTCCCCGCGCCATGAAGATTTTCTTCTCCTGAGATAGAATCTTCCGCCATCTTCTCCTGGCCAATATCTTTTCTTTTTACGAATTCTCTGTCAAGGGACTTTCTTCTCTTTCCTTTTGGAACTGATCAGTATAGTTTCTCCTTTTTCTGTGTAAGTCGGAGAGCATTTCCTTTTTCCTATAGATAGTATTGCAATCATTTCCCTTGAGGAATCTTTTCCACCCAGGTTCTTTTAGAGGTTTTTTCCTGAGGCGTAACATATCCTTTCCCCTTTCTCCCAGCCTCAATATGCACGAGGACATTTCCCTCCTCCCTCCGTCGTCGAAAACCGTTTCTTTTTTTTTTTTTTTTTTTCTTTTTGTTGGTTTTTTGTTTTTGTTTTTTTTCTTCTTTTCGCCCCTCCGCCGCATTCTTCGAGGCAAGCGTTAAATGTTTCCTTTCTTTCCCACCTAGGTAAATACACAGAGCCTTTCCCCTTCACTTCTTTTCAACAAAACGACCTTTTTTTTTCTTTAGCCTCTCCCTTTTTGTCCCTAACATCATCGCACCCCCCCCTCCGAAAGGATTGACGCCTGCGCGTTCTCTGCCGGCCGAGACCGAGTTCTTTATTCCCGGATCAGATAGAGACGAGCATCTTCCTTTTTCCAACTGCTTCTCCCTCTTCATCCAGTCCCCCGGCACGATGGCGTCATATCCGTCCCCCGCATCAAAAAACGATCCCCCCCTTCCCCTTTCCCTAATATAGTTGGATAAGGGTCGCGCCCCTTTTTCTTCTCCCGCATCAGAAACCGCACTTCTTCCTTTTCCCCCACGGCGCGGACCGTCCGCCACCCTTTTTTCTCTTTCTCGGTGCCAGAACCTTTTTTTTTCTGTGGCAGAAACGCCTTTCCTTCCCTTTTTTCCTAGCACAGCCGTCCAAATGATTTCTGACTCCTTTCCTCTCAAGTCTGTGGCGACCTTTGTCTTCCGTCCAGGAGATTCTCGCCCCCCTTTTTCTTTGTTCTCAAAATAAATCTCCCCCCCGGACTGTTCTGCACGTCCTCCCTCCTCCTTCCCCAAAACAGTTACTAGATCCCTTTCCACCGCGCCAGAGGCGACAAGAATTCCTTTCCCCGCGTCCTGGCAAGTTAGGCGTACTGAATCTCTTGTGATGATAGGGAAGAGGAGGATTCCCCTCTTCCTTCTGTGCACTGGCGCCCTTTCCTACGGTACTAGCCTCCGGAAGGAACCTTTTTTTTCTTTAACAGTGGTGGAGCGGAATTCGACTCATTTTTTTTTTTCGGTTGATCGAAGTGTTGTCCCGCCTTCCCCTCGACTTTTTTTCCGACTGTCTCTATCCCTTCCTCTTCCGTGTTACCCTGGCAGCAGACAGTAATTTTTTCTTCCTCTTTTGTTGTGTGAGAGAGTGAACCGGGCTTGTCCTTCCTTTTTCTTCCTTCGGTCCAGGCAGAAGCAGACGGTTTTCTTTCATGAGCGACGCGGCTTGTCCCCCCCCGTCATCAATACTTCGAGACAACACCTTTTCCGTCCCCCCTCTGGATTGTCTGAGAATGACGGCCACCCCTTTTTCGTCCGGCGACTTTACAGTGCCTGCGTTCGTCTCGAGTGCCTTTCGCAGGCTGTTTTCTTTTTGCTATTTATCGACCGCGACAAGGACTTTCTCTTTTACGCGGTCGGTTTTTTGGGTTTCTTCTCTTGGCCTTCCTTTTTTTTCCCCCGGTCTTTTTTTTTTGGCAGCGCTCTCTTTCTTTTCTCCTGCGCATCGAACAGCACCGACGTGGCGATTTTTTCTTTTTTTTATTTTGTCGCACTGGCTGTGGCTCTTTTTCTCATGTTTTTTTGTGGAGAAAGCTTCCTGTCTTCCTCCACCTTCCGCCACAGCCGTTCGACGGCGCATTTTTCCCTTTTTGTGGCAACGTAATCTCTCTTTTTTCCTGTTTCGTGACCCTTCCCGCCCCTGCGCCTATCGTACAAGCTGTTCTTCCTTCTCGTTCTGCTTCTGATCTTTGGAGATGACTTTCCTTATTTCGGGTTATTGATGCAGTGCTGTCTCCTTTTTTTCTGTGACGCGCTCGGATCCTTTCCGCCTGCTATGCTACGAGCGGCGGTCCCGTTTCTCGGTTTTGCTGAGGTTTTTTTCCTCTCATAGTATCCATTCGGAGAAGGGGTTGCCTTTTTTTGCTGCTCTATTGCGGAGACTGATTCCTCCTTTTTCTGCTGTTTCCCCCCCTCTTTTTTTGGCTGCGGCACGCTTCTTTTCTTGTTTCTTCGAGAACGGAGGCTCCGTCCTTTCGGCGCGAAGCCTTCTGTTAGTTTTCCTGTCTATGCTCTGTTTCTTCCTCTCCAGTTGCCCCCCAAACCTTTGCCGACGCCTCGACTTTTTTTCCCCCCCTTTTTTTGACCGTTGTAGACGACGATGAATGGTTCCTTCTTTTCATTTTTTTCTCGTGCCGATGAGGCTGCCTTGACTCTGTCGATAGGGTCCTTTTCCCTCCCTTCCCCTCAGCCTCTAGTTTTCCCTGTCGGATGGATCGTCAGATTAGCCACAGGAACTGGCAATGATGCAGTTTCCCCGGTACATGCTCTCCGTCCCTTCCTCTCCTTTTTCGTTTTCCACAGATACTTCTCTTTTCCTGCTGGGACGCAAAGCCCGGGACCATCTCCTTTTAGTTTCCACGTACCCGGCCTTATCCTTTTTCGTTTCGGAGATGCGATCCCTATCGCTAGCATTTTTTTCCTGCTTCTTCCCTTCTCCCCCTCACGAATAGATAGAACGAGTCTGCTTCCCGACCCTTTAAAGTTTGTTAGGAGAGCGGAAATTGATTTTTTCTTCCCCCCCTTCGCCAGTTGATGTGTTTTTTCCCGCCGGTTTCCCCCCGGACATGCCGCGTTTTTTTTTTCTCCCTGTTTATTTTGTAGGGCACGGATTATTTTGCCTCCCGTCTTCTCTGTTTCTTCTTCGTAGGTTTTGCATATGGGAGTGGATTGTCTTCTTTTTTCCTTTCTTTTTTGCGATGACTTACGCCGCCTCCTCCCCTTTTTCCTTATGGGGAGGCGAGTATGTCTATTTTTCCCGTTTCCCCTTGGTGGACCTGCGCGGTGGAACAATCTTCCCCCTTTTACCCTCGCCTGGCGCGCCCGCTTTTTGATCCTTTCCCCGGCTGGATCCCAGGCGGGTTGGCGTACGTTACCCCCCTTTTTTTTGTTCGCAGGTGTTTGCGCTTTTTTTTTCCTTTGCAATAATGGGAATCAAGAAGGCTGGGGCTTTTTTTTGTCCCGTCTCTGCGGATTCTGGTGTTTTCGGTCAAGGTATTCTCTGGGTGTGGGAAATTGAAATACTCCTGACCCCATGCAACCTTTTTTGCATTTCTTGCCGCCCCCTGATCGACACGCCTTTTTTTTCTTTTTTTTTTCGCTGTGGTTCCTTTTTCCAAACCACACGTTGCTGTTTCTCTCTACCCTAGAGAAGAACTGTCTTCCCTGATCCGCTCATTCTCCTCCTTTCCGTACAGTGAACACCCCCTTCTCTCCTCCAGGGAATCATGGCACGGGAAATCTCCCACCCCCTCTCCCTCCACCGCCTGTGATCCAGCATTTTCCCTCCCCCTTCTCCCCCTCGTGCGAGAAAGGCCGCTGGTCACCTCTTCTCGTCTTGTCCACCGAGATCCCCCCCCTCCCAATTATCTTACGCCAAGCGAGCATTTTTCCTCAGTCATCATCGAGCCCGTTCGTTTCTCCCCACTCGCGGAGAGCAGCCGCTCCCCTTTCCAGATACACCCAGCCCCGACGAGGTTCTCTTAATTTTTTCTTCTTAAAAATCGACCAACCACGATAGCCATAGGGTCCTGTTCTTTCCCTCGGCAGGTCCTTGTTCCCCCCCCCCCCCTTGCGTTTTGAGAGAACCCCCCCCCCCACCTTTTTTCTTTTTTGTTGACACCGAGGTTAGCACACGGCCCTTCACATGAGCGATCCAGTTTTTTTTCGATAGATATGAGTTGTCTTTTCTCCCCTTGAAGAATGCCGTCTCCTCTCTCGCATCTTCCGAAACGAAATTTTTTTTATGGTGGTACGAGAATTTTTTTTCTTCTGTCCAAGCGAACGCACCGGTTCCCTTTATCTTTGGCGCTTCGTATATCTGACGTTTCCCTGGTCGAATTCAGTATGAAATCATGTAAAGGTTCTGTCCTCCCCATTAATTCCATCAGACAGGGAAAAAATTCTCTTCTTTTTTTCCCCTTCCTTCTTTCCCATATAACCCTCTTAGAGTCATGCTTCCCCCTCTGCAGGAGGCCTTGGTAAGAAATCGTCCAGGTGAACTTCCCATACTGATTCAGCCCAGAGAAGACAATATCGCGCCATTTTTCAGGCGGAAATTTTGTTTTTCCAGTCCAGAGTGTGAAAACTTCGGAGCATAGGAACGGGAAACGGAGTGTTTCCTCTCTTCTATGGCTTGGAGAGGGAGGAACAGAACCTTTCCTCCCTTATACGCAGAATGCGGAAGCGTGCTCGCCTCCTTTTTTCCCGCCTAAAACCACCCCCCCCCACACCCTCCACACACCCCCCCTCCACCCCCCCCCCCCCCCCCCACCCCCCCCTCCCCACCACCCCCCCCCCCCCCCCCCCCCCTACATAGAATCAGGCTCACTCCACTTCTCTCTTCCACAGGACCGTCCACCTTTCCTCCCTTCCGGGGCACGCTGGGCCCGTAATCGCTCCCCCCCAAACAACTGGAACCCCCTCCCAGCATCAGAGCATCCTCGCTTTCTTTTTTTCCATTTTAAACCAGTCCACGCTGTCCTCCCCTCCCTTTTCCTCCGCAAAAGAGACCTCTTTCCTCTTTTTTTTTCCCCCCCCGCTCTGACGTCACGCACCACCTTCGGTACTGTGAATAAAAGATTGTCCCCCCTTTTTTCTTAAGGGCCTTCCCCCCTCCTTCCCCCGCAGAGCGCCTTCGCAACAGAAGTACAAAGTTTTTCCTTTCAATTTTGAATAAAGTTATTACGACAGGCGCCCCTTCGGGAGGGAATCGCCACAGCCAGTGGCCTCCCTCCCCCCGTCAACCTTCAGTTCCCCAGCTCCCTTTGTTCTTCACGTCTAAACCCCTTTCCTGAAGACGCTGCAAAACCAGAGAAAGAGGGCTCCCTTCCCACCCCAAAAAAAGACGGCGTCCCGCCAATTCTTCCTCCTGTCCATAAAGTGCCGGCTCTTTTCCTGGCGTAGGCACACGGAGCGAATGGCTGGCCTTTTTTTCCCCCCTTCCTGTTCTGACACTGGAGTAGAAGGATTTTTTTCCGGCCTCCAGAGGTGGTGGCTTCGTTCCCTTCCGCCACCTCGTAGGGCAGACTTCCTAAGGTTTGTCAGAAGTATTTCTTTTCTGACTTCACGTAATGTCCCTTCTTTTTTCATACAGAATCAGGGCCATGGCCCGTTTTTCCCCCCTTTTTCCCCCCCCCCCCCCTCAGTTCCTTTTATGAGATTGAAAGGCTGCGCCCTTTTTTGCTTGTTCACGCAGAAGACGGTCCTGCTTATCGACAGAGGCGGGCCCCCCCCCTTTTTTCCCCTTCCTTCTGGAACACCCCCTTAGATTCTTCAGCCGAAGAGGGTGGCTTTTTCTCCCTCTTTTCGAAGGCAGGACAGACGATATTTTTGTGGCTACTCGTTATCCGTTCCTTCCCCAGCATAGAGACGTTGCCTACCCCCGACCGGCCACTGGAATGAAGTCCTTTTTTTTCCCTCTTCAGGTCTGTTGGGTTTTTTTAGATATTGGATTTTTCTTCCTTTCTTGGTTTTTTGGGCTTTCCTTTTTTTCTTTCATGGTGTGGAATGCGGAATTTTTTCTTTTCGAAACAGCAAAGGTGTGTCTTATGTTGTGGTCGAAATGGATGTGGCTCCTTTTTTTGTATAAGCTTCTGCGACGGCTCCCTCTCCCCCAGCCTTTAGAATGCGCTATCTCTTCCTCTGTGCTATGACAAGCTTTCTTTCCTTTTTGACCAACGTTTGCAGAATGCGCCCTGCTCCTTTTCGGAACCTCGAACGATGCTTTCTCTCTCTCCTGGTTTGTTCCAGGTCGCGCTCCGGTTTTCTCTTCCTTTCGCGGGTTTTATGATGCCAGCCCTCCTTTTTTTCCCCGCGTTCGATGTAGAGAAAGGGATTCCTCTCCTTTTTTCTTTCTTGCGGGCAATCCGGTGTTTGCTTCTTTCTTCCCCTTTTTTTTTATGAGGCTAGACTTCCTCGTTCCCTTCCTGCTGCATCGCGGACTCCTTTTTTTTTTTCGGGGTCAGGGCTCTCTATTGAGTGAGCCTTTTTTTTTTTTGTGTTCACGCGGCTTGTTTTTCGCCTTGGCTGTAAACCCTTTCTGTTTTTTTACTGCTGTTTCTGGCAGACAGGCAGGCCTTTCTTCGGAGTGTTGTTACAATCAGTTCAATGTTCCTATCTTTTTCTTTTTCCCCCCTTAGCTTGGAAAACAAACTTGCGCCTTCTCCTTTTTCTTCGTGAGTCGATTGTCGTGGACTTTTCCTTTTTGGTCGACTCCTCTTCTCTTTCCAAGTCTCGTGCAGTGAGGTGGGCGGACGTCTCCTTCTTTTTTCCTTTCCCACAAAAATCTCAGATATAAGTTTTTCCCCCTTTCTTTCTCTTCCTTCCTCTGTGACAGAAACCTGACCTGTACTTACCTCTCTATTAGAGCAGACACCGGTCCTTCTTCTAGAACCCGCATGACTAAGTTTAAAATTTGCGTTCGGGTTTCCTTTTCCCCAGAGAATTAGTAGTACTTCCCTCCTTCTTATGTCGTTTAGGACTCTCCTCTCCCTTTCGCATTCTTCACGGCGCTTTTTCTCCCTATATATCAAGGCTGACAGGGACTTTTCCCCTCCCCTTGTTCGGGGCGCGCGGTCCCCCCCCCCCCCCCTCTTTTTTCTTCTAACATAGGTTCCCTTTCCCATCCTTGCTCAAACGCCGGTTCCAGCTGTATGTGTCTTGAGAGAGACCATGACATGCTTTCTCTTTTGTTTCCTTTTCAGCGGACTCGGCCTTCCCCCCTCCCCTTAGTCTGAAAGGAAGTTGGCTCGTTTGTTGGGTATCTGGCGTGAGTGTAGGCTTTTTTTTCTTCGGACATGTTCGATGATGAATTATGGAGGTTTCCTCTCTTTTTATGGCGACCGTACGCTCCCCTTTTCACCTGGTTCTCGTTTGGCCAAGACTGCCTTCCCCCTCTCCCTTCGCACGGGGATTTTTAAACATCCCACTGTTTTGGAGACAGTTACCGGTGATGTTTCGCAGTTGTTTTCTTGTCCGTGAACCCCCCCCTCCTCCCTTCTCCAAACTAAATGGGATCAAGTCTTTTTTTTTTTTTCTCTGATGGGTTTTGGCGGGTCTGATTCAGTTCTTCTTTCCCCCCCCCCGCACCATGCAACGGGTGGTTTTGCGTCTTCCTCCTCCTCTTTTCTCTCTCTTTTCCTAATTCTTTTTTTTTCTATTCCTTGTCTCTCCTGTCTATCTTAAATCCGCCCAAACACCCCCTTCTTTTTTTTTTTTTCTCCTCTGAGCGAATGAGCAGAAGCCAGCCACCCCTTTTTTTCCCCCCTTTCACACCACCTGAAAAATCCCCAGCTTTTTTTCCCTTTTTTTTTTTCCGCCAGGTCACGGCAATAGAAAAACTTTTTCGCAGCGTTAAGCCAGTGAAGATGACAAACCTCGTTTTTTTCACCCAAGCGATCTGATGCCTTCTTCCCCCCTCCTCCCCCTTTCAATGTACAGACCTCCCCCCCCCCCCCAACCCATACGGCCGCGAAGATAGCACATTTACTCTTTTCCCCGTCCTCATCGAGCCCAGTTCTTCTCCTCCCCCCAGAGCGAGAGCATCCCCTCCTTTTCCACGGAAAGTGATCCCTACCCTTCACGAGTCCAACCGCCTTCATCAATCGATTTTTTTCCTTTCTCCCTTGTCTGAAAAAGAGTCTCTCCTCTAGAAATGGGTACGGCTAGAGACTCCTTTCCTCCTTTGACGCCAAAAAAAAAATCCGCTTTTTTTTTCCCCCTGCTTTTAGCACGGCGCAAGCCCTCCCCTCCCCCTCCGTCACAAAAATTTGAGAGATCCCCTTTCCTTTCGCCCCCTTCTATATATGTCTTTTGATTGATTATTTTCCCTCTTCTGCTTGAGATATGGATCGACTTCCTTTTTCCCCCCCTTCCAGAATATAATTCCCCTTTCCTCCTTCCCTTTGGTCCCGGATGTGCGTCCCTCCTCCCCAAAGGGAAAAATGAGTCATTCTTCCTTTTTCCCTTTTTCGGAGAGTGTTACGGTGTACTGATCGTCCTTTCCCCCTCATTCCAGGGCTGTGGTCTTCTTTCCTTCCCATTAGAATTCCCTTCTTTCCAACTTAGAGATGAGATGTTTTTTTTTTTTCCTCACTGAATAAGCGTCCGGCCCTTCCTTTTTCCCTCGCAGGAACCAGCATCGTCTTTTTTTCCTCCCTCTTCCCTGAAAAGCGACGCACTATCTCTTTCCCTCTTCAAAGTTTGTTTTCCCTTCAATCACCAGTCTTAGGAACAGGGGAACTCTTTTTTTTTCCCGAAAGGAATTCTTCTTCCCCCCCCCTTTTTCCATATGACGGAAGCCGCCTTTCCTTTCCCCCCTCCTCTCCCAAAGCGCAAGTTATACTTCCTTCCCATTTCGACTTGAACAGAATAAAAGTTTACATTCGATCTCCCTCTTCGAGAAGCAGCCCCCCCTTCCCCCCCTTTCCCAAATGCTCCCGGTCCTCTCGTCCCCTTCACGCTGGAAGGTAATTTTTCACATCGAAAACCTTTTCCCTTCCTTTGTGCCCGACGCATGAGCTCCTTCTTTTTTCCCCCCTTGTCGAGCTTCCTCCGACAAAGTCCTCTTAATACCTGCACCAGCGAAAGATAATCCCCCTCCCCCCCCGGAGCGACGTCACTCCCCTTCATCAGCATAAAGCATCGTTCCTGTTCTTTTCGATAGGAGATTTGCCCGACTTCAACCCAGCATATTACTCTCTTTTTTCAAATGAGCGCTAAGCTCCCCGTATGTGGTCGCAGTGCCAGTGATTCCTCCCCCTTGCTTCTACACAAACCCTCTTCCACCAGCCGGGTCTCCCCCCTTTTTTTTCACTGCGTCCCCCGCTTCCTTTTGTTTTGGCAGTAATCAAAACCCCCCACCCCGTTGAAGAAGTTTTCCCTCGATTTGAGAACAAGAACTCCCCCCCCCCAAAAAACCCCCTTCCCAAAGTATTTTTTTCCTTCCTCCTTCTTCCCGTGACGGTACGATGATAGGTTTTTCTCCGGAGAATTTCCCTCAAAGGACCGTATACGAGTTCTCTTCCTCCCGTATAGGTAGCCTGCTCCTTCAACAAGACCCCCTCTTTTCAGATAGCAGAACCTTATCGTTTGATACGAAGTGTTTTTTCCTCCCCCTTCTCTTAGGGTTGCCCTTCGGGTAAGCTACTTTTCCTTTAAAAGGGCACGACAGCCTT
>Ga0179591_1204731_pt1 | contig 11040 bp, 9 predicted proteins | sample CZOMad2_1_08_16f_FD_182891 | JGI IMG/M metagenome (GOLD analysis project Ga0179591, IMG submission 182891) | Vadose zone soil fungal communities from Angelo Coast Range Reserve, California, USA - CZOMad2_1_08_16fungal (PacBio error correction) | ecosystem: Environmental > Terrestrial > Soil >... | reverse complement strand
TTCGCAATTGATGTTAGTTCCTCATTTGATGATTCTCCTTTAGTGTACAAAATCGTATCCCTAGCATTCCAACCTTGGGGGTGGTGTCCAGGCGCGCCTGGTAGTAGTTGTTCTCGTGGTGTCCCTTCCCTTTTCCCCTTGAATAGAAATCTCTCTTAGAAGTGGCTTTTTTCCTACGCGGACCTTACATTTGCCATGAAAATTTAGACAAATCCTCTTATGAACTCCCTCTCCCAGTATGAGGATATTCCTTTCTGAAGAGAAGATGTTGCATCCATTGGTTAGAGGTCCGACCTCCCCTTTCTTTTCTTGTCGCAGAAGGTGTTGTATTGCCTTGTATGTTGGGCCCTCCTTTTGTGCGCCTGCCTTCTGAGTTTTGCCCGTGTCCAGGATTAGGGCGCAGAAGAGTGGTTCTTTCTCATTCATTGCTGTACGCTGGAAAGGTATTCTTTTTGCGAGTTGACTTTCTTTTTTTCAATCTGAGTACGTATTCCTGTGATTCTTTTGTCGAACGTACAGTCGGGACGTGGCTCCAGTTTCCTTCTGACTCCCGTAGTCTGTATAAACAGAGCCTAGTAGAAGAAGCTCCTATTTTGGACTTCCTCCCCCTCGCGAGTGCAGTGGCGTGGAGTCATGGCGCGTCTTTTGCCTCTTTGCTCCTTTTGTCGCTGGAACCCTCATGACTCCTTCTAGGCCCCTTTCCCTTTCTCCAACCCGCTCTGGTTAGGATAATTTGTTCCGGACCCGACGGGCCCCCCCTTTCTGATATTTCTAAAGCACCGTCCCTTTCACGACGGCTTCCCATCAAAATTTTCCTTCTGCGCAGATGTTTCCTCCCCCTTGATTCCCTCTATATCGTGGGCGAACCCAAGGCCTCAGTTTCTTTTTGCACACCCACCTGCGGGCACTTTCCTTTACCTTGTGCCCCTTTCCAAAACCTTCCCCCCTGCCAAACGAAAGGTTTCTCTTTTTCTACCTTCCGCTGCTGTAGCTCCGCTATTGTTCCTTCTGTTTTCGTTCTGATTTGACCCACCGAAATTGGGGTTATAGCCCCCCCCTGAAGATCCCCCCCCCCCTTCCGCAGGCGTTAACTTCCCCCCCAACGGTAATGATGTCTTCTCTTTAAGCCTACCAGCCCCCCCCCTCCGCCGTTTAGGGAAGCGCTTCTTTCCTCCCACCCCTCATCGCGAATCGGGCCCCACCGCGTTCACTTGCTTGTCGATTCCCTTTCTTGCCTAAGAGTTGAAGCGTCTGGAGCGTCGAGCCTCTTTTATTGGTGATTCCTTGAGTAAGTGCGTTGGTTATTCTCACTGTTTTAGTCCGTGTGAACGTGAGGGCCCCTAACAGTCCTCCTTTATCCTTCGATCAAGGCCGGTTCTCCCTTTTTTCCTGCTCGTGTCGCGTCCTGTACGTTTTTAACTTTCAACCGGTGTCCCAATCTCTTCCTGTCTCCTTTTTGAATTGCGAGTGGGTCTCCCCCCTTGATATGAGGTCCGCCGGTATGTGGCCGTCCCCTTTCTGATATGAGATTTTTTTGCGATCTTTCGATCTTTTCTTTGAATCCCCCTGACTGAGAGGCCTAGTTTGCTCTGCGCCACCCCCCCCTATCCCTTCCTGATCTTACTCCAGCGAGTGAGTTTTCAACACACCACCCCCCCCGCGTCACGACTCCTTTTTGAAGTAGGAGGAAAGATCCCACCAACTGCGTGAGGGCCGCTGCATACCTGTCCCGTCGTTCATCCACTCCTTCCCTCCCAACTTGCGCCTGCCGATGAGAAGCCCAGTCAGTCACGATCCTCCCCGTAATGACAGCTCGCAGAGCCTGTTCCTCAGGAAACGTCGTTTTCTTTTGATTAACGAAGAGTCATCCCCTCCTTCCTCCGCGAAGTTGGACCTCTCCTTTTCTTCTTCCGCAACCCCTTTTTTTTTCTCCCCGCGTCCCAGGCCTGGAAGATCTATCTCTCCTACGTTGGTTTTTCTGATATCGGACGTTCCTTTCTTTTTTTCCTTTCTTTTGGATTTTTCCAGTTGATCGACATGTAGCTCGGCGCGGCGTTGTAATCAGCGCCCCTCTCAGTTTTCTGCCTGGAATTCTTTCGGTTTCTTGCGTGTACTTTGTGTTTGTCTGCAGTATTGCTTGCTATCGCTTTGGGTAGTTTATTGATATTATCAGTAGTCCCTTCTTCCAGTTTTTTCTCCTTCCGGGTACTTCTGTCGGTTTTCGCTGATTTTTGGGTCGCACCTTCGTCGAAGAGTTCCCCTAGAGTTGCCGTCGGCGCCCTTCGCTCGTTGGCCTTTTCACCTTCCGATTAGCAGCTTTAGGAAACCATCCCTTTTCGTCTTCGCCAACTCCGGCTTCCCCTTCCCACCTACCCAGCTTTTGAAAACGACCCGTCTCATCTATCTTTCTTGGCGCTATCTCAGGGCCTCTCCTTTTTGCACCGGGAGCTTTTACCTGTCCCTGTAGGTCTTATTCAGCGTTCAAGGCGCAACTGCCTTTATGCTCCCGACCTAGTTGACTTTTCGTGTCTGAAAGTTGAGATGAGTCCACTCACGTGAACGAAGCAACCTTCGATCCTGCCCTTCCTTTTCCCCGCTTTCACCCCCTCCAACGCTTCCCGATCGCGCCCAGCTTCACCAAATCTTCGTTTACCCCTTTTTTCCCTTCTTCTACGAAGGCCAAGGAACTCTTTTCCTATTGATCTTTTTCCCTTTTTTTCAACACCGCGCCCCCCTTCCCCTTCTAAAAGCTTTATGGTTTTTTGCTTTTTGGGTCGGCCCTTTCCCAGAATTGCCTCTTTGTCTCTTTCGAATTTTTTCAGCGAGGGGGTAGCTTCTACCGTTTTCCCCTTCACCCAGGTCGTTGGTTTCCCCCCCATTCAGCCCCCCCCCCCCTGCACAACAGACAGGCCAAACTCTCAGCGCGTTATTTGTGCGCCGTCTACAAAAAACCTTCCGTTGGTTGTTTCCCCCCCCAACTCCCACCTTTTCCCCGTCCATTTTTCGGTTGCCCAAAATGGTCTTGCCCATGTTTTTTCTTGTTCCACGTTTTTCTTCCCCTCAGGATTGCCCTTCATTTTGGCCCCCCCAAATTTCTCCTTTCTTTTGCACCTTTGGCCCCTTCATGTTTCAGTCCATTCTGGGAAGGTATTTGCTCAACCCTCCGACTTTCCCCTCCCTCTCTGTTGGAAGTCCATCTTCTCGAAGAATTTTTTTGCATTTTAGGTTTTCCTCGTTACTGACGATGCCTTACGGAGCCTCTCAGAAATTTTTCGCTCCCGAGGACCGCTATCCGTTTAGCACTTCCTTCCTCCAGAACCGCCCCACAGAGGGGTTCTCAATTAGAAAAAGGTCCTTTAGATATAGTACTAGTCCTTGTCAACGAGCCTCCTTTCTCCCAATGAGGCCCCCCCTTTCCTTTCCAGGCTTTCGAATTCGGTCTGCCAACCCCCTCATTGTATGCTGCGCTGGGTTTGAAAGATAGCCCTTTCGTCCATTTGCTTTTCCCAGCCCCCGGATGTCGTCCCCCCATGACCTTATCCGACAGCCTTCCTTGAAACGCCGGTCCACTGCGCCCCGAATTCAAGAAGAAGCGACTGCCTACACCCTGTGAAAACTCATTGACCCGCCAATTCCTCCCCCCGCGCCTTTGGATCCCCAAATCGTCTGCTCACGTTCCCGTTTTCGTTTTGCCTTGACTTGCCTGCATTTAGCGTTTCAATTTCTTTGTAAATGATAGGGCCTCCCCTTTCTAAGTCTTTCTCTTGCCCTTAGTCTTCCACTTCGCCTTAAACCAGGCGCCTGCTTCCCACACCAAAGTTTGTAATTCAGTTCCTTTTTTTTTTTTTTTTCTCGGGACCCCTAAAAACAGAGAACGCCCCAGCGCGCAACACAACGCGGTGATCGAAGATCACCTCACAAGGTGCGGCTCACGGTAACAGTAGAACAGTTACCGGCCAATGCATGCACCTGCACAGAGATCAGCTCCTTCCTTCCTTCGCTAAAGGCGCATCCTTCCCCCCTCCGTGAACGAACCCGGCCTGTGTTCTCTTCCTTGCGTCCACCAGCGACGCATTCTGCCGTTTTTCGGCCCCGTCCGAAAGTTGTGATAGTCTACCTCTTTTCGCTATGTTAAGACCGTTCCCCCCTCTCGACAACCCGCTGAGGATCTCTTTTCAGTCCATCCCCCTCAGCCCTGATCTTCTGTGTGCTCCAGTAGGTTGATTTTCGGCCTTATCATCGAGCTTGAAGGTTCCCTCTTCCTCTCGTTCCCCTCCCTTTTTTTTTTGTCTGACGATTGAACTTTGAACCTCGTCCCCGAGCTTTCTACGGCCGAGGCCTTTCCCTTTCTTCAACCCTGGCTCGAAGGTAGGGATTAGTATTGTTCTTCTGCTGCACTTTTCCGCTCTTCATTAGGTTCGCGCTCTCGCTCAGTTGACGCGCGACTACCCCCCCAACTGTTTTGATTTTTTTTTCCCAACCCGCCCTGGTCGCTTTTGGCAACGCACCTTCAAGAGACTGCCCCTTCTCCTTTTTCCTTTGAAGATTTTTTTTCCTCCATTCCTAGCCCGCATGCCTTTAGCTTCCACGGTGGTTGTTATACCGCGAGCGTTTTTTTTTCGCGCAAGTGCGTTGACCGGTCCACTAAGGAGCACCCGAGCCTTCGCCCTACTCCCTGGAGTGCCATCTACTACCCCCGACCTACCCCTCTCTACCGTGCGCCATTTCCAGTTTTTTAATATGCGTTGAGCCGCGACGAGTTTTAAAGGGCGCGGTCCCCTTTCCCTTGAGCCGACAGTTGTTCTCTTTTCTTGTCTTTTTTCCTGGTTTGCCCTATTTGTGTCGGATGTTTGCTTATTTGTTCCGTCATTTTTAGAAATCTCATCGGTCGTTTAAATCAGCTGGTAGTGGCACCCTCTCTTGTCTCCGAGGCCATGTGCAAGTCCTTCCTCGAGTCGAACGTTTGCCAAATCTGCCCGCTGGCTCCCTTTTTTTCAGGACAATAAAGCAGTTATTCCCCCGAGCTCGACGAAGAGTCCCATGCGAACACATAGTGTGCGTTTTTTGTAGAAACCCTCGTTTTTGTCTTCTGAATTCTTTCCCAAAAAGGCCTCGAGGGCTGGATTTCCTCCGAATCGTTTTTCTGGCCGAGCATCCCCTACAGTCCCTCCATCGTCCCTGTCGAACAAGAATCTTGCGTTCCTTTGTTTCTTCAAAAAGATCGAGTCCCCTATGGAGATGCCCTCACCTCCCTTCACCGCCATAGGATTCGATTGATCCCACATTTCCCCAATGCTCCTCTTTTTTTTTTCCCCTCAGGCCCCCTCTTTAGAGGCTAGTTTGACAAAAGTCCCCCAATGTCCCCTCTGGTTTTCCCCCCCCACGTTTGGGGGGGGTTCTTGCGGAATGTGGGGACAGTTTTGCACCCACCGCACCCCCCTCCCCCCCCCACCCCCTGGGCGTTTTTTTTTTCTACCCTTGGCGCTTTCCCGCTTTTACGCTAGTTTGTCCATCTTTGGTTGAGTGGAGGATATTTCCCCCCCCGACTGGGTTATGATCCCCCCAATATCCGACTGCTCCACACACGAGAATGACCATGAGTCCTATATCCCACGCGTTTGTCGTGTATGTCCCGCCCTCAAATCCCAATAACCTCCTCGGAAGGAAGCGTTGTTTTGCACACTTCCCGCGACTCTTACCCGCTCGCTTTGATTGATCTTCGGTTTTTCCCGGTTTCCGAGAGTGAACTCTTGAGTTTTCGCTGATCTTTCCCCCGCGTTGGTCTGTTTCGCAATGAGCAATTTCTTTTGTCCAGATTTTGATCCAGACCTGTTGCTTTAATTGAGGTGTCCCCTTCTAAGCATAAACCTGTCCCCCTCGTATCTCTCTTTCCACCGTAGTTCGGTTTCTCCTTGCTAGATTTCTGCGCTGTTCCTCGTTAGATCACGATGTTGCCCCATTTTCCCCCATCAGGATGCCCTCCTCTCGTGCAGGCCATCGAGAGAGGGGTGAGGTGTCACTCGGTTTGTCCTCCTTGAGGTGCAGCCCGACTGCGCCTCCCCCCATTTTCTTTTGCATTCCAGTCCTTATGAGAATACCTTTCCCCTCTTGCCGATGGCCCCCCCCCAAAAGAGCTATAAACTTCCACCCCTATCAGGACGGACTTCCTTCCTACGTATTACCTCAGCCAACCCTCCCCCAAAGCGCTTCCTGACTCTGGCAGCCCGTTACGCTTCCACACCTCATGATATCTGTAAGTACTCCTACTCTCCTTTTTTTCCTCGTCTCAAAGCGCCCGACGTCTTTAGCCCCTGCCTTCTTAGCGACCAACATTTTGAAGCGGTCCCTTTTTCTTTCCGGCCTACAGCGCGACTCAGAGCATGTTTCCGCGAGAAACCTCTTTTTCTTTTTCAAAGAGCTTCCCCCCTCCCCATCTTGCTCCCCCTCGACTCCCCGGTTGCTGACGATCAAGGCTTCTTCAGCAGCCAATCCCTAAGTTACGCCGGCGACACGTGCATCTTTTGACTCTTTTTTAATCAGTTGTTGTGTTCTTCTCTACCTTCTTTTTTGCCGGCGTATTCTTCTGGGAGGAATATACAGCCTGTCTGTCCTCTTCTCTTCAGATTTTTCCCCTCTCTCTTTTTCCTCGCAAACCCGACGTACGTTGTTTTTTCCTGGGTCTTTCATTCCCGCCAGATGAGGCCGGCATGAGTGTTCGATGCCTGTGGTTTTCTTCTCTCGGAGGCGCCTGTCCTCGTGCGGCGCGTGATGACATCATGTATTATCTTCCTTTTCTTATTAGTGTTTGTGGATTCTTCCGCCTGACGCTTTTTCTTGTATTTTTTTGGTCTTGGTTTTTTCCTTTCGTTTTCTGCCTCCCTGCCGATAGAGTGGTTCCTTGTTAGGAGCCCCTTGGAGGTTCCTCCCCCTTCCTGAAGATGCTCGCCCTTCGGACCAGATAGTCGTCTCATATTCGGCCCGAACCCCTCTCACTCTTTTCTCACCCACAGACCCGTAGATATGAGACTCTCTCAGTTTCTTTCCCTCTCTCGCGCTAGACCAGCGTCTCTCTTCTCGCGCAAGTTTTTCCCCGGCGGTTGCTGCGCGACTTTCCGCGTCCTGGAGTGGTAATGCATCGATGATGTGAGCCCCCTTTCCCTCACCCGAAAAGTTCGCAAGCTCGCCCAATCCCCTCCCTCCGTTTCCCACCCAGAACAACCCTCTTCCCCTCTCGCTCCTTAGCGCTTCCCCTCTTAGGACCTTTGAAAACATTATCCGTCCGCTTCGGTCCCCCGCCCGTTTTTCCGAATTCTGTGAAGTTTCCATCTCTTCCCTTTTTTTTTTTTTTTTTTTAGCCTCTTCTTTCCCTTTTTTTGAGTTCCTGTCCCCTCGACCCTGGCCATGGTTGTCCTATTCGTGCAGGCTCCTTTTCCCCTTTCGGTACTGTTTCCCCACCACATTTCTTTGTTAAAATCCCCTAATAACACCTCTCCGTCTTACGTAGCAGGCCTTCTCCCCAAGCCCAACCTCGGTTTTTTGCTGTGGTTTTTTACCCCCCCCCCCTGTTACCACATTTTGTTCCCCGTCCTTTTTTGTGGGAAAAAAACCTTCGTTGGAATGTTTCTTCCCCCATGCTACCTGATTGCCTGCATTTTGAGCCCTCCTCATGCCGCACCGTGGGTTCAATTTTTTTGGCCTTCGGTGTTTAATTTCCGTTTTCCCCTACCATCTTCCGAAGGGGCCCCCCTCTCTTTGAAAGATAAGCTTCCCGCATAGTATGGGCGCACTTGACGTCCTCGGAATGACTTTGATTACTTTTTCCCCCGACTGACTTAGACCTCCACAGGGAAATTTTGTCGGAATGTGGCTCCTCCCCTTCTTCCTTCTGCTAACCCCTCTTTTTCGACTAGCGATGTCGGTCTGTCTTTTCTTGTATGGGTTTACCTCAGATTGAATTGTCTTTTACTTAGACCCGTAGCCCGCCCACTTTAGCCTGTTCAGAGTCGCGGCTGCTCTCCATTCAGAGCGGTTTCCCCCTCCTCCCCTAGCTTTCAGACGTACCTTTCCAAATCTCCTCGGTGATTGTTCCCAACTCGGAAAGTTTCCTTCCCATATGTGACACGATTCCTCTGCAGGAGCACGAAGGCACCTCCGCAGCCCCCCTTTTTTAGCCCATTCCTGTTGTGAGCCGTCAATTGATTTTCGCCCCTGTATAATTGAACCGCTACTTACGCTGTCCTTGCGAAGTTAAGACGTTTTTCTGTCAATGCCTTTTTTCCGATATGCCGTCCCCCTTCGACCTTTTATCTTTCGTTTTTTCTGGGGGTACCTTTTGAAGTCCATTAGACCTCCCTGGCTCTCCCTCCCTGTTTAGCCACCCACCTTTTGAAGCTCAGTGTTTTCCCTGAGGGTACACCCCCAGTAAGCCCCATAATTCTACGACCCGCTACCAGAATGATTCCGAACTCCGGTCGGAGCCAGGGCTGGTGCAACCCCTTTTCTGGGCGTCTACCTTAAATGCCAGCGATAACAAGAAATCGCAAACGCCCTTCTTTTTTATCTGGATGTAGGACACTGCCCATAGGCCCTTCCCCGAACGTCCCAAGGCCGGTCTCTGCTTTTTTTTATATAGCTGTTCTGGCCCCCCCTTCCTACAGTTTAGGCTTTCTTCCCCCTGTGAGCGAGTCTTCTCGCCGACGATTTCTCCCCCCCTTTGTAGGATTCTGAAGACCGGAAGATCCCAGCTCTAGTTCTTTTTTAGCTTCGTTCGAGAGTATCCTCCTCATACTGACTCTTTTCCGAACTCTCTCTTCCCTTACTCAGCTTTTTTTGATCTAGATTCCCCTTGAAAAAGCCTTTCTTTTCTCTTTCCTTCTTTAATATAACCTTACCCCCGTCTCGGCTAAAGGCTTCTTCTTTTTCTTCGATACTCAGCTTTTATGACATCGTTTGCTAGGTCGCTGCAGCTTTCCACGTGCGGACGTCTCCTCATTTTCTTCTTTGGCCTCCGATATGCGCTTTTTGAACAAGTTAAGACCTTTTATGTTTTTTTCCTTTCCGTTGCCTTTTTGGATGATTCCTGCATTTTTCGTTTTTGCCTGAAAATCGCTACGTGCATTCATCTTCCAACAGTTGGGTGTTGGATAACTGCGTGGTCTTTTGTCACCTTATGTAAATCTCCTCTCCAATAGCCCCTCTTCTGCGTACTCCGTGTTGCCTCGGAAGATTCAGCACCCCTACCCTCCCCTCGATTATGACTTTCCTTCCCCCTCTCAGGCCGTGAGGAATTTTTGATTTTGATCCATGCGCCCCGCCGTTTTCAATTGACTTTCGCAAGTGACCTGCCCACTCTCTCTTTCGAACAGGTGTTTCTGGTTCCCTGCTGGCTTTTATTTTCCCTTCCGGTGCGACTATTCTTCCGCGGTTTCTCTGGGCGTGGCGGCTTAGGTGCGTCCTTCCTTGTAGCCATCTCCTTTGGCGATTTTTAAATTTACGGCCTGTTTGTTTCTCTGGAACTCTTTAGGCCTCGGTCATTTTCATCCTCCTATGAAGCTCCCCCCCCTTCTAAAGGTTTCCGGGCGGGCCTCCTGCCTTCCGGTTACTCCCCACTTAGACGACTCAGAAGTCGCTTCCCCCCGTGAGATCTCCCCTCCCCCCTCCTTTGCGGATTTCGAGGAGCAGGTTTGGCGCCCGGAATCCATGTCTTTCCTCCCCCGTATCCCTCCTTAGTTCTTGCAAGGCACCTATCTTCAGTCCGTCTTCCATTTGCCATTGAGACAGTCCTATGACTCTCTTCCCGCTTCTGATTCCACCTCTCGATGGGGGCACCGTTCGACTGTAACCGCACCAGCCGTCCCGTGACGTGTCTGCAAGGCCAATTGAGAAAAAAATTTGAGTTCCCTCCCCCCTTCGCACAATCCTGTCTCTATGTTCCAATTTCCCCTTTTTTTCACAGAATTTAGGTTTTTTTTGTTGCCAAACAAGCGGGGAAAGGGATTTCCCCAGTCCGTTGGGACCCCCCTCCCCCACCCAACTCCAATTTTTTGCGTTAAGGAGCTTTGCCTTATTCGTAGGCTCCCTCTTCTATTTCGTTTTTTTGATGGGTGTCTTTTCACCCAACGACAATTTTTCTCTCCCAACGGCTCCTTACCAAGAACCCCACCCCACGCGATAGAAGCGATAGACCACTCTTTCCTTCTTTCTGTTTTTTTGCAAGAACTTCCCCCACCTCCGCTCTTTCCCTAGGTGAGCTCGTGTTCTGAAACCGCCCCCGCGAATCGGGACCCTGGCTCGAGCATGCGCGTCGTTTAATCTGTTACGCGGTCCAGATTGGCGCTCGTCACTCCTAGTGGATTCGTCTCTTTTCTTGTCTTCCCTCTGCAGTGCGTTTGCTTCTTTGGCTGAACGGTTGTGGTTTCACGTGAGTTGAAAATTCTCCTTTAAGCACCCATGTCTGCTTATAAAGTCGTATAATAAGTGTTCTGCTGAATGAACCCTCTCTCTTTTTGTCTATTCTATCGCTGGACGTGTTCCCCTTCATGATTTCCTCGCGGCGCAGAAGCTCCCCGAGGGCGTCGTTTGCTCGCGGCTTATCTGTTCTGGTCAGCGGATCGTGGTCACTCCCCCTCTCCTTCTGGCCGAAGATGTTTTTGTTTATCCCCGCTGCCGCCTGGGCATTTTGAGCCATCCACCCTAGGCGAGTCCTGCCCCCCTTCCCCCCCCCTCTTAGGCGGGTATTAAGACGAGCCTTGCAAAAGCCCTCTCCCGACCTAACGACGGCAGTTCTTTTTCACGTATCCACCCACGTCATCGACTTCCCCCCCGGAGCCCTGCTTTTCCCCTTCTCAATCGCAGCACTCGGAAAGAAGTCGTCTGCCTCTTGCGAGACCAATGCAGCTTGAATAAACGGCTAGCCCTCGAGTAAGAGTCCCCCCCCTTCCCTCTTTTGGATGAAACGAGCGCTTCCTAGTTTTCGCCGCGACGCAGGGGGCTTAATTTGTACTTTTGTCCCCAAGGGACTCCTCCGTCCGGAGCTTCCCC
>Ga0179591_1425403_pt1 | contig 11041 bp, 13 predicted proteins | sample CZOMad2_1_08_16f_FD_182891 | JGI IMG/M metagenome (GOLD analysis project Ga0179591, IMG submission 182891) | Vadose zone soil fungal communities from Angelo Coast Range Reserve, California, USA - CZOMad2_1_08_16fungal (PacBio error correction) | ecosystem: Environmental > Terrestrial > Soil >... | reverse complement strand
CACACGACACCAAATGGACCAGCGCCGAAAAGGACGATTCCCCGGATAGTCCAAGCCCGACGCTCGGGTCTCGCCGATTCCAGCGCGAAAAGTAATGGCGCGCGCGATTCAGTCCGGCGCCCAATGGCAGGTTGAGTAAAATGCCAACCATCCATGATAGGACGTGACGAGGCCGCCGAGGAACGGGCCGAGCCGGGGTCGCCATACCATCACAGGTGCACAAGATCCCGCAGAAACGCGGGGCCCGTTAGTGGGATTCGAAACCCGTGCGCGACGGAAAGAAAGTACCGAAGTCAAGAAGTGAGGCGCCGACAGCTGCAATTGCGCCGCCCCGTCAGCGTGACGAGGTTGGGTGCCGACGCCGCAAAGAAGAGGCGAAAATGAAGATCGACAGCCGCTCACACATGCGCCGACGTCCAAGGACGGTCGCCAATGCTCCTGCCGAATAAGCACGCGGCGAAGGAGGAAGATGCTAGCGCTGACCGGTACCCATCAACGTCGGGAATCCGACACGCGGGCACGCGCGATGGCAGTGCAGCGAGACCGCCACAATGTTTGTGCGGCATGATGAGGAACGGTGCGCCCGCAAAACAGAGCAACATGCGCAGCTTCGGCAGGAAAACTGAAAAAATTGCCCGAAGGAGAAACTGCTTCGGCAGTTTGCGGTGATTCGATGTCGCGGCCGCGCCGAAGCTGCTTTTTCCCATTGCGAACCACGCTGCGAACCTGCCGGTACCATATATCGATAGTCAAAGAATAGCACGCGATGGTCGCGAGTCAATAAAGTTGGCGCTGGCAGCCCTTTGCGGGTTGATCGCGTCACATCGCTCGGCTGCAGTGGTCGCGGCTTGGCATCGGATGCGATCGAAGCGAAAGAACTTGTCCTTCGTACGACGTGATTCAGGGGGCATCGACGAGCGATGTGCGCGGCTCGAAGAGAAACCTCGTTCAACACTACTGAGGTCCTGACGACTCGGACCTCATAGCCGCGGTCAGGAAGTGAGGAAAGGGATCCGCACAGGGCCGCCTCGTAGGCGGGATAATCGGTGAGCCGCGTGGTCGTAGCCATAGAGGTGAGACGATGTAGGGGTTCAGCGGAAAGGCCGATCTCCGATCGCTTGGGCAGGTCCGATTCGCGATGAGTGGCGACCGAATGAGAGCAAGCTGGCATCGGGCCATTTACGACGCTGCTCGGACAGTACGGGGTTGAAGCAGCGTGGCGGCGATGAATGGTCCCCGGAAAATCTTGCTCAACTACTGCGCCGCAACCGGACCTTGCGCTTCGGCACAACTCGTTTCACCGACCTTACTCGCGGCTAGATGATATGCAGATCGGCCAGCCGAAACCGTGAGCCGTGTGCGACATAGCGGTAACAGAGCGCGCGGATGCTGTCGCCCATGCGGTTGAACGTCCGCTCGGCGGAAGCCGACCCCGATACGAGTATGGCCACAGACCGCGCCAGCGCTCGGCGATTTCGATGAGAAGGCGCGTCCGATTCTCGATAGAACGCCGTAGTATGGTCGGTGCGCTTGTGCTCTTGTCATGAAGAAATTGATCGATCAAATGGCCGTGGGCGCCATGACCTCGACACCGTCGAAGCCGATCGGTGCCATTGTGGGCGGCGCCATGGTATGCGCTGAGGAATGTCAGATCTCCACCGTTCCAGCGCGCGGTGCGGCGACGTCGGAAGAAAGCCGTACTTAGTATCGACGACAGATGATCGGATCGGAAAGTTTAGCTCGGATGAAGGAAGCCGTGGCCGGCGGCGTTCCCGGAATCGAGGATGCGAGTGGTACGGCCGGAGTTGCCAAGATGCGTGAAGAAGTATGAGCCCTAGCGTGAACGCATCAGTGTGCGTTTCCAAACCCGTCAACCCCCACCCCCCCCCCCCCTGCTCGTCGGCGTAGAGAGGGGCATGATAAATAACCGCGCGACGACGCATGCGATCGCCGTCGGCTTCAGTAATGATCAGGCCCCCTCTAGACGCCGCGGGTATAATTCGCTGGCAGGTCGCTCGGGAAGCGGTCCCCGTGGGCCCGCACCTGCTCATCGGCGGCAGACGGACGCGATGTCAACGTAATTGGCCGATCCCGCACGGGTGTGAACGAGCTTCTTTGGAACGTGGGGCCCGGCCGCTCGGCATGGGCTGGTCGGGCAACGATGGTCGCCGGCTCCACCTGCTGTCGAGTTCGGTCGGCCCGGCCAACAAGCACTCGGTGCAGGGCCTGTCGGATCTCGCGATGGGGATCGCGGCCGCGTCTGCGGGCGCGCTCGGTGGGTTCGTGGTGGCCGCGACGCGTACGCGACATCACGCTGCTCGCTGCGATCGGCAGTCGTGCCGTTGATCGCACAGCGCTGCGCCCGTGCCGGCGGCCAGGCTTGGGGACTGAGCTCACAGCTGGGAGGACATAGCGTGAAAACTAGACCGATCTGTGGGCCCGGTCGGAGCAAGACCTTCGGCCCGGTCTACGCCCAGAGCGCGGCCCATGACCAGGTCCTCACCCAGCTGGACGGCCAAGACCACCGCAGCGATGACACCGGCACCGACGCGCAGCAGGTCTGGCGGGCGGTGGTGGCCGCGATACCCGACCGAGTCCCGGCAACACGCCTCCGCTAGTCGAACCATTTCGCGCGATCATGACCTTTAGGCCATGATCCCAGGGCGATGTAAAGGGTGAGTGCAACGGCTAGGCGCGCGGGGAGTAGGTAGTCGGAGATGTTGAATCGTGGGGATTGCCGCCAGCCCAGGGTTTGGCGGGGTCGGCCGTGAGTTCGTGGGCGATGTCGTCCAGGGCGGCTGGTCGATGGTGAGGAAGTCGAACCGAACTGACCTTGGGGAAGTACTGGACGAAGCAGGCCGTGGTGTTCTCGTTGTCCCCCCGCTGCCAGGGTGATGCGGGTCGCAGAGTAGACCGGGCAGCGGCGGCGACGGTGAATGTGACGTGTTGGGCCATCGCGTGCCCTGGTCCAAGGTCAGCGACAGAAGCAGGGTGGGCGGATGCGCTGGACAGGCGGCGGAGAGTGTCGATTGAGTGTGGCGGATGTCGTAGCCGTCGGGTAGCGCGACGAGCATGACGTTAGCGATGCGCGCGTCGACCAGGGTCACGATCGCGAGGGCGTGCGGGCGCCGATAGAGATCCCCTCCCAGTGCCCGGGGACGGCCCGGTCGTGGCTCGACGGTCGGGTCGAGATGTGCAGTCCACCGATCCACGGTTTGCGTGGACCCGGTTCGCCGCGGTGGCCCGCCCGGACTGCGGCTTGCGGGCGCCCGGCCGGAGCGCATGCGCGACCTGGGAGGTCAACTCCGCGCGCAGGTTGCCCAGCGCATGCACATACAGCGCCCGGTAGATCGTTTCGTGGGACCCCGCAGCTCCGGCCGGTTCGGGAACACGGGGACAGACACCGCGCGATCTGCCGGGGGAACCAGCGTCGGCGAAGCTTCGCCAGCACCAGCGACCGCAGCAGGCGGTGTCCCACCAAGTTTCCCGAGTCACCCGCCGTGCGTTGCGCCGCATCGGCCCGCTTAGCGCCGATCGGCCCCGATCCCCAACAGGATAGGGCCCGACGAGCCCGCCCCGCAAGATCCACAGGAGCGGTTATTGAAAGGATGCCGGGAAGAGTTGTACCGACCCAGCTCCGCGACACCGTCGACACCGAGACCCCCCAGCACGCCGGCGACTCCGAAACGTCCTCCCCGACGCTCAGTTGACCTCCAAAACCTGCCGGGCCCGAAACATCCAACACCCCGGCTTAGCCACCAAGACCTCCAGAATCCAGTGCACCAAGATCAGTAGCAAATGAACCCTAGACACCGCCAGGGGGCGCGACGCGAGGCGGATCAAACTGTCGATGGACACGCGGGCGTGTCTGTCCTTGCGTCGAACAGCTGTACGGCTATGGTGGAAGGAGCGTGGTGATCCACAGGGCAGGGTCAACGGTTGTCCACCAGGCGTCGGCCGGTGCTCGAATCGGCGGACCCGGGGCCTAGCGTGTGATCGCGTGACAGTGACAAGGACGGTGACAAAGCAGGCCAAGCGACCTCCGCACAGCAGCATGCAGCCGACGAAGACCGCGCAACCCCAGGGCTGGCACAGATGGCAGATCGCCGACCGCGAGAAGGCGTGGGCTGCCCTCGCGCCAGATCGACAAGCAGTTCGGCAAGGGAATCGGGATGAGCCTCGGCGAACGACCGGACCGCAGGCAGCCTCCGTGCTCCGCACGGGCTCCAATCGCGATGGACGTGGCCCCGGCATCGGCGGTTCTTCCGCGCGGCGGGTGTCGAGATCTTCGGTACAGAGTCCAGCGGGCAAGACGACGTCGCGGCTTCAGGCGATCGCCAACGCTCAGAGCCTCGGTGGCATCGCCCGCGTTCATCGACGCTAGCACGAGCTCGACCACGACTACGCCCGGGAGTAGGGGTTAGACAACGATGCCGCTGGTGGCGCAGCCGGACACCGGTGAGCAGGCCGTTGGAGAATCGACGAAAATGTGGTCCGCTCCGGCGCGCTGGGAACGTCATCGTGAGCGAATCGGTGGCGGCGGCTCGTGCCGGAGGGCCGAGATCGAGGGCGAGATGCGACAGACACTGTTGGAGTACCTGCAGGCCCGGCTCAGAGCACAGGAGCTGCAGGAAGATCACCAGGCGCGATCGAACAAATCGAACACCACCCGCGATCTTCATTCAACAGTCCGCGAGAAGGATTGGCGTGCATGTTCGGTTCGCCCGAGACCACGACCGGCAGGCCGCGAGCGGAAGTCTATGCGTCGATCCGCCCTCGATGTCAGGCGGCGAGACGCTGACCTAGGGATTCGACCGAAGCAAGGTGGCACCTCGCACCCGGGCAAGGTCGGGAAGAACAAGGTTTCGGCCCAGTTCAAGCAGGCCGAGTTCGGACATCATGTATGGCAAGGGCAATTAGCGCGAGGGCTAGCTGATCGACGTGGGCGTCGAGCAGAGCATATCCGCAAGTCGGCGCTGGTACACTAGCGAGGGCCGGAACAAGACTGGGCCAGGGCAAGGAGAACTCGCGCAAACTTCCTGAGACCCTATCCGGATGTGCAGCCGAGATCGAGAAGAGGATACCCGAGAAGCTCGGTGTAGGCAGTCCAGCGATGCTGCAAAGCAGGTCCGGAATGAAGACCGAGACTTCTGATCGGTCAGTCCGGTGCCTGGAAGCAGCCCGAGGGAAGCACGGGGCGAGCTGGCGACGCCCAGCACGACGCAAGAGCAGCTACGATCAAGGCCAAGACACGGGGGGACCAAACACACCGCGCGAGACGGGTCCGGCCGACCCTCCGCACGATCGACGAAGACCGATCCATCCGAACGAGCGGGCCCCGCGAAATCTGCATGCGCCAGCTCGGGTCCGCCCCGAACTCGGGCGAGCTTGCGGGTGCCCTCAAGCAGCGGGGCAATAGACGCGAGGCCGCGGCACAGTGCGGACCGTACCAGCGATGTCGAATCATCGACGAAACCAGGCGTTCGACGGGCTGGGTGGCGGCCTCGTCGCGATGCACCGTGCTTGAGGGCACCCGCAAGCTCGGACAGAGTCGGGGCGGACCGAGAGTGGCGCAGGCAGATTTGAGGGCCGCTCGGTCGGATACGGTCGGCGTTCGATCTGCGGCGGGTCGGCCGGACCAGGATGAGCCCGTGGTGTCGGGTTCCCCATGTCGTTGGCGTGATCGGAGCTTGACCGCTTGCGCGAGGTCGCGGCCGTCCACCCCAGCCTCGACCGTGCGTCCTGCGTGCGTCCAGGCACCGGACGACCGATAGACTCGACGGGCGGAGGTCCGGACGCTGGCAGCATCGCTGGACTGACAGACCACCGAGCTTCTCGAGGGATCCGCTTCTCGATATCGGAGGCGACATCGGATGGGGTCTGCAGGAAGTTGCGCGAGCTCTCCTCGACCTGGCCCAGTGGTCGCCCTCGTAGGTTTTACCAGGAGCCGGACTTGCGGATATGATGCTCTGATCGAGCCCACGTCGATCAGCGAGAGCCATCGCGCGAGATGGCCCTTGCCATACATGATGCGAACTCGGACTGCTGAACGGGCCGAGCGAAACCTTGTTCTTCACGCCTTGACCGGGTGCGGTTGCCCAACTGCTCGGTCGAACCTTCAGCCGTCTCGATACGCCGGACCATCGAGGCGGATCGCGCATAGAAACTCAGGCGCGGCCAGACGGTCGTTGGATCTCGGGCGAACCGAACATCACGCCAATCTTCTCGCGGAGCTGGTTGATGAAGTTTTAAGATCGCGGTGGGTTCGAGTTGTTCAGGCGCCAGTGATCTTCGCAGCGACGGCTCATGAGCGGGCCTGCAGACCCACTGGCTGTCGCCCATCTCGCCCATCGATCTCGGCCCCAGCAGCAACGAGGCGCCACCGAGTCGATCAAGATGGACGTCGAGAGGCAGGAGAGGGACCAGCATGCGGGCGATCTCCAAAGCCTGCTCACCGGTGTGGCTGGATCCTGCGACACCAGCAAGCGAATCGTTGTCGACCCCGACGGCGCCCGGGCGTAGTGGTCGAGCGCGGTGCTCCGTCGATGAACGCGGCGATTGCCACCGAGGCGTGAGCGTTGGAGATCGCGTGAAGCGCGACAGTTCGTCTTGACGCTGGACTCGGGACCGAAGATTCAGACGACCCGGCCCGAGCGGAAGAGCCGATGCGAGGTCCACGTTCCAGACGCGATGGAGCCCGTCGTAATCACGGAGAAGCTGAGGCGTCGGTCGTTTCGCGAGGAGCATCAACGAGCCTCGCGAACTGCTTGTCGATGGCCGCGAGGGCAAAGCCCCAGCGCCTTAGCGAGGTAGGTGCGATGCTGCCATCTGTGACACCCATGGGTTCGCGGTCTTCGTCGGATGCAGCCTGATGTGCGGAGGGGTGGTCTGCTTGGCCCTGCTGTGTCACGGCTTCGTCACTGTAACGCGAAAAAGGCGCTAGGCCCCGGGTCCGACAGATTCGAGCACAGAGCCGAGCGGTGGGGACAAAACCGCGACCATGCCCTGTGGATAACCACGCTACTTCCACCATAGCCGTACGGTGTTCGGGACGCCAAGGAACAGGACACGCCCGGCGTGTCCCACCGACAGTTGATACGGCTTCGCGTCGCCGCCCCATGGGCGGTGTCTAGGGTTCGGTTCCGGGCAACTGAATGGTGCACTGGATTCTGGAGGTCGTGGGTGGCAAGCCGGGTTGTGTTACGTTCCGGGCAACGCAGGTGCTGGAGGTCAACTGGGCGGGGCGGGGAGGAACGATTCGGAGCGATCGCCGGCGTGCTGGGGGGTCTCGGTGTTCGACGGGTCGCGGGAGTGGGTCGGTACAAACTCGGCCGGCATCAGTTCAAGAACGCTCCTGTGGATCTTGCGGGGTTCGGCGGACGGGCTCGGCGGCCCTAACTGTGGGGGTATCGGGCCGATCGGGCGCAGAAGAAGAAGAAGAGCGGGCCGAGGCGGAGCAAAAGAGAATAGGCGGGGACCGGGAAATGTGGGACCGCAGCCGGCTGCGGGCGCGGGTGCTGGACGAGCTTCGCCGACGTGGTCCCCCCGGGCAGATCTTGAGCGTGGATGGCCACGGATGTTCCAAGAACGGCCGGAGATGCGGGGTGCCCACAGAAAAGATCTACCAGGCCTGTATGCTGCAGGCGCGGGGAACCTGAGCGCGGAGTTGACCGCCCAGGTCAGCGATGCGACCGAAGCCGCCGCCGCAAGCCGCACAGAGTCGCGGCCACCCGCGGCGAAAAGGGCCAGCCGCAAAAAAACAGTGGATCGGTGGACCGCACATCTCGACCCGGACCGGCGGAAAGCCAAAAGACGGGCCGACCCGGGCACTGGGAGGGTGGATCTCCTCATCGGCGCCAGCAAAGCCTCGGCGATAGTTGAACCTGGTCGAACGCGCGATGCTACGTCATGATCGGCGCGCTACCCGAAGGTACGAAAGCCCGACAACCACCGACACGTCAGCCGCCTGACACAGCCGCATGCCCGCCCACATGCTGCGGTCGCTGACCTGGGACCCGGGGCAGCGAGGATGGCCCAAAACGTCACATTCACCGTGCCACCGGCTGCCCGGGATACTTCTGCGACCCGCATTCACCCTGGCAGCGGGGCCAGCAACGAAACAACAGACGGCCTGCTTCGGCCAGTACTTCCCCACGGTCAGTTCGACTTCCGCACCATCGACCAGGCCGCCCTGGACGACATCGCCCACACGAACTCAACGGCGACCCCCGCACAAACACTGGCTGGCGGGGCCACCCCAGCGAGGCCTAGCCCGACTACATACTCACTCGCAGACGCTAGCCGTTGAAACTCACCCCCTGACCAATGCCCTGGGGATCATGGCCTAAAGGTCATGATCGGCGCGGAAAAGGGGCGGAATAGCGGAGGCGGGAAAGGGACGCGGTCGGGGTACGCGGCCAAAACCGCCGCAGACCTGCTGCGAGTCGGTGCGGTCGTTAAGCGCTGCGGATGGTCTGGCCGTTCCAGCTGGGTGAGGACCTGGTCATGGGCCACGATCCTGGCGTAGCCGGCGCCGAAGGTCTGCTCCAACCGGTCCCAAGATCGGTTCAGTTTTTTAAGATATGTCTCCCGCTGTGACTCAATCCCAAGCCTGGCCGCCGGAACGGGGGCGCAGCGCTAGTGCGATCAACGGCCGACGGCGATCCAAGCCGAGCAGCGTGACGGGCGTCGCGACGACGACCATGCACCACGAACCCACGAGCGCGCCCGCAGACGCGACCGAGCACCATTAAAGAGATCCACAGGCCTGACCGAGGGATGTGGCAGGGCCGAACGCACTACGACAGAGGGTGGAGCCGGCGCGACATCGTGGCCCGACCAGCCCATGCCGAGGCAGCGTGGACCCACACGTTCAAAAGAAAGCTCTTCAAACCCGTGCGGATCGGGCCAACTTACGTGAAGCATCTCGTCGTCATGCCGCCGATGAGCCAGGTGGCGGGCCCAGCAGGGAACCGGAGGACCCGAGCGACATGCAGCTACGCATATTATACCACGTGCGTATAGAGGGGGCCTGCCTAATTACGTAGGAAGCGACCGGCGATCGCAGCGTCGGCGCGCGGGTATTATCATGCGCCGGTCTCTACGGCCGGCCGACGAGAATGTGACGGGGTTTGAGAAAGCATCACGGAAGCGGTTCACGCTAAGGGCGCATATTTTCACGCAGCTTTGCACGCCGGCCGTACATCACATCTCGATCCACGGGGATCGCCGCGGCAAACGGATTCCGTAGATCGAGCTATGCTGCCGATCGAGCATCGTCGTCGTACGAAGACGCTTTTTCGGACGTCGCCGCAACGCGCGCTGGACTTGAGAAACGGTGGAGATCGTGAAATCTCGCGCTAATTACCATGCCAGCGCCACAATGCAACAACGAGCGGGCTTCGACGGTTTTGGTCGAGGGTCATGGCTGCCAACGGCCATTTTGAGCGATTCAATTTATCAGGACCAGGCAACAAGCGCACCGGACAAATACGGCGGTTCGATCGAGACTCGGACGCGCCTTCTCCATCGAAACAGTCGAGACGTGGCGCGGGTCTTGGGGGAAGATCGGATCGGGGGCGGCTGAGCCGAGGCGGACGTTCAACCGCATGGGCGACAGCAATCCGACGCAGCTCTGTTCCGCTATGGTCGCACAACGGCTCGACGGTTTCGGCCTGGCCTTAATGATCTCATCGAGCCGCGAGGTGAAGGGCGGTGATCTTTGTGTGTTGATGGAAACGATGACGAAGCGCAAGGGCCGGTGAGGCGCAGGAGTTGAGCAAGATTTTCCGGGGACCACAGTCATCGCCGCGGCGGCTTTCAACCCGATACGGCGACGCAAGCGTCGTAAATGGCGATGCCAGCTGATCGCTTTCGGTCGCCACTTCATCGCGAATCCGGACTGCCAAGCGGATCGAGCTCGGCCTGCCGCTGAACCCCTACGATCGTCGCACCTTCTATGGCTTACGACGCAAGCGGATACAACGAGATTTATCCCGCCCTACGAGGACGTGACGGATCCGTTGCTCACTTCCTGACCGAGATCTGAAGTCCGAGTGGAAGGAACTACAGGTGTTGAAGAGGGCCGTCGAGCCGAGACACATCGCTCGGCGATGCCCCTGACTCACGTCGGTACGAAGGGACAAGGTCTTTCCTTAAGGAGATCCCGATGCCAAGCCGCGGACAATCGGCAGCTCAGCTCGAGAGATTGTTGACGCGATCAACCCGCAAAGGGCTGACCAGCGCCAACTATTGATTGACTCGCGACCATCGCGTGCTATTGCTTTGACCTATCGATAGATGTACCGAAGGTTCGCAGGCGTGGTTCGCATGAAAAAAGCAGCGCTCGGCGCGGCCCGCGACATAAAAGCAACGCGACTGCCGAAGCAATGTCACAGCTTCGGCAGTTCCAGTTCTATGGACGGAAGCTGAGCATGTTGATCTGTTGTGCGGCGCAACGTGTCCTCATCATGATCGACACAACATTGTGGCGGTTCGCTGCCTGCCATCGCGCGGTGACCGAGTGGCGGATTTCACCGAAGTGACATGGGTCGTAAGCGCGAATCCTTCTACTTCGCGAGCTGCTGATGCCGGCAGGAGCATTGGCAGACCGTCTTGGCACGTCGGCGATGCGGTGATCGGGCTGGCGATCTTCATTTCGCCTCCTGTCTTGCGGCGCGGCACCCAACCTCGTCACGCTGAACGGGGCGCGGCGCATGAAGCATGTCGGAGCCCGCACTCCAGTTACTTCGTCACTGGCTGTCGTCGCGGCACGGTTGTTTCGAATCCCACGAAACGGGCCCGCGTAATACGGGATCTGGGGCACACGTGATGGGTAGCACCGCCGCTCGGCCGTCCTCGGAGGTCGTCACGTCCTATCATGGAGGCGGTCGGGCCATTTACATCAACCTGCATTGGGCGCCGGAAGTCGAGCTGCAATCGGATTCGTCGCGGCGGCGGAATCGAGCGACCGAAATCGTCGGGCCTTGGCCTACCGGAGGATCGTCCTTTTCGGCGCCTGGCTATTGGTGTCGTGTGATCT
>Ga0179591_1331123_pt1 | contig 11041 bp, 19 predicted proteins | sample CZOMad2_1_08_16f_FD_182891 | JGI IMG/M metagenome (GOLD analysis project Ga0179591, IMG submission 182891) | Vadose zone soil fungal communities from Angelo Coast Range Reserve, California, USA - CZOMad2_1_08_16fungal (PacBio error correction) | ecosystem: Environmental > Terrestrial > Soil >... | reverse complement strand
TCTTACTTTATGTGACTCACCGGCGCCGTCAACTTTCAAAAGCTGTGCCCAAAACTTTTCCCTCCCCCCCCCCCCAACCAAATGTGGCACCCCAATTCAAAACCTGAGTGTAGGTTTATTTTTCCCCTGGAACCCCCCTCCACACTTTTTTTCACTCTGGTTCTTGGAATTGTCCCGTTTTTCATGAGCTTGACCTCTTTGGTTTCGCAAGTTCGATACTCGTAGTCAAGCGGACCCCCCCCTAGGCGTTTTCGATTCTCCTTTTTCCCACATGTCAATTCACCAACAAAATATCCGCCCCCTTTCAAGTCCCAACGCGTTAGTCCCACTTTTTTTTTTTTTTTTCCTTGGTTTGCCATCCAATATCGTTTGTGAATGAGGTTGACTTTTTTTTCCTTTCTTTTCCTCCCTTTTTTTACATGTCATCGTTTTTTTTTTTTCACCATGCAGACTGCTCAAGAAGTACTTTTTTTAAACCTGCCCCCCCACCCCCCGCCCAGATTTTCTTCATCCAAAAGCGACGAACTCTCCCGTTATACCGGCTCTTGACGTGGAAACCCCATCTTCCCCCTTTCCTCCAAAACTCACCCCCACCCTTTCCCTCCGAACTGGAAATTTTCTTTCCTACAAAAAATTAGGGGGAATCTCCTCCCCATCCCCCAAGCCCTTTTTTTTTTTTCCCCTGCTTGTATCCCCCTTTACTAACTGTCTCTTCCTCCCTCCCCTCACTTACGCGTCCCTGACGGTCACGTAATTTTTTTTTTTTCTTCAGGCCCCCCCCACTTTTTTCACTCCACATGACCCTGAATCTGCGATGCCCCCACTCAGACCCCCTCGTTCCAAAAAAAAATTTCAGACCACCCATCCTCCCCTCCGCTCATTTGAATCCGATCCACGAGCGTTTTTTTTTTTTTTTCCCCTTTTGATTGCCCCCCCGGTCCCGAATTGGTCTTTGTTTTTAAACAATTCGCCACCCCTGACCAGCTGTATCCTTGACCCCCACACCGGCAACCCCCCCCCCCCCCCCATTGCGTCATGAATCCAAAACCAAATTCAAGAATTTTTTTTTAAATCTTCGCCCACTCACCCCACGTACCGCCCCAGAGGTCTTTTTGTCCTGATTACCCCAAAGGGATGAGGCCCCCCCCCCCCCTCGCCCCCCCATTATGTGACATTTTTTTTTTTTTATGGGGACCTCACGTGGTCTTCCCTAACTCCCTTGGGGACCACTAGGTTCCACCCCTCTGTTAAACCTTTTTTTCTTCTCCCCGGAATAAAAGTTTTTTACAGACACCCCCTTCCTTTCTCGATGCGTGATTCCGTGTCCTTGTTGAGGACTTCCGCCCCCCCCCTCCCACAACCATCAAAAAAAACGGTGTGTTTCACTTTTTTTTTGTCCAGCCCCGGCTACCCTTTCCGGCTGTTTATTCAACGACACTCCCTTACTTGCACCCTACCTCCCTCCCCCCTGCCGTCCTCCACATACCACATAGGCGCTGATTCTTCCGCCAAGACTCACAAACGCCCCCCCCTCCTGCCCCGCACTAAACTAAAGCTGTGGCCAAGTTCCCCCCCTTTTTTTACTTCCTTCGTCAAAATTTCCGCGCAAAATTCGGGCTCTTTTTGAGAAACTTTGGGCCAACCCACCAAAAAAAAGTTTTTTCTGACTTCCCCCTGACAAGGTAAATCCCCCAGATGTAAGTGATTATGCCCATATAATGGGCAAACCTTTTGACACTATTTCAATCCCCAAGCAGTCCCCCCTTAACATAATCCTGATTTTTTTGCCCCCCTTTTCCCCTTTCTTTTTTGACTTTTTAAAGACGCCCCCCTCCCGGAGGTGTCAGAGTTGAGCCCGTGGAACATGTATTTCCTTTCTTCCCTTTGACAGCACCCCCCCAACCCTTTTTTTTTCGCCCCCTTTTTTCTTGTGAGTGCCTTTTACCAATTCCTCCCCCCCCGCTCCCACAGCCTTGCTGCCAAAACGTCCCTAGTGACAGTGCTTTCTTCCCCACTACCCAAGCTTTTCAAATCCACGCGATGTCATTAATCGTGCGTAAACGGTCCCATCCCAGCGCGTTGATCCGCCATCACCCCCCCTTTCCCTCCTTGTTTTTTTTTGCTCGAAAGCTAATATCCTGCCAAATATCCGAATTTTGCTGCGACCCCCCACATCTTTTTTGAACGGATCCTTCCCGTTTTTTGACCGTAAGGCTTTCCAGATTCTTTTTCCCCTTTTGCGCCCTCCCTTCAGTTGTCCCGTTCACCCTTTCACCTATTTTTTGATCCCTCTTCCCGTCAAACTTTTCGTTCGCACTATAAAGCCTTCCCCCTCGTGCCCCATCTTGAAAAATCTGCCCTCGGTCTGTTCAATTTAATAACAACCCAGTCTTTGCTACCTTTTTTCTGACTCAAAAGGCAGACTTGGACCATTCATATCTCTTTTTCCTCCCTTCTTTTAAGTTGTGGCTGTTTCGATCGATCTCTTTTTGAAGATTTCGGATTTGCCCCCACGCTCCATGTAGCGCAGTCATCCCCCTCCTCTTGTGTATTTCCCCCCTTTTTTTTTTTTTTCTCTGCTATTTTTTTTTTCACAAGGCTGTTTCCCCCGATATGGGACTTTTTACGAAGATTGCTCTCCGCTGATTCCGGGAGCTTTTCTTTCCCCAGTCCATTACGTGGCGACTGAGTTTTACAACCACCCCCCACACTGAACGTCCCTCATTTTGGCGCCAGATTGTTTTTGGATTCTTTTGTCTTTCTTTTTTTGACGAGCTTCCGGTCTACAAATGTCGAGCCCTTTTCCCCCCCTCTTCTTTGGAGTTTGTTCGTCGCCCATCTCGTTGGTTTTTTGAAGGTATTTGTCTCCCTTTTTGTTCGGCGTCGTCTTAGGAAGGGGGGTTATCATGATTCTCTCCTTTTTCGGGGGGCCCGGCGTTTCTTATTTTTGAAGAATTTCGGGCCTTTTTTTTTTTGCCCTTTTGGGGTCCTTAGCGAAGTCAATTGGGAGTGGAAGTTTTTTCATCAGATGTGGTTTGTTTTTCCCTCTTTGCTGGGGAGAATTGTATGGCCGTGCCCACTCCTTTTCTGGCCTGATCGGTTTTTGTCGTGCCCCCGTGCCATTTCTTTCCCATGTTTTCGCTCTCCTCTCCCGGATATTTGGTTGTTTTAATTCTCCCCCACGTCCCCCCCAATCTATCCCCATGTGTACGGTTTTGCCCATTTTGGGTCCCCTGATGGTTTCTGGAATTGTTTGTAATAGTGCCCCCCCCGCGTTTCCCCGAGTTTTCCCTCACTTTCCCCTTCTTTCTTTTTTTTTTCGGCTCCCGCAATTTTTTGCCCGCCCGTTTCCCTCTCATTTCCCTCCCCGTTTTGGTTCCCGCGTTGCTCCCTTCTTTCCCTACCCGTAACTTTGTTTCAAACCGGGCAGTTTTCCCTCTCCTCAAGGGTGCTCATCGGGCATGGTGGGGGTTTTCTAAGTATTTCACCTTCGCGCCTTCTGTGTGTGTTTTGTTCCTTGCTTTTGTTTTTAGTGGAATCCAAGTTCTTGTTTGGAAGTATTTGCTTCATTTGTTGTCCATTGATCCGCTTTTGCCCGCCAGTAGTCGCAGTGCTTTTACACCCAAAAAATGTTTTCCAGGGTGACTCGTGCTTTTTTTTTTCGGTTCGTTAGTGTTGCGACTACGTCCCTTCCCGGCACCGATCACTGATATGTTTGCGGTTTGTTAGTCTTTGTTTGGCCCCGAACTTTGCTTGTTTTCTGCTAAATCTTTTACATCCTTGTCCTTTGAGTGGGTGATACTTCCTTAACGGGGTTGATGGATTTAGGAGGCCTCCCCTTTCCTGCTTTCAGGACGGGCATGGTGGCCTCCCCCAAGGGCGCGTTCCCATTTTACCAAACAAGGTTCCGCTTCGATGGGGCGGTTCGTGGGCGTTCTTTTTCTTTTTTTTTTGGCGACGATAGCCTTCCCGTTCACCCCCCCCCCGTTTCACCCCCCTTGGTTTTGGCTTTTCCTGCCCAATCTTTGTTTTTTTTGGCGGCGGTGTTCCTAAATATCACTTTTGCGGTTTTTTCCCATCCCAGTTTTTTAACTCGGACCCCCTTGGCGGCGGCCGTGTCTTCCCCCCCTCCAAGCTCTTTATACGTGCAATTGGATCTGTGGCGGATTCAATAGGGGGGAGGGGTTTTAGGAAGGAGGTTGTTTTGCCCTGGTCGTTTTTTCTTCCCTTGGGGTTCCGGGGGGCCCCCAAAGTTTTGAAAGTCTTATTATTTTTCCCTAGCGCCCTTTTACAGTGGCTCTTATTTTGTTCCATTTAGCACCATCCTTCCCGTCTGGACGTCAATGGCAATCCTTTCTTCTTCCCCCAGCTTCCTTGCTCACTGCTTGACAAAGGGCTTTCTTCCCCAGTGTTTGCTTAAACTTGGTGAGGTTGTTCGATCGACCTTCTTTTTTTCCCCCCTTTCTGATTGTGAAATTGTGGTTGGGATGGAATAAAGGTATTCTAATTGGTTCCTTAACTCCCCCGTCACAATTTCTTTTTTTGGCTTCCCCTATCGGGGGGGTTATGTTGGCCAGGTTTGCCCCTTGGGCGGTCCCAGGCTTTTTTTTTCCTACTCCTGGTTGGACCCCCGGCCATGACCCAAACTAATTCTCCTGTCGGCTGCCCGTGGGGGAGCCTTTCAACAACGCTAACGTATTTTTTATATTGCTGCACCCCAAATCCACACTTTGACCTCCCAGCGGTTTTTGTCACGCATGCGCGATTGTTTTTTTGTTATTGATTCTCAATTTTTTTCCCACTTACGGAAGGCCTCCGTTAACCGCGGTTCCTCTGCCTCTTCCTACCTCGTTGTCTCGAGGTTTTTCCTCCTTTCTAGTGGCTTTTTGTTGTTTTTCTTTTTTTTCCGCTCAACCTGTGAAACTTGGATGTCCTGTTTGGCCTTCTCCTTTCCCCTTTTCTATTTGTAAACTGGTTCTTTTTTCCAGTGGGCATGCCACCTTTTTTTTGTTTGGGGGGATTTGCATTGACTGAAAGTGTTTCACTCGCCGGTGTCCCGGTCCCCTCCTTCGGTATAATCTCTCTCTTTTCGCCTCTCATTTGGTTTTTTTCTTGAGTACTTTCACGATATGGACCCCTTCACCGGGCCACGTCACTTACCAACCCCAAAAACCCAGCCACCCCCCACTTTTTTCCACCCCCCCCCCCCCTGGGAGCCGGGCTTCTCCTATACCCCGGCAACTACGCCCCCCCCGTTTCCCCCCCCCCGTCCACTCTTGTTTATCTGAATTGTCGAAAAAAAACAGCTATTTTGGAGTTGCGCCCACCATTTTAGCCCCCTTCTGTTCGCGGGCGAGGCGACCCTCCTCGTCTTGTCCCTCTTTTTCCGTTCCTTTTAATCCCATAAACCCCCAAATCGGCCTGTCTTCCCCCCCCCGCTGTTTTTCGCAAATTTTGCTTTTTTTGTTCTCCTCAATCTTCTTTGTGAATGTTCCCGTGCGGCTTCCTTCCCCCCTTTCTTTTTTCTAGATTTTCTGGGTAAAAGGTTTCGTCACGGGCAGACGTGCTCTTCTCCCCCTTCCGCCCGTGGCAACCCGCAAACCTCCCAACCCCCCCCTTTTCATTCCCTCTTTGCCGACCGACTCTCTCGTTTCAAACCCCCTTATGACTTTTTCCCCTTCTTACCCCCCCCCCCCCCTCAAACACCCTTCACCTCTACCGGGTGACCGCTAGCCGGCACCATCCATTTTTTTCCTTCGTTTCCCCCTCATCAGTCAGTTTTCCGGATTACATACTCAAATAAGTTTAACCCCACTTTCCCTCCATTCCCCCACGCCCCCCTCCCCATCCCTCCTCCCCCCCCCTCTCCTGTCTTCCCTAGTCCTTCCTTTTCACCCCCCTGCCTCTTACACACGTTGTACCCTCCCTTCACCCTTCCGACCCCTCTACCCATAGCGCCCCTTCTCCTCTCGCCTCCCACCTCTTCTCCTACTCCTCCTCCCCTCCTCCCCCCCCTCACCCCCCCTTATCATCTACCCCCCCCAACTTCTTTTTTCTCACCCTCCATGCCCCCTACACCCCCTTACCCTTATCCCCCCGTCTTTCTCCTCCTCTCCCTTACTACTGCTCGGTTTCCTCTCCTACCCCTTTCCACTCACGTACCGCCCCCTTCCTCTGCCACCTCTGTTCCATTACCCCCTCTCTCCCATACCCTCCTCCCTACCACTGCCGATTACCCATCTCTTCTCCCTGTCCTTTTACACTTATCAACTACTTTGCTCTTTTACACTTTTCCCCTCTTACCTGTAAATCTTCCCCGTTCCGTCTCTCTACCCCCGCCCTTCTCACTCTTCTTTCTCCCCACCCACCCCCCCCTTCCGTTCCCCTACCCCTCTCTTCCTCCCCTCCCTTTCCCCCTCACCCGTCTCTCCCCCCCCCCCCCCTTACGCCCACTCCCCCTCCCCCCCACCTGTCCACATTCTCCTCCCTTTTCCCTCCTTCTCCCTTCCCCTTTTCCTACATCCCCCCCCCCTCCCTCTCCCTGCCTCCACTCTCGTACTACCTCCCCCTTCCCCCCCCGGCCTACCCATTTTCCTCTTACACTGTTCTTGCCGGAACCTTCTCCCCCCTATCCCTTCCTTCTCACCCTCCCTTCTGCCACCTCACACCCCGCAACCTTCTCACACACACCTTCCCTTCCCCTCCCTTCTTACCTCACTCTTCCCCCACCCCCCTCATCCTACCTCACCGCCCCTTTTCTCTTCCCCTCAAGCCCCCCTTCCTCCTCCCACCTCCCTCCTCGTCAACCTGCTCTCCCCTCTCCTTTCTTCGCTTACCTCCCCTCCTCCCTTTCCCTTGTATACTCTCCTTTCCCTTTGCCTCTCCTTCTTCCCCCATCCCACCCTCCACACCCGACTCCTTTCTCCTTACTCTTCCCTACCCCCTCCCTTCTCTCCATTCCAACATGTCCGCCTCCCCTCTATCCCACATTCTCCTCCACGTCTCTCCCCCTCCACCCCCCGTCGTCACCATCCTTTCCCCTACCTTCTTCCCACTCCCCCTATCCCCTTCCCCCTCTACCTTTCTTATCCTCCCCCTTTCCCGGCCCCTTCACCTCCACCTACCCCTCTGCGCACCCCTCTCCCCCTCCTCTTCCTCCTTCTTTCTTCTCCCCCCCCCCCCCTCAACCCCCTCCCCCTTCTTCTCCCCCATTTCGGATTCTCCAGTAAGATCTCCAGGGCCGTACTTTCCCCATTTTCCGGTCCCAAATCAGGCAGCCATTTCCTTCCCCCCCACATCCCTCTTAGTTGTCTTGCAACCCCCGCCACCACCGTCCCCCTTCCGGTGCCAAAAAACTTTCTCCAACTTTTTAAACCCTCTCCCCCTCTCCTCATTTGGACCATTTCAAGAGGGCTTTTTCCAGTTTTTTTTCTTTCCCCCCAACGTCCGGCGGCATTGTTTCCCAAATTTTACCATTGTTTTTCCCCCTCCCCCCCTCCCCCTGCTATAGTATCCCACCCCGTTTTTTCCACACCCAGCATTTGCGAACTTTTTTTTAACCTTCCCCCCCACCCCCATGCCGGAAACCGCGGTTTCCCTCGTCTCAAACCCCCGTCCCCAAGGTTTCCAATCTGTGGTTTCGGTCCCTTTTCTTTTTTCCAATTTTCCTTTCTCCTCCCGCCTATTTCCTGTCACGAGCCTCCCGTTGCCACCCCCTTCTGTCTGAAAAACACTCTGTCCCACTTTGAACCCGCATGGCCCCACCCCCCTTTCACCGGGAGACTCTTTCCTCTCCGCACGCCCACCCCCCCCCCACCGCCACTATGGTCCCGTGCTCGTGCCGTACCCTTTTTTATTGCGAACCGACCCGAAACCCGCCTGACCCCCTTTTTTTCCCGACATTTCCTCCTTTTTTTTTTTTTTCCGTCGTTCCCGGGGTTTCCCCCTACCAAGAAATGACGTCCAACCCCCATAATTCCGCAAAACCTGTTTTTTCCCCAGCTCCTCAACAAAACAAATTGGTGTGAATGATTCAGACTTCCCCACCCCCCCTCCCAGTTGGCCCAGCATTTCAAGCCCCCCTTCTTGGAAAAGTACTTTTCCCTCTTAATTAGTTCCACTACCCGCGTACCAACTGTCTTTTCTTGAACTGATGACAACTGTTTCCCCACACCGCCCAACTCGTTTTGTGCAGTCCGAAACCCTGAAACTCCAGATGTTCCCCTGTGGTTTGTTGACATCTTAACACACCTTGACACTGATCGTCCCCCCCCCTTTCCGGCCCCAGAACCAGCCCTTGCCTTTCACATGATACAATGTTTTTTTTTCTTTTTGTGGTTCCCCTCCCCAAACCCGAGCCTCGGGACCCTTGATCGGCGCACCATGGGACAATTCCTTCCCCCCGACAAACTTGCCCAGGTGGTGAGTTCTTTTTCCCCTTCCTAACATTCCAGCCCCCCTCTGGCAACCATGCATCTGCTTCCCACTCCCCCTGCGGAACAAGGAGTCCTTTTTTCAGGCAACCCTTTTCCTCATTTGATTTCGAATCGTGTTCGGGCCTTTCCAGGTTCTGATAGAATACCATTTTTTCGGGCCCGGCTCGGTCCCCCCATTCCCTGCAACTCTCCCATGTCTTGCCGGCCAACAACTACCCCCGCCCCTTTCAACTGCTATTTTCTGTTTTGGAGACTTACCTTCGCTGCACCCTTGTTTTCCCTTTTCCCCCTCTATGGCGACATCTCTCAGTTTGTCCCCTTCAGTCCCCATTTTTTTCCCAATCTTATGTTTGAAACTCCGGTGACTAATTCGGTTCTTTTCCCATTCCCAAAGTCCTGCACTAGGCCCCAGCGTTGCCACCGTTCCCCCATCTGATGACTGACTTGTTCGGCATACCAATTCTGATTTTTTCCCATTCTTCTGCTGGGCCGACGTCAAGCCAATTTTTCCCCTTTTCGATAGGTATAGTTGAATCCTTCTCTTTTGTGTTGTTGAGATTCTCCTAGATTTTTGAAGATTTGCATTTTTTTTTTATTGTTTTTTTGCATCTCCCCCGACTGATGCCCCCCTGAAATCCCAGCCCCGGTCCCTGCCGGAGTTCCACCAAGCTTTTTATCTTTTCAAGGTTACCTGATTTGGGGAAGAGTGACATTGTTGTTTGAATTGAGCATTCTTTTTTTCGTGCGAGTTTGTACCCCATGCCCTTGGTGCGATTGTTTTTTTTTGACCAAACTTCCTCGGATTTGGGTCTTTTCACTGCGTTATTATATTTTGTTTTTTTGTCCCCTCGTGCTTAGTCTCCAACCCGCTTTTTTTTTTCCGATTTCAAGATTTTTTTCTTTTCTTTGTTTTTCCCGGGAAATTAACTCGGATTTGCCTTTTTTAAGGGACCATTCTTTGTCGTTTTGAGGGCGGGCCCGACTTTTAAGTCCCTTAATTCTGATGATCCCCTTTTTTCCCCTTCGATTTTCTTGGTCACTAACTGCGAAAGTCCTTCATTTTTGACGTTTTTATCTCTTTTCCCCTGTCATGATCTCTGTGGGAAGCATGGATTGATTCCTTGGTACCTTTGGTATGGGAATTTTTGAGGCTTTACTTTTGGGGCTGACCCCCCTCTGGTCGTTAGGTTTCTTGTTTCCTTTCGGCCGACTTGAACCCCTACTAAACAGGGGTTCGCGGCTACTCTTTTCCCCCCCTCCCTGATCTGTGGCGTTTTAGAGCCTTCTTTTTTCCAAACCTGCCCTTCTCCACAGTTGCAGGCACGGTCGTCTTTGAGTGGTGCTGGGCATTGCTGGATCATTTTACGATTTGCGTTTTCCCCTTAGCTTTGTCCTTTTCTACTTTACCATTTGTTTTTCGGATACACCTCGAGCGACTTTTTTGTTTGGAAAGAACCGTTCATAGTCATTCCCTCACATTGTTTGTTTTTCTTTGTTCTGCTCCTGTTCCCACGGTCCTTAACCCGGGGAACTTTTCCTTCTTTTTTCTTTCAGTGCTTGGGCCCTTGCTTTTCTTTTTTTTTTTACTTTTTTCGTTCCCTTTCCTTTCTGAGGAATATTGGTTTACTGAATAGTTGAAGGGAAGTTTGTTTTTTTTTCTTTTTTTCATCCTTTTCGGTTTTTTTAGTTCCATTTTTGCCCGGATATTTTCTTTTTTAGTTTTTCTTTGCCCCCCCCGAATTTTGCCCGACTAACGACTTCTCCATTTCTTGCAAAAAAAAACCCCCCCCCCCAAAAACCCAAAAAACCAAAAAAATGTATTTCCCCCTTTTGATCGGGCGTTTAGGTTAGGTTTCGTTTTTTAGCCTCATATCAGATAATCTTTTCCCAGGATTCCGCCCTCCTTTGTTGTCCCGGGTTTTGCTTTGTGAGCTCCCTGAATTTTGATGTCCTTGGGTTTTATTTCCCACGAGATTTTCATTGCGGTCCGAGTTTTTTTTCCACCAATTTCCCTTTTTTTTTAAAGGGATTCCCCATAGGCTATTTTTCCCTTCGGGTTGAGGCTGGCCGTTTTATTCCTCCTGGAGTCCCCTTTTTTTTTTCCCCCCAACAAAACCCTGTCACCTTCTTTCCTGATAGTGGGATTTTGGCGTTGGAGGGGTTTTTGTTGTTCCCTAGTGAGATTCTTTTCTCCCTGTTCTTGGAGTCAGCCATGGGTTTTGGCGTTCCTTTAGAAATGGATGGTTTTTTTTGTTTTGCTTAATGGGATTCAACAGGCTTGTCCATGTGCCAGTTCGTAAAGTGTGTTACACTAGGCCCCCTTGCCCTGGCTGTACGTGTCTGACTGTGCCCCCCCATCCGGCCTTTCAAATTCATGGTAATGGGAGGCCTAGATCGTTTTTTTTTTGGAGTGGCCCTTTTCACGCGGGGGTCTGGTAAACCCGGAGGGTTGGGAGGGGATCTGCAGCGTTGGATTGTTTGTACAGGTAAGCTTGTCGCCACTCGAGACAGTGGCTCCCTCACGACCACCTTAGTAGCGCGCACCCCTCCTGTGGTTCATGAATTGCTCTTTATTTGTGCCCATTCCACCGCTCCCCAACCTTACT
>Ga0179591_1318782_pt1 | contig 11041 bp, 21 predicted proteins | sample CZOMad2_1_08_16f_FD_182891 | JGI IMG/M metagenome (GOLD analysis project Ga0179591, IMG submission 182891) | Vadose zone soil fungal communities from Angelo Coast Range Reserve, California, USA - CZOMad2_1_08_16fungal (PacBio error correction) | ecosystem: Environmental > Terrestrial > Soil >... | reverse complement strand
ACACCCCCCCACTCTGGAATGCAAGCCACCATGTGAAGGGTCTTTCTTTCCGTGCCCAGTTCAGTCTGAACCCCCCACCCACTGGCACCCTTCTTTTGAAATGAATCTTTTCTTGTCTGAGTGCTTTGACAACACTCTTTTGGGTCAAACTTTTTCCCAAATTTATATATGTTTCGCTTTGTATATGACCCTGGTTTGAACCCCCACATTGTTTTCAGTCCCCTCCTTTTTTTTAACTTTTGTCTGCCCCCCCCCGGTCTTCCCTTGGCCCGTTCCTGCCATTGGAAAACTTGAGCTTACCCGGGGCAGTCTTTGTTGGTTTGTTTGGTTGGTCTCCGGCGTTTTACCCTGTTTTAAAACCCCCTTTTCTTTTTGTCCACTTTCCCCCCCATTTTTTTTTCTTGAACCATCGGGGGTTTTTGTGCCCCTGTCTTTTTGTATATCTGTATAGGCATCCCTGCCGTAACCACAAGCGTTCCCCTTCCCTTCCCCTTCTTTCCCTTTTTTTTTTTGTGGTATTAGCCCATCCCCCACTTTTATAGTTTCCAATCTTTTCGGCCCAGGGTGGGGCCTTTCTCTTGGTACATCATCATTTATGATCCGTTTGCCGTTTTTTCCCACCTTCCCCCAACCCCACACCCTCCCTGACACGGTTTTTTTTTCTGATTTTTCTGCAACTCTGGTTTTTACTTCTTTTCAACCTAACGGTTTTCCATATGTGCAATTACCTTCTGTCTACCCCAACATCAACCCCCCTTGGTGGTTGCATTACCATTGCAAAGTTATTACCCCCCCTTCCTTAAGAGTATTCCCCCCTTCCCGTACCAAGTTCCCCATTTGCTTTCCCGTTTACAATGAAACTTGACCTTTCTGTTTCCACACTTTTTTTGCACCCATCCCGTTGCCATCCCCTGCACCCTTGAATTATTGCTTTCCCTTTTTTTTTTTTTTTTCAATTGGGCTAGCCTCAAGAATGTTGTTAAGAACATCCCCCCCCCCCATTGGCATGTATCCCTTCTTTAAAACCCGTGAGTCGGCTTTATTTGAATCGTCAGGAAATACCTCCCCTTTTATTTTACACATGCACCTTTAGTGTAGATATTGTTCTAAGCTTTGCATCGCCCTTACATCCAAATGCAAAAGATGTTTACTTTTCCCATCCTTCCTCCTAAACCTTCCACCCAATCACCCCCGTTTTTTTTTAACTGGAGACAACCCTTTTTTTTGCCCCCCCCCATTAACCCCCACTGCACTACTTCGCGCGTATCGGTTTTTGTTTTTTTGTTTTTTTTGGGCAATAAAGGTGCACAGATGCTTTTTTCCCGAGTATCCTGTGGCACTCTGTTGTGTTCCCCATTGAAACAATTTCCCTTTTTTTCCATGTTGACCCCCCCAGAATCGTTGTTTCGGTGGTCACTTTTTCTTTGTGCTTTTATTTGGCTTACCCAAAATTGTATTTCTTTCCTCCGCAAATTTTTTTTCCTTAACGCTTCCATCTCTTTTTTTTATTGCAACGGCAGTTCCCCCAAAGACCTTTCATTTCTAAATTTCCCTACCTTTTTTTTTCTTTGTTGGTTTGGATGTTTTGGGCCGGCCTTCTTTTCATGTTCTTACTGAGACCCAATACATTATCCTGGTGCTCTGATGTCGACAAAGCCTGGGTTTTTTGTTTGTGACCCCAAAACTACAAATTTTTGATGGTGCCTGTTGTCCTTTTTTCTTTGCGGTGTCCAAACCCTGTTCGTTTTTTCCGGCAACCAGTCCCTTTCCTTTCCGATTGATGGAGTTGTGTCCCAGTTCGCATGTTTCACCTTACCCCTTTTTTCCATTACTTCACTTTAACGTTACCAATTCTTGTTTTAAGTCCTTCTATTCATTGAACCCCCCACTTTCCCCTTACTCTTCACCCCATACTTCACTCCTTCTGACCTTTTGTGGACTGAAACCCCCCCCCCCCAAAGAATGAGCCCCCCTTCCTCTTTCTTTTTTTTTTTTTTTGTGTGCAAACCCATTTACCCTTTTATTTCCTTTTCTTTTTGTTCCCCCTTGGCAAATCGCTGACCTCCTTGGGCTTGTAGGGGTGGTTTACCTCTTTTCTTTCCACTAATTCCTATTTCTGGAAGTGGGTATGGTTGCACTATAGTGAATGTCCCCATAGCCGTTATGTTTCTTCCATTTCTTTTGGGTTGCTGTCGTGTAGTCCATTACCAGATAGCCCACACTGCAAGTTCACGTTTCCAAGGTTTCCTCACCCGTCTGCCAACGCCTACCCCACCCTTTGTCAGGGATGAGGATGATGTTTTGTTTCTGCGCGGTATTTTTTTCCCCAGTTGCGTTTCCCCACTTTCCCCGGTTACCCCTTCCGTTTATGCTTTGTGTTAGTGGTGTTTTTTTTTGGAAGCCCCTTTTTTATGGGATGTTGTCAAATTGGATTTTATGGCGATTTGTGACTTTTTATTAACCCAACGGTGGCGCTGTTTTTGTGTTTTTGGTTGTGCCCTTTTTTTTCAAAACTTTGTTTGTCTTTTCCCTTTGGGCACCTTGTCTATTTTTTTGCTTTTCTTTTTCTCCCCTTTCTCCTGTAACCCATTCTTCTTTTTTTACAGCCCCTGCCTTCGGCATTGTTTCCTTTCTACTTTTTTTTTCCTTTTGTTTGCTTGTCCGTTTTTGGGTTTTCCCAGGTTTGCATTTTCAAAACCCCACGAAAAAACTTTCTACACCCCCAACCCATATCCCCCCCCACGTGTCCCCTTCTTGTTGACACCCCCCTACCCAATGAACCACCCCACCATCCGCCTTTCTCATTGAGCTTCATCTTCTTTCCTAGTGTTCTTTTGCGATTATGTTCCAGGTTTTTCAAAGATCCCCTGTATTTTTTTTTTTTTCCTCCAACTTTCATGGGGTGTGGGCGAAGTTTGGTTTTTTTTTTGGTTTTTTATTGTGGGCCCCCCCCACTATGATCCAAGTTCACCCCTTCCCCCAGTTACAAACTCCAGGCATTTGGACGCCGTTGCTGTTGTTTCAAGGATCAGTTTTGAGTTTTTTTTAGGTGTATGCCCCAGGCGGGACTAAGCCTTCCAAAGGTGGTGATGCTAAAAAATAAAATGTTCCGCCGCCCCCCCACCCCCAAAAAACAGCCGTTGTTTCCCTACCAACCGTCCCCCTGGGCAATTCAATCCTTTTTTTTGAACTACATAACCATTTGCCCCTCCGTCGTACTCGCGCAATTGCCCCATTCCCCACCCCCATGGACCCTGGGAAAATCAACGCTTGGTTTAACATACCTGCACTCCCTACACCCCCTGTCTCTTGCCGTTTGGGCCCATTTGTTGTTTCGGTGACGCGTCCTTCAAAAATTGATTCAGTTTTTTTTTTTTTCTCGTCCCCGCTTCCCCTTCAATAAAAACCAAATCTTATATTTCCCAAAACGGCTATCCCTTGCACATCCTTTTTTTAAGTTTTTTTTGCACGACCTTTGCCATTTAAAAAATTGCGGAAGTTTATTGGCATGCTTAAAAATGGACCACACCCACACCCCCCTGAATTCCTCCCTTGCCACAAGTTGCCCTTCCTTTTTTTGTTACTGCTATATTTTTTCTCATTTTTTTTTGCGGTACCACACTTAGTTTATGGAGGCGCTATTGTTTGAGGAGTTTGGGCCTGTGGATTGGTTCTTTTTTCCGCAAAGGAACCCTTTAATTTGGAACCAAATGTTTTCTGTAAACTTGTTTATGTCTTTCCAAATTTCTTCCCCTTCCTGGCCCCTTCGGACCAGTGTATTTTGCGTTCCCGCCCCCCATCTTCCAACGATTTCACATCCGAATGGTTCTCCGTTCAGTTTGTTTTCCATTTGTATGCCTCCCCTTTCTTTTTTCTACTCCCCCCATAATTGGATTTGCTCTTTTTCCCAAAATGTCTTCAACCCAATCCACTGGCCCTCCCTCCCAATTTTTCCCCAAGTGTGTCTTATTATAAAGAGAAGGATTTACTTCGTTGAACTCCCTCTTGTGGATTTTTTAACCCCACTAGTGCTTCTATGTTTTTTTTTTACCCGAACTCCATTTTGTTTTCCTTTCTGAACGAAACACATTTTCATTCTAACGGCATCCCGTCACCCCTTTTGATGTCAAATGAAAAAATAATTTATTACCCAAGTGCCAATGACCCACTTCCCCCCCATACTCTTCCCCAAAAAATATCCTTTTCCTCTTGCCCCACTTCTGCCCCAAGACCGACCTTTGTCAATGTAAAAATGTTGTCCTCCCATGGTCTCACGTCTCTCGTGTTCATTTTTAGGCCGGATGGATAGATGATGCATTTACTTATGATTTTTTTTCTTTTGTTTTCAATATCTACCCTTTTATTTACCCCCCCCGTTCCTATTCCTTCGTTCGAACACTCTCCTTTAATCTGGAAACCTTATTCCCATGGTTGCTCTTGTTAAACTGCCTCTTTTTTCGTCCAATTGGAATTTTCAGATGGTTTGCGTATTTCTTTTAATGTTTTTTTGTTTTTTGGTGTAATTATTACCGCACATTTTCATTTTTGCCCGGCAGTTCCTGGTTCTTTTTTTCTTGGGACGTCAATCCCTTAGTAACCCCCAAAGGTTAGGTTTATTAATGGAGCCTCTGTATTTTATCTTAGGCGAGGTGAATAGCACGTAGTTAAATCTCAAGTTACAAACACACATTCCTACCACTTTTTCCCCTTGTCGCTGTGTTTTTCCCAATGCTTGTGAAACCTGTGGATTCATATCACTTTACCCCGCTTTCCCGGGTCCCCTGCGCCCCGCCTTTGGACATTTCTTTCCCCCCTGTTCTTCGCCCCAAACAACTCCAAAGAAACTTTGTCAATAATCCCTCTTTGTGTTAATGATGCTTGATTTACCCCCCTGCTATATAATCGGCATCCGCGTTTTTGCCAACGTCTTTTTTTTGTTGTTTCCCCCCGAGCCTTTTGCATAGTCAAGACGTTTTACGGTCTGGTGTGCCGGTTAGCTACTCCACCATCCTGCAGATGTTGCCTATTTTTCTTCCGGTTCCAATAAAAATGAAGTTTCCTTGCACTTTCTTCATATTACCATCTCCCCTTGTTTACACTTTTTGCCTCCCTACCCCCTCAATAGCTTTTTTTCTCCACTAAACTTTGGGCCAGTTTGCATCCTTGACCAACCAATTCTCCACTCCACCTGTGATTTTTGCGTTCATTACTCTCGTTTTGTGTTGATTAAGGCTACCTGCCCTCCCCCCCATGCCACCCCCCGGTTGGTTTATGGTCTATTTAAGTCTGGCCTTGATCACACCAACTGCAACCCTTTCCTTTTACCCGCCCTCGGTAGGTATTTTTTTCTCGGGCGAGGGGAGCTTGCATTGGGATGACAAATGTTCAAGGAATAAGGACCTTCTTCCCGCTCGGTTCGAAGCCTTGTTTTTTCTTTTCAATTTTTATGACTTGTAAACAGTCCGCCCCCCCTCTTTTATTTTACCGGAAGACCCCAACTCTTGTTCCGCTAAGACAAGGTGCTATTGATTCCCCCGCACATGGACCCCCCTCAGTTTATTTGGCCTGCGACCTTTTTTCAAAAACGTTCTTGTCTCTTTGCAATGGGTTATTTCACACCACCCCTTCTGCTCCTTTTTCTGACATCATGTTGCCTCTTTTTTTCTTTAGTCCCTCCTTTTTTTTCCTCCTCCTTCATTAGTCTTTGAATTGATTAACCACACTCCACAGTTGGTCCCTGTGTTTGTCTTCCCACTTGGGCTTTCCCACTTCCTGCCCCTTGGCTTCCTTGTTTTGATTGATCTCCTTTTTCCAATGAAACCTCAACCCCTTTTTGTTGGCGACAATTTTTTGCCACTTGATTATTCCTCTTGTTTTTTTCTGATATTTTCCAATCCCCTTTCTATCCTTTCCCCCTGCCCCCGGTTTTCTCTTGAAAAACCCCTAACCTTTGTTTCCAATTTCCGGGGACGTGAATCCCATGCGTTCTTCCCCCCCCCCCCAAGAAAGGCCACCCAACCCCCCCATGGCTTTTGCCGTTTTTCAATTGTCCCGGAACGGTTCGTTTGCCCCACCCATGAACCCTTGGACCCCCGATGCCCTGCAAAACCTATCGTTTTTTCCAATCCATTGGGACGAATTTGTCAGTTAACTAACTTCCCCCTTTCTTGCCGTACTTTTTTTCCCCACTCATTCTTCAAGTCTGTCCCCTTCGCACCCCCTCGACAGGAATAACCCCCCCTTTATTTTAAATTGCACTGTGTAGATATCCCCTCTCTCTCCCATGCTCCCCCCACTCCTCCTCCCCCAGTGCCCCCCTGGTGGCATACTGGCCCCCATACCACGGGGGAAACGTTTCTTAACAACTTTTTGTCCTTTATCCAAACCACTTGCCCCCCCCCCCTTTTTTCCTTCCCTCGCGTCTTTGGCACATTGGTGCCAAGTCAAAGACCCTCTCCGTCTTTTTTTTGGTTCCCCTAGATCCTTTTCCCCCCCACCCTTTTTTTGGACTTTTTTCCGGCATGGATATGTTGAAGTTCGAACCCCCAAGGAGGAAGACTTTGTTGTCGTTTGGATGTTTACTGTAGACTTCGTCTCGGCAGGGGGGCGCTTTGCAACGTGGTATTTTTTCGGGGGCAAGCCGACCCCGCCCCTTAGTTGTGTTTGTAATGAAAAACTCGTTTTTTTTTCCTGTAGTTTGCAAAACGCTTCCCCCTCCCTTTCATCACAGAGAACACCCTCCCCTGTTTTGTGAGGGCTTTCTTTATGTTTTCTTTTTAACTTTTTTTTCCCCCATGTCCTCAACATACAATTCCCTAGTTTCTTCTTTTGTCTACCCTGGCTTTATGGAATCTGTTTTTTTTTTTGTCTTTTTGAAAACTTTTTACTGCACCTTTGTTTTTCGCCTTGACCTTCGTGCCTTTCGTATCTTTCCGTTGGAAGCGTGTAGTAACCCCCCACTCAAATTCCTTTTTTTGAAGCGTTGGTTTAAGTCGATATTTTTTTCCCCCCTCACTATTGAAACAATGTTTCCCCTGCCCCACCCTTTTCCCACCTATTTTACAGTCTCACTTCCCGCACCAATTCCACTCGTGCACATCTCCCCCCCATTGATACGCCCCCCTTCTACTGTTGTGTCCCAACCCCCCCTCATTGAGCAAAATCTAGGCTTTTTTTTTTCTTTTTTTTTTTTTTTGTCGCAAACATCACATCTTTTTTTTTTCCCCCTCGTAGTGCACCTGTTGTTGGTTCAGGGAGTGCTTTTTTTTTTTTTTTTCTGTGCCTACTTTTTGCATAACTTCCTCTTTTTGGTCCAAGTTTTTCACCACTGTCTATTTGGGTTCAAATGGTTTTCTGTTCTTTCCATGCGTGTGTATTCCTGGGACTTTTAGAGAGTTACCTTCCCCGTTTCCGACCGGGGCGTCCCCTTCCCAGGGGCTGGCCAAACGACCCCTGGCCAACACATTTTCTTTGGGCTTTGTGTGGCCTTCGGTTTCCCTGGTTTTACGACCTCTTTTTAAAAACTTTCCTTCCCTCATTTTTGTACCTGTCCCCTTGATGTGTAGAATCCACTGTGAAGTCCCCCATGATGTTTATCCTTATTGAATGGCCTTTGTTGGCCTTGGTCCCGGCTTGTTGTGTGGTGGTTGGCTGGCCCCTTTTTGCCACAATGTTGGATGGGTTCTTCCCACCCCCCCCTTTTTACAACATTGGCTATTATGCAGGACCTGGGCAGTACTCCCCCCGTTAAATCACTTTTTCTTGGGAGCACCCGCCTTCCAGGGCGTTATTCTCCTTGGATACTTTTTCTTGTTCCGGTTTGGACTAATAGTGTTTTTGAACCCCCAAATTTTCCACCCCCCACAACCCCCAAAAATTCTTCCCCCCAAACACAATATTCCCCCTCACCGCTTATGCCCAGGGGCCACCCCATGACCAACCCCTAGGTTTTTTCTCTCTTTCCCCCCCCCCCCCCCCCCAGAATGCTCCCTCTCTCTCTGTTTTTTTTTTTGAGAAGTGGGTCTGTCCCCTCTCCTCCCTTGTGCTATTTTTTTCTGGGTTTCCCCGCACATCGTGCTTTTTGTGGTTGTGTGGCTGGAGTTTTTTTTTTGTTGAAATTTTTGGCCAACACTATGCATCCCCACGAAAATTTTTTCCCCAAAACGGTCAGGTGCACTCCTTCTTCTTTGTTGCCCGGTCCTGACTCTTTTGTAATTTTCTTCCCCCCTTTTCCTCCCTTATCCCCACTGTTGCCCCCCCCCAAACCCTGGGTTTTTTCCGCTAAAAAATACCCTTGTTCATTGGTTGGGAACAACAACACCCCCCCCCCCAACGTTTGTTCCTCCCCACTTCCCCCCCCGGCCATTCTTTCCATTCCCCCATTTTTTGCTTCCCAAGGTTTCGTTACTTCGCCCCCAAAGCCCGTCCACCAAAAAATAGTCCTTTTGTGGTCCAAACCCCGCTTTCTGTTGTCAAACTTCCCCACGCCCCCCCCCGTCCTTTCCCTAGACTGTTTTTTTTTTCATTTTTGTTTACGTTGGTCAAGTTTGATTTTCCTTTTGAAAAGGGGAACTTTTTTTTCGGTTTATCCGAGTTGAACTCCGCTCCCCCCCTTATTTCAGATTTTCCTGCCCCCTCCGTCTTTGACCCCCCCCATTCAGTGTAGTGACAGGATAACTCCGAAACAACCCCTGAGCCTCTTTTTTCCCCCCTCTGCGTAAAAGATTCCCCCCCCCCCCCCCCCCTTTTTCCCCCAATTTGCTTGCTCTGTTTCCCTTGCCAATAATTCTTGATGCTTCAAACCCAAGAATGCATTCTTGTTTTCGGTCCAACCCATCGGACTTCGTCCCTCTCTCTGTTGGAGTTTGGCTCTCTTTTTCCTTTCTTCTCCCCTTTTTCCCTTAAGTTGTCCCCAACAGTTTTGGAAAAAAAAGGCATGAAACTTTTTCCCCAAAACTATCACTTTTCCGCGCCATTTTCTGGCCTCCTTTTTCTGGTTTACGACCCCTATTCCCCCCGGCTCTGGCACCTCCGCTGTCCCCCCTGCCCCCCCTCCTCCGTGTTTTGGTCAGTTTCATCACATACCTCAAATTTCGGATGTTTTTTTATCATTCGAATAAATGTAGCTTTTCTTTTTCACCCTTTCCCCACAGTAACCCCTCAACCTCCCGCCCTCCCTCCCCCCCCCCAGTTGTTTCTTTCTCAATGTGCAACCCAGGTACCTTGTCCTGTTTACCAAACACCCGAGTGTGGACGGTCGCCCCCCCACACACTTTTGCGGCTATTGACTTGAAACCTACCCACTTTGTCCCCCCTTCTACCCCCCCTCAGCATCCCCCCCCCCCACCTTTCCCCCCTCCACCGCACAAACTTTCTCCCCCCTTTGTGAGTATAAAACGAACCACCGTTTCACACAACAAGAATCCCCCAGGACCTCCCCCCAATTCTTTCCCCCCCCTCTCTCTGTTTTGGATATTTCCCCCCCCCCCCCACCGAGCGCGCCTGTTTTGAAAATTGTGCATTTTGTCCCTTTTCAAACCAGACTTTTCCGCTCTTGTTATTTTTCCCCTCTTGATGAAGCTTTATTTTTACTTATTTTTTCTATTTCTGATATGGCCCCATTTCTAAACAGGTTTTTACCCCCCCCACCCCAGTTTAGTTCCTTGTTTTCAAAGCTTTTCCCCACCTAATTTTCTCCTTTCTTTGACATACCACTGGGTGCTTTTCTCTGCCACTTCACGCCCACTTTTTGCCCTGGAAAACGCTAGCTTTTATGTATTGCTCGTTTTTTTTTTTTAAAGTTAATGGGAATTGGTCTTACCCCTTTGCCAACTTAACCTGACACCGGCGTCTCTTATTCTTTTTGTTGATTTGAAGTAGCTTTTTTTCCTTTACTTGAAAACCCCCCCTTGTTAGTATTAAGGATTTTTTTATTTCGGAGGATTGAGGTCCTTACCCATATCCTCCCCCAAAATTTTTCCCTTCACCCCTGTGTCATGGGTTGCCCCTTTTTTTCCTTTTTTTGGGAACTTTTTGATCATAATGACTTCATTCCACAGATTTTCCCCTTTTGTTTTCCCCGGATTTTACAATCGCTCACCCCTTGTGGCCTGTTTTTTTGCCCTACACCTTTTTCCAAGACTTGATGATTCCCTTTTTCCCCCCCCTCGCTTGTGGATGATGATTCTTGACCCGCGAATATACACATCGGCCCCACTCTTTCACAGCCCCCTTCCACGCGCATTGTCTACCGAAGTTTTCCTGTAGAACGGATACCTGCCCCCCCTTTGTTTCCATGGAGTTTCCCCTTGGTGCTTTAGTCTTGTTTATTCGTACCCAAATCCCCTTGTGAGTTGAACTGCCCCACCATATCCCTCTTTGGGGTCATTTCACGTTTTTTTTTTTTCCCCCCCCCCCCCCCCTACCTCTCATCCGTGCCCCTTCACTATGTTGCGTCACAGTAAGTTTTTTTGTTCAGCCCTCCCTTTTCCCTACCACGTGTATGTTTTTTATGATCTCTTTCCCTTTTCCCCTTGTGTTTGGTTTTTGTCTGAGGGTCTGACCCTTTCTTTGGCCCCCTCACACTGTACTTTGAGTTCCGGGTGCACCCTGGGTGAAAGGTCTTGTCCCCTGCAAATAGTATTGTTTTTGATAGTTCTTTTGACATTGTGTTTCCCTTTTCCCAAACTTGGTCTTCCTTCTTTGCCGGTTGTGCCCCCGTGCACGTCAGATTTTTATCCCGTTTTAAGACCTAGGTCTACCCCTACCTTCGTGGTTACTGTAAAACTTGTCACCTGTGCTTATGGGTCTTGCTGGACCCTCCCCCCCGCGGAATCTGCAACTTCTACTATTTTTTTGTTTGAAAAAGAGTGCTTGTTAGATTGGCTCTTGGGTATAGCTTTCAATTCCCCCCCCGTAAACCAGTATGCTTCAATTTTATTACACCTCCCACTTCTTTAAACGTTGGTTTTGGAAGTAGGATCCCCCAGTTGCAATCGTGAAAATCAAGTTAAGGCCCAGTTCAGGGAATGGAGCTTCATTC
>Ga0179591_1300332_pt1 | contig 11041 bp, 8 predicted proteins | sample CZOMad2_1_08_16f_FD_182891 | JGI IMG/M metagenome (GOLD analysis project Ga0179591, IMG submission 182891) | Vadose zone soil fungal communities from Angelo Coast Range Reserve, California, USA - CZOMad2_1_08_16fungal (PacBio error correction) | ecosystem: Environmental > Terrestrial > Soil >... | reverse complement strand
CCCCTCCTTTACCCCATAACCTCTCATTCCTCCCCGTTGAGGAAGCGAAACCCTGTCCCCCCCCCTTTCATTCCTCAACCGATCGAGGGCCTGCCCTCTCGTGCTTGACCTACACTTTTCTTCCTTTCTTCCTTCTTTCTGTCTACCTGTGCCCGTGTCCAGACAGCAAACTTTAAGCGCGCCAGTTCCCAGACTCGACAGTAGTCACGCTCCGCCAAGAGGTTTCCCGGCTCCTTCTTTCCAAGCACAGACAGCATTAGTCTCCGACCCCTTTTTTCCTTTCCCGGAGGAAAAAATCCTCCTTCGCCCCTCTTTATCTATTCCCCTTTCCCGTCCGGGTGTAGTAATATAGATCTTTTCCCCTCACTTATTCGACGCGTTGCAGAGAAGATATCTCGTTTTTTTCCGAAGACCGAAGGTAGTAGCGTTTCCTCTCCATAGGTCTGGATCATCCCCCCCACCTTTCTGCGGGATGGGACTTCGTCTCGTCAGTGCCCGTCTTTTCTTTTTCTTAATTCCATAACAGCGCCAAGAGAAGTCTGTCAGGCAGACGGTTTCCCTTGGTCCCCCTCGTACCTCCTTATTTCTATGGATGTTCCCTTAGAGAATTGCGATCTGCGGTTATTAGACCGCATAGCTACTTTTTCCCTTTCCCTAGTGTATTCTGAGACCCCCAGTACTCCTCATCTTCCCCCTTAGGCCTTTTCCCCTCACGCGAAATCTGCAGTCTGTTAGCAAGAACCTACGAAATTGCCCCTGCCTTTCCGGACCATCCCCATAATATCGATCTTTGTTTCGTCCCTTTGCAAGAGACCCTCCGGGATTGACCTTCGGCCCTCCAACGAGAAATCAGTCGAAGGCTTTTTTCCCTTTTTTTTTGAGATTACCCAGGCGCGAAAACCTCGATTTTTGCGTTCCAGGCAATATTCCGCGATCCTTTTAATATTCGCTTTTTTTTTCTAGCATAGGGAAAGTTCCCTCCCCATATCTTCCAACCTCCGGGCCCAGGGGAGCTGGTTCAGTTTTTTTCTCCCCTCGACCCGTTCAGGATCCCCTTTTCCTTTCATACAGATATCTCCCTTCAAAAGGATTTCCTTCAACCGAGGATGTTCCGTATGGACACGTTGCGGGCTTTTGATTCCGTTCTCCTTCCTTTAAGATCCCTTCGATCTTCAGTGTCCTCGACATTTCTACTACCCTTTTTTTCTTTCCCTTGCCTTAATTACCCTCCTCTGTAGGAGTTTGATAACCGCTGCATTTTTAAACGAAGCAGAATAGCTTTAGTTTTCAGGGGCCTTCTCGCACTCCAACATGGTGGCGCGGCTTTTTTCTTTATTATTTTTCCTTTATCGTTCCCATGGAAGGAATTGATCTCGTGACTTCCCCTCTTTCCGGTTGAGTTGACTTCCCTCCCTTTGCCTGGGGTAGAATGCGACCCTTGTACTTTTTGTTTTTCCCAGAGCCCTTTTCCTCTTCCCTAAGCTGCGCTGCGGCCGTCTATCTCGATTGCGTCTGGCTAGTCGATTGCAGTCCCGCATTACCCTAATTTTTTCCCTCTTTTCGAAGATTGCGCAAGCTTTGAGTGCTTTCTCCCCAACGAACTGTCTTATCCATCCCCAGCTCGACAATTGAGGCTTTTGATCTTTACCCCCTTCCCACTACTAGAAAATCGTCATCCGCGTTTTTCCCCCCGGACCCTCCCCCCTCCCACCACATCCCAGCCTCACTTTCCGAAATCTCAAACCGAGCTCAGGCAGAAAGCCCGCCTTGCCCTCTTTACAATCACCAGATGTCTTTCGACTTGCTCCCCGAAGAATCTGCTTTTTTCTCTTGTCGTTCTGAATGGGTCGCTCTTCGTGGTTCCCCCCCCTAGGTCGGATCGCTTTTACGGAATACGGACTTTTATGGTTCCCCTCTCTTATTCGTCGGCAACATCTGGAAACCCTTTCTCTCGCCCAACGAGGAGAATCCCTTTCACCCTCCCCGATCGTCATCCCGACTGACGGGTTTGGATTGCCCCTGACATCTTGACGCGGATCGGCGCCATATCTGTCGCGGGCGCTTTGCAGACATCGGCCAGCATCGGCGCGATCATCTACTTCCTCATACGGATGTTTTGTTTTTTCTCGTGATGTCCCATCAGTCGGCAACAAGGCGCCTCCTAGTTTCCGCCAGGTTGTCCAGGGTTCCCTTCATCCTTACGATCCTTTTTTCTTTCCACCCCCTTTTACTCACGGTAGTGTGTTTTGACCGATCCAGGATGTTGCCCTCCATAGATTATAGCGGATTGCGCGAGCCGTCACCTTTGGATGCCTTTTTCCCCCTCCTCTCCGCCAACTTTGATAGCGGACGCCGTGAACCTCATATTTCTTAGCAAATGTTCTCCTATTTTTCATCCGGCTCCCCTTCTGCAGTGTTAGACCCTCTACAGCTGGGTTATTACTGTTCGGGAGGAAAAACGAGCGTAGCTTCCTTTCTCTCCCCCCCAGGCTTTCAGCGGGGCTGTTGTCGTGCAGCGATGCCGTATTTTCCGCGAGCTCAGGGCCTTCTCTAGAGTTTTCCCTTTCGTTGCCGTCCCGAAGAAGCGCATGCTTAGTCAGATGCGATAGCGAGCCATTGACCCCCGTTTTCCTAGATCCTTCCAGCTTGCGCGCTTCCCGTTTCCCTTAACGAAGTACTCTTTATTCCCCCCCCCCTTTCCCGATCCGCACTCTCTTATCCAGACTTTCTATCAGATAGAGGCTCAGTCCTTCTGTCGCCTTCCTAGCTTTTTCCACCTCCAAAAACTGTACAGAGGGCGCAGGCGCCCCCGTTTTCTCTATTCCCCCCCACCCTTTCCTCTCCCCCTAGTCCTCGTCCAGACGAACGAGAACGGTTTCGCCCTCACCAGCCCGCCCCCCTATCGACGATGTGTAGTTCTCCTCTGTTCCTCTTTCTATCCCGGAAGATGCACGGGTAACTCCGGCGATGATCTTATCCCAGCTCCCCAAGTCAGACTGAGCGCACTCTCGGCCTTTTTTAACTCTTCCCCCTTTTTTTTAGCCCACGAAGATCGCCCGCGAGCGATCTCTCTGCCTCTGAAAGCACCCTTCGTCCTTGCCGTCTTGTTTTTCAATTGTATTTCGCGATATAGGTAATGTTTTCGAATGCGATCCCAAAATTTGATGCTCGACCCCCGTAACTTTTCTTTTGGCGCCTTTCTCCTGAACGGTCCTGCGCCTACCGAAGCAGATTCCCTTCCCGTCCCTTCTTTCTTTGCCGCTGATAGGACGGGACGACCGCGACGCGTTTTGTACTGTCCTAAGACATTAAGTTTCCTTGTTAGTCCTCCCTCGCGCGCGGCCCTATGCCCTTTTCCACGGCGAAGGCCGCCCACGTCTTCTTAGATTCTGGGACTGGTGCTGCAGACTCTCCCTGTTTCCCTTTTCTTCTTTGCCAGCTGTTTTCGTATTGATTTCGAAAGGAACATTGTAGACCCGATGCTCCGGCAGTCTCACGATATTCGGCGGCTCACTTTCCCCGGTCCTTCTCTCCTAGCCCTCGAGAGCTGGCCTGATCTCTACCTTTCAATTCCATTTCTCCTTTCCCTAATCGTCCTTTGCCTCTCTCGTGGACGTTTCAGGGTATTTCAAAGAAAGAGCTGTGTATTTTTCTAACGCCAGTACGACTCCCCTCCCCCTCCAATATTTTTCTTCGCACCTCTTTCAATGCCAGGCAGAAGATAATGCTGGTTTTCCTCCCTTGCTTTAGTGAGGCTCTTGTCCCCCTAAGTTTAGCTTTGCCAAGCGCCCCTATGCCTCCTCCTCAATGCGGCATACATGTTCAAACGCTTTGTGAGGTGTTCAAGAACCGTCGAATGCCCTTTCTGTGACGGAGCACTGTCTCTTGATGCTAGTGCCACCTTCTTAGATATGCTTGTATGTCTGATGTTGTAGTCCTGCCCGAGGTTATGGTTAGTGTTTTCTTTTTTTATTGCCCCCCCTCAAATGCAGGTCATCCTCTTGGGCCCTTCTTCATGTACTGACAATCCACTCCTTTGAGCTTCTGCTTCTCTATCCTTTTATTCGTTGATCCTGTGTTACATATCGCGAGTTGTTCTTTCATCTCGTGTGGAAGCAGATGTGCCTTCTAATATTTTTTCCCTTCTAGATCTTGATAGCAGATCGAGTTCTTCGGCTTTTCTGTTGAGCATGAATCGTCTATCCTTTCCTTCTTTCTTGATGGACTTCCCTCTTTCCTTTTTACTTCAATTTCTACGGCATCGTTCTGCTGCTCGCTGATCTCCCCCGAGCTGGTAGGGCATCTTCGTATCGGGTTTTTTAGGTTTCTTTTCTTTTCGTCTTTTCCCCTGATGTCGCGCTTGATGCCCCCTCCCTGCGCCCCAATTTTTCCATTTCTTCTCCCCTTGTCTCCTTCTTGCCCTCCCTTTTTCGAGGGACTGGTTACGAATGTTGCCAGGTGTTCACGATGATGGTCGAGCTGAGAACAATTTTTTCTTATTTCTTCCCTCGTTACTGTGAAATTTTAAACAGCGCCGGTGTTTCCCTGAGTCGATTTCTTAGGCTTCCTCTTCAGGGGGATTTCGTTGATCCGCTGGTTTACATGGGCCCTTTCCATATCTGCGATACGATATATACCCTTTTTAGCCCTTTTCTGGAAATTCTGAATGGAGCATTTTGCGGATCATTTTAGTCTCTTTATTTGGGGCTCCCCCCCTCCCCTTGTGGCTCCTGTCAGTAAGGATACGCGGATGGAGATGGATAAGGGTCGCTTTCGAATTCTTCGCTTTTTTCGTCAGTACGAAAGTACCCTCCATCCCGTTCCCCCCTTTTTTTTCCTCCCATCCCCCGAGTTTTAAATTCCATAGAGGCTTCATGCGAATCTCCCCCAACCGCGCCGCCCGGAAATCCGATTTGGTTTCTTCCGCCCTCTGGTCCTTGAATACGCACCCCCTTTTCCTAAGTCATTTATTGCTTCTCCTTTCCCCCCTTTTTTTTGGATCTTTGATAAGATGCGCATTTGAGATGGGGGGGTGCGTTTGGACCCTTTTTCCTTTGTTCCACCACTAAGGATTGCAGTAGCTTCTTGTCTGACAAGACCCCCCCCCTTCCAGGACCCTCCGATTACCTTACAAATCGGTTTTCTCCCTGGAACTGGGATTTTGAAGCATTGATTTTTCGTCGAATCCTACATCTTGGTCTGACGCACTGACTCCATCTTAAGTTCCCTTAGGATTCACTAGTCCCTTTCTGCCTCTTGCCTTCGGCACCCCAAAACCCACCATCGGCAGGATTTTTCCCCTCTTAGAACATCCTATGCCGAATGCGCTGCTTACCTTTCTCAGAAAATTTCTTCCCCCTCCCCCGCCTTCCCCCTTTTCCAAATTAGATATTATCTCCCCTGACCAGCGGGTGCTGTTTAAAAGTGAACTTTCCCAATCCCCTCTACCTAGCGACCGCCACGTGATGCGCTGTATAATCCCCCGCCTTCCCCGTTTTTTCCCCCCTGGTCCCCGAAAATACAGCGCTGATCCCCGACACGTAGGCAATTTAGACAGCGGCGTACGGCGCGATGTTGCAGCCGTTTGACACCCCCACACTTTCCAGTTCTAGCTAGACGCAGTACGCGACATCCTCCGACGAATCAAGTTCCCTACCCTAGCTTTTTGCCTAGTCCTCGGCCATCCCGCAGCACACTTTACCCCTCCGAAGCCAATAGGATTTCCACCGACCAGCTCGTGGAAGATTACATCTCTTTCGTGATACCATCAGCTTCCTTGAAGTTCCCCTGAAAACGAATACTTCAGCGTCAGGGGTGGGTTTTTGGTGTGGTGTGGTGGGGGTGTGATTTTTTTTGTTTTTGTGATTTGACCTTGAGAGAAGGTTCCCCCTGTCAGCTCCCTGACTCGATCGCTTGCCCTCATCCTTTTCCCCCGATTCCCTGAGCCACCCCCCGATCTCTTCCCTACCCCTGAGATCCCTCAAAGACAGCTGGATACAATGTATTTTCTCCCAGACACCGATCAGCTTCTCTTTGAACTTCTTTTTTCAGACACTGGAGTTCTGGCGATCAAGGTCGCGGAGCCATGCCGTTTGTGGGTCGGCCCCCCCCTCAACCCTTTCCCCTTCCCGAAGGAAAGTACGACAGTTCCGTCTCGGTTCAGTAATCGCGCTGCCTTGTTTCCCCCTCTGACCAGAGACCGCTAAAGTCTTCCAATGAATTCTGTTTTACTCGTTCAATCTACCTGGTCATCCCGCACGAATGATGAAGTCAGGGCTGTAGTTTTTTTTCTAAGTCCCCCCCCTCTTTCCCCCTGATGGATTCCAACCTTCTCATAAACTTTTTCCGCTCGAGACATGTTTCTGCCCTTTCGATTAATGCGCCTGCGATAGGTCTGCAGGTGTACTGTCCCACCTGTCAGGGACTGAGCGAGGCATTTTCGATTCATTAGAATGCCCCCATTTTTTTCTATCCCCTTTTTCTCCAGCGTCACGCGCGTATTCTGACGGCAGGCGTTTTCATTGGGACGGTCGATAAATCGATTCTCAGAATTCCAAGAGCGCGTTCGACTCTCATCGCCCTCCTTCGTCCGAAGATCGTTTATTCTGGCCTGCATTCGACTATGGGCATGTCGAATCCTGAATTCGTAAACCCGAGCACCTTAGATATGTTGCGGCATAGTTTTTCCTCACCCTCTAAACTGGCGGATCCATCGCCCCCCTTCCCCGATTCCGATCTGTTTGAAGGCGCCCCTCAGAGAGAATTTTGATCGCGAGACGATGCCTGAACCTTACACGATCCCGGAGTTTCTCGTGTAGACCTTCACGGCTTCACAAATGCCTTTTCCTGTCATTCTTCCCGCCCGAGCGCGGCATTCCTTTATTGTGTCCATTTCTGAAATTAGAGGAGTCTCCCCGCCTATAGCGCCAAGCGCATCCGCGTGAGGCACCTTTGTTTTTTCTCCCCCCTCCTCTGTCTATATCCATCCCCCCATGAGACTCGATCCCTCAACGCGAGGCACGTACGGGATCCTTGAGCGTTGCAGAGATCGGGCATCTGATTTGTTTGTGGTCGGCGAACAGTGTCCTAATCGAATGCTTATGTGCAATCTTCTCCCCCCAATCCTTTTGAGGAGATCGAACAGAAGGTATAGATGTATACCAGGAGAAGAAAGCCGAGAACCGATCCTTCCTGTATTCGGGGTAGAGCGCAGCCTCCGTAGCAAGACTTAAGAGCAGCCAGGACAGGGCGAGAGAAAAAAAAAGCTCCAGCACTATCCGCACCCGAAATCCCTCAATCTCGCCGCTGATGGCGCCCTAGCCAAGAGGCTGGGCGGATAGTGAGGTTCCCCACCCATTTTTTCCACATAGGTAGAGCGGGCGGGTTTTGTACCCTTTTGTGAGTTCACCCCGTTCCAGTTCCTTATTTCCCCTCTTTTTTTTTTCTCCTTTGTTGCCGCGGCGATTTTGGCGGTTGCGGCGCTATTCGCTTCTTGCCTGCGCGGTACTGGGAGTTGGCTACCCCTGCAGCTTTGCGGACGGCAGACGAACAGCTTCCGAACTGCCGCAGCGTCTTACTCCCATCTCTTGGGTTTATTCAGAGAGCGTGCGCCTCCTCTAATTTTCAGGGTCTAAATTGGCCCGCGATATTTGAGCCACCCTCCTGGTGCGTGCTCCATTCGCAGATATTTCCCCTCCTGTTTTCCTTCGGCGTGTCGCGAAAGGTCTCCCCCCTTCGACAACATAGTCCTGATCCCCGACTTTTCCCCTAACTGTCCTACAAACAGAAAGCTCGTGACTTCCCCAGGTCCCGCATTCTATTCAGTCCTTTTGAATATGTCCCATTCACCAGCGTATAGATTGCGCACTGAATTGAAATTGGACCCTGATCGTCTTCTCTTTCTTCCCGAGACCCGCAAGTCCCTGATCAAGGTCTTTGGTCTTCCTCTTTCTCCCCCGTTAGTTCTGCTTTTCTCGCATCCCTCGACCTTCCCTATGGGGGGGTTCGGAAAAACTCGTTGCGATTTCGTCACAAAGAACCGTGGAGAGTGCCAGCTTGTCCTCCCCCGTCTAAGTCTTTTTTCATCGATGCCGTTTTTGCCTCATTAAGGATAGGCCTTTTCCCCCCCCCCTTCTCCTGGTGCCTCCTAGTTTTCGAGCCCTCGAAATTCGAGATCTCTCTCCAATCTTATTTTGGTTGATCTGAGATCTAGACTGTTAGCTGCCTTCCTTACGATAAGAGGGAGACGTCTCCTCTTTTTTCTTCCTCAATTCCCCGTTCCCTTCATCGGCAATTTTCTGACGGCCTGTCGGCAACCTTCTTGTGGGCCCCCCGAATCTGACCGCGTTTCAGTTTTTACCCCCCCCCTTCTTCTCTTTTCTGAGCCGACCGGATCATGGATGCCGGATACCTCTATCCCTGTTTCATCCCTACGAGCCGCCCTTCTCCTCCTTCCCCTCTCCCCCTTCCGGCGCCCAATTCATGAGGTAAAGGGCGTACTCCAGCTGGATCTTGAGACAGTCCCTGTTTTCTTTTTTAACTTTTTTTTTCTGTCTTTCGGCGGAGAGCTGTTGCGTGCATACAGGAGAGACCTTCTCTTCCCCTTTGCTGGCGTTTTTTCTCGTGCCTGCAGCCTCGCCGCAGGCCATGGTTTTTTCGCCGCGCCATTAACAGTTCGGTGGCTCCTCTAGCTTTTCCCCCCTCGGGAGAGCATACGGTGAACGGGACCTTGTCTTGCACAGTCCCTTCATCTGCTTCCGATCTGATTTTTCGCAGGAGCAAATATCGCGCATCAGCGGATAGTCGCTCCCTTTTTCGAACCAAGAACACCAGCTTACGGCAGGCGCCAGCATTGCTCTGAGGTCGCGTCAACGCCACCTGCGCCTCGTCGCCGAGTACCCCAACCCCGGCGACCTTTTCGGACCGGGTTCTGTTCCCCACCTTATAGACTACAACCAATCCCGCCCAGATTTTTGTGACGTCTCCTTTCCCCTTTCTCAGGTCTTTCCTCCCCTCCCTTTAGGGGTCGACGCATCTGCATTTCGAGTTTTGCCGACAGTTTAGCTTATGACGAGGCCTGCTCTCTCTTTCTTTAATCAGAGAAATGAGCCTGCTCTCGGATCTAAAATCTCTCTGGGTCTCCCATGACGCCCCCAATCTTGCCCAAGACTTTTCTTGAGAAGAGGGAGATCCCCAAGGTGGTTGAGGCGAGTTTAGAAGCGCCGAGTCCCCCCTTATTCTTCCCCCCCCCCAATTCTTCTTGAGGTTCGTGGCTCGCTCACCTTCCTTTGAGAATTAAAGGTAAAGATGGAGAAGAATGCTCTTTGCCCTAAATTACGATAGGGGTCCTTCACGGTGACCCCACCACCAACCCCCCCACCCCCCAAGCCCTTCTTTCTCTCTGGTGGCCGGAGTCAAAGAAGACGTCTTTACTCTGACCATCGCGGCTCCCTTGACTTCTGATAGTGGGCAAGCGCCAAGAGATCGACATTATGTTCAGGGTGCTGCGTCCCCCTTGGCAATGTCCTATTGTTTGGGATCTGCAGCAAACAGAGAGCGCTTGGCGGTTAAAGGTTCCATGAGAAATGCCGATGAGGTGTTCCCTTTCAGGACCCCCTCGATTTCAGCTCTATGCGGTGAGTTGGCGTATCTCATCGGAGAGTGAGTAATCTCCCCTTCCCTTCCCACTTTTATCGTTCCCGTTCCATTTAAACTCTAAGGCAGGAACGCGCGTGGTTTTACTAGCTGATCCAAAGCCCGAGCTGTTTGCTGTTATCTCCCCTCGAGAATGCCTTACCGATACGGCCGATTGGGTCTGCACTGCACTAATTCTGCCCAGCTGAATCCTCCTACTTCTTTCCTGGTTCTTCTCACACTGTAGCCGTAGAGCGGGCCAGCTTCGAATCTTTTTAAGCTCTGCTGAGACAGACCCTGACGAGGCCAGCTATACTGGCTATTCCCCTTCTTTTCCTCCTCTCGTACGAGTTAGGAGGATTCGGTTTCATCGTGTGGATCTCGGGCCAATCGCCCTTTGGAGCCCCCTCTCCTTTTCGACTGGTATCTGCTGCTGTTCTTGCCTATTCTCTTATGTAATTTTCCCTTCTTGGCATCAAATGGGCTTCCTGAAGACCTATTTGAGCAGACCATGCTTGACGGGGCACGCCTTAGGTCTCGGGTTACATCTTCGCTTTCTTTTTCTTCCTATCCATTTTAATAGCTTTTTGATGCAATCCCGGCAACATTTAGATTTCGCCCCGCTGAAGAGACCCCCGAGGAATGATGTCTTGATGTATGAGAATGGATCCCTTAGTTTTTGATAGTCAGCTTTGAGATTTCCTGTAATTTTTTTCTACTCCTTGGCTTCCCTGCGATCGCTCTTCTTTCATTTCCCCCTCGTAGAGTTTTTTCTTCTTTCCTCGGGGATTTTGCGGCATGGTCCTTGCATTTTCATCGTCCCCTGATGTCGTTTATGGTGGCAGCTCGGATTTTTTTGCCCCCTTTTTCAGGTTCCGCACGGATGCAAACATTTCCTTGACGCCCTCGTGTTTCGCCGCCCGTTTTGTTCGAGGGCATTTCGTGATAGAACAGGTGGTTCGAAAGACATGATTGTTATCACTCCAGCCTCTTCCCTTTCATGAGGCTTTTTGCAGCATTTTTACATTCCACAGCCTCCGCTTCCCTCTTCCCCTTTTTCCTAATGCGGTTTTTCCCCGTGATCCGCGGTTCATGGCCTCTATTTGCGCCAATATACCTTTGAGCATTACCTTTGAATCTTTGCATTTCAATGAGGGTTTCCGCTTCATGCTATAGTTGATTGTGGCGCACGCCTTTAGTCCTCCGTCGTCGCTGAATCCTCCGATGTAATATGTAGCGAATTCTTTCATACACCCCGAGACGAGAGTGCCCTATTCTTCTCCAAATACATTAAAAATCCACCCTGACTGCAGAGTTTTTTCCCTTCCCTTCTTCTGATCTTCTACTCCCCGCGCGCTAAGGAAGAGTGGTACGATACCGAGTAAGGCACTCCGCCCCCCCTCTTCCC
>Ga0179591_1298151_pt1 | contig 11041 bp, 10 predicted proteins | sample CZOMad2_1_08_16f_FD_182891 | JGI IMG/M metagenome (GOLD analysis project Ga0179591, IMG submission 182891) | Vadose zone soil fungal communities from Angelo Coast Range Reserve, California, USA - CZOMad2_1_08_16fungal (PacBio error correction) | ecosystem: Environmental > Terrestrial > Soil >... | reverse complement strand
TTGCGGGAACGGCCATGACTCCTGCTACGGTGCGTTTGTTCCGGGTTTTTTTTCTTGACCTCTTCTCCTACGCTTAAAGTTTTTGTGTGGTCCTTTAGTTAACTTAGGCTCTGCGTGGGGCCCTTGGGGCCCAGTCTCCAGGGACCTTTTCTTACTTGCGTTCCTCGGGACTCCCCCCACCAACTTTTTCCCGCTTTTTTTCAGGCGGTTTTTTTTTTGGTGGTTTTGAGTGACTCCCGCCCTTCTTCCTGTTTGGTCTTGTCATTTGCAATTCCTTTTGTGACCGTGCCCCGGTTCTGGTTGTTTAGCGGGTCATTTGGGCTTTCCCGACGTTTGTTTGTTGAGTCCTCCCTGTACGATTGTCAACTGACGTTTCTTCCCCATCGTGTTTGCCCCTTGGTTTTCCCGGTTGTTTTTGCATCTTAGCTCCTTTTCCCTTTTGTTTGTTTCTGAGATTCCTTTTTCCCCTTCCCTGGCCGCCCCCCCTCCCACGTTATGCTTGTGCTCCCTTCCCTTCCCCCCCACTGTGTTGTTTTTTCACAGGGTTTCTCCCCCAGTTTCCCGCTCCAATTCTTCCCCCTCCTGGGTATATACAAACCCCCACCCCATCGTCTCAAACTCCCCCGGGAATGGCTACCCGCTCCACGCTGGACCCTTTTGTCAAAAAGTTTTCCATTCAAGATCCACTTTAACGAATGGAATGCCCTGTAGCCCTTACCCAAGTTCTCCCCAGGGAAAACGTTGAACCCCTCCACTTTTTTGATTTGTGAGCAGTAAAATCCCTCTCGTCAAATGGTTGTTTTTCAGAGGCCTGTTACATCAGTGTGAAGCCCCCCCACTTTCATTGAGGCTTCTCTTTGGAGATTTTTCTTTACTTTTTTTATTAAAAGCGGCCTGTAAACCCGTGTTCCTCCCGTAGAGTTTCCACAGTCAGCTGCCCCCCCCCCTTCCCCCCCGCTCTGTCCTCTTTTTAATCCATCGAACGGAGTCTGCCCCTAGAGCAATTTCCCCCACTACAACGTGCACACCCCCCCCACTTGATAAAGTAAAGAAACAGTCGACTAACCACTAACAGATCGACTTTGGCCGACCCACCCCGTTACTTTATCCTTCGTCCCTGAAAATTTTAGCCCCCCAAATCTTCGGGCCGTTTGGGCCCCCCCAACCGGCCAGCTGTCCCATTTTTTAATGCCACTCTTTGTTTGGCGGCCTTATACCTTTTTTTCACCTTAACGCAAATCAAATGCCCCCTCGACGCGGCTTTTAAGCATGTTGCAGCGGTTCACAAACCAACCCCTCTTAAAGTCATGTTAACGAAGCCCGTCTAGCAAGATTATGACCCAGCCATTTGTGGATGGAGTTTCTTGTTCCACCCTCGATCCGGCTGGTTCCGCTTTTATCAAACACCCCTTCGACTCCGCCCCTCGTTCCCCAACCGGAACGTCCCCAGCCATTGTTTGTCTACACCTTTTTATTATTTTTTTTTTTACACACAAAAGCCTCCCCAGCACCCCCCCACAACTTTCTGGAGGTCTTTAACTTCTGACCCCTTGCACGACACCAACCCCTGTTTGTTTGTCAGTCATCCCCCCCCCCTCCCTTGTAACAACCCCCTTTGCACATTTTGCATGGTTTGATTATAATGTGTAGCAAGCCCAGAGTTTTTGCCCAACGAGGCTGACACCCACGTGTACTTGTTGTCAAGGTCCCCCAGAGTATTGACTGAATCAAATTTCCCTCTTTAATGTTTTTCCGTAGTTTGTTCTTCCCCCCAAGCCTATCTGTTTACCCAAAGGAGTCCCTACTTTAAGTTTTTACCCATTTTTTTGTTACAGCCCCCAAAAACCTCCAAGTTTTCCCCCTTTTTAGATCAAGTTTAATTAGTGCTGCCCCTGTTAACAGCCTGTCGGCCTTTCCTAGGCTCTTACTTGGTCACTGGTCCTGAATCTTGTCCCAGTGGCAACCTAAGGCCCCCCACCACTTTCACGTCCGCTCCCCTTTCGTTTTTCGTCGGCCTCTTAGACGTCTAGTGTCATTCCTTCCCCAAAATCTTTTTGCCGCTGGTCCCATTCAGCACACTCAAACCTGGTCCCCCTTGGCCACCTCTACTCACGCCCAGGGCCCTCCCCTTCGAAGGGTTTAAGAGATGGACCCCCGACAATCCGCCCAAGAAACTGTAACCCTTTTGCCTTGCCCCCCCATTCCCTCCGTACCGAATATTCCCGTTTCATTCCAGTTTTTTTTTGGTCCCCTTGCGTCCCCAACCCTTCCCTGAAGAACTTGATAAGTTTTTTACAACCCCCCAATTCCGCGTCACTTTCCCCCCTAGTTTTTTCACCCCGGTTACTTGCAGTGCCATCCCCATTTCCGACAGGACCCACCCTCTTTCCCCCTTCCCCTCCCCTCCCCCCTCGCCTCAGCCACTATCAGGAAGAACCCCTCTTTCGACCCCCTGTTATCTTAGACACTCAGGTGCCACCGATTACCCTCTTCCCTTGCTTTCCTTAAGTCAGAGTATGAACAAGCGGCCTTTCGGATTGTAACTCCCACTGGTTTTTCGCGGCGGTCTGGGTCGTAGAATTCAACGTTTTTCCCCCTTCCCCCTGCAACCCCCAATTCTGTCCCCAAAATTCCCCCAGCTCATTCTTGCACGGACCCCTTTCGTCTGCCCCACTCCCCTAATCACGTCGGCCGGCCCTTATTGGTTTTGAACGAAGTCGTTTGTTCCAGTCCCTTCTTTCCCCACCCTACGGCATCCCCAGAGCCCAGGTTTTCCAGTACATTTCCCCCCCCCCCCTTCATCTTGGGTCTCGAAACGCCCGGTTCCCGCTAACACCTGCATTTTGTTGCCACACAAACCCCCAGCATAAGAACTCACCCCCCCTTCCCCAGGAGTCACGTCCCCCAACATAGTCCCAATTTTTTTGTTTTTCCCAGCTTTTTTTACAGCCCTCGCCCCCCCACTGAAAAGCCCCCGCCCACCATTGCGTCTGCCCCGCCCCCCCCCAAGGCTCCTGCGTCACCTCCTCCCTGAGTTAAGCCCCTCACGCCCTGCCCCCCGCAATTAAGACCTTTCCCTTTCTGCGACTTTTTGGGTGTCCATTTGCCCCCCCCCTCCCCCCTCCTCTAGTGGCTTGAGCAAGCAGGCCCCTGCCCCCATGCATGGTTTTTTTTTCATTTACTTCCCAAGCTCAGATGCTTCCCACACTTTTTTCTCTTGAAGTTTTGATGCTTTTTCCCCAAGTCCGACCTCGTCTGACCCCGACCCAGAAACGTCTCGGCACAGCTTTAAATGAGACCCACCTTGATTCCACCCATGGATTGCTCTCCACAAATTTTCGCTCCCTGTAAACAGCCGTGCCATTTGACCCCCCCAGCTATGTCGTCCCCAGGTTTCTTTGACCCTTCTTTAGTCACCCCCCCAGCCCCAACACCAACCCCCTTTGCATCCAATTTATTTTTCCCCACCCCCCCCCCTGAATCCAATCTCTTCACGCGTGCCCCCAGTTTCCCCACCAGGACCCCTTGTTACCCGCGCAAGCAGTACACCCCACACAATTGACTCCCGCCAGGCGTTTTCTACTCGACTCAATTCTCCGTTGTCTTCCCTCCCCCATCAAGCTTTTTCGACCCGTCGGTATTTGCCCCCGTTGGTAGGCTCTAAATCGGTACATTTTTTCCAGTGCCACTTATATTTTAATCCTTTCCCTGTGTTTTTTTTCGAGAATTTTTTTCCCCCACGTGACACATTTTATTTTTCTTTTTGGAGAGGGCCGGGTAACCACCTAGGGGGCCCAGGTCTTACGGTAGCTGGTTGCAATGCACTTCTCTCATTCACTAGTGAAATTGATAGACTTATGCCTCTTGGTTGCACGTTAGATTCCTGGGCCCTTTGGCGTACCTTTTCGGTATTGAACGTGAATGGGTCAGGTCATTGAATTTGTTTTTTCCCACCCCCCCCTTTTGTGGTTTTGAATTTGGCGGCCCCACATACGTGGGTATTCCGGCTTCTCATTTCGTTGTTACCGACTCTCTTATGGCCGCCCTTTTTTTTTTGATGCGGAAGTCGGGGTTTGCTTGTCCCCACGCGAGTGCAACTTTTTTCGAGAACCCCTTCGGGTTTGTGGAGGTGCAGGTGCAGGAAATCCTTGACCTGCCGTGTCCCTGTTGTCGGGGCGTTTTTCGGGTGCGCGTTGCCCCTGTTGCGCTGACTCTCAAAGTCTTGGCGTTTCTCTCCGGGGACGTTTAGTTTTTCTGTAGGCATCCCTTTCCCTCATTCGGTTTTTTGTTCAGCACGGAGCGATTTATTCTTTTTTTTTGCTATGAGACCCCTCTGGCGATGGTTGCGGGATTTCTGCTGCTCGCGCCCATCCGATTTTTTTGTTGGTTTTTTTCTTTGCTTTTGTCGCCGTGGGGTGTGTGGTTGATATCTGGCGTTGCCTTATTGATGTCGGTCTCTGTAGGGGTCCCAACCCTGCCTGTCTGGAGATTGAGATTTTTCCCCTTAGGGGGTTTCTGTACTGGCACTGAGGAGGCCTTTGGTTGGTAGGGCGATTCTGCAAATGAGACTTCTTTCGTTGCCTCTGTCTGACTCGGCTCGGTGCGCGTTTTTGCGGTTCTTTTTGGTTCCTTATGGGCAGTGTGTGGCGTTTTCTGGGTTTCAGATTTCTTGTTGGGTACACCTTTGCGGTTGGAACGTCGTTTCTTTGCGGGGGTTGTACTTTCGGGTGCTGACTTGGTAGACGTTCGTATACCCCCTGTCTATTTGTGTAGCCTTATTGGTAGGTTTTGGGTCTTTTTCCCTTGCTGCACCCAGCCACACTTCTAAGGTTCGTTCAGTTCAGTTGTGGAGGGTTCTTTTCGGTCCCTTTTGAATCGCACAGGGGTTCACCTTCCTGGCGGAAATTCTTCTTCTTGGGCGGCCCTTGTCGGGGTAAGCTGGATTGTCCCCTTGGCCTTTCGTCTTAAAACGTGCGATAACCCCTTTGTGCTGACGGTCAGGTTTTCCTCCGGTGACCTGTTCCCCCCTTCGTCGAGGAAAACCCCTGAATGTGCCCGCTACTGATTTGACCGTTTCCGAAGTTGATCTGTATACCTTGATTTCCCCTTTACTAGTTTTTTGTTGAGTCTATCGCGCTTCAAACAACGTTGCTCCCCCCTTTTCCCTTGCGGTATCTTAGCCTCTTTCGACAAGGGTATTTTCCGGTTGGTTGCGTTATAATAGGGTCAAGGATTTTCTTTTTCTTACCCTCTTTGAAACACTTGTTTCGTGTAATTTGCCGGTCGGGGGGTTTCTGTGTTCGATATAAGTTTCCGTTTTGTCGAGTTCTTTCCTGTGAGTCTGGAGTTGCCTGGAGTGCTTTTTATGGGGGAGATTCAATTCTATTCTTTGCAGGCCTTGGTCCAGTCTTGTACTCGTTGAATCCGCTTGTTCTTCTTGCGTCAACAGTAAGGGTTCCTGGGTTCCCTTGACTCGTTATGGTGGGTATAGTCAGGGGGGAATTTCAAGTGGCATTTCTGGATTTACCTTTTCCTCTTGGCATTATTATGTGTTCAAGGTGGGACCCCATTGTGGTTCTTTTTTTTTCTTTGGGTCGTTTGGGACCATGTTGGGTCCCTCACGTTTCCTGCCCTCATGGGATGGCCACGTCTGTGCTTGTATACCCTAACCCCGTGGCATTGTCCGCCCCTTTTCACCCAACCCCTTGTGTTTGCTGTCCAGTTCTTTGTTTTTTTTCTTGGTACATTCAGCGGTGGGCCTTACAGGTGCTTTTGGGTTTTTTTTTTCACCCCGGTGAGCAGTTTTGAGGGACCCTACTTTCCTCTTGGTCTACCCTCCTTTTTCATGTCGCCCCAGCTTCATTTGGCGGTCTTTGATTTCATTGCCAGCCGCCCCGGTTTGTGGTTGTGGTTGCTACACGTCCATTTACTCCCGGGTTTTTGATGGGGCTCCGTTATTTACAATTTTCGGCTCCTGGTGTGGTCGGTACGCAATCTTCCCTTTTCGCGGGTTTCTGGTTTTAGGAAATCCTCCTTTTGCGCCCGTTACCCTTTTTTTGTCTCCTGTGTTTTTCCGTCCCTCTCTTTTCCCGCCCCCTTTTTTTTTGCTAATAAGTTTCCCCCCTGCACGGGGTGGCTCGTTCCCCGGCGGGCTTTTCCACCAAGAATTGCGGTTGTTTTCCTTACCCGCTTTTGAACCGTGCCCAGAGCCCCTCTTCGGCACCCCCCGTTTGTTTTTTTGGTGGGGAGGTGGCTCGTGCTTCCTGGCCTGGAACTGGTCCCTTTCTGGCCTTGACGCGTGAGAAGGACTGTCGCTTCGGTCGGTGTTTTTTACGCTTGGTTAGAGCGCGGGTTTCTTTTTGTCCTCTGGGATGACATCATGGAGTTCCTGGCATTAAAGTGGCCCAGGGACTGATAATTGCGGCTTTCTCTCTGGGCGTGGACTCTTCCTGTGACGGTTGAACGGTTTTTTTGCGTGTAAAAACTTTGAGTGCTGGACTTCTTGATGCCCCTAGTTTTCTTGGATCCGTAGCTCTCGACCTCTTGTGTTCTAACGTATTGGTCCACTGCGGGGCTTTTGCATTTTGGTTTTTCCTCGAAGCTTTTTTCCCCGTCGTGCCATTTTATTTATTTTTTTTTTTTTTTCTTTTTAGCTTCATATGTTTGGCTTGCAGGGGACTGACGGTCAACGGTTTAGGCTTATCATTTTTTTTTTGGATTCCTGATAGTTTGTGAGGGCTTATTGTCACGGGACTTGTCTTGCCTATCCCACGCCCCCCTATTCGTTTGTTGTTGCGTTGGAGGCCGTGCGTGTTTTGAGTGTTCGGTTACAGTGGGTTTTTTTCAGATGTCGGGTGGTGCGTGTCTCGACGACTATTTGTTTGCTAAAGTTTTCACTTTCCCTTCCGCTGACCGCTCAACCCACTTCTTTGTCAAAAAGGGGTGGTCTTGGGCGTTCAGTTTCCTGGTCCCGGGCAGGAATCTGTGTTCTCGTCCCCCAGAAGTATGGCTGTTTCTTTTTTACACTCGCCAGATAGCCGGGGAGAGATGCTGCGGCTTCCTCATTTTTAAGCCAGGTGTTTTGTCCGCGGATTTACCCTCCTGGCTAGCCGGTTCCATTTGCTACCCATGGGTTCCGACTGTTGGGAGATTCGCTTCCCCGTGATATGTCTTTTTTTTTACCCTCATCTTTTTTGTAGTTGTTTTTTCCACGATTTTTTGTCATACTTTTCTTTTTGGTTGGCTGTTAGGGTTTTTTTTTTTGAGAAGGGTACCTCCTTCTTTTTTTTGCCTTTTATCCAGCTGTGTTTTCTAAAAATTTTACGAGCAGTAATGATATTTTTATGGTTTTTTTGAGTGTACTTTGGTCACTTTCGACCTGTATGTTTCTTTCTCTCCCCCCGTGACTTGGGATGTTCCCTCAAGGAACTGGGTTTTTCCTTCTTTTTGGAGGAGAGTTCTTTTCTTTATAATCTTTTTGTTGAGAGGGATCTTTCCCAACCCCCCCTCCTCCTCCCCACTCCCACCACCCCCGTCACTTTAATGCGGGCTGCCACCACGGCAATGGTCGTTTCCCTGCTCGACCAGGGCTTCCGTGCCGGAGAAGTACTTCTCTTTTTCTGTTGCTCCGGGTAATTTTCTTCCCCCCACCCAACCACATTTTTTATCAAACCCCCCCTCGTTCTTGTTTCCCCCCCGACCCTACAAGCTGAAAACTATCCCAAAGGTGTTTTTCTCGTACGACGTTCGTTTTTTTGACCTTGGCCCCCTGGAGCTCCTTCTTCCCACTTTCCCCCCCACAGTTAGCGGACTCCCGCAAAAGCCCCCCCCCCCCTAACTTTGTTTGTAGGAAAGATTCTACCTGCTGTTTTATTTTTTTTATGATCATGGTGCCTTTTACCTTCCACCGTGTGCAGTTCAAAAGACCTGATGGTGGACCCTTCTTTTACGTGAACCCCCCTTTGGGTGACACCCACCTTTAAACCCCCCCGTTTTTTCCAATTTCCTGATTTACTGTGAAAGACCAACTGCAATGCTTTGTTTTCCTCTTCCCAATTAAATATACAATTTGATACCCTGCCCCATAAACGTTTGAGGGAATCCAAGACATTCAATGAGAAAGCCCCCCCTGGCGTATTTTTTTTTTTAGTCCCCCCCTTATCATTACTGCTTCTTCCTTGGCCCTCCAAACCCCTTCCCCAAGCGACATTAGGAGGCCATGCCATGCCTCCCCACCGCCAATCAGTCCTGCCCTGAACAAAGCAACATCTCAACCATATTTTCCCGGCCCCGCTTTCTCCCGAGATTTTAACCCCACCTCCCTCACCGCCTCCTCGTTTGTGACGGTTGACTCCCCAAGCAGGCAGATGTGCATCCCCTGACAACCCCACCACGACGTTTTCCCCTTTTATTTTTCTTTTTTACCGTGTTAGCAGGCGAATCTCCTCTAGGTAGAATGCATCACCTTATTATCCCTTCTAAGTTCATCTGCAAACCCTGCCTACCGCGCTGAATTTTTTTTGGCACGGTTCCAGGAGCTACTTCTTTTTCTTCTTTCGAACCCCCTAAGCTCCACCTGCGATACGTTACTAAAAGGACGCTTCATCCCAGTTCTTGCCCTCCCACATGTGCCTAAGACTTTCTGCGTTGGACGGGCCCCACGATTTCGTGCAAAACCTCGAACTCGTGTTTGAGCACCTCTTCCTAAATTTGCCATTTATGGGTTTTTATTTCTCAACTTTCTTGTCCTGCACATAGGCTTGTCTTTTACGCCAACTTTTTCCCCAATGTTTCCAGCCCTGCGTCCCCCTTCTAGCTGTCCTCCTTCTTGCTTTTTTTTTTTCCATCCCAGGAATGAAACCCACCATCAGAACTTTTTTTTTTACTTTCCCTTTTCCCTCCAGAAACCAATTGGAGGCCGTCTTTTTCGGCCCACCATGCCGCCTGCTGGCGTTTCTCAAGTGCCTTGGTAATTTATGGCTTAGCGAGTTGGCCCCACACTTGACAGTATCTTGGATTTTGATCCCTGGGTTCCCCGTGTAGTCCAAGCGCTATTTCCCATTGTTTGCCCCCCCCTCCCCGTCAAAGTACAAGACTACCCGTTTTTTGTTTTTGTTATGGTGCGGTCCGTTTTGATGTCTGGACCCCACATAGTGCTCGGTCCCGCTGGGAGTTTGTCCCCACCCTTTTACCGGGTCCCCATTTGACCCCAAAGATACCCCCGCCCAGGGTGTTGAAAGTGCCGGGTTCCCCTGCAAAGTGCGTCGGTGGCCCCCCGGCCCCGGATTCCCCCGATACGTAAGCACCCACGTAATGGCATTTCCCCAAGTTTTTTTAAGGCCACGCCCAAAGTCCCCCTCTGAATTTCACTTTAAACCTTCAGTGTAATTTTCAAGGGCCACCGTCCAGGTTACAGCCCCACCATTTTGGCTTCAAGCTCGTGACCACCAAACCAGTTCCTCCTTACAGTCCCCCCCCCGTCCAAGTGTTTTTTTACACTTTGGTTTTTTTATACCGGTCCTTCCCCCTGACGCTGTCAACCCAAACCTCCCCGCCATTTCCCGCACGCGTAAGAAACCCCGAGGCAACCCTTGTAAGCAGTCCTTTCCCCGCTTCCCTTTTTGGGCGCTTTATTACAAGCCCTTTTTACAACATGCTTTCCGTTGCGTTTTCCTTTGTATTTCCCAGGTTCGCATCTTTAACATTAAGTCTCGTTTCCCATACCACAACACTGTATTTAGTCTTCTCAGTTCGTGGTTCGGAGTACCCCAATGGTCATACTCCTTCCTCCCCCAAAGACTAGTCCCACGCAACCCTTCCGGCCAGTCATTTTTTTTCATCCCCGGAGTTTCTTTTCCCCAAAACGATTACCTCTGCCGCCGTAACCACATTCTTTTTACCACTCCCCCCTTTTTGTCTTGTTTTGGGACCTCAAATCCCCGCTTCTTTCATCTGTAGTTTTTACGTCTCCAAGTCGTCAGGATTTCCCCCCCCTCCACGCCGTCCCCCCCCCCTCCCGTTGTGCAACCCACCAACCAGCACCGTCCCCTCCACAACTCTACACCTGTGGAAAAGTCAGCATCGGCACCCCCCGCATTCCCCCTTAACTTTTTGACGTACTCTCATCCATAGATCCCAAACTCCCAGGTAACCTCCCTAAAGGTATCACCCCCTTCTACCCAGTTCAACCTTTTCAGAAAATTCCCTTTTTACGTCGAAATACCACCGCATCCCGTCAACGCGGGTTTTTTTCACCCGAGACTGCCGCCAGTCTAAGTAGTTGTCCTGACCTTCCCCCCTTTTGTGGGTCGTGAACCCACCTAATTGTTTTGTTCATTTTTTTTTTTCATTTTCAGGCCAATCCGCTTCTCTCGGTCCACGACCATTTGATTGACCTTGACGTTTTTTTCTGCCAGGAAAGACGCTTTTCATTTAGCCGACCTGAATGGTCTGTGATTATTTTTCCCCCCCCAGGCCCACCAACTGAAATCTTGTGGACCACCCCCCCCCAGTTCCCTCCCACCCAACCCTCCCCCTCCCAAGCCCCGCCCCGGATTTGTTTTTTCAACAGTTGCCGCGGCTCCCAGCCCCCCCGTCCGTCCCGCTTTTTTTTTTTTCGCCTGACCTACCTCAAAATCGCTCTTCCGCCTTGTTGCCACACCTTTTTTCCAATTTTTAAGTACAAAGTACCGCCCGTGTACCCCCCAGGCACCACACGCCCTTAACGAATCCGTTTTCGCCTAGACCTTGTCTGCCCAGGCAAGCCATAGGTTTTTTTTTGCTGCAGTAGACGACCTTCCTTGGACCGTGCTTCCTGACTGGTTTTTTTTGTTGTCCTCTCGAACCTTTCATCCAGACTGCCTTTTGTCCGTTTTTTTTTTTGGTGTTGTGTTTTATCTATGCTGCCACATTCAACCACACAACAAACCACCCCCCCACAACCCCCCCAAAAACCCATTGGCCCTTCGGGCGCTGCCACTTCAAACAACCTTTTGCTTTTTAGGGGAAGGTTTGTGACCGTATGCATAGTTTGAGCGAAGAG
>Ga0179591_1238866_pt1 | contig 11041 bp, 14 predicted proteins | sample CZOMad2_1_08_16f_FD_182891 | JGI IMG/M metagenome (GOLD analysis project Ga0179591, IMG submission 182891) | Vadose zone soil fungal communities from Angelo Coast Range Reserve, California, USA - CZOMad2_1_08_16fungal (PacBio error correction) | ecosystem: Environmental > Terrestrial > Soil >... | reverse complement strand
CTCTTGTGCCCTTTATGCCTTTTTTGTCCAAAACCCAGGGCCTTCCTTTATTTCCTTTTTGCACTTTCCCTTTCCGCTTCTGCTTTGAAGCATAAGATTGTCACATTTCCGCCTTTCGTTTTTTACCTTCTTTTCCCTTGTCTGCTATAAAACCCCCTTGTGTGCCTTCTGAAGATGTTTCATTTTCTTGTAGGTAAGGGCAATTCACCCCCCCCCTTTCCACCCCCTGTTTCACCTGAGTTGTCGGAAACCTGCACGACCCTTTTTCCCCAATTTTCCCAAAATGAATTTCCTTCGCCGACCACCCCCCATTGCCTTCCCCAGGCCATGCCCCACCTTTTGGCCGTTGGACGGCTCCGCCATGTCCCCCGACCCCCCGTTTCCCCGGGCGTGATACCGTCACTTCTCGCGAATTGGCACTGCGTGCACTCGGTGTCCCTTTTTTACTTTTATTTTCCTTTCCTTTCGTCGTCCACATTGTGTTGACAGAACCAGATTTTTTTACCTGTTTACCGTTTCCCTCTTTTCTCCCACAACTTTGTAGTACCGGTCCCCCTACCCTTTTCTCTTTTTTTCGTTTCTGTTCCTTTGGAAAGTGACGCAAAGCTACACGTTAGTATGTCAATTTTTTTTTTCTTTCTTTTTGCTTGGCGACCTGTTTCGCTTGTGCGATTTCTTTACCCCCCTTTTTTTACCGTGCAGTCTGGTAAGCCATTGTTTAAGTTCATCCCCTTGTGTTGCCCTCACTTTTTTTTTTTGTCCCAGGTGCTATGTCGGAAACACTCGACTTCATGTTCGTCAACCCCACCCCCCCCACCACACCTTTTTTCGTTTCTTTCCCCCCCTCACAAGTTGTGCCATCGTGACAAATCATTATACCTGTTCTTTTTACAACTTCAACAACTTTCCCCCACAACCCCCACCAGAGTCCGTTGCTGGTTTTGTCTTACTTCTTTTTGGTGAATCCTTTGATCTTTCCATTTCGACGATCAAGGGTTTCAGCCTTCTCCCCCCCCACCTATGCCTCGCCCAAGACTGTCAACTCACTTCCGATCTTACGCAACCCCCTTTTGCAGAGATTGGAAAGTCCGAGTCCCTCCTTCGTTGCCCTCACCCAAAACGGCCCCGTCCGATTTGTGCTTGGAGCGACTTTAGGTCAGGCCCCACCTAAGTTGCTGTTTCGAAAATCCCCACCCTTTTTCCCCTCCTCTGTTCTGCGTGATTCCATCGTTCCTGAGTCCCTCCTTTTTCCCCCAAACGGGGCAGATGCGTTCCCGGAAGGTCTCCTCTTTTCCTCCAACTCGTTGCACCGTTCACCGCCCCCCCCCTTTTGGCTCTGTCGGGTTTCTCTTTCAGAGATTCATTTCATTTTTTTGCTACCCTTGGCACTTTTTATGAGTCCCCCCCTTGTGAATTTTGCCCTTTCTCGATGAATGCGTCGCAACGATTCGCCCCCCCCCGCCCGTGAAACCAGTCTGAAGCCCCTGAACGAGTGGTCGGTCCATTTTTTTTTTTGTCCCGTTTTTTTTCTTTTTTCCCCCTATCTCCCTCCTCCCCTTCCTTCTGTTTCTCCCCAGTCTTCGTTCTGGGTCGCCGCGCTTTTCGTTGGTTACACCACACCTTATTGTTTTTTCTGGATAGCCCTCCTTTTTGCACCCACTACGATGCCCATGCAGAAGGCGTTGACTTTTTTTTTTTTTTTATTCTCACCTTACAATTGTCATTCCGGCTTCGCCCCACGATTTGCTTTTTGACCCAAGATGTCCCACGTATACTTTCCCACGAGGCTCTAGAGATAGTCCCTCCCCTCCCTTTCCCCTTTGTCGCCTTTTTTGAACCGGGACACGCGCGGCAGTAGGAGGCCGGTTGTTGTCGCTTTTAGAAATTTTCTTCGGGAAGCCCAGTCCTGGTTGCAAGCAACCCCCCCCCAACATCCATGGTGTTTTTTTCCCATTTCTTCGTTTTAGAATTGTTATGACCTGTGTATTTATTGTCGGTTTTCCTCATGTGCCTCATATACCCCAGTCTTGCAGATACCTTTGCTTTTGCGGCTTGCTGTCCCAGTGCAGAGTACGGGCTTCACGATGATACCCAGCGGTAATCTCTCCTTGTCTCTTTCCGTTTTCTTTTTGATTTATATCATTTGGGGACGATACCTCCCTGCTGATATCGTGTTCGCCTTCCTTCTTTCCGATCCTCACCTTTCCACTTTTTTTTATTTTTGCCCCCCTTCTTTCGTTACCATTTTTCTTCAGTATATTGAAAAACCCTAAACATCCGTTTCGAAATACCCCCTTGCCGAACCCTAATTCCCAATGTCTGTTTTCAGCCATGGCTTGTTAAGTCTTCCAGGTCTTATTTTCCGACCCTCCTTTTTTTTACCTTAACTGTTACCCCCCTTGCTGCCCTCCCTTGCTCCCTCTCACCACGGCAGTCCCAATCGAAGAGAGGTAATCTTTCTTTCCCGTTGGCTGTTTTCCCTTCCTTGGTTGGTTCCACCAATTGCCCAAACGTGCGTTTGCCCCGCGCTATTCATTGCCTGTAGGCCTTTTTTTTTACATCAACAGAATCACGCCATTGATTTTCTACTTCACGGTTCCCGTTAGGCTCCTTACATTTTCCCCCCTTTTGCCACTTATTTATGGGTTGTAACCTGCGAAGCGGTTTCGTGCTTTTTCACCCCCCTTTAGTTCACCCTCCTCGTTTTTGCTCCTCTTTTAGCTTTCTTGGCCTAATGTTTAGAAAGGTTCCCTTTTTGACTCCCTTCGTCCCCTGGGGCCTTCCTTTCTGTTTTTTCGATCGTTGTTTTTATCATTCCTCTATTAAGTTCACAAAGGCAATTCCCCTTCCCCATAAGACCCCCCAGTTCCCATTGTCGGGTCCCCCCCGGATTTATATTTTTTTTTTTTGTTTATTTTTAAAGCTCTTGGAAGCCCCCGCTTCCTTTTTTTCGTTTGTGCGGTATTCCCCCGTTTGCGTTGTTCCTTAACTTTGTAGAGACCTTCCCTTTTTTTCCCGTTTTAGGCACAGTAAAAACTCTTTCTCATAAACTGGGGGTTTCCCGGCAGCCACCCCCCAAGTTATTGTTTGACAGACCCGTGTTGGATTTCTCCAACCACCTTTGGATGGGTAGCAATGCTATTGATCCCCCCTCACTCCCCGTGTTGTGATTGGTTGCGACCCCCTCTCGCCATCTCTCTTGTTCCCCACCAATACGCTTCGAATTGCCCCCAGCCTTGTTGGGACGAACCCCCACTCTTATCTTCCATTTATTGCGTGGTTAGCCGAGTCTATAAATCATTATTAATGTGGTAATATCCAGAAATCCCCTTTAGTCCCTCTCCCCCGAGGAACCGCCGGGGTCTCTTCCAACCAACCCATTAGCCAAAGGGGTCCTATACTATTTTTGTCCCTCTTTGTTAGAAGACATTATTCCCTCTTTCCTTGCTCTCCCCCATGTTTTATTCCCACACTTGTTTTGGGCACACCCAGGCTTTGAACACCTATTTCGGGTTACAGGGTTTAAAAAGTGGTCTTAGTTTAGTCTTCCCCCTTTCAGTTTTCTCGGAATGATGGTGGTACCCCCTCTTAATCTCCCTCTTGTGGAGGGTGCGACACGATTCCCCCCCGTCCCTTTGGTCCTGCACCCCTCGATGACCCCTTCCCCTTCTATTCACAGTTCCCTTCTTCCAGTTTTACCGTCACCGTGCCCCCCACTTCGCCCTGACGAAATCCCATCCCTCCTTAACCTACAATGACCTCAAACCCTTTTTCTTCTTCTGCCCCATGTCTTGGGCCCCAATGAAGGAAGGTTGGTCCCCTCTCCCTGTTTCATTGAAGGTTAGTGATCCCCCACCATCCTATCTTTTAGACCACCAACGTGCTGTAAGGCTCAGTTGACACCCCCCTCCCAATGGTGTATTGGCATAATGTTATCTAATACTTCGCGAATTCCCAATTGTGCCAAAGTAGAACCAACCCTACCTTTCTTGAACAGGATGGTGATGTTACTGTTTTCAATTTCTCCTGTCCGTGGTCCCTGCCTCCCACTCTTTTTCTCACGGTTATCCCGGCCCTTTTGGGCAGTCTTTTGACATTCTTTCTTATGTTTTTTCCTATGTGCGTTTGTTTTTTAATTTCCTTTAGCCTTGGTTTTTGTCGGCGATGCTTCTGTTGGCCTTTCTCCCACTTTTTTTTTCTGTTGCAAAACCTTTTTTGCCCCAGGTTTTTCCCTGGTTTGTTACTTCCTGAACGGATTGACCTGTTACTCTGTTTGGCCTTACCCCCCGTCGTTTTGTATCCTGCCCCCAGTCCCCTTCTGCTTGTCTGTACCATTGCGGATGCTTCAAAGACCGTCATTTACCTGAAGATTCGCCCTTCCAATGTTGCTATTCCCTCTCTTGTTGAGAGGCTAAATGGGCAGCGCCGATTTTTTTCTCTTTCAGTTTTTCCTCATGGAAGCTTTGTTCCTTTCCCCCTTCTCTGTGCGATTACGTGAGTTCTGAAACACGACTTTGAACACTCGTCCTTTCCACGAAGATACCCTCATGTAACATAGAACCCCATTTGACCTTTTTTGTTAATCTTTTTGTTGTTCCCCTCTTTTTTTCTATTTGGCCACTTCCTATTCTACCCGTAAAGATGGGCGGATTTGGTGGCGCTGTTTTGTTCTCTTATTTTCACTCCCCCCTTTTCCCCTTTCATTTTTTTTTTCCTTTCTGTACAGGTGCGGGTGTCGACGAATGTGCCTTATTTTCTTTTCCCTACCGTACTTTTGATGAGTTTTTACTGTCCCCTTTACTAAGTTACGCTTCCTAACCCCTGACGGTCTTTAAACGTACTTTGAACCGGGTTTGTTTTTCTGACCCCCTACCAGTTTCCTGCCCACTGGCCCCTTTTTTTGTTTGATCCCCCTTCTATGGACTACTAGAATGCGTTTTTATGATTTTGAAGGTTGCATGAACCGGCCCCTTTTTCTGTCGTCCCATATTTTCTCCTTTCCTGACACGTTCGCTATTTGTCTTGACCAGAACCTTTGATTTCCTCGCATTGGGAGAGGTAGGCCAAGGTTTAAAGTCTTTTACCGTTTTTAAAACCCCCCCTTGTCATTTTCTCGTTTTTCTCTTTGCTTCCCAGGGCCAAGAAAAGGCCATCTCTCTCGTTGACTTTACTAATGACGTTGCGTTTTTTTTTTTATCTGAGATTTTTTTTTTATTAATTCTGGCCTTGGGGGCGACAGATCCCCCTTCTAATACTTTTTCTTTCTTGAACCCAACTTCACCTTTCCCCCCCATTAGCTTTTACCCCGATAAATCCCCGGTTAACTGGATTAGACACCCGTAAACCGCGGACCCCCCCCACTTTTCTGGGCAGTTTTTAGCCGGCACCTGGTTCACGCATAGGGCCCATGTCGTTCTTCTCTTTTTTTCCTAGACGCCCTTTCCAACCCAGGGTGTGTGTCTCCCCGTTCCCCTTTTCCTGGGCTGACCCAGGGTCAATTGGCCCTTTTAAGTCTTTGCCGTCTCTTCCTATCAAATTAGATGACAAGAACTCCATTTAAGCTAGTTCCTTCCTTCCCCTGCGGACCCTATCATTTTCCTCTCGGCAAGGGTGCTGATTTCAAACCCCCCCTTTGAAATCCCCCAAGGCCCCCTTTATTATTTCTTCCCTTTTCATGGCATGAAAGTTGCGCAATGTTCCCCCCTTCTTCCGCCCGCAACCAGCGGTACAGGAGGACTACCCTGTTGCACCCTTCAATTTCCCAACATTTAGTCCCCCCTTTGTCCCCACGGATGTCTAAGGTTAAATCGGGGATCATGTCCCCTTGGTTTTATCTTTTTTGTTCGTTTTGCCCCCCGGACCTTCGAGGTCCCCCCGCTATGCAAATGAGAATCAACAATTTCTGTTTTTACTTTCTTGTTTGCTCCACCCCCCCCCCCACCCCCCCGGCAGCCGCGCCCCACCACCCACTTCACAACCCCCCCCTTAAAAGGCGAAAAGTTGGGGGAACCAGTCTGTTTTCTGACCCCAGGAACTCCCTTATCCTTTGTTCCCCTTTTTTTCCTCATGCTTGAAACCAGACTCCGGAACGGTACAGACTTTCTTTTTGAACCCCTTTTCGGTCCTCCCCCCCGGTCCCTGCGTAAGTGAGGCGATTGGTCCCCGCTCTCTTTCCCCTCACTGGTGGTCCCCTGTGTTGCAGCCGGGTAACCCCCAGGACAAGCCACCATTTCCCCCTGGTTTTTTTCTGTTTCAACGAGGTCCCCCCCCCACCTTCCTTCCCTCCTCTGCCCGCCCCCCTGCACCCCAGGGAGAAAGCCATGAACTGTCCTATTTTCCTTGACCTTTTCCCAACTCCCTCCCCCCCGGAGTCGTCGATCCCCCCCCTGGTCACTCCCCTTTTCCCTCCCAGCATTGACCCCCCATGGCTCATAGAAAGCAGGTTTTTCCAGCTTCTTCTTCCTGTCAGTTTCCTTTTGTCCGGCCCTCCTCCCCTTTTTGCCCCCCTGACCCCTCCATTTGACGGTAGTTGGTCCGGGCCGTTAGAACTTCTGCGGTCCCTGTCCTTGAATTTTACTGATGACTTTTAACTTTCTGTCGGGTCCTGTTTTCCAAGAATTGGTTTCCTCCTCGTAAAGATTACTTTACTCTTTCAAGTTTTTTTCTCTTATTTTTCCTACTGGAGATGTGAGTCGTGCAGTGCCGGGGTGGGTAGGGAGGTTGTTTTGTGCCACATCTTTCCCACTTTTTTTTATCTAACCAATTTTTTTTCCCATTGAACCGCAGCCTTAAAATACCTATGCGGGGTCGTGAGTTCGGTTTCAGCCTTTTTGGTCCAAGGTGTTATATTTGTCTTCATCCCCTTCCCTGCACCGACTTTAGCTTCGCCCCACCCTATTCTCTATTTTCTTTTAAAATCTTTTTTTTTCCAGATCCTGGATTTTCCTCTTTTTTTTTTCCCCCCCCCACCCCTTTTTCCCCCCGTCCCTACCCTTTCCACTCTTAAACCCGTGTGGACAAACAACAAACCCCAAAAACCCCCCCCAAAAACCCCCCCCCCCACCCCCACCGACCCCCCCCACAAAACAAACCCAACAAAAAAAACCCCCCACTTTTTCCCGATTTTGGTTGTCCCCCTCACCCTTTTTCCAACACCTGTTTGTTATAATTCCGACCAGTCGAACGAGAAACTCACTCGTTGTTAATTTCCTTTTTGTCATCACCCCCCCCCCCCCTTCGCTTCGACGGACCAAGCTAAGCCTTTCTCTCAAATGAACGATGTTCTGGGTGAAAACAACATGAGGTCCTCCAGTTTGAGACGCCTCTCTCCCCTTATATCGTTGCCTTCCCCCACATTGTCCCTTTATTTGTCTCTTTTTTTGATCCTGAAGTCCCCAATCCCTTTTTTTAAATCACCCTTTTTTCACTAACCCCTTTTGGTTGCCTTGCTCCACCTAGGTGATTTCAGCTGTGTCACCCCTAGTAATTTTTTTTGCTAGGACCGGTTCTCTCTTCTTCGTTGACCTTTTGTTTTGCCTATCCCAATCGCGACTTTTTTCTTTTTCTCTTTTTTCCATTTTTCTATTTTTTACCCTTGGCGTTACCTGGCCCTTGTTCTAGGCGATTGTTTAATTGCTTTTTTTCTTATTGGCTTGTTTCACTGAGTTTTTATTTCCTCTTAGGCAACCCCCCCAGCAAGGGGTTTTATTTCGGTTCTTCCAAATCCCCTTTTCACCTGTCACCTTTGGGTCACAGCACACCTTTTCAACCATCTTTCCCCCTACCATTCTTTCAAGTTTTCGTGTTTCCCGCCCACCCCCCCTTGGTCGCTTGTTTGGGGGAGAAGCGTCCACGTTTTGGTGACCCCCCCCCCAATATTGCTGCAGTCCGGCGCCACGTTTTCCAACCCCCTTTCCATTTCTTCAATGGGCTTTTTTTTTTTTTTTGATGAGGTGTTTTTTGTTTGGTTTTTTGATGATGAAACTTCTAAAAAGGAACTGTTCTCTTTTTTCCTCCTCCCTTCCCTTTCTTTTTCACCACCACTATTTGAACGTTCTTTCAATCCCCCCCTGTATTTCCTTTCTCTCCTTTCTCTGATTGTCGCGTTGTTTAAGGGGAGCCATAACCCCTTTTTCCCTGAATTTCAAACCTTTTAACACGCCTTTTGCTCGTAGCGGGCCTGGGGTTCCTTAGAAAACATCCCCCCCCCGAGTTTTTAACATGCTTTTTACTGGACCCCCCATAAAGCCAACCTGAATGGTGAAAGGGATTCGTTTGTTTCCCCTTTTTCTTCCTTTATTTTCTCCGGGTTTTACCCATATCTTCTCTACTGTTCTTGTTTTGTTATTCGTGTGGGGGGCTTATTTTTTATTTTCCCCGGTCTTCTCTTCTTTTTGGATATCTTTTCTTTTTCCCCTCCCCCCTTCCGTTGTTTTTTTTTTGATTATCCCCCCCGTTTTTTTTTTTTTGGGCTAATCGTGACTCTCTGGGACTATTACCCTTTCTTGCCGCACATTGTACTCCCCCTTCCTTCTTCTCTCTCTCTTTGTGCCCACACCCCCCCTTCCCAACCCCTTTTGAATCCCCCCCAAGTTTTGGCCCCCTAGGGAAGCCCGTCCTGTCCATGGTGTCTTTCTCACTTCCCCCATTCTTCTTCATCTCCTTAAATTTTTCATTCACCTACGTTTTCCCCTTTCCGTGTTTTCCCTTACGTTTTTTCTCCACCAACGCGCCATTCGACTGAATATGTTCTCTCCGATCCCCCTCCTTTTTGCCTTTGACTACCTTTATTTGGGTCCCTTTGAACCAATCGTGCTTCGCCGTCTATGCCCTTTCCCTGGTGAAGTTCATCAAAAAGCACACTTTTTTTTTCCATGCCTTGCCAATCAAATTTTGTTTATCTTGTCCTCAGCCCGATGTTATTGTTTGACACGGTGTGCTTAAGCCGCGTCACCCCACCCAGTATACACGATTTTTTTCTTACCCTTTCCTGTTTGCCCCCCTTTTTTTTTTGGGATTTAATTTATAACGTTTGGCCTTTCTCTTTCTTTCCCCTTTGGTTTTTCAACTTGCTTCCCCTATCTTGTTGTCTTAATTCTTCCTTCGCTTCTCACAGGAACCTAACCTTCCACCCCTTACCCCTTTTGTCTCCCTATATCTCCCAGCTCTGAACTCCTAAACCCGGTCCCCTCTCTGATTTTTTCTTCTTCCTTTGCCAGTGTAAGAGTTTTTCGACTGCCTCCTTTTGTCGTGGGGTTTTTTTGGCAGCGGGCACCCGTTTGACAAGCCCAACTGGCCCTCCCTTAGTTTTTTTTTGTCCTAAAATTTTTTTTGCCCAAGTTCTTGAACTAAATTTTGGATTTCCCCCTTTTTTTTTTCCTGGATCAGCAGAGTCCTCCCCTGTTTTTCCTTGATGAGCTTCACTTCCTTCCTTCATTGTTTGTTTCGGACTCTTAGGTTTTAGCTTTTCCTGAAGGACATTTTTCTTTCCGTCTGTCTTCTCTTTTTTTCCCCAAGGTGTTCCTTGCAGATGCAATTCTTCTTTTCTATCCCCCTTTTCGTCAAAACTTTCGGTAGGTCCAGCCTCTCCGTTTTTTTCTTTTTTAATTTTTTCCACTGTGTATTTTTTTTCTTTCCTACACTTCTTTTTAAATCGTATTGGTTATAAGAATCATACTTCTGAGGTGTCGACCCCCCCTTCACCTGGGTCCCAGGTTGTTGCCCTATTGTTTTGATCCCCCCTCTCCCAGAGCTGACTTTGTTCCAGTTTTACAGTAACTAGTCCCCAGATTGCTCCCCCCTTTCCTCATCTGGCCCAATAAACGAGTAGTTTCGTCGTCCCCACCATGTTTGGGCCTCCGTTTGACTAATTAAACGTCATTTCCCGTCCTTCTCAGTCAGGTACTTTTTCCTCTCACCCCATTTCCACCTTTCTTGGTGCACATTTTTTTCGTTTTTTCCCCGTGTTTTTTCCCCACTTTTTCTCACCTTAAACCGTGCCATTGCTGGAGGGTCATTTCCCTTCCGAGCTTTTCGTTTTTCCTTTTTCCTAAATACCCCGTTTTTTGCTCTTTCGACTTTTGCCTACCTTTGATTTTGAAATGTCTTTAGGCCCCTGGGTTCTGGCGTCTCTTACTCTTTCCTACCTGTTTGACGGTATTTCCAACACTTCTTTTGGTTATTTTTCCTGGTGTTTTTAACCTTCCTGAACTCCAACCTAACCTTCTCTGCTTTTTACGTTGGCACGCCTTTTTGTTTATTTCCTTTTTTTTTTTTTCCTGTACTTTTCCAGTGTCTGTTACCTGATGATGTGTCTTCAATCTTTCTAATCGTGCTGTCCCTTTTTCTCTTCTGGTGTTTTTCCTGTTGCTTGGCTCCCCCACTTTTTGTTTTTTCTCTATTTCTCGTTTCCCCGGCTTTGTTAGGAGTGCAATAGGTCTCTCTTCGTTTTTCACTTTCCTTCACCCCCCTTTGCGATAAAACCCACTCCTTTTACCTCGTTTTTTACCCGTCCTCCCCTTGACCTCGGCTTCCCCGTGTCGGATGCGCTTTTTTCTACCCCTTTATCTTTTCGAATTCCTCTTTGCGGTCGTCCTTTCCTTCTTCACTCTCCCTGGTCTTGAATTCAGTGTTTTTTGAAATCACAGTCTGCTTTGCGTCATCTGCTATGATTCTTGTTCTGTCGCTTATTTGCTGTTTTTTTTGTCTTTTCATAAGTTCGATTCAGAAATGATTTGTCCTTCTTTACAGTTCCTTTTTTTCCGGTTATTTTCCCCCAGAACCCTGTTCTTTCCCACTTTTTTTACCCCTTTTTTGACGAGGCGTATACTCACCTCATTTTTAAACATGCTGGTTTTTGCTTGCCACCTCCCCGGAGCCTTGGGTTCAGCGTTTTTGACGTTTTTTCCTTTTTTTCCCATAAAGTTTGTCATTATCCCTCTCTTGTGGGCTTTGGCATTTTTTTTTTATGCCCGTGGAAAACACCTTGTTTCCTTTTCTATGTTATTCCTCCCGCCCACTTACCCCCCATTCTTTCTTTTGA
>Ga0179591_1192465_pt1 | contig 11042 bp, 12 predicted proteins | sample CZOMad2_1_08_16f_FD_182891 | JGI IMG/M metagenome (GOLD analysis project Ga0179591, IMG submission 182891) | Vadose zone soil fungal communities from Angelo Coast Range Reserve, California, USA - CZOMad2_1_08_16fungal (PacBio error correction) | ecosystem: Environmental > Terrestrial > Soil >... | reverse complement strand
CCCTCTACTCGTACTTATCCCCCCTTTGGTTCTGACTTTTGGCCGTCCCTCCCCTCCAGATATATCGAGCTTTGCGACGTGAGCTCTACTTGGGTGATTGAACTCTGCTAGTGGCTACAGGGCCCCCTCCAGCTGTTCTTCCAAGGAGGTCCGGCCTTGATCTTTAATCCAACTCTCACCGTTCTTAGCGTGAGTTTTCGTGTCTTTGGCAATTGGTGGCTCGATCTGATAGTTTTTGAATTTCTCCAATTGTATTTCCTCCCATTCCCCCCCCGCTTGACTTGTTAAAAAGTCGGCCCAAGATCATATGATATTTTCCCTAGTATATTCCTTGCCTGATTCCGAGTTTATCGTGAGGGTTCACGTTCCCTCTCTCTTATCTCTTTCTAGGTAGGCAAAACTTCTCTTACTAAGCTGCCCGTACGATTCACCCGTTCCCTTTCCTCTCCTACCCTCAGATAGTACGTTGACTAGATCTTTTTTTTTTTCTTTTCGAGATGTAGGGTTCCACACTCTCACAAATTTTTGAATTCTTTTTTGTTAGTTAGAAGTCCTAATGCAGGACGAGTCCTTTTCGACCCCCCTTGTTAAGACAGATCGTCAATTGGTCGTTTTTCGTAAGTTGCCCCTTTCGAATCGAGAGAATTCATTTATCTTTAGTTACACTCACCTCTTTTATTTTAGAGACATGCCTTTCCTCGCCCGATTTTTCTTCCAGCCTGTATCCCAGGATACCTTTTTATCAGAACCTTTTTTTTGACGTTCATTCCCTGTTTCTCTTGTGCTCTTAGCCATAATCGAGTGCTTCTCTGGATCTATGATTTTTCTTCTCTCTTTTAACCTTCTTCCACTCTTCATCGGAGATGCGAGATGATACCCATCTATTTCCCGATCTCGGTTCATTTTGTGCATTAAAAGAAGTTCCTGTAGCAAGTAATTAAGTATGTTGCTTTTCCAGGAAGTCCGTTACTTCTGATGATCCCGCGTTGTACTCATTGATTCTTGTATATCTCCTTTTCATTCTCCCGAAAACTGAGTAGCCAGTATCCCTTTTTTTCTCTCTGTTTCTTTTTATATCTTTTTTAGAGGAGTGCCTTCTCTGAAGTTGTTTCATCTTGAGGCCAGGCATTTCTCTCCTGTTCCCTTGAGTTCCCGTCCGAAAAGCAGTTCTATATATCGACGATTTTTCTTCCTCTTTAAAGGAAGGGTCGCTCTTTTTACGTAGGAAAGATTGACGTTCATCTCGTAAGAGACTCTAGGGGAGACAATTTTTCCTGTACCCTCTTCTTCGAATGAGGCGACCTGCGTCTAGATTTCTATCAGACACTCAAGGCCCCCGCTAAAATGATTTTTTGGATGCTCCTCTCCCTTCTCTCGCAGAGTCGTCAGTTGAAACCTCAGTAGCCTATCCATTTCCCCTCTACGCTGACCAGCGTTATTTTTCTTGTTGAGGTGAACTGTTTTCCTTCCCTTTCTCTCTTTCCAAACAACCTTGAGGGTGCCCATCCTATTATTGTCCTTCAACAACGAGGCGTTCTAGAATTGTAGTCAGGCCGCGCTTCTTAGCGTAGGCTCTTCTTACTTTTATGGTCACTTTGTTCCTTGACACTCGTGAAGTGTGTGCACTCGTCCTTTCTTGTTTTTTTTTCTCCCCCCCTGAGGACGGCGTCAGTGGAGTCGTTAAACTACTCTCGATTTCCTCCAATTTCCCCCTTCTTCGACTCCGGACGATGATTGTTGTAGGGAATGACTCTATTGTTGCTGTTGTTTCCTTTAAGACAGCACAATGGGAGTCAGAAATATCCTTCCGTCTGTTCGACTGCCCTTTACATCGCCTAGAGAGTTGATGCCTAGCAGCGTTTGCGATACGTCCTCTTCGCTGCGTCCTTTTGCCAGGATTGAGTGACCTTTTTTACTCCGTCCCTTTTTTCCCCTCGGGATCTGGCTGAACCTTCACCCTTTTCCCCCCCTTTCGGTCCAGTCTCCGATCTCTTTTTCGATTACGGGTAAAAGGCTATGCCTACTTTTTCCCTACTGAGTAGACCTTCGTTCGCGTCTTGGATTTTCTACTCTTTTGTTCGCACCTCGCGTATCTAGTCTGACCACCGAACCCCTTAAAAGATGTACCCTGAAAGACCATCCCCCCTTGTAGTCCCTGGAACTTGCCAAACGCTTGGTTGAACTTTCCCGTCTAACAATTTCTTTTTTTAGATTCTCAGTCGGTCTAACATACTTTCATGCTTCGTGCTTCAAAGGAACCAAAGTAGCCTTACGAAAAATCTTGCTCCCGCGATCTTCGCAAGTAATTCTCTAGCTCCTTAGACCGCTTTTAACCTCGGAGAAAATCTTTTTTGTCAAGAAAGGTTCTCTTCGTTTTCTCCGATTTCTTAATGACCCAGTTGTCCGATTGATTTCCAATTCATAGTAGGTTCGAGAACAATGTTATCAATATTTCTCTTCTCTCAGTTCCTCGGTTCTGTTCCTAGTTCTGGTCCTGATTTTCCTCATTGATCTGGGGGTTGGCTTTTGTGTTGTTTTGCATTGTTTTTTTTTTTGTTTTTGCGTAACCCGGTCATCGGTGGGTCGATTGTAATAGTTCTAGTTGGGCTTCCAGGGTTCGGAAAAAGTATTAGCCCTCCCTGAATACAAAATCCATCTTTAAATACTATCTATCTATATATCTTTAAGAATCCTTATTGTGGTTTTTTTCTCATCTCCGAGTTGTTAACTCTGTTTCGAAATAGACTTTCCAGCATTTTTCCTGCACCCCTTTTGGAGAAACCACTGAAAAAGAAGTTACCAGGATACCCCCCCCCAGAATTTTTTTTTTTTACCTCCTTAAAAAGAGACCTCTTCTCAGACAAAGCCTCAAAGTTTCCCCCGATTGGGCCGACACTTAGAGAAAACTATTCTCGGAGAGCAATCCCGTTCTCTCCAGAGGACCGAGCTGGTTAAACGCGGTTACAGTGATGTAGAGGAGTCCCAATATCCTCCGGGACCGTTCTTCACCCCCCTGGCCCCTCGGTGGTGTGAAAACTCTTCTATCGGCGCTCTGGGATTTATGCACCGATCTCCTTTCTGGCAGATTCACTTCGTTGTTTCTTCTTTTTTCCGTGTACGGACAATTCCCGAGGTGCCTGTTGAGACCACAAATGGCTATAAGACCCAAGAAGTTATTGCAACCCCCAGCCTCTTTTTTTGTATGAGTTTTCTCCCCTGAGGGGGGTGTAAAGTTCCTTTAACTCCATTTCTAGGTGTAGCACGTCTTTATGTTTTCGGTGGGGAGCTCCTTCCCCACAGCCTTTCGTGGATCAATCTATCTCAATGCCGAGAGGCACTTTAATAAAAGGTTCCACGGCAGATAAGGTTTCTTTTCCCCTTCTCTTTAGAAGAGATTCCCTTCGTTTCTGGACCCTTGTAAGGTCCCACTTTCTTTGACGTTATACTTCAAGAGGCTCCCCTGGGAATTCATTCTCACATAATGTAGCTAGACCTGACGCTCCCGATGTAGTTATATGTACCCTGATTTCATCCTAACGCTCGAGTTCCAGATCTGGATGGGACACTTCCTCCCTACCTTCTTCCATTCGATTTTCCGCGCAGTACTTCTCTATTCTCAACAGCCACAAAGATTCCCTCAACGAACAACCCTATCATTTGTCAAAAGATTTTTAAAAGTGTTTCTTATCGTAGGCCAAGTTTCCCCCCTCATACTACCTACTCTAAGCCTCTCATACCCCCTCCAAACCACCCATCCTACACCGTACGCAGGCACACTCCAAAGGATTTCTCTCCCCCCCGCCCACTACCCCCATTCAACCTTACACGCCTACGATCCGCTCCAGCCAGTTCTCAAATCTTTCCTTTTCACCTACCGGCCTCCCGGTGACTCCATCTTTCTCAGAGTCCCTCCTGCGTTGATTAAATTTCCCCCAAGTTCATTGCCATTCCCAGCTGGCTTCGTGGAGGTCACCAGGGATTTTCTATGATTGTTTTTTTCCACTCTTTTTACGGGACCGAGGTTGAGGAATCCCCGCGAGGAAAAGAAGGGTGATTCTCCCGCCCCTTTTTTTCGGCGCTTCTCTGCTTTCACGCGTCCCCGAAAGTAGGAAAGGTACATTCCATTTTAGCAATAGATTATCTTCGCTAAAGCAACCTCTTACCGACATTCTCTTTCCCCTTCCCTTTTCCCGTAGTGCTATATTCGTCGATTTTTTTTCTTTCGAGCACGGCGTTTCCAATTTTCCAGGCAGGGTACGCCCCGACATGACAACTTCCTGATTTCCTTCCTTTGCTCGGTTCCTCCCCTCCCTAATACGGACCAGTAAGCCGACACTCCCCTCCTTCTAGATAGTTCACTCCCCCCTCCTCTTGTTGCGGGGTTCGTTCAGGAAAAGGCGACTCCCCTATAATCACCCGAGTGCTTTCCATTTTTTTCCCCCCCCCCCCTGATGGACTCCTTCACAGTCTTCATCACCAACCCTCCTTGCCCTTTGTTAATGAACTTATATCTCTAACTACCGAGATTTCGGTGTGGATTATATGTACATCGCGGTCCTGCCTCATTCGCCTTTCTCCTTGTACTCTTTTATAAGAACCGAAATCACAGCCCCTTTTTGAGAGAGACACCTCTCAAAATTTCAATTCCCAGTTCTCCCTCGCCTTGCGACGAAGGTATCAGGCGACCTTTTTGCCCCAGTTTCCCCCCAAGGCAATTCTTAACCAAGCCTCTCTCGTCCCTTCCTAGTAAACTGCTCGCGCACTCATAGTTTGCGATCGTCAATTCCCCTTCCACAAATGAACCAAGGTCCATATTTTTTTGCCTTCTAAGATGTGTGACTAAAATTCATGCCTCGCATGCATTCGCCCTCTATTCGTAAGAAGTCTTACTTTCCCCCTGACAGTGGTTCTCACTTTTTACCACACGTCCAGCAGAGTCTTGTATTACCTCTCGTCCCCTTACGATCTGTCGGTATTATAACAGTTCCACCTTATTTTTTTTATTTTCCTTTCCCTATGGAATAGACGGATCTGTGTCCTATAAGAAAGCTATAGGATCTCGAGTTCGGTCCCACGCCCCCCCCTATTGAATCTTCCCCTTTCCCCTTTGTCGAGTTTACCCAAACTCAGTTTCTAGTGGAAGTGTTTCAGAAATCTGATCGGACAATCTTCTTTCCTTTCCATAACAAGCGAACACTGTGCCTTGGTTTCTGCCAATGTTCACTTTCTTTTTGATCCCACACTTTGACCCATGCCGGAAAAATAATAACGTTCCCTTTTAGTGGACTGGAGGACGCATCCCTTCTTCTCAAAGAAGTTCTCCCTCTTTTGGTACATTTCCCTCTCCCAAGCCGCATCTCCTCCTCCCAACACGGGGGGCGACCCGCTAAAAGTCCTGCACACTTCCCCCCTTTCTTCCTAGCGAGCGTGTTGGAGAAGACACACTGGGTATAACTCCTATTCGCTCTAACTCTTCTTTTTTCTCTCCGTTGTTTGTTTATTTTGCTATTCCCCCCTTTCATAGTCGGTTTTTGCCGCCGACAGCCCACGCTCTCTAGGGTCAGATGTTTCCGGACTCTTGGTATCCTTTTCGGCGATCACTCCTTCTTTCTTGAACCTTTTCCCCCCAGGTGGAGAACGGAGGTTCCTTCAATAGCGGAGTCCTCCCCCCCTTTTCTTGAGAGGTTGACTGCTTACCCCTGGTGTCTCCCAGAGATGCTTCTGTTTATTCCCCCCCCAGGACCGTTTAGCGAGGGATTTTCTTCCCCTTAACCGCTGACTCTCCCGTCACAAGGTAGGACCGCTCCTCTCTTTTAAATACTACGATGTCCTTTTAATGAATTCTCGGCTGCATGTCTCGGTAGATACATGACCTACCACTGATATTTTGCTTAGAGGTCTTGTTAACCATAATATAGACACTCAGATCCCTTCCCAACGTTGCAATTTTCCTTAATAAAGTTTAGTACCGTTTTTCTTGAAGACTGCCTTGTCGATGTTGGGTTGCACAACCCCTTTCGCACCCCGTCCTACATCTTAACTTGCATAGTCCTCAGTATAGCGACCTCGTTCTTTGTTAAGGTCCTTTTCCTCCCCCTCTGGTTCGGCAGATTAGTCCTTTTGGGTCCGTTTGTCGGACTCTTACGATACGTGCCTCAGATGATGCGTGAATAGCACCGATCCCTTCGGCAGAAAGAGTTTTTTCTAGACCGTGCCTTTGCGAGCACTCTTTTTACCTCTTTTATAAGGCTGTCCCGAACCGGTAGATTTTCCCTATTTTCCCCTTTTTACTCTGTGAGGCTATCGATAAGCCTAGTCGGTGATTTTCTAGTTGCTTTGAGGAGATGCCTCTGAAAATTCGCACCCCCTGTCAAGCGGTGTCTGCTCCTATGTACCTATTAGAAAATTCGACCGATATCCTTGTAAGTTCCTCAACCTCATGTCAGGATTTTCCCTCATTATGTGGTCTTTTGCCCGTGAGACATTTCAGCGTTTTTCATGCCCTTTTGATCACCCGTTTTTCGATGATCTTTTACTTTCCGTACTTTTTTAATTAAACCCCGACCTTCGACGTTTCTAAGGGTGACTGATATCGCCTTTGAGGATCGCATATTTAGAGTTCTTTCATTCTAGTAAGTCTTTACCTGAAGTCTCAAAGGAAGTTCTTCTCCTTTTTCAGGTTGCGTCCCTGCGGGAAGTAACCATCCTTTGATATACCACTTTCTACTTGTATCTCATCCTTAAGATGAAGGTTCTTCCCCCCCCCCCTCCCTGGCAGTCGCCAGTCTCTGAGGGCAGCACTGATCCATATGATGTCCGCCAGTTGATCCCCCCCAGTTCGAGCGGCATTGAGGGCAAAGGAAATCGTTGAGCCGCAACTCCGTGAATTTTCTCTTTTTGCTACCCTCATTGGTCTCTCTCTTGTACTTTTCCGGAATCCTCTACGAGTTTTTCCAAAGCGCCTAGATCCCACGGACCTTCCTCCGCTCCACCTCTTCTTTACTTTTTTCTCTGTTGCATGAAATTTGGGGTGGCTGTCTTCTCTCAGAAACCCCGTTATACCCATAGATATTTCTCCCCAAACCTATTTAAGGCTTTCCTGCGTCTCCCTTGAGAAGGTCAGTAGTAGTAGAGATTCTTCCTCTGTAGATTCACCTGGGAAGAAAGCAGGTGAGGTGGTTTACCGGAACGCCCTTTTTCTGATTTTTTTTTAAGAAGTATGGAGTCCGGTAGTCTTAGTTACCTGCATTCGTCCCTTTTTCTCGCTTCAAGTATGCAGCCCTTCTCCATCGGATTTTTCGTATATGGGATTTTCTTTGTCCCTTTTGAGGCTTTCCTCTGATACGAATTGGAAGTCAGCACTCTCACTTTAAGTACTCTGCAATTGAAAAAGCTCAGTAATACTCGATTGAAGCCGTTGAATAATCAGCTCTCCGCATGTTCTCCTTTTCTCCCAGGTATTGTTCCCTTTTTTGAACCCCCCCTTCCCTGAAAACCAGGGATCTGGCTGAATTCCCCTTTGTCACTTACCCCCTGTTTCCTTACCGATAGATTAGCCCTCCGGGTAATGGATAGAAAAGCATGAACCTGGTAGTATACTGTCCCTTTGACGGCTTCTCCCTCTCTTCGCCAATCCTTTTTCCCAGCTGAGTTGAAACTCTAAAAGTCCCGCTCCTACCAGCCCTAAACCTTGTCAGTTCGCTGTCTCCTTGCAAACCCGAGGCAGGAAATCCCCCCCCACCCTTCCCCTTTGTTTTGGTCGCTCCGTCTGGTTTTGAATAAACTATTTTAATTACGAGTCTTTTTTCGTTCAAAGGCCACCCCCCCCCTTTCTCGACTTACTCTCTTGTCCTTCTCCGAAGACTAACACGCGGAGCTAGTCTTTAAGAGTGTAAACACTAGTGACCAGTTTTGACTGACCTTCCATCGTCCTGTGTCGATGATTCCCCCGTTCCAGGTCCTCGAAACTGCCTTCCCGAGAGCAATTCACACCTGTCGATTTCCTCTTCGTATCTGCTCTCATCTTCTTAAAAATGTCTTTTCTTGACGGCAGGGTTTCTGACGGCTCCGGTTAGGCTTTAAAAAGAGTAATTCTTGTTTGCCGGAATTTTCCTCGTTTCTTTTTTTTCTCCCCCTTTTGCGGAAAAATTTTCCCTCTCTCCTGACGAAAAAATCAGTTCCCAAATTACCTAGATATATCTCTTAGTCCTCTCTACTTTTTTTTTTTGAGAGATCCCCTCTGTGAATATGGATGGCCCCCCTATTCTTTTTTACGTACAGTCATTTCGACAGCTTTTTCCAGGCAAAAATTTGCTCCCCAAGAAACCTACGTCCCCAGTCCCACAAGATTGAGAACTTCTAAGACACTTTCTACCCCCCGCAAGTATGGATCCCCATCCCTAACTGACCACCCTCCTTTTGACCTTTCCTGCTCTCCCACCCTACGAAGATGGATGTAGGGAGATCCTAAATTGATCAAGGTAATCGCTGGGTTTTAGAAGCGAAAGGCTTTCGGCACATCGTTGTACAACCGTTACGAATGGACCGTACCGTGTCTTCCAACACCTTACGCTTTCCCCCTCCCCCCGAACACTGCTTTGGTGATCTAAAATCGTTCCCTCCAGATTCCTCTCTCTAGGGTGGTCCTCCTTATTTTTTTTTAGTCCGGTCCTAAATATAACATAACTGTCTCTCCCCCGGTGTAAGGATCACGCCCCACTGTAACGCGGAATTAACTTCGGCTGATGACACCCTTAGCCAGACACTAGTGCACAACGTCCCGAAGTTGTTTCTCTTCCCTGGTTCCGACACTTGGTCCATGGAAAACCAGTAATACCAGTTTTTTTTCAGTCTTTCCCAGGTGGTTTTTGGTATCGGTGTTTTAAACTCACCTGTCAGAGTTTCTCCCCTGTCTGCTTACCCAGCGCGAAGGAACGGTCTCCCTCCAGGGTCACAGGAGGTGCGATAGGTGCCCCCCCCTTATCTAAATACCGCTCTGACTTTTTCCTTTCCCGGCCGACACCTGTCCCTGGTTCAATCCCCTCTAAAGAGGTTTTTTACAGGGGATCGCCTCTCTTAATCTTGCCCTCTCGACGATTTCTGTTTATATCAAACCCGCATGTGTTCTACTTTCCCCCCCAAAGTCTCTGGAACTATCTCCCGGGCACGTATTCCCCTCTTCCCGTTCTGATTTTTTTCTTCCCCGTTAGTCGACGATTCAAAAGAACCAATTCTCCCCCCGACAAACCGATCCCTCCTTGAGTTCTCTCCAGGTACGGGAAATGGGTAGAGCTCCTCGATGTCATCGGAAAGATTTTTCCCTTCCCAGGAACTCCAGTTACCGCCTACCAACCACCTTCCAATCCCCCCCCCGTAGGTTGGGTGTTTTTCCCTGCACCTAACGGCTTTTTTTTCCCTTCTCCACATACCGTACCCGTCCTACGACGATCGACCCCGTCTATTAGGGACTCCCTTCAGGAAATCCTACCTTCTGGTGGTGAACTAACATCTCTTCGTTTTCCCCCTCAGGTTTTTGTAGCATTACGTCTCCCTACCCAACCAGTTCTGACCCCCAGCACACGACCAGTCTGGTATAGTCCTTCTTTCATATAGTCTATATATTGGGTTCAAAGAGCTTGAATTCATTGCTTCTCCTCTGAGGTGAGCCCTTCCCCAGCGAGTCAAAGAAGCTTACTAACACTCTTGCTTCTGGCGGTGCAGGATAGTCGGGACTCAGATATCTCTGCTCGAGACCTTTTCCAGCGCACTCGAGTGCCCTCTATTCTCCATCGCTGCCCCCCTTCCTTCCACCGAATGACTTGGCTTTTCCCACCCCCTTCCCACATTTTGTCTAAATAGTAGCGTTGTATATAGTCTCCAGCGGTTGGCCCCCCCCTTTCTCCCACGCAAGGACTTATGACTTCTTGAGAGGCAATCCCCAAACTCTAGTCTTACCCCGCCACGACTCTCCTTCTCCTCAGGAGATCTCGTCAACATACAACTCTTCCTTTTCTTGGTTGAAGGACCATGTTTACCCTTTCAAGATCCGCTACACCGTTTCGTCTCCCTTCCGACTCGGATCCTTAGCAACATCCGGAAAGATTTCCATGACCCCGCAATTCCCCCCCTAGTCTTTCGATGTGGTTGACATTTTTACCATAGTCGCAGCCTCCTCTTCTCCGTTGAAGAAGGGGAAGAATCTGATCTACCAAACCGATCAAGCCCACTCGTCAGTTCCTTGCCTCTCTGGATCCTAAAAGCACCTGGTAATTTATTCACCCGACGGTTTCCTCTGTTATCCGGCGCAATTTGCCTCCCGATTGCGCAGGCCCTTTTTTTCAAGCAGCTCTTCTCTTCAACTTAGACGAAATTAGTCCCCCTGCGATTTTTTACCTTTCTCTCTGATTACCAAGGCTTCCCCCCCCCCCCCCCCTTTACCCAATGCCGATCTGCGCGGAACAGATTTTCTCACAGGCCATGGACTCTCCCCTTGCAGGGTACTTCGATAAACGCCTTACGTCCACCTTGGTGTACGGTTCACCCTCACTCAGTTCCTTGGGCTTTCAAAGACTCTCTTCACCGGTACGACTTCTTATAGACCATGTTTTGCATAGACTCGTCCCTTTACGCTGCTTGCATCTTCATGGTTTGCAGACAATGTCCCTCCCCTCTCCTTATTCGGGTTACTAGGAACCTACCCCTTCACCAGAGAATTCGTCAAGGACATGTTTCGTTTTCAAACGGATCATCTCTTCTGGCCGCCATGTGAATCCTCCTTTTCCGGGGGCTTTCCCCTAAAGCTAATAAGTTAATGTTATGCTTTGAACCCCTGAGAAATTGTGAGACCACATGTTTTCCCCCCCCCCCTCCTGCACGCAAAGCCATTTTTTGGATGCTCGGTCCGACCGCATGTTGATCCCGTTCTGTGGAAAGGTAGCTGACCAGCTCGTGTTCATATACCAGAACCTTTTTCCCCCCTTTCCATCAGAACGTCTAGGATCGTTGGGCCGGATGAAGAACCCCACTTTTCCACCGACGAGGAG
>Ga0179591_1275759_pt1 | contig 11043 bp, 10 predicted proteins | sample CZOMad2_1_08_16f_FD_182891 | JGI IMG/M metagenome (GOLD analysis project Ga0179591, IMG submission 182891) | Vadose zone soil fungal communities from Angelo Coast Range Reserve, California, USA - CZOMad2_1_08_16fungal (PacBio error correction) | ecosystem: Environmental > Terrestrial > Soil >... | reverse complement strand
TCTCTGAGTCCGAGTAATTCTTGACAGTTGACCTAATATAGAAGAGGAGGTGCGCCCTGCCCCCCCCCCTTGTGTGCACTGCTTCGCGCTCAGGGTCCTCTTCCTTACCGCGAATACTGTTGCTTTTCGGCCCAGCGTCGTTTGTTTCTTGGTGCCGATTTTTGTGTCCGGCGGTTTCGGTGGTTCACGTTTTTTCGTTCTTTGCAGATTTATTGAGTCTCCGTATTAGTTTCTTTCAGCCGTTTTTCCTGAGACCCCTTGAATTATTCTCCTCGTTTTTCCCCAGTTTATCGCTGAGGGTAGAGTGAGGCCGTTCCTACCCCCAATCCCCTCGGGAATGGGGCGACTCTTTCCTTTCCCTCGTTTCTTCTCCCGCCATACACACCCTAGCTATCCAGATTTAGCTATGCCCCGTACAGTATAAGAGATTCTCAATATAAGATTTACCCAGATGAGACGCTTGGGGGTATATTAGCCCCTTCCGCTCTTAGCTAGGGTTTTTCTGACTTCCGCTCCTTGAAATGACCCTTTTCAACTTGACGCTTGTACAGCGACGCGATCCCCCTCTCCCCTCAAGCGTCGCTTCGTGTCCTTTTCCTTGGTCCCCTAAAGATTCCTCGCTGAGTTCGCTAGAGGCTAGGAAAAAGGGGTCAGTCCCCCAAGTTATGTAGAAGACTCTTTCCCCCGCGGATCTCATGTGCTTCCCTTTTCCCCCCTCCAACAGCATCCTGTCCTTTGAGCCAATTCAGTTCGAAATGCGCCGGTCTCAGCCTCTCTCCGGCCGCTTGCGGTTGAATTTCTCTCCGTTTAGAAACGGCCTCCCCTTTAGACGACCTGCTTTTGCGTATGTATTGCATTTTTTTACCGAAGACTGGCCGTCTTGATTGTATGGTCACTAGTTCTCTTTTCTCTCACCTTCCCCCCTAATATTGATTCAGTGACACACCTTGTGAAGTTGATGAGCCCCTTCTCGCTCTCGACTCGTGTGTCGGTCCTTCTCCCCTTTTGCCCCACTCGACCGTCCAAACGCGTTCTCGATGACCCAGTCCGCTTTTCTAGTGCAGCTTCACCCGTTCTGCCCGGAGAATTGGTAGACCCCATGATTTATGCGGCCCTAATCTACCTTTTGCGCAAGTACCCTTTCCCCCTTCTTTGGGTTTGTCTGTGTTCATTCCTTAAGTACCTGCATATTCCTTCTTTCCTATTAGCATTCAGTTTGCCCTTTTGAACCTCCCTCCGATAATCTATCCCCGAAAGAATCAACCATCCTTTTTTGAACAATGTTCCGAGCTTGTTCTTCCCCACCCTCGCCGGGCTTTTTTCCCGCCTTATGGAATAGAATAAGAGAGAGAAACGTTTTTCCCCCCCTCCTAATGGAGTCCGCTTCCTTTCGCCTACCTCTTACAACCGAGCTTCCCCCCCGTTTTCCAAAGTGACCGAGAGTTTATGCCTCGGTAGTAGACCCCTGTTAAAAGTATTTTTCTAAGAGGGTTTTTCTCTGGTCGTGAGTCCTCTGATTCCCCCCAGTTCCTGACGCCTTTTCTCCCACTCTTGATGTTCTTCCCTCTAGGTCCGGGCATTGCGCTGTTACTGAATCCCGTTGCGCCGAGCTGTATTACGCGACGAAGATCGTCATGGTTCCTTTTCCCCTCTGTACTCTTCCGCGTGAGTCCTCCCCTCCCGTCTTCTCCCTGGGGTCGTCCCCTCTCCCTCCCCCCCCCTTATGATGCCCCCTCGTTTGCGCGCGTTATTCCCCCGTTGTTGTTGTTATAAAACGCACCCGCCTAGCTTCCCTTGCCTCGCGCGTCAGGGACGTCTCTTTCTTTTCCTCGGGCCCGACTTTTCTAATTCCCCCCTTTTCCTTATACCGATTTTTGAACCTCCTTGATCTCCCTTGCTATAGTAAGCGCAGTTCGTCTTTCCACGACCAGAGGAGGTAGTAGAGTAAATAGTCCCTCTCTCATATCTTTGACCTCTAGCGTTTCTACGTTCCCCCCCTGTCGGTTTTCCTTCGTGGCAGCCCGTTTTTCACGACCCTCTTCCAACCTATTTTTCCGCCCCTACGTGGTTCGTTTATGACATGGTGCCTACCAGTCAAGTCCTCCTAGAGCCAGAGTCGTCTCTCCCCACCTCGTGGGCAACGAATTTCCCGTTGGTGTGGCCCCTCCGAATACTAGGGCTTGGCAGCCCCAACCTCTGGAATTAGATGTAGTGTTTTCCCCCCCAGCACACGTCCTAGCGACACGATTTCCATCCCTCTAGTGTGCCTGTTTTCAAAAGCTTTCTTCATTTCCCCTCGCCCCGGATGATAAGCACTTGCTTCCCCCAGCACCCCCTGCGAACTCTTAGAAATCTTCCCCCCAAGGCTTCCCCCCCTTTTTGTTTACTTTTGACTGACCATCACAACCCAATCCCGTTCCTTTTGCGGCCCCACCAGGATGAATACTGACAGTAAATGGGTTATTTTCCCATATCCATTATTCTTTTCTCCTTATCTCTTTCCCTTGACCAAGGTCTTGCTGCTCGTTCGTCATCTCCTCCTTCGTCTCTCAGGTTTACACGAAAATGATATCTCTGACTGTTAGAGTCTTTCCCTCCTCTGCTCTCCCCTTGGAGCTTTGCCACTCTCCGGTAGACGCCCCGACAGTTCCAGGTTCCCCCGTCTCCCTTATAAGCCTCTCACACACGACCGTTTCAGGGAAACCCCTTTCACCACACGCGAGCTATCTTTACCCTATCGGGTCCCTACAATCTCCTCTTCGTTGCCCTGGTTGCGCTATCCCCCCCTCACTCTTCTCCTTTTTTGAAGGACAACGGCGATCGAATTCATGAAGGCGCCAGCCCACCCCCTTTTTTTGAGTTCTTATTTTCTGTGACGGCCCTTCCCGAAGTTGTCTTGGGTTTTTGGTTTACTGGATCCGAGTCCCTCCCCCGTCTTCCTGTCTTTGATCTACAACCTCCTTTTTCAAGGACTTTTTGAGCAGAGGCTCCTCTACAACTCGGAGGTTTCTTGTTCCCCTTTTAATTAGATCTAGATGCAGATTCGCTCCCTCTAAATTGTTTCCCCATCCAACGTCTTTTTCATCCTTTTTCTTCTGTGCCCGGAATCTTTAGTACGCCCTACTACCTTTTTTCCGCATCCCTCCCGCAGCAGAACCTGGGATTGAAATGCGGAATGAATTTGTCCAGCCCGATTTCTTTTAACTTTCGACTTTTCTCCCCTCACTCAAGTCCCACTCAGTCTTTGTGTTCCAAGACTATTGTTTACCCAAAAAAACGCCCAATACCTCCTGGATCTCTTCATCCCGGTACTGAAAACGTCCCCCCCTCCTTCTTTTTGTCCACTCCTAGTCCAACCCCTCAGACTCTCAAAGCAAAGACGCTGCCCCATGTCTTCCTTACCCCCCCCCCCCCCCCCCCCCCCCCCCTCTTTCTCCTTTCTCCCCGAGAGTGCGTGAGCTGAAGACTAAGTTCTCTAGGCGCTCGCTTAATGTTCAAGTTACTGTCCCTCGATATCCCCTTCGCTGATATATCTTTTCCCTCCTTGTTGTAGAGTTGACCCCGTAACAGGCATTTCCCCTAGGCAGAGTCCGAATATATGCAAGTCTGATGTGACGACTTTTAAGTTCTCTGAATCTTCCCTCTCCTCTCCCTTTGGGACGCCCCACGTGGTCCCTACGGATCGGCGTGGGGTTCAGCCTTGCGAGTCGTCGATGATGAGGACCTTGCTGACCTTTCTTTAGCACCGCTTCTGTTTTTCCCTTTGCAGAGTCAGACCCTTTTTGTGAGCCGGGTTATAGCGACCTGGACTTAGTCGTTTCCCCACCGTACCGTTTTCTCCCCTCTCTTCTTTCTAAGTTCTTCCTCTTCCCGCTCTCATTGAACGGGTCTGGTGATTTTTCATCTTCCTCTCTTTGCATCCTACCTTGTGGACCCAACTTCGTCAGTGCTCCAATTTGTTTCCGAGGAGTGGCCGTCACCTCTTTTGGGATGCCTCCTAATGTGCCACCTTAGCGGCCTTAGCGAGTACCCTTCTTTTTTTCCTTGGTTCTCGGAGTCCTTTCGCCTAGGAGAGCAAACATTGGACCCCCCTCCTATTATCCATAGCCGCGCACCTCAATTTGAATTTTTTTTCGGGATGTGGCTCGTCCTCGAACCTGCTCTCCCGAAGCTGAGTTGTCCCCCTGATCCGGTGGAAAACTCTCCTTCCCGTTGCCCCCTCCTGCTAGCGCATTCCTTCTTAAGGTTCTAGGGCCGGCCTCTGCAAACTTCACTCCCCCTTGTGCCTCTTTTCGGCCTCACCTTGAATCTTGCTTTTTGCTTTTCCAAGATCGACGAGTTTTAGGTGTATCGCTTATGTTTGTTAGACCCGGAACTTTCTCAGAGGTCCTCCCCCGATGTCTGTACCATTCTTTTTCTATTAGATGAGTGTCAGACAGGACCTCGAGGAAGTGATATTTAGAAGACTTCTCTCTCTGGTTGATGCCCAATTGCACCCTTGAGAGGCCCGGCCCCGTCAACGTTCCGAAGCTGCAAGAGACCGGAGTGCTCTATAGTATTACTTGAAGTCGCTTTTAGGACAGCGCTCTCTCTTTTTAGGTCTTGAACTCTCGCCCCCTGCAAAGGATTTGACACAGAGATATTTTCTTCCGCCAGGGTGCACAGGCGACGGTCTGCCACATCAGGAGGCTCGTTCCTTTCCCCAGCTCCTGAGCGGCCTATTCTCCTCCCTCCGAACCCAAATTCACGGGATTTGTTGAGGGCCAATCCACTCCCCACCTTTTTAATCATGCGCTTTCCCTCCCCCCTAGCTTAGTTCATTCTTTCTTTTTTGAAATGGAAAGGCCAAAGTAGCTCTTAAGACCTCCCCCCTCCAGTATTTCCCCGGTCGACGATAGACGTACCCTTTTCCTTTTCTGTTCCTTTTTCGTGTGTCTTTTGCTTTCACTTAAATCCCAGTCTTTCAAAACCAATACTTAAGTTCCGATCTTTCCTGACACACAGTTGAGCAATCTGGTTCCCGTCGTTGGCTTCTCTCCGGTTCTTTCTCTACTTTTAGTTTTTGTTTCTTCTTCTCCCCTGACTATTTGTCGCTGAGAGGGAGACGCTGTCGAATACTTTGAAAACATACGTGCTCCCGAACGAAGGTTTTTTTTCCCTTCTCCCACAGTCTCGCACACGAGAGGCGGCCCTCCTTCGAGACATCTTCCAGAATCCGTTCTTCAGGCAGAGAGGGTGGACTTTTCGATTTCCTCCCCGACTACGTCTTTTTCCCTCCTGGTACTTCATAGCTTGGCTAGAGAACCTCTCTTTTTTCTCCTCGGGGATAGGCAGTCCTGAATTCACCGGCTGACACATCTCGCTGTGGCGTCTTTATCTCTCTCTTCTCTACTCCTTTTTTTTTTTCTAGAGCCAACCGGCGCAATCCCTCTCTTCCCTTCGGTCCTTCGTCCTTATTGCGTTCCTGATCCCCTTTTTTCCCCGCTGAGTCCCCAGGAATTTTGAAGGATTCACCGAATGCTCCTGCGTGAGCCCCCCCCCTCCAGCTCTTCCCCTTTCCCCAACCCTTTCGCTTTCATGAACACGCCCTTTTTCTTTCTTCGTTTCCGTCTCTCAGCTACCTCCCTCCTTTTTTTACCGATCGCGTTGTTGGAAAGTTAGCTCAAAAGAGCGTTTTTTTTTTGCCCCACTCTTAAAGAAAAGAGGCACTTTGCCAGCGTCCCCCCCTCTCTTAATTTTTTTTTTTGTCCTACCTTAGTCCCTAATCTGTCTTTTTTTCCCCAGCGCGCGAACCAGGTCGCGGACCCAACTTGGCCCGTTTCTCTATATGTACTAGAATTCTAGTCTCTGTCCTTTTCTGGGGGCCCTCCCCTTTCTCCTTGATCTTGTCTATGCCGCACCCTGTCCCCTCTCTCAACCTCCCTCCCCTTAGATGTTCAGATGTTACCAGCGTAGTCACACAATCATGATGGTCCGTTGCGTCTTATACCCCTGACCAGGCTTTCACTCAAACCCTCCCCCCCTTCCCCGCCCCCTTCGTCCTCCTTAAAGTTTCCAAAGGCTTAGGACCTTTTGACCCATTACCCCTCCCGTTCCTCTTCCAAACGGGACGATCTCCTTCCGCCTCCCTCCTTTTCAGCCTCTCCCCCTGCACCGCCGACCCGCGAGCAGTTGGAATTCTATGCTCTCGATGTATCGAACGCTCTTCCCGTAGATGGTGCAATAGATCCTCCCCGATGCATAGACTATGACTTTCGCTATGACTGGTCCTCCGCTCTAGACACCCTTGCTGAGCGCTGCTCCCGTGACTGATGCCTCTACGTAGTGTTCATCAATGCTCCCGATCCCGCGGGGTTTTATAAATACCAGGTCTCACTTTGCTCTTTCCGAACCCCCCCTTTCTCAGCCGAAGTATCCGTGGTAATAGTGGTCCTATATCGTAACGTCCTGGTGCACACATCCCTCTTCTTAACACCCCCCGCTTTCTCTCTCATGAATGGCACGACCTTTTTATTTTGAACCCTTCCAAACTGGTTGGTGATAGGTTAGATGCAGCCTCCCTTTAGTCTATCTCGACGCTGCGCCATCTTTTGCCGTTTCTTGACAAAGTGTTTTTAATGGAGTTAACTCAGATCCTAGGCTCGAAGTCGCGCGACCCCTCTATTTCTTTTTCCCGCTCCACTCTCTACTCCCCCAAGGCGACTTTTGAGGCCGTTTTCAAGCAAGGTGCAGTTTACTGGAGCTCACGATTTCCGGTCTCTTCTTCTATACGCGAGTCCCTCCCCTACCTGGCTCCCGACCACGTCTTGTGATTCTCTTCGCCGGCCTGTTTCTTCCCCCCTCAGGATGGCTTCCCCACCTTCTTCCCTCCTCCGCGGTGTCCACCCCGGCTCCCTGCACACCCCGGCATTTATTCGCCCCCGAAGATTATGTTTTCCTCTCTGAGGCATTCTCTACATTTTCTACCCTCACGCTCTCTTCAATGCAAGAAGATAAAGGGTGATTGCCAACCCCGGCTTTCCAATCCTACCTTCCCCTTTCTGTTCCCCTCTTTCAACACACGCCCTTAGTCCCCCCAAAGGTCCCCCCCCCAACGAATATCCCACTATCACAAGTCTCCCCCCCCCCCTTTGCCTTCCCCCCTTATTCGAATTTAGACTGTCGTCCCATTCTTTCGCTCCACTAGTGCGCCAAGCAGGTCCTCAGACTCGCATGCAGATAAGTGCCAATTAAGCTGACGGTTCTCTCTCTCAAAAAGGCCAGAGTATCCATTCCTTTTTTTTCCCTTACGTTTTTTTTCTCCCAGATCAGCGTTGCCGGTGTTTATCGCGGCGGAAAGGTATTGAAACAGGCCTAGAAGAATTATGGATTGAGTCCTCTCCCACATGGGAATGCCCCTTGCCTTTCGCTCAGGAGTACTCCCCCCGTCTAAGAAGTTGGTTGCCTATCTTTTTCTTTTACCTTGATTCTTCCCCATGCTGAGGAAGTTTGTGTACGAAAAAATGAGTGTGGTTCTCAATTTGTTCATCCTTGATGAGACCAGTCCCCTTTCTCATTAGTTCTTTAATGGTTTTGGCATAGAGACCTGTCACTTCCTCCGATGGTTAATAGGGGTTCCATACTTTTGATGTCTCTCGTGTTTTCTATTTAAATCCAGTCTATCTTCACCCCTTTTCATAGGTATTGGGTCTCCTCTTCTCCCGCCGATTTGCATCCCCCTCTTGGTACCCCCCTCACACCTATTGAGGGTTGTGAGATCTTCCTAGGCTTATCCACAGCCGTGGGCGCCTCAGAAGGTTCCCCCCAACCAGCTCTCGTGACTTTGTTTCTCGTATAAGACGCTCGAGATGGAGGCGTTGCTCGGATTCCGTACTCTCACTTTCACTTCCTTCCTCCCCTCTCCCCAGGTCCCTCTTTGTCCTAACCTTTCCGTTTCTGACATCCTCATGCCGCGCTCCAAAGCTCTTAAACCGTCGATGCGTTTTTGTTTCCCCCCTGCCCCAGACCTCTTCAGCTTGCCGTCGCGTTTGCTTCCCCCGTTGCGAGGTGACAAACCCCTTCACCCGTGGCGTCCGGCCCCCGCCTGTTTGCGTCCGCCTCCCGCTTTCTTTTCAAGGCATCCTCTTCCCGCCACCCCTCCTCCTCAAGGTTTAAGCCGGTGGCGCTACGTGGAACGTGCAGGCCGGTGCCCTTCCTCTCCGCTTGCGGGTTCTTTTTTTAAGTCCTTTTCGAGAGTCAGAAACCCGACAAGAGGCAGAAGGCCTAACCCAACGCGTTTTTATTACACAACTCCTTACAGCGTTATTTCTGTGGAGTTTATCTTTTTTTTAGCGTCTTTGCTGACCGTTTTTAGTATCAGCCGTTCGGGTGTTCCCTTTACCATTAATAGTACATAGTTGCACTTGCTCGGAGTATGTTATAGCTAGTTCTCCCCGCCCGGTCTTCTCGCCAGAGAGTAGTGTCGAATAGCCAAGTGACTTCTTCTTTCCCATCGCAGGCGCGTGACTAATCCTATCCAGGCTCGACCTTCTTTCCCTCTGTCCTCCGTTTTTCCCCCCTTCCTGAAGACCGGTCCTTTAATACCCCTTTTTCTTTATTCTCTCGGCAAGACCGTCAAGACCCTAAATGGGTTTGGTTTTGTCCTTTCCACGTCCCCCATTTCCTCCTTTTTGTCCATCTCCACGACCCCCTCCAGTAGGTCCTTCAGGAAAGACCGCATCGTATGCAGCCCCCATCCTGGTAGTTAACCCATTTCCTCCGATTTTACCCATCCGGACACCAAGAAGGGATGCGTTAGAGAGATTTTTACGTGTGGCTTGGATGCACACCCTCGTCTCCTGCTTGACTTCCCATATTGCCCAAAGTCAGGCGTCAGTTTCCGGACAGAGCCGAATATCGACCCCCCCCCCCCGATTGAAGACAGTTTGACACTGTTTCTCCCTAAATGATACTCTTATTTCTGAGACGTTCCACTTTATAGACGGTCTACCCCTCCTCACCAGGAGGCAAGTTTGTCGGTTCTCCAGGTTTTGGCCCTGCACCAGAGGTTGGAGCGCGGGCTAACTCCTTTCTGCCCCCTCCCGCTTTTTACGAACCTCCCCCGTGTAACGTTATCTAGAGGGAACATCGAGGGAAGTCTTTTCGTACTCGAAACCGCAGCCTGAACGCTCTTTTCCCTCCCGCTGAGTTGTTTGACCTCCCCTTTTTTCTTTGACGCCGACGTCTATTTTCCCCGGCTTGTAGTCTTGATTATTAATCCCTTTGCCGGGGAGAACCGGGAGAAAGGGGATCTCTCTGCGTCACATGACCGCGCGCTTCCGCGGTTGGCTCGAGGCTTTGTCGCCCCCGGTTACTCTCTCTTTCCCATATCCTTTTCTCTTCTGTGTCTAGATACCCTTCCCTCCACCAGCAGAGAGGGCCAAGATTTAGGTCCGGCGATGCGATCCATCGTTTCTAGCCCAGCTTATGAAGTACAGGCGGAACACGACCTCGAAGATTTTTTTTTCCTTTCCTCCGCTCGTTCCAGTCAAAGTCGCCTCTTCCATGAACATCCCTTCAGTTGCTGCGGTAGGAGAGCAATATATCTCTTTTTCCATCTGTGCAACTCTGTCGTGTGGCTACTTGTGCACCTTGTATTCGTAAAAGCCTTTCTTTTGTTCCCCTCAACAGGCTTCCTCCAGACACCGAAACACTTTTGTAGCCCCCTAGTTGCTCTCCTCTGGTTTTCTTACAAGTCGCCGTCGACTACCCATTTCCCCTTTCGCGCATCCTCTAGCCCAGTTTTGTCACCCATCGTGGTAACGAGCTCTTCTTTTGGTCCTCTCCTACGAGGTCGGCCCCTTCCAAGCGGTCGCCATCCTTTTTTTTCAATCCGTTCCTTTTTTATACGTCTTTGTGCTATGCCACCCCCGTCCAGCTGCAACTCCAGCAAATGCAGCGTTGCACGGTCTAAAAGCTTTTCCTCACTTTTCCAATTAACTTGTGTATTGCTGATGACCGATGATCTGAAGCTTTCAAGTGCACCCAAGCCAACCCGCTGCAACCTCGGAATCGTAAACCCTTCTTTACCGAATTTCGGAACTGGACCCCATACACCACCAGAACTTCAAGTTTTTTGCTTGCCGAAAAGGGATGCCCCCCATGCCTGACTGAATTTTGATGGCCCCTGCCCATTTTAACTGTTTTTCTCCCTACGGCCCTGCGGGCCTTTTTCTTCCGACCCTACCGTTCTCTCTTTCTCGCGCCTCATAAACTCCAGGTTGAGGCGAGGTGCGTCAAATCTTCGAGTAAGACCTCCTCCCATATATGTTGAATTTTATGTCGGAATGAAGTCTATAAAATTTCAGCTAAGAGGGTAGTGACTTACCCAGAAGACTCCGCCTTCGTGCATTTCTTCCTATCCCCGTCTCCAGGGAGTCAGATAAATAAATAAAGGCCAGAACTTCCGTTTTTAAGTATGGCTTGAACCCTCCAACCCCTCTAGCCCTCCACCTTGATCGAAGCCTAAGAATTTTTAGAAATAGAGCGAGATCGTGTTACTGGCGACCCCCATTCCTACGAGAAAAAATAAAAGCCCGCCGAATATTACGGGTCAACTTCTCTTTTATCTTTTCTTCCTTGAATTCGACGGATCCCAACCCTTGGCTTCGTAGGAGAGGCAGCCCCGGCAATCATCCCTCTAGCGCCTCTTCACATAGGAGCGACCGCGCCTTTATTCCTAGTTACTAGAGGAAGGCCCTGAACCCCTCCCGTCTCGCCCTAGTCCTTTTAACCTATTCTAAAACCTAATCTTCAAGCTTTCCCCGTATGAGCGGAGCGATTCCATTTTTCCCTGTGTTTCCCTGTTGACTTTTAGAGGTCAGGGACTTCGGGATCATGCCTTCTTTCTCCGCTCCCCCCCATCCTCCACTCCGAGGTTCGAGCGCTGCCCAGTTCCTTTGCAGCTTTATTGTAGCGTTGAGTTATTCCCTCAGACTGCTGGCCTAATAGCTTAACCTCTCCTCCTTGGTGGTTCCGACCCTCTTCTGGAGCCCAGAGGATGAC
>Ga0179591_1361777_pt1 | contig 11045 bp, 8 predicted proteins | sample CZOMad2_1_08_16f_FD_182891 | JGI IMG/M metagenome (GOLD analysis project Ga0179591, IMG submission 182891) | Vadose zone soil fungal communities from Angelo Coast Range Reserve, California, USA - CZOMad2_1_08_16fungal (PacBio error correction) | ecosystem: Environmental > Terrestrial > Soil >... | reverse complement strand
TGTCCGATCTCTCTGCCTCCCCTTTGCCCGCTTCCGTCTTTGCCTATGAAAGAACGCTGATGCAGATGCCCCATTACGCCTTCCTCACTTTTCCGTGCTGATGGGTGCCCACTTTTTGTTATCCGCCTGAATGTTTACTCGTTTTCTGTGGGCGATTTTGCAAAAACCCGCCCCGATTCTATCCTCAGTTCGCCCCTAGGGTGAGTCCCCCTTTACAAGGAACGGTAGACCTTCAGGCACGCTCCCTCCCGGAGACACTTCGCTTCTTTAGGGAAGCGACTTTTTCGTTGCACAAGCGCTACACTCCCATTCTCCAGTGACGATTAGCGATCACTCGGTTTTTCCCAACCTCTCAGGTCCTCAAAAACAAGCCCTTCTGAAAACATATTCCTCAAGATGCCGAACTCTTTCATCTTTATCCCTTTCTCCTCTTGCTTTAGATTACTCCCTTTAGGAAGGAGTTCGTCACGGGTGTCACCAGATGTGTTTATTTGTCGTCCCATGCCTAACTCATCCATTTTCACAAGAAATTCTTTTTTTTTTCAGTTTTCTTTTTCCAATTTCCCCCCCTCGTGCGAGACTCTCCCCCTCGACTCCCTTGGCCATTAACCTTACATTGCCCCGTTCCTTGATGAGTTAGATCAAACTCCATTTCGGGGGGCAGGCTTCTATGTTGCCCTCTTCTCTTTCCTGAGTCCCGTCGGGGCAGAAGGCCTCTATCCCTCTGCGTGATCTGGTGACGCAAGAAACCCTCTCCTCTGATTAGACCTAAGTATCTATCCCCGTTTAGCTTGTTTCTCAACCTTCTTCCCGTATGTTCGCTGTACTTTCCCACCCCGCCGTCCATCCTACACGTTTGCCATTTCTTCCGTCGGGCTAACATCCCACTAAGCCTTCCGCCAAGTTCAACTCGCGACTGGTATTTCTCCATCCATTGGCTCGTGGAAAGGACGACGCCGTACAGCCCTGCGCACGGTGTTTATCCAATCCTCAACAACTTCCCCCTCCTTCTGTGAAATGGTAGCGTTGAGGCTCCCCGTCAGATCTCTTTTCCCGGCCAGCGTTTCCTTCTCGATAGTTTAGAAGACGCCGCTTGCCGCTTCTCCCCTCTGCTATCTTTTTCCTTCCTACTTTCTGTCCCTAAACCGTATCTCATAGATATATCGGGTTCTATCCGTTCGTTTTCCCCACCTTTGACCCGTGTCCCTTCCTCAACAGTTTTTCGGCGGTTCCATTTCTGTTTTCATATTAGTTCCCCCCCTCCCCCCCCTACACCCTCCATCCCCCCGTTACACTCCCCCCCCCCTCCCCTCCTCTCCCCCTACTCCCCCCTTGCTCTTTTTTTTCCCTCCCCTCTTTTTTTTTTTTTTTTTGTGTTGGTTTGTTTTCTTGTGTTTTGTTTTTTTTTTTTTTTCTGGTTCTGTGTTTTTTTTTTTTTTTTTTTTTTCTTTTGTTTTTTTTTTCTTTCCCTTTGGTGTTTGTGTTTTTTGTTTTTTTCTTTTTTTTTTTTTTTTTTTGTTTTTGGATGTTTCCATCTGTTGCGCTACTCTATGGCTTGTGCGCCTCAGACTACATTGAGCGCGGTGGCACATCGCTCTTGATGCCCGGTCTCTCCTTCAAACTATAGCAGACTACTGTCAGTCTCTAGTGTTCATCAACTGTTCTTCCCCCTACCCGAAATCTTACTTGCATATACCACCATCGTCTCCTCTCTTATACATGTTCATCGCAGGGCTTCGTCTCCGCGCCCCCCCCCCTTCAACCCACGTACCCCCCTCAGAACAAGTATGGAGGGAATGAACCTTGAACATTCACATACTAGGGACGCGATTGGACCCTTTCCTGCGTTATTTCCCCCATTCTAACTTTTGAGTTACTTAATTTCCTGTTTTCTTCAAAAACGCCGATGACGACCATGTTTTAAACTATCCTGCTTGAGGTGTTCCTTCTCTTATATCGCTCTAGGTGACCTATTCTTGAGCCGTTCTCTTTTCGAATTATCTCTCCTCTCCAGTCAAAGTCTTTTGCCGGACATCGACCTCATGTGGCTTCCTTTCCGCTTCTTTGTGCTACTAAGCTTTCATTTATTACAGTCCCCGATAGTTCCATTATTATCTTCCTTTATCTCCTTTTCTTTGAGGTTGAGGAGTCCGCGGTGCAAATTGATTTCTGGTCTATTCAATGTTTCGCTTTTCCTTCTGCATCGATCTATAAGTTAATAACTCCCTTGGTCATTTCGTATTGAAGTGATAGTTTTCCATCGTGTCTGTCTCGGAACATCCTCTATCCGGCACGCCGCGAAGTTGTCGATTCGATCGCCTTACAACCTACCTTTAGGAAAAACTTGAGATTGTCGTGCCCTTCCGATCTTCTTTTTGCAAGTCCTTTATTACGCGCTTAATTCGATCCTTCCCCCGCTGACTTGAAAGTTTTGACCCCATGCCCTATTTTATGCTCCATAGAGCTGGAGAGCGTCGTCCCGTTATAAATGTACTATCTCCTTTTCCCCCCCCCGATGCCGAGTTCTGCGTACTGCTTCACGACCTTCCTTTTCTTTCGTGTTTTGAGAGACGTTCTCTGCCTGCCGAAACCCCGTCCGGCGGCATCTAACTATACCGCCTTCCCCTTTTTAGCGCAACCGTCTTACAAGGAGCCCCACGCGCTCCCTCCTCTCCTTTCATACGAGTTCGCAATGCAAGGTGATCCCCTCTTCTTCCGCTGACTTCGCTTCGTCTTTGCCAACGCATGATCGGCGGGTTTACATTGACGCAAACTTCTTACTCTTCTCTCCGTCTTTCACACCAATCTTAAGATGCCCATGATTCTAGTTTCCTCTTCCAGCAATTCTCTCCCCTTTTCCCCACGTCCTTACTGTGTAGTACCTTTTATATAGTCGATAAGGAAGCCTTCGAACCATGAATGGGTCTGAGGTTCCTTGGCCCCCTAGTAGCCCTGCCTCCGATCCGGAATTTCCTTGAGATCTAGCCCCTATGACCGAGTAGGTGTTTCTTTATAACCCTTCTTTTTTGCAGCACCCGACGATGCTGAGCAAGGGTCATCCCACAGGTTCTGATCGCCCTCCTCTACGGCGCGTAATTTTCCGCTAGAGCGTCCGACTATCCCCTCTTCTGTACATATCGTACCCAGCCGAGGCTGTTTTGATCTATTTCCAAATGGTGATTCGTCCTCGTCTGTTTGATACTTACCGAGGAACGTCAATCATCTTTATACTCACGCTGATGATAGTTCCAATCTCCATTCTTATTCCTTTCCCCAGTTCCGTCAGACCTTTTCTTCATTTCTTTATTTGGTTGTTATTGCGCTTCTCCGCAGCCATTGGAACCTTCTCCCTTATGTCCCTACCCCACCTCTTTTGCTTCGAATTTCGATTGTGTTGATCCCCCTGCTGTCCCCCTGCGACTTTCTTTTACATGTCGCGGATCGGTTTACGGCAAAAGCCCTTTTTTCGCTCCTTCTTTCCCGTTTTTTTTCCCCTCTCGGCTGAGGCCGTCCCCCTCAGTTCTTGTTCGCCCACCTGCTATTTTTAACTTCCCCGAACTTCAGTTGTCTTGTAACTTTTGAACCGTCCAACCCCTTTTTCTTTAGTGTCACGAGGTCCCGCCCTCCCGACCCCCCTCGTCTATAGCCTACGCGCTCATGAGAGCCTCTTTCCTTAGTTCCATCGTACTTGTGACACTCTCAGTATGTTTAGAATGCGAACTTCCTTCTTTCCTATTTTTCTATCCTCCACTCTCGCTCTATACACGTGGCGGCACACTGCTTTTATTCTCAACTTATGCTCCCCCTTCCTTCCCCCATTATAAGTTTGATTAATTCGGTCCAAGGCGCGTTCATGCAGAGTCCTGCCCACTTTTGTTTGAAAAGCTCCAAGACCTCTTGGGAGGCGGACCTGTTTTTACCTTTTGATGGGCGATTGCACTTATCAATTTCCTGGTTGTAGGCTTTCGGTTCTTTGTTCCCCTTCATCGCAGAAAAGTTGTGTTATTTTTGAAGTTCAGATCCCCCTGTCAAGCTCCAGCAACGAGTTGTTTTTCCAATTCACTCAGCGCGTTTCAGGGCCCTCGCCCCCCCCCTCTGCTTTCTTTTCCGCTCCTTCAGAGCCCCCCCATCTATACATTTGAGGCACAAGAAGGCAACATTCCTATCGCCAGACAGGTGGCATGTTACCTTTCCAATTCTCCGATTGAGAGTCTCTCGTCTGCGTTTCTGCAACGCCCCCACCTTCGAAACCTTTTTCACAGTGTAGTCTTTTCCCCCCCTGATGCTTCGTTTCTCTCGACGAACATCTTCTGCGGCACCGTGCGGTGCTTTATCTTTTGGAGTCCTTAAGCCTTTCGCTGTTCGGGTAAGAAAAGATTAACTGCAACCTCGTACACTTATTCTTGCTTTTAGTCTCTTCCTTCTCTTTTTCCTTACAATTTCTTTTCTCTATTAGTTCTTGTCTCGATGGCTTGTAATTGGGACTCTTTGTACCCCCTTCACGGACATACTTCAATTCCGACGGAGTTGTACTGGTTAACTTTCTTTTACGGATCTCCCCCCTTTCCGTGGCTGGTGTACTCCGGCCCCCTTCGAATTTGATCTACTCGGCTGAGTCTTCCCAATCGCCATCACGTTGTTCTGCATTCAAGAAAACCTTGTCTGCTTGAGAAAGTCAGTAAGCAAACACATCTAGCCGGTTAGATTCCTGGGCCGGCTGTCTTTCCTGCTCAGATCGGCGTCGAGTTCAGTCTCGGCATTTTCTGTAAGTCCGTGGTGCATTCCTCTTCTTCCCCTGGATAGGAAACCGTGCTTCTCCGGGGCGCTTTCCAGCGAGTTTCCAATATATTTCCTGGGTTGTAGCCGATGGCCTTCTTCGTGTGCGGGTTTTATCTGATTCTTTATATCTTTCCTTTTCCCCTTTTCAAAGTGTCAGGACGCCCACTGTGTTCTGAAGACCCGGATTATCCAATTCTTCTGTCGTTGTATAGCGTCTTCTAGGCTTCGTTCCGATCTTTGCGCAGCGGTCAGTGATTTACTATCCGGTTAGTCTCTCGGCCTTCCTTTTGTTTCTTTGGAGCGATCATTCCTCTCCCTTTCACTTATCTTGGTCTTTCACCATCCCTTCCGTTTGAACCCCAAGGTCCCGCTTCTCTCGATGGAAGACAATTCCTCTTTCCCTTGCCCAATCAGCCCCCCTCCAAGAAGTCCCCGTCGCTTCTTACGGACCCCCCAAGCGTTCACGTTCGTGACGTTTAAGTCCTCGTGGCTCCCTCCGTCACCGATTTTGAGTCCCTTTTCCCTAGCTTCCTTCCGTTCGACTGCCCTGATCCCTAACCCTACCACGTCTCGCCCAATGAATTCCCCCTTTGCAACTCTGCTCACCGCTGACCTTGAGTCTCTCCCCTGCTGCGCCACGCTACCCCTTTATTGCCTCTCCCTTCCTCTGAAACGCTCTCTGTGCAAGATGCATAACGTTCCTCTCACACCGATACAGGGCATCTCTCCGCCTCTCGCCCGTGGTCTCGCTACATCTTCGGCAAGATCGGTACCTACATTCTGTGCTGTTTCCTCAGTCCTTTTTTTCCATGCTGGACGCTATGCCTTCACAGGTTGACCATGTCCCCACGCCCTCTGCAATCTCACCGAAGTTGAACCCCCCCGTCTTTTTCTCAAGTTCCGCGACGGCGCAGCCTCCTGCGTTTTCTTTCTCCCCTTTCTTTTATAATTTTAACACCTGACGTTCTAAGTCCACCCCGCTCCCAGAGAAGCTCTTCATTGCAATCCGATCTCAAGTTCTTCTCTTAGCTACATTTTCTAGTCACCGCGGCTGTCGAGCGTGGTCGGCAGCTGCCGTCTGAATCACTGCGTTCCCGGCGAAGGCAAGGACCACCGTAGCGCTTCCCCCTTTGACTTGACCCGTCCTTAATTTGCTTTCCGACTGTCTTCTCCCTATTGCAGGCCGATGCAGCGCCGTGCGTTTTCTTTTTTTTTTTTCAAACTCCGTTTACTTTCCTCCCAATTAGAATTCGCCGCCCCCTTGCTCCCATTTTAGCTCGACTCAAACTTTTCCTTTTGCGACCCTGCCGGGCCAAAGATATCCTGTGCCTTACGGTTTCTGACTTTCGTCGCGCCACCCCTCCACACCTCAGGCCTTCCGACCAGATCCCGTCTGCCTTTTTTCGCTCCCCCTCAAGGAGTTCCTGATGTGAGCGATATGCCTTCACAGCCCGACCACCCTACCTAATAGAAGGACGTAGTTCTCCTCCTTTCATGCATTCTTCCCCTTCCTTCCTGTTGGTGTAGACTTATCCGACTCTCCTCCTCCCCAGACGTCACACTCTCCACCAGAACAACATGCCCTAGGAGAGCCCCTGACTTCTCAACTCTCGGTCGAGCATGCGAGACGTCGCGCCCGGTCGCTTCGACTTTCGCGGATCTCGACCCTAAATACATCCCCCACCTGCTTTTTCATGTTTGGTCCTTTGGCGTTAGCTGATCCTGCGACATTACTACCGCGAGTCCTTTGAACACCCCTTTTTGTAGGATGAACAGTTTATTTCATTAGTCCATTTACAGCCCGTTCTAGTCCCGCTCGATAAAGGCCTCCGAATATTAGCCGACCTTCTAGAGCCCTCTTTTCCTTCTCGATGCCCCAGTTGCCACCACGATCTGACGAGCTTCAGCATGAGCGTCCTATCATCTCCCCACTGGCATAACATTGGCTGAGCCTGCCTACCTTTTACGAGAGTTCTCGTAAACCTTCCCCTCCCGAGCTATCTATATCTCTCGTTTTTGTTGTTGAAATCTCGCCTTTGTTTTGGCGTTCATGCTTCTTTCCCCCTTCTCCCAGTAGGCACCTCTCCCCAATTCAAGCATGGATAACCTTGTTGCTGCTAGCTTTCCTGATTAGTTCGTTCACTGTCATCGCTGTCGGACAAGATTTCTCGATACCGCAACTCGATGCCCTGTTTCATCCCGCGATGTCACTTCTAGTCTATTCCTTCCTTCAATCTGATAAAGTCCTTCATGCCTTCACAACCGGTCGGTCCCGCCTAGTTTGTTCGTTATATAATGTCTTTCCCCTTCCAGAAAAGCTTAACCCTGGCGTTCGGTTCTGTGGTCACTTTCTATGAGCCCCCCAGTAAGTCAACTCTTCCGCCCCTAATTCTCTACTAGAAAAGTCCCTTTTAGAAATTCGTGTTTTTAGTTCATACGTTGGTTCCTTTAATCCCCCTATTTTCTTTACTACCCTTTTCGCGAAATCCCCTCAGGTAACGCATTGTCCAAATCCGTTCTCGGTCTCTTTCAGTGTGAGTCGGACTTCACCTCTCAAGACCTTTCCATCCTCAGCCTTTCCTAACCGCTCCGGAGAGTTCAATTATCGCTTCCCGCTGTCCTCATTTTGTTCTTTTATTCCGACTACTATTTCTAAAGTATGTCCCTGATGCTCGCTCTTCTTTTGAGCGACCAAAGGATCCAAAGTGTCTTTTAGCTAATTTCATCAGCTGATTCTTGAATGCTAGCATACTTTTTTTTCTTTCTTTTGTGATAGGTGATGCCGGACGCCCCTGGAGCTCCTTTCAGCGTGAGCTTAATTTCAGCCCCAGCCGTTCCCTAAAAGGCTTTTTTCATTGAGTTTGTATATTCTCCTCGATTAGTTTTCTCCTTTTTTCCTTCCCACGTTCCATTCTCCACTCTCTATGAACCAGACACTTTGCCCCAACACTGTCAGATCAGATGTTATTCTTCTTCCTTTCTGATTATTGGAGTACGATTTTTCCGGGTAATCTTCACCGTCCTTCCTATCTAGTATTCTGATCTCAAGTAGTGACCCTCCGAACTCTGGTTCCTTCTTCTCTTAAATTGGCCTCATTCCCTAGTAGGGTGTTCACCGGAGAATCCTTTTGCCCCCCTCGTTCCAGGCTTTAGCCCTTTTTTTTTCCCAGATTGTCAAATGTGACCTGCCGTGAAAGCTTGTCAAATGACTCATGACCCCGGTTTCTTGCCTCTTCTAGATGTAGGAAAAGAGTTTTATTCTTGGTAGAGCCTAAATATTTGCTAGGAACTTTCTTCCTCCCAATGATTCTTCCCGCGTCAAGGACTCGCGCTTCATAAAATGATTCTTGGTCAAGTTCATTTGTCCACAAATCGGTAGTCTCGTCGTTAGTTCACCCTGCTTGGTTGATGCTTCAGTTCCGTTGTTGGTCGGTGACTGTAGTCTTCACTTTTTAATTCTATTGTGAGATAGAGGCCTCCAAATTTTACCTTGCTCATTTTTACTTTTCACTGCGCCACGCTTTAGTTCTTCGTCCGAACTTTCTTAGATGGTGGGGTTCGTTACCTAGGCATCGCGAACAAACTGGCTTTGCTTCTTTTCTGTTTATTCATTGGAACCCAAGGTCTCAATTAATTTTATACTCTTCATCGTCAATCGGTCACCTTTAGTTCCCTGAGGACGGTATCTGGTTCATCACAATTATTTTTTTCCGAGTCCCCTCCTGATGAATCTATAACTCCCAACAGATTGCATCGAAGACCAGCTTTTTTTTTTTACTCAATCCTACTTTCTTTCTCCTATAGACATAAATCACTAAGAGCACATACCAACTCTCTGGTCCCTTTGCCTCTCGCCGAATTAAGCCGTCCCGCACCCCATTCGGACGTCCGAAAAGGTTATCGCGTGTTTAAGATTTATCCCTTCAATACGGTCGCAATAGCCCCGCCACCAGATTTACCGTACAAACTTTTGTAGACCCAGACTGATATGTTTTCTCATCTGAACCTCCCCTGAGCCTTAGTTGAAGATAGTCGCGATTAAGATCGACATTTCCACTCCCTTCTATGACCATACGCAATTATCTTTGGTTGTAGGAAGTTCGAATCCGGCTCCCAGTCAAATATAGCCGTGTGATTCTTCCCCACCTTAATTTCCTGTGCTCTAAGTAGTTTGCTTTTTGATACGACTCCGTGAGGTTCTTTTCTGATTTCTTTGTAAAACCTTCGAGTCAGTCCTTTCCTATGGTACACTCCTTACCCATCCGGAAGTGCATCACTCCCTCCACGGTACCCCGTGACTAAGGATGATTCCTGTCCTTCCTGTTTAAGGTGGTTTTCCCCCGCATACAATGTACATTCGATCAGCAGGGTTTTTTCAGCTCCCTTACGCTACGCCACAACCCATTTGCAAATATAAGAGTGCCGAACGCTTCTCTGTCTCAACGAAATCTTCATTTCTCCTCCCCCATTTAAAGGAAGCTGGAACATTACCTCAGGTGCATGATCCTATTTGTTCTTCGTATTTTTGTGGCATTTCCACATCATCCTTCTTCAAGAAAAAATTTTTTTTTTTCTTTGCATGTCAGGGTTATTGACTATTCCCCCTCGCCATTGACGGATTCAATTTATAAGGGCCCAACGGTAGTCTCGACACCCGCATTCTTCTCGTTTTCGTCGTCTCATTTCGCTCCCCGTTCCTCAAGATGTTCGGCGAAGCGCCCCGGCTCTGCGTTTCCTTTTAAGCCGAAACCACGATTTGTTGCTGCTTGCCTTTTGAGCCCTTTTCCCCACGTTTTCACACTATTTCTCTTTCGTTGCACACACACTCCTCCCAGCCTATCCACGCCCTTTTTGACCAGTGCACTTGTGTCAGATCAAAATACAACTAACGACTTTCCTAGGTCACAACCTACTCCTCTTTTCCTTTTTTATTCCCATCATTTAAATGTTAAGAAGGAACTTGCGGCCGTTAGGGTACCAATCAACTCTATTCATTTCTTCGAAAAATTGTTTCTTTAAGTTGAGCATACCTCTTTTTCTACAGTTATATAGCGGTTTTTCAGGCGGTTCGGATAGTTCGCGATAGTGTCCTACAGATCGGACCTCAGTTTGCCCTCTTCTCCCCCTTCTCTTTTGGGATCCACAGGCAAGCTTTTTCCTTTCCAACGATGCTCTAGAGTCTATTAGCGCTGCGCCGCGCGTAGATGAATTCTTGTGGACACTCCCTTCCCTTTGTTTCAAGACAGTGTTCTTCCGTATTGAATCACTGACCAATTGCACTCTTCTACTCCCTACCGTGGACAGGTGCAACCCCGCTTCGCCGGTTGTTGTTACCCCCAATGAGGGACCACTTTGAGTCGCAGGTCTCTTTCCGCCTGTTAGACCCACGATAGCCTCTAACTTCATGTCTTCAGTGTCATCCATGCTCCCCGACCCGACTGAGACATTCCTGCCCTCGTTTTCCTTTCCATCTCTTTCTACTACTGCGCCTGCAAGGGAGGCCTCTCGTCCAATTTCCACCCTCCTGACACTCCCCTGGGTCAATGCCGCCTTTTGAAATTCGCAAAGAATCGGTTTGGCTCTCCACCTTTCTGTTCATTTCTCTAAACGACACAAGTGTTTGATTTGGTTTCGTAATCTTCTTTAAATTCGCTTCCCAAACACTCACCTGGTTTCGAATCCCATGTTATCGAATAGGTAATCCTCCGGCTGTTCTTCCTCTCTATCATCCACCACCTCATTCTCCGCGTCAGAGGAGAGAGTGCATATCTGCTCTTTCCTTCCAAGATGGGTTTTTACTAGAAAAGCTTGTGCTTCCCCTTTCTGTGGTTATTAGCTCGTGTGAGTGATCGCCCGTCCTTCCAAAGCCCCTCTTCGCTCTCGATAGGAATGTATCCCTTAGTCTAGTTCGGTTTTCAGCGTTCAGTGAGTTCTTTCCCATCTCTTCAATGGTCTATCTCCCTGGAGACTTTAACGCCTTCACTTCCTTACATCGAAGTGGAGAAGGTGGTTTAATGTTAACGGGCGTTTTTCTAAGATATCCCTTGCAATTCTTCCCCCTTTCGTGAAAGGGAGAGCTCTGAACAAAGGGCGGCAATCTGTTCTTTTTCTTTTTGTCAACAGACTGCATCAATCCTTCGCGAGGAAGTCCTTTTCGCCTCCGATCCTCCTTCCTTGAAGATTCATTTCCTTTCTGTGAAGTTCCCCTCGTTATTCTTACTTCCGCTTACCGGTCTTAGTATTATGCTTCGATGGTAGACTGGTAA
>Ga0179591_1312675_pt1 | contig 11045 bp, 15 predicted proteins | sample CZOMad2_1_08_16f_FD_182891 | JGI IMG/M metagenome (GOLD analysis project Ga0179591, IMG submission 182891) | Vadose zone soil fungal communities from Angelo Coast Range Reserve, California, USA - CZOMad2_1_08_16fungal (PacBio error correction) | ecosystem: Environmental > Terrestrial > Soil >... | reverse complement strand
CCCCTAATCTCAAAACAGCAGAGCTCCTGTTTCCTTTTTCCTGATGGGCGGCCACCCAACGAGTGCCAATTTCCATGCCGGCCACGCCCTCCCCAAGCCCCCCCTTTTCCTTACTTTTCTTCCATGTCTGTGATGATTTTCTTTTTCCGGTACGAGAGCAGCAGCCCAGTTATGAAGAGTACATACGTTCTTTTGGTTTGCCTCAGGCTCGGGGCAGAAGTTCTTCCGCGAACTGACAAGCCTCCCCTGACCGCAGGTTGACCTAGGCGGCTTTGATGACGAACTAGTTTTTCCATGTCCTCCAGGCTCAGGAATTTTCCTCCTGTTTTTTTGGGAGAGAAAACCCCCTCCGCGATCCCCTCCCTTTGAGCCCCCAGCCCTCTGACGTCTAGGAATCTTCCACAGGGAAGGCATCCTTCAGCCCGCGCTTTCACAGTTCTCTTTTCCCCTTTGAAGCCCCTCTTCCCCTGATTTCAGAAAGGGTGGAAATTATTTTGCTCTCAGTTGCAACCTGGTGATGTGCTTTCCTCTTAGGTTGGGGAAGTAGACGCCTGGGAGGCAGATGTACTTCTTCTCGAACCTTCTTCCCATAGACATCTTCTTCTGAGATGGTGACGATGTTTTTTTGAATGAGAATAGGTATCCACTTTTCCCCCCCAATGCTGGTGAACCCATCCGGAAATTGTGGGAGATAGGCTTCCCCCCAGAGGCGATGGGCCCAGGACCTCTTTGAGTTCCCCCTTTGTTAGCAACCGGACGGGATCCCTTCTACCTTGCACTCCCCTCGGCACAAATTGAATCAAATCCTGATTTGTTCGCCCCAGAACTCTTTTTTTCCATGATTCCTGCGCCATTGAGACGGTGCTCCTTCTGTGAGCTTTCCCTATTTCCCACGACGCTCTGGGCACTTGAGTTTCCCAGAAAAACTTTTTTATCTTCTTTTCCTAGACCTTCCCCCTTGGTCGATGGTTCCTCTTGGGCCGACAGCTGGTGACTATGCGCCCCTTTTTCAGGACAGTTCTCCCCCCCCCCTGCAGCCGCCAAAGCAGAAGACAGGATCAGAACCTGTTCAAGATTTCCCCTCAGTGGCGGATCCACAAGGAAAAGGTTTGGCGATGTTCTGCCATCTCCCCCCCTTTCCCTTGGAAGTGTTCTTTGATTGCTTCGTCTACCGCAGGGAGGGGTGTGGTTCCACCTGGCTGCTGGACTCCCCCGTCCTTCCTCTTAAAAACTCTTTCCCGGCAGGTGCAGGTGTTCCAGATCTTTCCCTAATGGAACCTTGACCATCGTCGACGGGGACGTTACAGTAGGGACGAAGGACCTGTGACCTCTTCTTGAGTTCCCCCCCTGTTTCCCACATAACCCACTAGGAGTGGGATGGGTCTCTCCTTGATTGATCATTTCCCAGCTACCACACCCCTATCCCGGGTGCTGAAGCCACCAGGTACCTTTTTGGGCTAATCGGCGCGTTGCCTTGGCCCCTCTCTCCTCTGTGCGCTGGTGTTTGGAAGAAGGGATGGCCTTGCACCGGTTGATTCTTTTTCCCAGGCCGCTTCTTACCACTTCATCGGTGAGCGGCCTTTGGCAAGAATCCGAAAACCCACCGTGTGCTCTGTGAGGTTCTTTTTATAACCTTTTCCCCCTTCGGACCCCCAATGTGGAATCAAGGCAATAAGGAACTTATTGATTTTTCCCCCCTGTACGGCTCCCCCCGGGATCGGGGAACGGCCTTGCCGAAACTTCCTTGAGTTCCCCCCTTTTTGAGGCTTTTTTTTTCCGATGCTTCCCCCTTCCAGAGAAGAACAAATCCCTCACAAAGATCAGAGTTTTTTTTTTGTCCCGCCCTATTTGTTGCGACAGCGAGCCAGGACAAAGACGTCTGCCTGGGAAGAGTCCATTCTGTCCTTCTCCCTTCTCGACTTTCCCCTCCTTTCCCCCCTTATGGACCTTGGGGCGCGTGCCGTGCGGCGACCACCGAAGTGACGGTTTTCCCCAATGATGATTGAATCCCCCGCCCCAAGCCGTTTAATAGGGTTCTCTTCAGCACCGAAAGTCCTTTTTTGAGATGTTTCCTCCTCCTTTTTTAGATTCCCCCTATTGCACCCCTTTCTTCCCACTCAAAAAGGTATTGGGCTTGCGGGAGTTCTGGTCCCCGGATTTCTTTTATTTTTCCCGGGACCTTGATGGGCGCAAGCAGGGGTCATTGCAGCATGAGGGCCAAAGCTTTGCCTCGCCAGGACCACCCCAAAAGCTTTTCTCCCAGAAACTCCTTTATGTTCTTTGCTGCAAAGCTTCTCTTTTTCAACCTTTTAGGCGATCTCTTCAAGTCCTTAGGCAGCACCGTCGTTGCTGGCGTGCTAATAGGCTTCAAAGATCTTCTCTCTTTCCGGAGGTTTCCCCGAGGACTTCCTTTCCTTTGAGGTATCACCTTCGGAACCACAAAGCTTTCCCCCCCCTCCAAGCAGTCGTCAGAGAATATTTTAAGCCCTACATTGCGGCTGGTTTTCACTTTCTGCAGCCCTTTCCCCACTTTTCCCAGAGTGATCAAGAAGGGCCCCCCCTTGCTTAAGCTTCCTTTTTTCTTTAGTGACAGAGTTTGTCCGGCGGTGACGTAATACCCCAAAAAGTTAACCTAGCAGGCCCCTTGGTCCTCCTCCAAATCCGTCTTTTGAAAGGACCGGCTGTCATTAGAGTAGTTACCCACCCACGAGAAGCCCCCTTTTCCCAGGATGCGAGGGGATAGCGAGGATGGCGGCCCCTGGTGGATATTATCTTTACTGTGCATATCCTATCACTCCTGAGTTCCCCCTCTTCCTCTAAAACCCTTCTTGGAGGGAGACTGGACAAGTTCTTTTCCTCTTCATCGCTTTTTTCCCACTCTGGGTCTGATGAACGTAGTGTATGTTTCGTTGCTCGCGCCTCCCTTCTCCCCTTCCTTCTCCGCTAGTTTCCCCCAGATAATGGGTTATGATGCTAATACGGGGAAGTAAATCTTCACCTTCCCTACTCACCATGGGTCCACGGAGCCTTTTGGGCCCTGGCGCCCCCTTTCTATTCATTTGTTTAATACGCCAGTACCCGGTACAGTGAGACGTTTGTCTCTTTTCTGGATTTTCGCCCCTGTACGCGTCTCTAGTTTCCTCCCCGTTTTTGTTGCTCGATCTAACCGCTCCCCCCCAGATACAGCTCAAAAGAAGCGCTCACTGTAAAGGTGTTTACTGCCGTGTCTTTCCCCCAGACTTCTCCTTTAATCGGCGCCCTTTGACCAAGGATCCCCACCAGAATTTCCCCCCATTGGTTTTTTTTTTTGTTGTGGTGATGATGACGTTTTGATTTTTGCTTCTTTTCTCAGCTCCCCTTCTCTTTGGCAGATTTCCAAATGGCGTTGTCTCTTTTGCGCCTTCCCGGCTCCGGACAAAGATGACGCATCACGTCATTCCCCGCCGCCGGGTTGACTCTTCCTCTAACTCCTTTCCTCCGGACCAGCCCCCGCAGGATAGACGGAGGGCTGAACCGCAGGCGACCACGAACATCTGAGCCAACCTTGTGCCTTTTTTTCTTCTTCCCATCTTCCAGACGTTTCCTCTAGCCAGAGAGTGGTCCGGGACTTACCTGTCTGTGCATTCGTCCGTGACTCATGAGCAGATTCCTTTTTAAGGTGTTAGACTTCGCGGGTTTCCCCCTTTTGTTTCCTTCTTTTTCCCTAAGCAGGAGCGCACGAAGACTTCCAAGCGTCCTTTTTTTTTTTCCCTTTCAATTCGGCCCGGTGGATTGAGTGCCTCAAGATGAATGGGCAGTTCATAGGTATTCTTGCCCTCTCTTGATCCGGAACTGTGGGAGCTGGAGCCCGAGGCTTGGCCGAAACACTTCTTCCGGTGTAGCGTCACCCTTTGCCGACGGCTTTGAGAGGATAAGGCAGTCATCCCTGATTGGCCTCCTCCTGATGGAGTCCTTGTTTTTAAAAGGGATGTAGCAGGGAGACAGCTGACAGCAAGTCGTTGCATTTTCTCCCTTTTAGCCAATTTGCCACGGACGATGGAAGCTTCCAAAAAGAACAGCTGGGCGACTCTGTGGTTTCTTTGGATCGTTTCTTTGTTTTCTGAGATGGGCCGCAGATTGCGGTGACCTTTTGGGGCGCAACATTTTCCCGCAGCCATCCCCGCTAAGAACACTCGTCCTCCCGCCAGGATTCAGCTCTTTCTTGGCTTTTCTGATTTGCCCTCCTTTTTCAGGATTTAGGCAAATTGGATGGCGTAGGAAAGTTTGCCACCCCTTCTTTCCGCTTTAGTGTTTTCTGATAGCCCACCCCCCGAGGTAACGGACGGTGATGAGACCTGTCCCCTCCCCATTAGGTGTTCCCCTTTCAGAGTCCGCCGTCCAGGCAGGTCTTGCGGCTGTCCCCTCCCTCTCTCTGCCGTAAATAGACCAGCTCGGGGTGACGTAGTCGTTTGAATTCCTCTAGCTCTGCAGTTGAGGCACCAACCACCGTCTTCCTTTTTCTGTTCGATCGATGGCGATGATAATTTTTTCAGATAAGAAGAACGCCTATTCTTTTTTTCAAAAGGTCCCCTCCCTATAATCAGTGAAGTTCAGTCCCAGCTAGGGCCTTGGCTTTGAAGTTTTCTCAGAAGGGTTCCCTGGAGGTCCTTTGGACTTGAGATTTTTCTGAATGTGTCCCGCAGGCCCGCGTCCTTTGACTTCCTTTTCTTTCCCCGATCCGTCAGATATTTCTGTTTTCATCCTTCCCCTTTGTTGTGCCTTCTTGAGATCTTGCCCCCCCTTCCCCCCTGATTTTCCACGATGCTTTTTTCCTTCTTTTTGCCGGCCTGGACCCGTGTAAGTAAAAATGGTACCCCCCATAAGGACTGTCCTGAACCCTCCTTCTTGGATCCTTTTCCGAACATCTATGAGCGGCCACCAAGGTACTGGTTTTTTTTTCCACACTGTGAGGTGTGTTTCTCCCCCCTTGATCACTTTGACCATCGATGACACGCAGCGCCGCTTGATGCGGTGGCAGCGCTTTCTTCTTATTTCTTTAACTTCATCCCTTTCCTTCTCCATGGGAAGCGCCCGGCTCGCGGGTATAGCTTGCGTCGGATCCAGAGTGGCCCCCTCCCCCCCCCCTTTCACAAGTGCCTGGTCCGGAGGGTGAGGGAAGTGATAGCCCCGTGCGGTTTCTTCAGGGCTTCCCTCCCTCCATAGGGCTCTCCCCAGAAACTCGATTCAGCGTCCAGGGGCGCTGCTTCATCATCGATCTGTTCGCCCTTCCCCTTACGGCAACAGCTTTACAAAGAGTCAACCACCCTTGGTGGCCCTTCTCTTTGTCTTCCCTCTTTCTTTCCATGAATTTTCAGAAGTTCCCGGCAAGCGGGGAAAAATCCTATCCGGGCAAACCCCCAAATTCTCCTAACCCCCAGCCCCCGGGCAAGTCAAAGATTTTCGGGGGCACTTTGATCCTTCCCTCTCGATCCCCTTCAGGAGAGCCTTCTCTGGATCCCCCGCTACTGTTTGTCCCCCCCCCAAAAGCAGGCTTGATGTTTTTTTTTTTTTTTTTTTTTTTTTTTTTAGCTCACGGTTTTTTCATCGTGTGCCGGTCAGCAGGCTGACTTCTCCTCCCCTTCCCATTGAAGCACAATTGTGGACCCGGTGACGCAAGTCGTCGCCAGCTCCTTCAGCCTCCCCCCCCGGCCTTGGATTCCTCAAAAGGGCATACAAAAAAAATCTTCCCTGATAACCGTCAGCTAGGACTTCCCCTTCACTCAGGGCCTATTTTAATGAGAAAGCCATGGGGCTCTTTACAGAGGCTACGTTTTCGCGTCATACCCGCTCTCCCCATTCCCCCCCTCCTTCTTCTGCTTTGAAAATCCCCCCTTTTCAATCCCCCCTTCTTTAACGGAAATTATGCTAATGGATTCCTTCCTTTAAAACGCCATCTTTTGTCCAGGACCCGCCCGGGGCCTCGAGGCTGGAAGGCCCGGTGGATTCTGCTTCCCTTCCTTCTTTTTCAATAACCTTTTAGCCTTTCTTCGGGTGGAAAAAGCCTCGCCCCTTCTTCCATCTTCTTGTGTTCATGGAGGCAATGCAAAGAGTTTATCGCCCGGTCTCCCCGGCAGTTTCTTCCTTGCTTTTCCTCTGAGTTTCTCCCCTTCCCAGAACTACACGCAGCCGATTTTCTTCTTGATAATCTTTTTTGGACACGCTCGAACATAACCTACGCACAGGGAGGTCACGGGCTCTTTCTGGCTCCCCCCTGCCCTCCCTGTACAGCTTCCGGGTAGAGCTGTCACCCGGATTATTCTCCCCCCCTCCCAGATTCTTTCCTATTCTCTCCCGTGTGTTGGCTGAGAGTACGGAAACAGGGCGCAGAATCCGATCGCCCCCAGCCCCCTCCTTTTTCCCAGGTGTTTCTGATGGGAGGACCAAGCAAACCGAGGCCCGGAGTTCCGACGCCAGGCCTCCCCCTTCCCCTTCGTTGACCTTGCTGTACTTAGGTTGATGATGTAGAGTTGCCCGGACTGTTTTTAGCAGCCCCCTGTCTCTCTTCGATCTTTTAGGGTGATCCCCATCCCTTCTCTAAGGCAAAGCTTCCCACATAACGCCGGCAGCCTTCCCGCCGGGGAGGCCCGTATTCATGAGAACGCAATTTTCAGGGACCCTTCAGCCCTTCCCCCCTCATGTGGGGTCAGAGGTTGTTTTCGAACCCCTCCCTCCGAGTCTACAAGACCATTGAGCCACAGCTATGCGGTAAGCAGGGAATCTCCAACCCTTTTTCCGGACCTCCTTAGCCCCCTCCTCTTTTTTTGGGTTCTGAATCTTTCACGTTTGAATCTGAAAGTTCATTTTTTCTCCCCTTTTTCCTTTTGATTTGCGGCGAAGTGCCCGGAAGCGGGGATTTGACGTATCCCGGTTGGGGGAAGTATTAGACTTAGACGCCCCTCAATCCCTGCGCATTTCCTAATTGAAATTGGATTTGCTGCTGCATTTCCTCTCCCTTCTTCCCCCTGATAGGACTTTTGAGAATACAACTTTCTTCAGCGGGCAATGGTTTTCTTTCGTTCCCCTCTTCCCCTATTTTTTTTCGTAAACCGGTATGAAGCAGGCTGAGAGCCCCCATCGGCCCCCTGGACCTCGGCCGAAAATGATCCCCCTTTTTATCTCGACCTTTTTTGAACCCCCCCTGGAGATGAGGGGAGCCTGACCTTGCCAGCCTACGAAGGCGTCAGCGATGCCGCCGAGACATGGGAAAAGAAGAGATGGTTCATCTGCCCCCTCCCTTTCATATATTCTTGTTTTTGATCTTTTCCGTTGTACTGGTAGATTTGGGATAAACGCTTTTCCTTTCCATTGCTTGGCTAAATCGGGGTGACGGCCATGGACAGAAGACACCCTCGAAACAGCATCTCCAGCCTTCTCCCCTTTTTTTGCTTTTTCCCCCAGCTGGAACAAGTGGAACGATCAGGGTTTTTTATTGCTTACAGGAGAACATTGCCGAGTGATTTGGCTGGAGGTGATGATGATTCCCGAGGGTAATTTTTTCTGTAGCTCTTCAGAAACCGCAAGGAGGTTCCGAGAAGCCCCTCTCCCCCCCTCCGGAAAGGACGTAGGTGCTGGGCCAGACGTCGTTACTGCCAGTCCATAGCAGCCCTCCCTTTTTTTCAAGATTCTTCGCCTTCGGTTCCCTCGTAGATGGTTAGATGAATGGAGAACCCCTTTTCCCACACATCCCTTGCCATGCCTGGATGGTGCGTAGATTGGCGCTGGATTACTTCCTTCAGCTCCATTTTATTTTTCCCCCAGGCTTTTCAAGATAATCCGTGAAGTTTAACGGATAGTTCCCTCCCCGCGAAAGGAGTTTTAGGTCTTCGTCAGACCAGCCTTTTCGTGGTCCTTGAGTTCCTGCTGGTTCATTCCTTCCCCCTTTGCCAAGTTCCTTCCTGGTGCCCTCTTTTTTCCCCCTATATACTTTCTCCGTTGTTTTGTGAGGATAGTGCCAACACGTTCCTCTTTCACGATGCACTGGTTGTTCAATTTGGCCGGCATGGACCCCTCCAACCTTGGGTCCCTGCTTCCCTTTTACAGCCTTTTTCTATCTCCCCCTTCGCTGGAAGAAAAGCTTCTTCAGATTAAAATTTTCATTCTTCTTTCCCCCTTATAGGCGTGGGCGATGGCTTCTTGATTCATCCGTAGCTCCCCTATTCTATCGACCCCCCACTTCCCCTCCTTTTGGGATGCCCCCCTTAATCCTGTGCGTCATCGAGCTCCGGCACGTCCCTCTCCTGTTTTGTCCCCCTGGCTCGTTTATATGGACGGGCTTTTTTCGAGCTGGCCAGCCCCCGTCCTTTGTCTAGCCTTTCTCTCAGAAGTTTTTGTTTTCCTTCCATGTAGCAGGGCCTCACCAAAACCTTTTTCCTCATGCCCTATCATTCACCGCCAGATTCATAGTTGGGCGCTGTTCCCCCTTCCTACCCCTTTTTCTTTCACTATTTTCCTTCATAACTTTTGGTGCTGACCTGGCCGGTAGTCTGTAGGTTCGGATGTGCCTGACTCTTCCCTCTTTCAAGTGACTCAGATGAAGGCCCAGACTAGGACATACTCCCTTGGACATTCTCCCAACTCCCCCCCCTCCCGATCCAATGGTGCCCAATAGTAGTGGCGATCTTTCTTTCCCTACTCGGAGCCTAACTGTCGCTGGGGAAGGCTCAAGCGCGTAAACCGACTTCTTCTTCCCCCCTCAATCCAGGCCCATGGGCGTGGCTAGGCCGGCCTCTTCGTCTCACCGTCCCTTTTCCAGGTTTTCCCTCCCCTTCCTTTCAGTGTTCGTCCCTTTCTTTTTCGCAATCCCTCCCACACCTGAGCTGGTTACCCTCATGTGGCGCCAAAAGGTTTCATCCCCCTGAAATTCTCATCAGGCGAGGAAGCTCGAAGGGAAGCATTTCACCCTGAAATGCGCATGTGTTGTGCCTTTTCCTCAACTTCCCCCCGGGTCTAATCCTGTAAAAGAAGTCGTTAATGAGCCTCCAAATAGTTCCCCCCCTTTTCCCCTTGCAGGAAGTGTCATGAGAGTCACGGATTTCAAAGAAATCCTTCCGGAGTCCTTTATCTCTCCCTCCTTTCATCCCCCTCCTCCACCATGACGATCCTGTCCATGCATCGTTTGAACCTGTTATTTTGTGATCTCCTCTCGAGGTTCTCCTGCCTCTATAAAAACAGTAGTCTGATGGGACTTCTCTGTGTACCTCTTTCGACTCCTTTTGCGATTCTTTCAGTCGTGAGGGGCTATGCATTTCCCGGCCTTTCTTTTGTATTCGACAAGCTACAACGCTTCTGGAATCTATTTCGATCTGTTGATACCCCCTTCCCTTTTAGCTCGAACCCCTCAATTACCCCCCCGAGGGAACGGAGCCTTGTTTCTTTTCATGGCGGCTGAGCCTAGAGATCTTTTTTTCTGGGCTCCAGCAAGTAAAGTTACTTTTGGCTAGGATCTTCGCCCTCCCCCACGACGATCTCTCTTTCTCTAATACGGTTTTTGTTGATTAACTCTCGGCCCAGGGCTCCCCGGAATCCGATCCAGATCAAAAAGCAGACGCTCCAGGGCGGTACTCGGTTTCCCCTTTTCTTTTTTCTTGAGGCTTCCCATCCCAAGCCAACAGTTGACTCCGGTGCTTCTCGGTGATTTTTTCGAGCGCCACCGATCTTCCGGACCTCTTCCCTCGTACCCGAGTGGTAGGGTCCTCCCCCTCCGCGCGAACGGCCCGATGACGCACACCGCAGCCAGCTCCAGTTCTTCCCACTAGTCCTTTCTCTTGAACAGTCCCCTTTCAGGATCCCCCTGTGGGGATCGATGGCTTTGGAACTCCGCTCGCTCCACGTTAGGAGCCAGGCTTTGCCTACCAGGGTCTCTTCTCGCCGCTCGTCAGACGGATGCCTTTTGCCCTCTTTTTTCTCACTGAAGCCGCCCGTCCGAACGGGTGCTTTGAGGAGCATTTCTGGCCTCCTGCCCTTCCTGTTGGCCTCTCCCGCACTGTTCTCCCCCCCCCCCCTCTGTAACAGAAGACTTCTGAGTGAACATTTCCGGCGGGATGGAGTGAGATGCGTGCTGTAGCAGGTTATCCTTTTTCTCCCAATGACTTGCAATGGTTAGATAGGCTGGTTCAAAAGAGGCGATGGGCGACTCCTTCTTCCTCGGTCAACCTGTTTTCTCGACGGCGGTGAGCGCCAGGATCAGGAATGGACCATCCATGCCTCCCCTTTTTTTTTTCGTCCCCCTCTGATGGTGTGAAACGAGATGTGTCCGAAAGATGAGGTTTTTCCTTTAAGGAGTTCTTCGAAGAGCCTGGACCCTACGACCTCAGTTTCCCGGACCCCCTCTTTCTCTGTTTTCTAGCGGTTTTTCTTTTCCCCCTGGACGACGACTGGGCCCCTTCCGCGTGAACCTGCTGGCTCCAGCGTGGGATAAGGACAGCAGCACCTCCCCCCGGAAACACTCCGCCCCTCCCTTTGCCAATTTTTTTTTCCCGATGTTGAAGACTTTAGCTCGCTTCCCCCTTGATTTGCGATGTATTCCCGCACACTTGCCGAGGAAGCTGGCCGCTGATTCATCGCTTTTCTGTACGGCTGGTGTGTCTCCTATGAGCCCTCTTTTTCCTGAATGGTGTCTTTTTTGAGCAAGTTGCAGCCAAGGCCCTTCCCCCTGTGAAGGTGTGTTCGCAATTCGTCCGAATGACATCATACCATTTTTTGTCCCCTGTAGCATCCCCCCCTTTACGACCGTATCTTCTGGCGAACTTTCGGTGGCCCCCCCTCCCCCCCCAACGAGGATCTGAGGATGTTGTTTTCTCTATTTCTGATATCCTTCAAGAGCCCCCTTTTATGATAAGTGGTGTGACCGAAGACACAAGAATGGTTCCAAGATCACACAGTGAGCTTCCTTTCCATCCTTCCGGGAAAGCCGATTCTGTCTGAGCAGTTTTTGTGGTGTCGCATCTTGTTCTCTTCCCTTTTTGATCTCCCGGGGACCCCCAGGAATAGGGAGAGGCAGGTCTTTC
>Ga0179591_1362651_pt1 | contig 11046 bp, 12 predicted proteins | sample CZOMad2_1_08_16f_FD_182891 | JGI IMG/M metagenome (GOLD analysis project Ga0179591, IMG submission 182891) | Vadose zone soil fungal communities from Angelo Coast Range Reserve, California, USA - CZOMad2_1_08_16fungal (PacBio error correction) | ecosystem: Environmental > Terrestrial > Soil >... | reverse complement strand
AGGTCATGATGGATTTGTTTAATACTGCTAAATCGTTTTGGCAACTCCCTTGTTGAAGCTCCCTTCATGGTTTACACAAGTTCAAGTGAATTGCGTTCCCTTCCATGGTTAAAATAGGCTTACACATTTTTCAAATGTCCCGTTTCTGTCAGTCCCCGCCCGGTTAGCGTCAAGTCCTTCGGTCATTCTTCTTTTGCCTTATTGTCTATATGGAAATTGCACAACCCCGATAATGATCCGTTTTTTTTTGCCTATCTTTTACCCCCCTCCTACACTTCCCCCCCAACTGCCTCCCCAAAGAAACCCGTGTTCTAGGGTGCAGGCCAATTGGGAGCGTGCGTTCCCCCACGGCCTCAAGCATTACTCCTCCGTCGCAAAACAAAACTTTGGGTGCGACTGACTATACCAACCATCCCCAGTTTTCCAGCTTGATTAGATGGGCTCGACTATGCCCCGAAGAGGAAAAAAGATAAGCCCAAACAAGAGCATCTGAATTACAACACACCCCCACACTGCCAAAGGGGGGCTCAGGTTTTTCTCCCGACGAAAAGGTTTGCTCAATGCCCCCCACCCGGATTTCCTTGCAGTTATCAGATTATTTTTGTTTTCCGTAAAGCGGCCTGTGTTTCATCGTCAATCCCCTCTGGTATTTTCTTGTTCGGTTGGTCATATAACCCAAGAGTAGGCAATTTCTTCGGCGGAGTGTCTACTTTTTTGGTTTCCTTCTTGCCTCGCTTCCCTTGAAATTCCATTCTCCTACAAATACCCGTTTTTTAGACTGTTTCATTCATTTTTTTTCTTTCCTTGGTGAAGATTTGATCTTTGACAAAAAAAGGTCTTGCACAAGATTTTCTTTACGCCATAAAACGCAACCTCCCTGACTCGCCGAGTCATTTCTTTACCAAAGACCCCTACAATAAACTACTGACCAGATAGTCCCGATGTGAACATGCGTTTCCCTAAGTAGGGTTGGCCCTTTCGTTCCGGCCCCCTTCCCCCCCAAAAGTATAAGTTCCGGCCACATTGCGAATAATGCCGTCGGCAGTTGTTCTGCGAAGGCCGTTTTTAAGGCGTCGTTGGACTGCCGCCGACAACGTTTAGAACCCCCAAAGGGATACAACCTCTCCGAATCAAGCCGATTTTTTGTCTGAACTTAATGCCTTTTTACCAGATCAAAAAACCTTTGCCTCTTCTGTTTTCCCCCCTATTTGGACCTATTACTTGCGTTAAATATTGGAAGGTTTGGTCCGCCAGTGTTGACGGATAACTTCTTCACCTGGGATCTTTACCGTTGACACATGTCAAAAGGGAAGGGTGCGGCCTTGTTCAGTCCAAAACTGTCCTAAGCGCTTATGTTCGTGAACTTTTAAGAGAAAAGGCGATGGTGACTGCACTTGGGCATGCCTTCAGAAACAAAGTTTTTCCCCCGGCACCGAGAAGACAAAGCCACCCGAATTGTACAAATTGACCCCCAACCCCAGTACACTACGATTGTATTTTTGTGGAATAACAGAGTTAACCACAAAACCAATACTAGCGAATGACCTCTTTCTCCCGGGAGTTCCGTGCTCCGGGACTATTTGAGACCGGTAATCCGTATGGGAATGAGCGAAGCGTCCTATGTAATGGGTCCTTCTTACGCACCCCCGGTTTGTTACCAATTTTTAAATCAGATTGTTAAAGCGCAAATAAGAGCAACAATTGCTTTTAATTAAACCACCGTTTCTCCTACCTGTCATGACTTTGTCTGGGTGCGAATCACTGGTAGAAAGAAAATGACACCTCTTTTTTAAAAGAAGTTGTGAGTCTGCCCCATTAGATCTGAAGTTGATGGGGTTGCAAATTTATTAACTGAAACCCAAGGGTTCTCCCATAGCCCCTTTACTTGTTGGGTAGCAGCCTGAGCGGAATACACGCCGTGTTGCTTTCTTTTGTTGAGCTGGGCCTCAGGAAGTTGGGATGTTCCATGCGCGATCCCCTGAACCCCAACCAAACCCCCCTCAAAAAAAACACAGAAGAAATCTGAATCTTCTTATTTTAGTTTCATGATCCACCTTCCCCCCTGCTCTTAAACCCATGGGTGCCCCCCATTTTCGAATGACAAATTTACGAATTTGATAGCCACCATACCTTTTAGCCCACTTGGTGCCTCCGCATTCTGGAAGCTGAGCCCCACTGATACAGGATGGATGCTTGTACACCATCTCAGAAAGTCCCCATTATAGTCCTTTGGCCCGCAATACGGAGCCCCCATTTGTCGTTTCTTTCCTAATGTGACAAGACATGAGGAGTGGTATCTTTCTTTAAGGGCCGAGCTTTACAGCATTTGATTCAATCCAGTAGCCTAGTTCTTCCCCTCCGTTTTTCATACAAAACTTGACGATAACCCTAAACCCAACCAGCCTGGTATTATGGAACTTTATTCTCTTTGGATCTTATTGTCCCACTTCGTTTTTTAGACCCCTTACACGGGAGATGTGCCCAACAGTTAAGGATTGATTCCTCCAGTCAATTTGCTTGCTGTCCTTTACTGAAGCGTCAGACTAGAGGGGAATTGGTAAGAAGGAACAAAGCCCCCTGAGGTACCTCTTTTCTTTTCTTCCGTCCTTATCCCTCTGTAGGTCTGTTTTTCCTTGGGGATTCTTATGGGGTGTACTCCTTTTAGGAGATGGAGTTGCACCCCCCTTTCTGTTCGTCTTCCTTTTTCAGCTTTAAAACTTTAGTATGACTTTTTGTTTTTTCCCTTTCCCTTGCTCTGCCACAGTTATATCTAGCTTTAATATTAAGCCCTGTTGGAGCCACATAACCTCGTGAGAGCTACATTCTTCAAAACAAAAGTCCCTTTTAAGTCTTTCTTTACCAAAAAGACAGCCAGGAAACAAAGACATAAGAAGTATTTTTGCTCCCCCCCCCCAAAGAAGCTCCCCATGCCAAATGTTGACCTTTGGATATTCGCACCGACCAAACCCAATGCCTCGAACCCCCCACACAGTTTAGTTTTCTTTTAACTGAGTAAAAAAGATTCCATTTCGGCGCCCGAGAGACTCACCTCCCCTTCCTCGACCCCATAGTCCGATGCCTTGCTCACCCCTCCATAGCTTAATTTTAGGGCAACGCTGCTCCCCAAAAAAACGTGTATTACCCAGAGATTCCCCCTCTGCCATAACCCCATACTCGCTCAGGCTTGTTTCTCAGGTTTTCGCTGCCCTTTTCTTCCCCCCCACAGCTCAGAGCAATAGGCGATTTTGAAGGCCATCCCAAAGCCGACTCCCTTTGCCATCTCCCGCCATCCAATTCATTGCGTCTTCTCCGCCTGAAAAACATTAAAAAAAGAGGCAAAATTGCGACTCCCATTTGCAGATCTCCCCATCCTTTTTCATGTTCGAGCTTGCCCACCCCCAATCAAGCCGTTCATCATTTGGCTCTTTTCAACCAGGCATGGAAGTTGGCGCCCCACCTTTCTACCACAAGTCTATTCAACAAGTAGGTGAAATTTTCCCCCCGCCTGTTTTCCCCATTGGTTTTTTCCTTCCGGGATGGTTCGGAAAGATAGTGGTAACAAGGGCGTAGAGAGGAACATAATACTCTCCTGTTTCTCCTTTTGGATTTGTTTCCTTTTTTTGGGGTAATCCCGTCTTGCCGGCTAATGAGGCAACCCCCACTGAAAAAAACCAGGAAATTCACGGGGGGTACCAACCAAAGAAAACACGCGTATTCCCCTGCCCCGCCGACTTTTTCGAAACGCAAAAGGTTTCTATGCAACCGCGCAGGTTTCCATTTCCGATTGCAACTAGCAAACGTATTCTCAATGCCTCCTTCAGTCAACTCTTTAGACGTAAGTTACGTATTATTGCATTTTCGGATCTATGATTTAAAAGTGAGTTCCCAACCCACCCCAATACCTAGGAAAAATTCCTTCCCTTTGTGTTAAACTGCACTTTTTTTCGGGAGATGATGATAGGTAACCCCCCTCCTTTATGTTTTACACTTTCAATTTCTTCAACCCCTCTTTTCACCATTACTACAAGTTTTATAAGGACTTGCCACTATGAAAATCGGCTGATAGCAATACCCACCTTGCAGCGCGCGGACATTTCCATGCTGAGTCGATTGTATCTTTGAGTCCACCCCAAATACAACTCCGAGTTACTTTCTGTGAGAGCAAGGGTTCTTTCCAATGCTTAGGCTGTTTATAGGTTCATTGTTTGCCCGCGCCTTCCCAAGCCTTGTGATACCCCAACTCCCCTCTTAAGACTTTTTCTTATTCATACCCTTTCCCGCTATTTCCAGGCCCCCGGTTTCTCCTTAGCGAGCACGTTTTTTAAGGCACCCCTTAACCTTGTGCAATAAGTTTTTTAACTCCGAGAACCCGATAAAAGTGTCCCCGACTTCGCGCTAAGCCGACAAAGGTCCTCCCCCCTGGTTTTCAAGATTGTGTCATGTCTTTATAGTTCTCACAACTCAATTTTTTTTGGAACCCAGCCAGGAACACTCCTTTTTTTTAGATCCCCCCCATAACGGCCCCTTTACAGCCTTTGGTCCTTCTCCCCGCGTTACAACTTATTGTACTCATGAAAAGGATTAAAAGTTTGAAGGTTACGGAGCTCCCAGCTAGGCCCGAAGAGCTTTTCTTTTCTCATTGCCGCCCAACTTGCAGGAGGGCAATTTGTTTATCCACTTTTCTCTGATACTTTTTTCCTTTGTTTTTGCCTGCCTTTTTTATGGCGACCCCCTTTCTTTAGTGAACAGGGACACCCACTTTCACAGCTGTTCTAGCGAAGCGTGGGTTCCTTTCCTCCTAAAAATGCGACTTCCATTTCTTGCCTTCTGAGTTTTTCGTTGGCCGATCATCAATCATTACAAAAACTTTCCCCCTCGTAACCACTGAACTCACCCAAAACCAATTATGCACCCACGTATCTACTTCATTTTTTTTCCGTAGCACTTCGAATTTTGCCCTCGCACCGTAAAGAAGGACCAAATGGAATATATCCGCCCCAGTAAGTTGATTGCCGTCTCTTTTTTTACGACCAAAAGACCTATGGTTATTTCTCTCTGATCCCCCCCTGTCGCTTTGGCTGAAAGACCATATTAAGCTTGATAGATGGCCCACGTTGATCTTTAAGAAGACACTTTTATTATTCACTCCCCTAGACCAACCATTTTCCCGTGTGGGTGTTTCGCGTTTTCTCTTATCGGTTGAATATTCAACTCTATCCCCTCTCTCGCGAATTATTCACCCGACTTTTCTTTGTGTTCTCAGGATTCCATCGTTTCACCCCCCAAAGCTTGATTTTTTATAGTAAGGGCTTGAATAGGAGGGGATCTTCCGGGTTTGAAATATCACTCCAATTCATAAACAAACCCCCCTGTTTTTTCTTTGATCAGGTACGTAAGGCTTCTCAACAACTAATCTGACGAAAATGCCCAAGATTTTTGTACTAGGATCTGGAACTAGGACAATACTCTCCCCTCCCCCAAAAGCTTATTTGAGTCCCCTAGCTCTTTGGTTGGTTTGTCATCCTTAGCCTTTCTCCCTCTTGTTTTGGATTGTAGCTACAATAAAGAAAATGTGTGCATTTTCTAAAGATCACTTATTGTTTTATTTTGATCCTTTTGCAAGCCTGATTCTCCCAACAATGGCATGGTCTTCCTTTTCACCCCCTTTTAATCATGACCTCTCCTCTTAATAATATCCTGTTTTGTTTGAAGGTAATGAGTCATGTTCTTCATCCTGATCCCCCCGGCTTGTTTGTTCCCACTCCGTGTGCTCCACCCCGGCAGTCCCCTCTCTAATGATCACCCTTTTCAAGTGCTTGTAACTCCAACACCTTTTCCCCCGGTAAAGATTAACCCAATTTAGACGTTATGTAAGAGTAAACCCCCAAGGGATACGGTTACAGGCTCGACGTTTTGTTTTTTCTTTTTATAGTAAGGTCTTTGCCCCCCCCACCCAGATTTATCACAAAGCCCTTGGCGGGTTTCTTCACTTTCGACCTAACACTTCCCCCCCCCACGACAACGTGTTTCATCTGCCGGAAGGGTTCTCTCGACTAGCTCCCCACACAGGACTCGACACACCTGAACCCCATTACAGAAATAGTACCCCACCCATTTGGGTGGACTATTACAACAAAAGAAACACCCTCTCCGAATAGTCTCCGTCCCTGAGACTTTTGTGTGCTAATGTCCTAACCGCTAACCTCCACTCGTGCAAATTTCCTTTCCCACCACACCCACACCTGAAAATGGTTTGCTCTTTAGAGGGAAGGGTTGATTACCCGAACTCAACGAGGGCTTGGCATTATTTATTTCAAGCATTCTTTTTCCTTGACCCTGACTGCTGGTGCTCCCCAGTCACTAACCTTTGGTATGTGATGCCTCCAACCAAACACCTTCTGTTACCTTTACACTTAGGGCGGAGCGCTTTTTCCCCTTCTGGTCCCTTCGAATCTCCCCCCCCCTCTGCTATGTCCATTAGCATCTTAATCCCTCAATTAATGGAATTCATACTTTGTTAGTGGGAGACCCCTTTCCAGTATTTGCCCCCCCCCCTTAAAGTGATTTGATTCCTCTTTCCCCCTGGGAAAACCACCAAAATTCATTCACTGTCGCCGAGTTTAATGCCTTTCTCCATGACATACGCCATACCCGGACCCGCTTTGAAAATCTGTGAACCTGATGTTCTTTTTAATAATCTGAGCACATAGAACAGAGTGCCCCTCCCCAATATTTCCCGATTGAAACTTTCACCGCCGTCATTTGCCGGTCGCGTCCAGTGGCTGCCACAGCCAAAAGCTCCGGCAAAGGCCTGATCACTTTCCCAGGTTCTTCTCCCAAGCTCTGGTTATACAATAAAAAATTTGCCTCCCCCTGCCAGATCCAACCTCCCTGTTGACGTAATGCTTATATCCCCAAGTGGAGATGCCTTTTCCCCAAAAATTTCTTCTGATGCCAACTAAGACCGCCAGAACACTGGTAAAATGTCCGTTATGTAGGACCAGGATTAACCACTCTATCTTCGGCCCCCCTTTTTTTTTTTTCTTTTTTTTTTTCCTTTCCAGAGGACGGGACTGTAAAGGGTAAATCTCAACTAGGCCCCAGGTCAACCCCCTTGCATTGGTCCCCTCGCTTCTTTCTTGTCCTCTCCGAAAAAAAGTTCGGAGGGCATTGACCCCCTTTATGATCTTCCTCCGAACAAAAGTGCCCCCCGCCGAAACCCAGAATAAACTTAGTTTGAAACCAGTGCATCGTTCCCAAACACCAAACGTACAAATCCGTCTTACTTTGTTTTTTTTTTTTTCTGTGGCCTCCAAGGACTTGACTTTGCAAACCCTACCCGAAAAATTGAACCAGGAGAAATTTTATTATTTTGATCTTTCAGATTGTACCCTACCCCGCACCCGCTGCTAAACCATGGCCAGGATTTGCAAGTGTGATTTCCCTTTTACACATCCTATTGTCCACGTAGCCCCATAAGAGACCAAACAGGGCCGTGGTACCCAATGGTCTCCCTTTTCCATGTACATTTTCTTCTGAGTTCTCTTGGTGACTAACCCACGAGATATCCTACCCATCCTACAGAACCCCACATGCCTTGGTCTCCCCTCAAAGAATGTTGCATAGCCTTGAATTGACAGCCATCCGACAGTGTCAGGTTCAACAGAACTTTCTGCACCAAAGGCCTTGGCCCCACCATTTCCTGTTTTCGGGGTTGATATTCCCCCGAACTAAGTAGTTTTGTTAAGGTTGTTTCCTTCTCTACTCGCATCCTCTGAAGTCGGCGTCTTAAGTCCGGGTCGCCTACCCCGACTTTTAACCCCAACCCTCACAAAATACGAGATACATCGCACCTAGACTTTTAAATGATGAAGATGTCGCTCCTATGATCTTCTCCCCCGCCCTCGTTCACACCCGCCTGTTTTCCCCCCCCCACTTCGAGATGAATCCCACTGTCTCCCTGTTCCCTTTTTTTTTCCCAGGCAATTTGCCCTTGTAATATTTCCGTTGCTGCCAAGACTGATCTTGTGGTGGGTCGACCACTCGCCCCATGACACGAACCATTCTTAATGCCAAAGTGCTGAGTCGCCAACTCTTTTCCTCGATTCATGAAGACGATCACGGAGGAGGGGATGTTTGTTTCGAGCTAAGTCCCCTTTCCCCCCTCCGGACTTTGTCTTTCCTTTCGTGTCGCCTAGGGCTGCCTCTGAGTTGTTAATCCAAAAAGTTGCCGCACACCTCAAACACCCCCGCCGTCATCTTCACTTATTCTTTTATCGATTAGGTGGATAGATATTTTGACCCACTGCTTTGTTTGAGACATCCTTGGTCATACCCCCCCCCCTTAAGCTATGGACTCTGGCTACAAGGCGCGTCCCCCCTCTTGTCGCTGAATTTCTTGCATGATATGTCGGAGCCCGTCGAAAAAGGGCTATTGGGAGGCCCCACACGCTCTGTTTTCCTTCCCCCACAGCTTTTGATTTTTTCTTTCTATCCCGTTATTTCCCCCTTGAACCATTGACGTGGGACTTTTGTAGATACACTGTTTTATAGATGTGTAGATTAAGATACGCTTTTCCCTTTTTTAGGACCTTTGGTTTTGTCCCTTTTCGCTCTTCACATTTATTATCTTCTATAGTCACCCCCCTCCCCTCCGTTGTTGTTGTTTCGAACGCTGAAAAACCCCCAGAACTCCCCCCCACGGACTAACCCCAATTTCGGCCCTTTTTAACTCTTGGTTCCACCCTCTACCAGCCAGAACCCCCCGCCCCCAAGTACAGCCGGGAAAAAAACCTTCTCTCCACGGCACCCGCCCTAGTTTTCTCCGCTCTCAAGGCGGTCAAAAATCAAGTTTTGAAACCAACACAAGCTGCGTGGTTTCTCGTCCAAGAGGACCTTTGCTTTTCCCTCTCTACAGAACCTTCCTCTCCACACCCACAGTAGAAGGAGGGCTTTGAAGGAGCTCCACCCAAATGAGCGTAAATTGCGGTCCTGCTCCAAGTTTCAGTTTCCTCCACACAACAAAAGACGTTGCAAACTGAGGACCACCTATCCCCATAACTTTCCGCATACCGTTCCCTTAGGACTTCGACTCTTGATTTGTTTGTTTAGGTTTAGCGGCAAACTCCCTCATTCACCCCTAACAGGAGCCCACTTCCTCACCCCCCCCCCCGCCATCCCCTCCCCCTTTCCACTTCCTCTCAAAGTCCCCCCCAAGTCCCTGAGCTCCCTATTCATGCCTCCCCCCGATTCCAATTTCTCAACCCTTTTTCCTATCCAAAAGACATATATTTTCGTCTTAAGGGCCCTCGGTGTAAAAACCCAAAGCCTTTATCCTTTCTATACTTCCCCGAATCCACAGTCGTCCCCTTTGGTCCCCAACACGTAGACATTTCTTTTCTCTATCAACCCCAAACGTCTTAAAATTTTTCCTCTCGCCATGTGTGGTAAACACCCATGGTCACGGACTTTTCTTTTTCCTCAAGGTCCCCCTGGTCTTTTTTCCCCGATATCGATTGTGAACTTCAATATTTAAAAACCCTAGGTGAGACCCTTCTCCTTTTCTTGGGATTTTCTTTTCTGGGGGTTAATCCTTATTCTTATTCTACCAACCCCCCCACGCGACCAGGCGGACGCCCGCTAACCACACCCCACCCCCCCCCCCAAAGCTTTCAACATGTTTTACCCTCCCCGTACTCCTTCAACAAAGGTCAAAGTTGGCTATTTGTCACCAAGTATCTCTTGGTTCAGTGAGTTCACACCCCTTTTCTTCCCCCCAACCTTTAATTCTCCCACAACATCCCTATCGCCAAAGCCAAAATTCTTTTCTCCAAGGAAGTTACCATTCGCCCTTGCTGATAACATTCTTTACAAGTGAAGTTCCCTCCCAACAAAGTCCCCCCCTTTTAGTTACCCACAAAAAAAGTCTTCCTGGGGAGACTGAACACGAGTAGGGAGTCTTTGGCACGTACAAACGTTATGCCCCCAACAATGCAATGTCAATCAACATTCCTCTACAAAATTTGCAATCGCTATTCCCCGATTATGATCGCACCCCCCCCATCCAGACAAAGACCTTCTCGCTGTCTTAAATGTTAATTCTCTGACCTGAGTTTTGAACGTGACTAACTCTGTCCGTCCGCAACATACGTTTGTTTTCCTTTGTTGCCTCCCCCAACCGTTTTGCTAAAATGACTCGTGGGCTGCCCCTGAGTGATTGTGTCTGCCACAGCATACGGGTGCAGGTGATCAAAACCTTTCAGCTTTTATTCTTCAAGCTCACCCCTTCTCTTTGGACATGGTTTCGACCCCCAACCAGCATTTTCATGGCAACCTTCTTGAATCAGTCCGGATGGCAAAGATCCCTAGTGACGAAGATATCGTATTTTACTCCCTCAACAGAAAATGGGACCACAATCTTTCCCCCCCTGCAAACGACCCTTTTACAGTCAGACAAGTTTTGCCAAAGTCCTTCGGTGACCCCCCCAAAGTTTTAATGACTTGACTCCCTTCCTTTAAGCTAGGGACATTCATTATTGGTCGAGTTTTTAAAATTTTTTTATTTTTTTTCACGATCGCCCAGATTTTCCCTCCCTTTGAACTGTCCTTGTCAGTCTTTATTTTTTGGAGACTTATGTATCAAGTTTGCCCTGCCCACATTGGCCAATTAAAGGAACTTTCTTTCTTCTCCCCTGGACTTTCTCTTACCCATTTTTATTTGCCTGTTGGACGAACTGAATCACGGTCCTCAACGGACATTTAAATCTTTCACACTTCTATTCCCCATTATTTTGTTTCTCTGATAAGACTGAAACCCCATTAAACTATTAATCTGCAATTTTTGCGCTTATTACATTGCCCAATCTTTATCCCTTTTCCCCCCCCCTTCCCGTTTTTTCATAAATTTCCATGCTCGTTAAACCCCCGAGCACCCCCTTTATTAACCAAAATTATCTAATTCAATTTATGGAAGTAGGCCACTCCTAATTTAATAGTCATTCAGTCACTTCGGCCCCTCCCCGTGTGCCTATTAATCAAGTCTTACCC
>Ga0179591_1305240_pt1 | contig 11047 bp, 6 predicted proteins | sample CZOMad2_1_08_16f_FD_182891 | JGI IMG/M metagenome (GOLD analysis project Ga0179591, IMG submission 182891) | Vadose zone soil fungal communities from Angelo Coast Range Reserve, California, USA - CZOMad2_1_08_16fungal (PacBio error correction) | ecosystem: Environmental > Terrestrial > Soil >... | reverse complement strand
TACCTCCCCTTCACTTCTTTTTTTTTTTGATTAAGATTTGAACCCCGCGTCCGGAACCCGAGACGAAGAGTTTGTGAAGGTATCGAGATTTCTCCGCTTGGTGACTTCTTACATCCCTTTCCTGTCCCCACGTTTCCCCTCGGCCTTGTCTTTCTGTGGCGCTTCCTGCATCTCTCATTTTGCCTGAGAGAATCCTTCCTTTTTCTGTTGCTTTGCGTCGAGGGAACCCCCGACTGAATTTGCATCCCGGACTTTTCTTCGTCCCCTGATTTTTTCACTTCCGGCTTTAGCCGCGCTTTGAAAAATCGCGACCACTTTTTCTCTCGGAGTCTTCCCTTGGTAGACAGTCGTTCCTAAATTTTTTTGATCCAGGTGAAGAGCTCACGTTGGTGCAACCCTTTTAAACCCTTTCCTTGGCATGTTCTTTCAGGCCTTGTCCGGTTCACAGAGAAGGCGCCCATTACCCTTTCTTGTTCGATACCCCCTTGCTCTGCAGTCAAAGTCTTGGAGTAAGCTGGGCCCTTGAGGAGCCGCCGCCAGCAGCTACACTCTTTCTCTCAAATTTGGACAGTTCCTAGTATGATCAGGTTTCTTCATTTTTTTTTCCCTTAGTAATATTTTTTTGCAGGCTCTTGGAGCCTATTGCAGCACGAGTTTCCCCGAAGATGGTTGGCCTTTTCCCTTTGTTTCCTTTGACCGACTCTGCCAAGGCTCTCTTTTCCTTGCGCCTTTTTGAACTATTTTAAGCTCTTCCCCATTCAACCTAGTCTTGGCAGCACATTTTCCCCTGCCTTGTACTGACCTTCTCTGTTTTCTTTCTTTCCCGTCGATGGCTGATCCCGTTCTTTTTGATGTCGAACATGACCAGTTCTGCTTTTGCCGCTTACCCGGCCTGGTGTAGATGGCCTTCTTACGGTCCCTCACCTTAATTTTTTTTTAATTTCCGGGAATGATGAGGTCCTTTTAGTTCCTCTCGGCCGACTTCGGAGGTGGCCAATTTACTCTCAAAAGGGACGCGCTTTTTTTTTTGTGCCAGCGGTTTAACCCTTTCCCCTTTTCATGCCTTTTCCACATTTCACGTAGGCGCACTCTCTCCCTGTGTAGTCTTTTTTTTTTCTGTCATCAGAAACCACGTCCAGCCGCATTTGTTATGGCATTTCTGCCATGCCGTGATTACCGTGGCCAATCGAACCATTTTTCCTCCTTCCTGGTCGACGGCCCCCTTCAAACCGTTCCTTTAAGTCACCTCCTTCACTCGCTCCTTTCGGTTATTGTTCTGCGCCTCAACCCTCCCCCGCCTATTGGACTGTTTTCCCTTTGGTGTTTTTTTTACCTTTTCCGTATGCGGTTATTATTTTGTTTCCTGTCGGTTGTTAGGAAATTTCGTACGAGAACTTTCAGCTTCCTACTTTCTTCGCGTTTCCCATTCACCCTGTTCACCCGTTTTTTCACTGCAAGCATCAACAGATTTTCTTTTTGCACGCAGAAGTAGATTGTGAGCTCCTTTGATTTTCATTCTGCGTTTTAAGACCTTGGACGAACGCTTGCCCCCCTTCTCCTGTTCGTGTCCTCCTTGCAATTGCACTCGAGTCTTTTCTTGGACTTTGCTTTGACGGTTGATTTCAGCCATCTTTGAGATGCTGGGCTAGCCCCGGTAACCTCTTCTCTCCTTTTTCTCCTTGCCTTGGTTCCCCTTGGTTGTTCATACTCTGATGATCTGGCCTGGATCTTTATTTGTCTTCCCTTTGAGCCGAATTTTTTTTTTCCGTTGCGCCCATATTGGCCCGTCCACTTCCCCCCATTCTTTTCTTTTTTGCCAAACGCGAATTCATTAAGCGTTAATTTTTTTTTTTCCTGGGTTCTCAGGTGTTCTCGGAGCTAACCATTAGATGGCCTTTTCTGGTTTTGTTCCCTGGCCTGTTTTTCCCGTCCTCTTCCTCATTTCGCTCGCCCATTTTTTTCCCCTGCTCTTGGCCAAATTTTTGCCTGCACTGTTGTTGATTTATGATTCCTAACGTCTTTTCCACGCGCTATACCCTCTTGACGCGCTTAAATTCTCTTTGGCCCCCTGGGATTACACATCGAACCTCCTCTAAGGGCCCCCCCACCCCCCTTTCTTTTTCGTCGTAAAATTCTGAGAATCTTCCCCCGCGAAAGGTCGGGAAAGACTTTTCCCGGAGATCGTCTCATCCCTCTTCCCTCTCCTTTTCCGCCAACTCCGTTTCGAATAGCCCTCCGCCGTCCTTTCTTGCTCCCGGCGTATCCTTTTTTCTTCCCCCCTTCGTTTTGTTTCGATTTGATCCATCGTCTTCCGCGGATTCGTTCCGGCTATTTCCTCTATGTAGCGGGCATCACGATTTCTTTACGATTATTTTCCCTTTATCTTCTTTTGGGTCCCCCTCTTTTATGCCTTGCCTGATTTACGCCTTTAAAACGATGTCCCTTTTTTGTGTCTTCTCCCTTAATGCCATTGCTAACTGGCGTTTTTCCTTTCCGACGCCTTGCTCTCTGAGGGTGGGAATTTCACAAATCTAAATGCCCTCTTTTCCCCCTCTCCCTTTTGTCTTTTTAAAGAGGCCCCCCAATTCTTAACCGTTTTTCTCCTCGCCCATAGGAAGGCGTTTTCCTTTCGGGGACCCCCAAGCAGTTATCTCCCTTCACATTCCACTTCGAGGTCGAGCCTCTTTTTTTTTCTGTGTGCCGGGCCCTTTCCCCCATCCACGACTCCCCGTCGCCCTGTGTCACTCCGCATCTTCCCACCTTCCTTTTTTTCGTGCTTCCCCAAGATGGGTCCAACTGCCACCCCCAAATTGTGTTTGTGCGCAACCCTTTCTTGTCGGACAGCATCGCCTGCATGAGCGCCTGTCCTCCCTTAGGATCATGAGGTTACCCTGACTCCCTCTCTCCTCGCGTGCGAAACACGCCAATCCCTTCGCTCAGCTGCTTCCCTTAAACAGCGTCTTCACTTTCCCTGGTGACGACGCCTGTTTTCTTCGCAATTTTTTTTTGCATTGCTTCTCCACAGATCGCAGTTCTGGCTTGCTTCAGTTTTAGTGTGCTTTGTTTGTATCCCCCCCAACGGTAATGAATAGCTATCCCCGAGTTCCCGTTAAGGCCGTCCGGCATCCTCCCCTTCTTTTTAGACGGAATAAGACCCTTAGGTTCTCCCTGTCTCACCCCTGCCTGAACCCTTTTTCCGTTTCTCACAGTCCGTCGTCCATTTCGGCCTCCCGATTGGAGCAATCGCGAAGTCGCTAATTTCTTTCCCCCGGTCGAATATTTTTTTCATCGCCTGTCATCCGTTCATGTTCTTTTCCTTTGGTCATGGTTATCCGAGAGTCCAGCCTCTTTTGTGCATTGTTCGTGCACCGCACCCATCACAGGAAGGAGACACCTCCCCTTCATCACTTGATATCGTCCTCTGGTGTTTTGGACCGGCCCTGCTCCGTTTTGCGAAGAGTTGACCACCCCATCGCGGAAAGGGTGCCGCTTTCCCTTGCCCGCCTCCCAATCTAGCTTCGAGTCCCCTTTCGAATTGTCCATCTTTTTTTCCGAGTTTTTGGCCACAACGACTTCCGCCCCATGATCCTCCGCTGTGAGTAACTGATATCTGAGACCGCCCAGTCCTTCCACCAGATCCCCATAGATCACCTCACCCCTAAGTTGTAAAGAGGCCCACTCTGTTTTTTCCCCCCCTCTCTCTTATCTATGTCGCCCTCGTTTCCTCTTTACCGTGCTTCGATCGTCATAATATTCCTCATGAGGGCGCTTCCTGTTAAAAAACATCGCCTCCATTGCTTTTGAACGTCTTGCCCAATTCTTTTGCATTATCAGGATGATCTTTTTCTTCCACGACCCCCTGGCATTCACGCCCTTACATTTCAATCTATGTCCTCTCTTCCCTCGGCCAACACCCTACTGTCTTATGCTCTATTTTTTTTTTTGCGATCCAAACCCTTTTGGACGTTTCACTTCACCGACGCCTTTTTTGTCTCCTGCGACCAAGTTTTTTACACCATTTTCCCCGTTGTTTGACAGCGCCACTTTTCCTCAGTTCCCTCCGTTCCTGCCTACTCCCCCCCCCGTTATTTTTTTACCCCCCGCTTGATCTTTCTTGAACCCAGATATCCCAGGTCTTCGCCCGGCATTTGCGTCTCCCTGCGTTCGTCTTGGGTAATTCGCTGAATGCAATTTCTCTTTCCCGTGTGGTGCCCCACATCGACCGATCTTCGCCTACCTGACCCCGTTTCTTCCCTTTAGAAAAATTCGGTATACTAGACCTCTATACCCGCAGAGTGCTTCGTGCTAGGGCCCTGACCCTCTGCTCCCCGAAGGCAATCAAGCCCCTCGTTTTTCTTGACTCCCCCTTTTTTCCAGTTTGCACCCGTTTTCTCCGATCCCCTTCCCCCGTGCGCGGACTTCCGTTACAGGATCTTTTTCTTCCCAAGACTGCCAGTCTTACCGTTTTCTTATAGCACCCCAGATTTTTCCTTTTTACCCTTTTTTTTCCCTGTGGAAAACCAACTCAGAGCCGGAAGTCTCCAGACTTTTTTTTCTTCAAGTACCGCTGTCTCCTCAAAGCCATGGCACCGGCTCTTGTAATCTTTGAGCACTAAGATCAAGGCGTTTCCGTGTGAGGCAGGAGTGTTCACACTCGAACGTCGCGAAGAGGCGCTCTCTTGCCCTCTTTTATGCCTCATCACAATTGGCGGCGGGTTTTTGTCCTAGTGCCTCTCCCAGATGAATGATGGTCAGGGTGTCCCCTAGTAACTTTGGTTCATTATCTTAGGTTCCCTCGGAATTTTGCTTTAACAATACAGCTTCGTGAGTCCTCGCGCGACGACTGATTTCCTTTTTTTCAGTACTTCCGTCAAGATCTCACCCAGTCAGCCCCTGGCGAGGTACCCTGCTCACCTTTTCTACTATTAACTTATTCGAAAGCTACTTCCTCCGGCTCCGGCGACCCAATTGTTTTTTTTTTCAACCCACCCCCCCCTCCTTCTACCCACTAACCAACTCTAGCTCTCCCCTGGCAAACTGGTATATCTCATTACAAAAGTTGCTCCCCCCCATATATATATCCAAGCACGTCCTGTTTTGTTGTACTGAGCGCTCTGTCTGGGTTTCCCACGATTTGACGGCCTAGTCCACCCACAGTGTGCCAAAATTTTGTCGCATCCACCTTGGTATCGTTTCAATACATTCATGCGATTTATGCTAAACACATTAAAGTGTTCCTTTGGAGATTAAGTAGCTTCCCGCCTCCCCCCCCCCCCCCATATGGCATTTCGGCCGCGATTGGCGTTTTATCCAAAGCTTGCTTCCCGATCTTTTTTCTTTTCATTATGGAGGTTCTCCCGCCTTCCTCCCTTATGCTCGCCGCGCGGCTTGCGCACATTGTTGGGACTATGGGATTTTTTTTTAAAACCCGGGCGCCCCGGTTAGTTCAATTCCCATGCGGGCGTGCCCCTTTTGAACCAGTGACACAGCGGGTAGTGAAGGGCCTTTCTTCCCCTCCAGATTTGGCGATGACCTTGTCCCCCCCTTGACGATTCCACCTTATCCCGATTATCCTTTCCGTGGTTGGAGCGTCCTCTCCCGCAGCCGCCCATTTGCAGCGTTATGGTGATCTTTCTGCTTTTTTACTCCCTTTAATTTCCTATCCGATTGCTTCTTTTCGGCAGTTCACTAGGCTAAAAGTCTTCTCCTTTTGCCAGATTTTTCCCCTTCTCCTTTTTTCCAGACCTTTCTTGGCTCTTTGTAATTTTCCGCTTGCTACTTTTCCCGGAATATTCGTTACTTAAGCTTGTCAAGCAAAGTCCTGGAACGCCCCCTTGTGGTTTTTCTCTAGGTGATTTCCGAATATTTGGTGACGTACCTAAACATTTTCCACAGGACGTGCTTTTTTATTTTTGCCTAGAGCCCAGGCTGCTAGCGCTTCCCCCCGACCCGATGGGGTTTATCTCTACGGATTCCTAGGATGCACCCAGCCCTGACAACTGTTTTGCTCCTAAGCCACCCCCCCCGTCAGCTCCCCACCAATCTGGGCCCCCCTCTTGCTCCCCCCCCCCCCCCCCCTCACCCCAGTGGCCCTCCCTATTATCCCATTATTCCGCCCATTTATTTCTCCATCCCTTGATTTATAGAAGGTCTCTCCAATTGATCCTGAGTTTATTTCCCGAGTACGGGACAACGCTGCGGCCTACTTTTCCCCCCCGGGAGTAATCCCTGGTAGCCCTTTTAAATAACGCTTTCTTCCATCGGTGATCCTGTTAACTTTGGGGGAAGAAGGCCTACATTCTTTATGGTCTATTCTTTCCCGGCAGGGAGGTCCCGAGCCGGGTCTTATGCCCAATAGTAATTTCTCGTTCTTCTACCCGTTTTTATGCCACGTAGCCTGGGTTATTATTCGCTTCTGGACTGTTATGCAGCCTCTCCGGCGAAATGCTGCTGGGACAGATTCTCGTTATGTTCCTGGGAGTTTGTCGTCTTTATTAGAATAGTCTAGCTGATCCTTTGTGGACTTCCCCCCTTAGACGGTTCCGACGAGTGGTTGATTCCTGACGAACTGGTTGGATGCCTGCATTCATTCAGGTCTTACTTCTGCCATTTTCATCTTCCAAGATATTTCACCATACGCTTTAATTTTTCCCTTCTATAGGTTCCCTGTTTAATTTTTTGGCTTCTGATTTTTCGATTCGACTGGTCTTTTGCCCGGAGGATGATCGATGATCACGTTTCCCTTGCCGAGGTTTTTGATACTTGGGAGATTTTGGGGAAGGTTAGACTAACCCGACTTGTGGAATGTTGGCCGTTGCGACTTTTCTGTCTCCCCCCTTAGCTTTCGGCGGTTCCCCGAGATAAACTTGAAGTATATGGTTTTCGAAAAAAAGAGGTTTCCACAATGCCGGACTTTCCACGTACTTCCACGATGTCGCTTTTCTTCTTGCTTGACGGGTTTTTTTTGTAGTACTTCCTCTTATGGTTTCCTTTATTTTTTCCCCATTCACGCGCCGACCTTTTTTTCTATAGATTGCGGCCAAATGAAATTTCTTTCTCCCCTTAACTCGAAAATTAGCCTGATTCAACCGAAACCGTTCTGTTTCTCGTCGCCGCTTGATAAGACCCTTCTCCTCAATCATCTGACTTGCGCTACTCGCCGACTTCCAGGTTCGGAATGGCCGGGTTGACCTTTCGATTGTTGTTCCCCCTTAAGGTTCCCTCTTCTATTTCTCCACGGCTGGGTGTCAGTTGCACATTCCGTCCGGCCCCCGCTTTATTGGCCGTTGTCTCTCCCAAAACGTTTCCCAACTGAGACCCTTTTTGTTTCAAACTCTCTCACACTTCATGGCCCTCACCTCAGCTTTTCTCTTTTTTTTTGCTATTGACCTCATCGATCCTTTTTTCTCCTGAAGCCCACGCGCCTCTATTTTTAGTGTCTCTTTTTCCCTCTTGAAGTCCGCGTAACTTTTCTGTAGCGCGGACTTTCTTTTCTTATCCCCTGCTGCTGAGAGAGCCCGGGCCCTCCGGTAAAATAGGCTTCGGTTTCTCCCTCTTTATTTGGTGACGTGGCGATAATTCGGCGGACCCCTGATTCTTTTCCCGTGACGTCCTTTGATTTGGATGAAGCTTTCCGTTTTTTTTAGGGCGTTTGCGCCCCATCTTGTCATAACGGCCCACAGCGACTTGCGTTCTCTGTTTTGTGACAGCGACAAGCATTCCCCTACGGGATTTCGGGTGAGGTGTAAGGGCCTGATTGCGGGTTAGAACGGCTCCCTCACTCTTTCCCGATGGATTTCCTTGCCAGTTAGACCCATGTGCCTTTTTTCCAGAACCGCATTCTCCCCTCCTTTTTCTTCGACCTTTTTCTCAGTTGAGACGCTCGCCCGCCTTTTCTGATGGATTTTGATTCCCGCTATCTCTTTTTAAACAACGAGCTCGTCACCTCGTCGTTCCCTTGCCGGCTTAGCATTTTGCTTCGCATCAATTGTCCCAGCGCAATGTTCACAGTTTGTAAGGCTACCCAACATCTGCATGGCCAGCGACCCTAAAAAAATCTTTGCCCCATCCCCCAGGTCTTTTCGGGGGAACGTCGATAATTTTTAACAGCCTTCTCCCTTCCGCCCCCCCGGGAAAATCTACTCTCCTCTCTGGGCTCTTACCCGTTGATTTTTCCTATGTTGTTGTCTAGAGATACAGCTTTTTCTCCTCCCCGAGTTTTTTTTCTCCGTAAAGGAGCCTTCTTCTTTTCAGAGGATGTTCTCTCCGATACTCAATTTTGCCCACCCTTTCCCGAGGATGCTGCGGTCCTTTCGATTTGGTACGCTTCCCCAATTTCACTTTTCTTGGCGGTCATTATTGAGTCTCCTTTCTCCTGTATTTGGGATTTCCGATCTGGGTGTGTGGGGGGGGGGGACTTAGAGGAGGGTGTTTTACCCTTCTAACCATCGCTTTTTAATCCTTCCAATCGGCTTTTTGAGCGTTCCCAACTCTCCCTTGATCACCATTGGTTTTTCTTTCACCCGAATCGGAATGGCGGTTTCTTGACTGACATGCCTGTTCTGAACTGTGTAAAGTAAAAGCTTTTAGCTCTTTTCGCCGCTTATGTAGAATGTTTTCCCGACCTGGCAATGGAAAAACCTTCCCGGTCATGCGTTCGACGGTGTTTCATCTCCTTTTCCCCCTCGCTGGGGCATTGATGGACCCCTCCAAGACTTTCGCCCAGATGTAACCAACCCCTTCGTGCTCCCTCTGGCCGCCCCCCCTCAGAATATTTTCGATCATGCTCCGCCTATGAGCGCACTGCTTCGCCAGCTTTCTCCACTCTCCGCGCCCTCGCCCGCGCTTGACTGAGTTTTTTATAACAATTTGTCCTGCTTTCCCAGTCCACTTTCAAGGAAACCGCGTCTGCCTTAAAATCGACCTTTTTGACCTGGCTGGGGGGGCTCTTTTTTCCAACTTTCGATAGCGAATGATAGACTTCTACCAATCTCGACGGGGCGTGCGTACGAAAGTTACTTGCGTTCTCCCACCCAAACGGTCCCGTGGACTTTTTTCATTAGAAAGTTCTTCTGCGATTTGGCTTTTTTTGCTTTTCCTCACCCGTGAATACCCGGAATAACTAACAAGGTTGCCCAGACCCACCCTGCCCTTACGCATTTCAAGATCTCTACCATCCTCGCTCGGAGTCCCCTTTCCCTTTGCGGCAGTGATGAGGTCGTCCTTCAGCCCCTTAGAACATGTAAGGCGTAAATGTGGTTTTTCCGTTTCCCCCGGATCCCCTTTTTTGGACCTCTCTTGAGTACAATTCTCCGCTTGCGTGATTTTCGTCAATCACAGCAACCTCTTCCTGAAGTAAGCGCACGTCTCCGTTTTATTTTGACCGGACCTGCTGGCAGCTTTGTCCCCGTCTTAACATAGGACGTCCCAGGGTAGCTCCAGGTCTTTCCAAGAGCCTTTTTCACTCTCCCAATTAGTTCCCTTTGCCCACCCCTCCTCGCGGTGGGAATGTGAAGAAGCTCAATGGCCCCCTCCAATCAAGACGACCGCGCTCGACCTGATTCGTTTTTTACCCTTTTTTAGTCTCAGTCAAGATTTCTCCCACCCTTCGACGCCATCCTTCAACCTTTAAGGACAATTGCATACAACCCTGCTCAACACTCCTTTTTTATTTTTTCGCTCGAGGAAGTTCCGTCGGTCCAAGTTTGTTCTTTTCTAGTCAAGAGGGCCTGACTCTGAGGGCGCTTGGATCCACCATCTTTCCCTCCGCGCCCCCGCGTCGGAGCCCCTGCGCCTTTCTTTAAATTTACTGTCTCCCTTCTCTTCTTCTCCTATTCTTTCAGAAAAAGGTCTCATCTCGACGTCTATGTAAATCCTTTTATCCCCTGTCGATGCTGCTTCTAGTAGACGTGCCGTAATCCTCCAGTTTTCCTCCTAATCTGCCCCCCTAGCTTTTAGAGACATCCCCTGCTTTGACCCCCTGAGGTTTTAAATGTTAGACGGCTCTTTTACCTCTGTTTCCCCTCTTGGCCCCTTCCCCCCATGGGCTGACGTTCTTTACCGCTCCAAAAGTGATCTCGTTCACCGTGTCAAAGCTCTTTCTTTTGCCCCTTTTAAAGGATTGAGACCCTTCGGTGTTTCCCTTCCTTTTCTTTCCGCTTTCCTCCGAGGGTTTTTATGCCAGCTTCCCATTCGATTGAACTTTTCCCCCCAAGGCTATTTTTCGTTTTTCCCTGCGAACTGCGTCCTTCGCCCCCCCAATTCTTTAGTAACATATGCTGTTTTCAGACTGATTATTTTTCTCCCTCGGTCATGTTTCTCTCTAGCTTCTCCTACAGTCCCAAGACCGCGGGTTACCTTTTACGCCCTGCCTACTCCCCGCTCCTCCCCAAATCGTGGTCCTGCGTTCCAGTTACGTTTTTGTCCCCCCCCTGCTGCCTTTCCGCCTATCCGCAGTTCCTTTCCTTCCTGAAATTTCTCAACCCCGATCTGTTCCCCAGCTCAATTGACGCTTTTTTCCCCATTTATAAAGGTCGTATGTCCTCTAAAGACATGTCCTCCTCTCCTCTCAGTGTCAATCCGAAGCTCAAAGGCTTTCTGCACCTCTGTTTGTTTTGCCCCCTCCGAATTCCCCCCGTCCTCGCGCCGCGGCGCGGCCTATTTGAGATGGAACTGGTCTTCCCAATGGTCTTGGTTGCTCAGTTAAGTCCGCCGCTGCTGTGGCCCGTTTTACGGGTTCTTACCCTCCTTTTTAAATGTTCTGTGGCGACGTTGGATGTCGGCCTTCCCGGTGGCACTTTCAGAATAAGGAGAAGATCGCGAGCCCGCCTTCCCGTCGCTCTTATTCACTCTAATTTACTCAATCTGTGACAGCTCAAGCGCGACATGCCCCTTTTGTGTCCCCTCGAAAGCATGAAGTTCGTCCCTTCCACCTGCTCCCCCCACTTGGCTCGTTTTCCCACCACCAATCTCGAGACCGTGCTGGAAGCCCCCCCCTTCCAACCCTTTTATCATGTTTCTATTTCCATCCTTCAACCGTTTTTTCCCG
>Ga0179591_1332245_pt1 | contig 11048 bp, 8 predicted proteins | sample CZOMad2_1_08_16f_FD_182891 | JGI IMG/M metagenome (GOLD analysis project Ga0179591, IMG submission 182891) | Vadose zone soil fungal communities from Angelo Coast Range Reserve, California, USA - CZOMad2_1_08_16fungal (PacBio error correction) | ecosystem: Environmental > Terrestrial > Soil >... | reverse complement strand
CAGCGAATCCCCCTTTTAGACTACTTTTAATTATTTACGATTTGCTTTGTGTTTTTCCCCTTTAAATTTTTATTCCCATCTTCCCCGATTTCGAAACGTTAAATTCCGATCGTTCCTCTTCGTGCTTTGATCCCCAGACGAGTACCCCTTATCTCCAAATTTGCCGGACGGTAGTATCTTCCAATTTTCCTCTGTTACCCTCTTTAGTTCGTGAACAACTTTTTTTTTCCCCTAGCGCATAGCGCTTTCCCCGGACCAAATCTTTGCGGGGTCCCGCCCCAACTGGACTATGTGTATTTAACGTTGTCTCAATTCCTTCTCCCTTCCATATTTCGCCTCCAAAGACAATTCCTCCTTAGTATGGCTACACATAACACGTCCCCTAAAACCTTCCAATGGTCCGAGCGGCCACATCCCGATTTCCCCCTTCAGTGTTTTATCGTCAAAGTGACATTTTGAGGTGTTCTGCTCCCCCCTTAAAGATGAGTACGTCTTTTGGTTCACTTGTGTTTCTCATGTTGGATCCTCTGAAAATGTTATCTTTTGGTTTTTTCCCTCCTGCTTCGGTTTCAAAGGTCTATCTTTCTCCTTTTTTTAAATGAACACGCCAAGGCGTGCACCCCCTGGGCACTGATCTCGGTCCCATCGATCCTCGTTAGGAGACTTTCCAAATTCGAAAGACAGGGATTTCCTCTTCATGCCCCCTGCTTTATTGTCGCAGAATACAAAAGATCTTCTGCCCTGGTTTTCCCTTCTTTGCCTTCCCCCGTGGGTCAAAATCTTCTTTTCATCACCTTCCCCCTTTTTGGTTGTTGAATTTGACGTGTCTTTGATACAGCCTTTTGACGAAGGAGCCCCATCCTCCCCTTCATAAATAGCTGCTCGCAAGCGCCCCCCCCTCTGTGTCTGTTCCCCCTTTCGATGACGCCGTTCAGTCCCGAGCCTTCGAATCTCCACCCCTTCAACCGCCCCCCCGGCTAGTGAATTTCATTTGCTGCGCGTGTTTCCAATCGTCGGGGTGCCCGATTGGGAGGAACAATCTTTGCGAAAACTTCCTCGATTTGCTATCTCTAGTCAACCAGAGGCGAATGCGATTTCGCTCCGCAGAAAACTCTTTAGATACCCCCTTTCTCTAAAATTCTTTTATCTCCAGCCCCCTTTCCCGTTACCCTTTCCGCCACTGAGGAATTTGAATTCGGCCCCGATCCAGTTTGTAGTTGGGCGCTTCCGAATTGGACCGTTTTTTAACACGTTAATCTCTTTCCTTCCTTTTTTAGTGTGGCGACGGTCGAAGCGTTCTAGCCCGCTATCCGATTCCTTTTCCTCCCTCTTTTTCAATGGGTTTTTCGTACGCATCCACTTGGTTTAATGGCAAATCGCGCGCGCGATGTTCGAGTTTACTTCCAGATTTTAAGTTGCAGTGGCAGCCCTTTTCGCCACCCTTCCGGCCCCTGTGGTTCGGCTTTGTCTTTACGGATTTATCCTCGGAAGATCGACATCGTTTCCTTCCCTCACTGAGCTGTCCATTTTGTCCTCAAATGGAAAGATGGACCCCCCCAAAGATTGCCTCACGAATTCCCTTTTTCGACTTTGGGTAGGATAGTAAACTACTCCCAGTACGTCGTCTATATAGGTTGCCCCCCAGTTCCAAGAGTAGGTAGTTTCTCCGTGCCTTTTCGGCCCCCTTCTATTGACAGGTAATAGCGGCCGAACGGTGGAGATTTTCAAATACGTCTTCATTCCTAAAACCGTAGAAGTCGTTCCATTCTCTTAGTGTCGACTCAGGAGGAGCGGGAACTCAAGGCCCCTTTTTGCTCCCCGGGATACCATTTTCCTTATGTTCTTCTTCGTGGCCTTCCTGGACCGGCTTGACTTCCTCCTGAAAGAGACGAAGGACGAAAAGGGTGTGTTTTTTTAGAATCCCCTGGTTTTACGATCTCTATACCCTCTTGTACTCAGCTTGTCGTAGAGACACCTTCATTGGCTCTCGACCACCTGTGGAAATTAACCTCTACCATATCTTACCATCCTCTCGCAGGCACCATACTCCATTCCCTCGACGGCCCCACCCCTTGGCCGTCTCACCCCCAATGATTTCCGTCCACGAAGGAGAACCCTTTTTTCTCATTTGGTACCCGATTCCTCAGAGTCCCCTTTTCTAGTAATACCAGACCGTTCCTCCATTATGAGCACCTCTGTACTTAACGAATTGATTGAAGCTTTAGGTTCCGGTGAAGCCGATCTGTGCACAACCGATTCCCTGATCACAACTATTTGATGCCGTTTCTTGCTGGAACGGGTGGCGGAGCGCTCCAATTCTTCCAGCCCGCGGGGCTTTTATCTTTTCACATTTTTCTTTTTGTCCTCCTTATTTTCTGAAGGCTTGTCGGAGAAACCAGACCTCACTACCCTGAATGTCGCTCGTTCCCGAGCGTCTATTTCTCCCTCGGCCATGCTCCCCCCCATCACTCAAATCCTATTCGGCTGGTTTTCGACCGCTACTAGGCCCTTTTTTCCCCATGTTTTCACCTGACACAGTTTGGAGCTTAGCTACACAACCCCTGAATCCTCTCCCAAATTGTCCCGGGAGCGTCCCTCCCCTCCCACTTTGTATCTCCGCGAAGCGTCCGCTCTTTAAACCGTATAGGTATGGAGCTTCCCCACAGACCCTTCCAAAAGCCTAGTTGGACCCCCCCCAGAGTTTGGCATAGCCCCCCCATAAGGTCCACCCCCCCCCCTCGTGATTCATCCGGTCTCTCCCAGTGTAAGGAAGAAAGTCCTACCGACTTCTTAGATCTATTCATATTTGCTCCCTACTCCTCGGTGTTTTTTTGATCTAGAGGCGGTCCTGGTTCCCCAGCCCCTTCCTTGGCCTGGCGTTTCAAGGGAAAGCACACTTTTGTTCACACCCCGGCTTTGGAAGAAGCCATACTGAATAAATCTATCGTCCGGGTGTCTCCATTTTCGGTTTTTCTTAGAATTTTAACAGACACCCTGTTTGATTTGCCAGCCTCTTCCTTTAGTCCCGGGCGAGGAGATAGGGGGTTTGTTTTGCGTGATGGCCGAAGCCCATCCCCACCGGGCTTTCGGGCACTTTGTGATTTCTCTCTTTTTCTTGCGACCAACGGTTTCGATTTTGCCCCTCAGGTTCCTCTGGGCATTTTCCCCGAAAAACATCTGGACTCCCCCTTCTTGTTCATCTCCTTTCCTCGACCCCCCCCAAATTCGAGACTGATGGCAATTTCCCGTCTTTTAAAATGAATCCCCCTTTCGGTCGGCGGTCTCGCGACCATACGACGCCCAATTCCCCCCTTCGGAAACAGCTCCTTTATTCAAAAACCCCCTGGGCCCCTCTGTGGAGTTTCGCTTCTTCTCTCCTCTTCCGGCAATCCTTTCCTAAGCACCAAGACCACAGGCGTTTCCTAAGATCCAAAGACCGAGTCCCCACCCCTTTGGAGGGCCCTAAATCCCGCGTCCAACGACCAATTCTTTTTGAGATTTAACGAGGTGCTCGGAGGCCCCAGGTGGTGCGAATTATTTCCGGTACACTTCACTTTCCCACCCTCTTTTTGATTCCGTCGTGGAATCCCTAGTCAGAACTTTTGGCGTGATAAGAGACCCTTATTTTTTGCTGATTCTTTCGTAATCCAGTTTGTGTACGGACCTCAAGAATTTCGACCATTATCACTTTTTTTACTCATCCGGACTGTCCTGCATATGGGCGGGACCCCCTCATGTCGCGTTGGTTGAATTATCTACATCCTTCTCAGTTCTACTCGTTAAAATGGATCTCCCAGACGTGATATTTGGTCTCTCGGGCACATTTTTCTCCCTTTCATTCCCCATGTTCCCACCCGCGTAAGAGTGAGTTTATGCCCCACCCCGAAGACACACAGAAGGCGTTTTATCTTTAGCGACTGACAGGAGCTTCGTTATTAGTCGACCTTTCCCTCAGGGCTTCTCATTAGCGGATTGTTTATCACCGGCTAAATTCTATCCCCAATGCCGAGTGGCCAGAGGCAGCTGCCCGTGCCCCGACCCCCTACTACTGTGCGCCCTACTTCTCCGTTTCCTTTACTTTTTAAGTATTGTGACTTCCAAGCCTCACAACTGTCGACTTCTCTGCTCTAGCTTCAAGTTGGGCTTTGTGAACTCTTTTTAAATTCGGGAGTCACTGCACAATCCTCGATCCACGGCCCCTCCGGTTTCGAATGTTGTTGATATCCTATTAAAACGCCCCAATATGCACATCTTATTAGGTTTACAACAGTCCTCTCTGCCCAAAAGCTTGGCGTCGAACGGCCGCTTCTCCCGATATCTCGTTTGTGCGCCTCCCTTTTACCCCCCCCTTGCCTGCGTACGAACACCACTGGACCGGAGCTCGAAGATGGAGACCACAGATCTACGTTCTTCCATCTTAGCCCTTGCCTTGACTATATAAGTTGCAACCCCTCTTCCAAAATTTCTGTGATGGCTCCTAAACTTCCCACCTCCAAGAGTGCCCCAAGACTCATACCATTTCTTTTGTCCGCCCATCGTAGATATAAAGAATTTACGTTTCTTCAATTTCTCTCGTTTTTTTTTCCCCAGACTTTGCTCTCTCTCCGGGGTTCCCTTTCTGCCTACATATGTTTTGCGACTGGCTTAGAAAACTTGTATATGTTCTCGATTTTCACCTTTCCCCAAGCCAGGAACCTCACTTGCACCCACCCCACTTGCCCGGCCACATTCCCCCATTGACTAATACTGCGTTTTGCAGAATCACCTTCCCCATCTCCCCTGAGGTAGTCAAGGAGCGCTTGCCTTGGATATTTTGCTTTCCCTCCAAGAGTTTTCCATATTGGGTCCTTTTCCAATAGTGCTCTGATCCGGATTCGGGTCAATCTTCTCTTCTCTCCTTTCACTCTCCTCATTGTGAGTTCCAAATCACGGTGACCCTTCTTCCACCTAGTGCCCACATTTAACTATTGTCTTACGAAACGACCATAACTTCAACAGCCTCCTCTAAGTCCTCCGAATTTTCCTCCTTTCAGAATGTGCTAGTCCCAGCACTTCTTCGTCTTCCCCTTGTAATTTCATTCTTTCCCCTAGCGTTGTTTTGCACTGGGCGCAGAGTTGACCCCTCGAGTTCAAGACGATTCCTGATTCGCCGCTCTTTCCACCCCCGCGGTCTCTCGAATCCGCCGGACAGCCCAAAGCCTGGCCCATTGCTATGTACGAACATAGTCCCCGCCGTCAAACGTTATCTTCCTCTCCCTCCCGAGGTGATCTTGAAGTGCCGTCGCGTCTTATGGTTGGTAGTTGGGGCCGCACCCCTTTTCCATCTTTTTTAACACACTAGTTTGATTCCCTTCTTGCTCCGGTGAGACGCACTTCTTTAGTTTTAGCCTTATTTTGCGATTTCCAGTGTCGCCCCTACCCGATTGTCCTTTCCGTTTGCGCAGATCGCGACGCTTTCGAATCCCCGCTTTTGGTGGCCACTTCCTTTTCTCAAAACACAACATCCCTGGTCCCTTGTGGGTTCGTCACGCTTTTAGATTTTCTCTAGCTCGTCTTCTATCGGCCCTTGCAGCCTCGAGCGTCAACATGGAGCCATGTCCCTTCCCCCACTTCACCTCAGCTTCCCAATCAGAATCTAGGTCAAAGTTTGAGGTTTGCTTCCCCCATAACAGTCCACTTCGTAGAATTTAACAGACCCAGGTCTCTGAGGTTTTTTTCTTTTCTTCCTTGTAGATCTTCCAGTACCCTGCTGGCCGAACATATCGCAACCTCCCGTTTCGAACCCTTTTAGCAACATAGAATTCTTCCTCCCCCCCCCCTTGATCTAGTAATTTTCCAGCCCCTTAAGTTTCTCCTCTCACTTCGCCGGTACTACTCCTGGTTCTGGTTCTTTTTGTGTCGCTTCTTGAGGCTCCTACTCTTACTGTTATTAGTGGTGATTTTTTTGGCGTTTGACCTCTTTTTTCTCTTCCAGTTTTCTCTTTTGGGTTGGGGGGGCCCCCAACTTTCCACAGCCTGAGCCTAAGGTCGGTGAGACTTCATTAAATTTTGGTAATAGCTAGTCTATCTTCCCCAGCGAAAGGCATGGGACTAGACCAAGCGCCTTCCCCCCCCCTTCAGCTTAGTCGCCTTATCATTCTTCTAATTATTTCGACGCCCAATCAAGCCAGCGGACCCCGCCCCTTTTGCAGAGCACGCCAATTCTTCGCTTTTTTTACAACGGTATAAATGTTCCAGTACCTGATTCTCCAACGAGTTGATTACACTCCCTGATCCCTAGTCTTTAACCTTGTTGCCCGACCCTTTTGCGTGTCATCCCTCGCGTTGATATGTGCTCTCTTCCTGTCGTCTTCAAGCTTACTTTTCTCGTCCCCAAGTCTTGGAGTGCCTGTTTCATTGAAAATTTATGTCTGACGCGTATGGAACGGTCTCTTCAATTCAGGTTTGGCGGCAGAATGTTTTTAACCCGGAGGTTGGGTGATCTCTTTGCGTCCCGTAGTGTCTCCCTGACTACCCCCTAGAATCCCCCTGCTTAGTTAATTTCTGTGGTTTTTCTCTTTTTCCTAGATTCTTCCCGGCCTAAACGCAACGTTGATATTCCTCCCCTTTCTTTTTTTTAGGACCTTTAGTATTTAGGCAATGTTTGACATCTTATAACAGTTTGAGACACCCGGAGCGTCTTTTGAGTACCAATCCCTGCCCCAGAATGACCAGGTGGAAACCCCATTTCCTGGTCAGGCTGGTCCCTCCCCTCACAACAATGTTCTAAGTGAAGCCGCCTCTTTCCATTGCTTCTTCCTTTTTATCCCAATCCCTGCCGACCCTACTCCCATAAACGGGTATCCTACTCTCCGAAATAGACCCCCCCTCCTTAAACCAGGGTGATTGCAATTTAACGAACTCCCCCCGGAGACCCCCTTAGCTGTCTTCCGTGCCGAATCTCTCTTTCAGACACCTTCCTCTTTTTTGTTGATTTTGAGATGACACGCCCTTCGACAGTTCCATGCCTGTCGCAGGCTTGGTTTTCTGGCACATCACAACTTTTTTAAAAGTATTGTGTATGACGTCCTTTTTTTTTAGTTCCTCCTCGCGGTTGACTGGAGTCCTTGCCCATAACCGAACCCATCCAGCTCTTAATTTAGGTCCCTCCGTCCCGCATAGAGGACTAAAGGTTGGAGCCCCGCTGAAGCTATTAACACCTTTGGTTAAAGACCGTGCATTACATTTTGCCCCGATCAAGAGTTTGCTGGAGACCACCAGGTGTTCCCCTAATTTTTTTTAATCGGCTAAACCCACAGCAGTCTCCGGCCTGGTTGGGTACTGTATTGAATCCTTCGATGCCCCATCGCCTCAGTTTCCCATTTTTACTGCGCGGGCCACCTTCCAGTTCTGTTAGTTTTTGACTCTGTTAAAAATCCCTCTCAACTAGCTAACCCGACTACTTTTAAACTCTAAGACCTTCGTCTCCTCGGTTCCAGCCGCCCCGTCCGTCCCCTCAGTTTCAGCGACCGAAATAAAAAGAGCTTTCTCTAGATTCCCCTCAGATTTCCATAATTTTTGCCTCCTTTTCCCAAGCCCGGCCTCCGACGCTTTCAGACCCGAAAATTGGTTGAACCGTCGTTTTGTTTACCCCCTTTCTGGCATTTTTCTTTCTCCTCCGCACAATATATATCTTTCTTAAGGTCCATGTTACCCCAGATTTTCTATGTCCGTAGTTTTCCCTCCCCGCCGAAATTTTTCTTCCCGCATCGTTTGGCTCCGCGTTAGAGTCTGCGTATTTCTGATAGGCATTTCCCTTCGACTCTTTTTCCCCGTGCCCTATTCCTTACTGGCTCTTGGACGCCTTGAAGTAAAAGTTCCCGTCGAGGTGGAATTTACCAGATTACCCCGCCTTATTACTAAGTCCCATGGTCGTCCAGCCCTCTTTTTTGTTCTTCGAGGGTGGTTCCCAGCGATCCAGAACGACTACCCTACCCCAAAAAATCTGACTCCCCTTACTTCTGCATTTATTCTCCGACCCCCCCCAGACTAAACGTACCCCCCCCCCGTTTTGATCCGGTCGCGCCTCTTGAAGTCAAACTTTACTTGACTTTTCGCGTTCGAGGATCTTTGTTTTCTTGCTTATGTTTATTCACCCGTTCGAAGGCGTCACTTGAACTGGGCGCCCCAGTCAGAAGTGGTAACCAACCCATTTGGGAGTATCTTCTCCGAGTAAGGCGCCTTCTCTGTTTGACGATTCACCTCCCCCTCTCCTTGATCGATTTTCTGGGATTTGTGCATTTTCTTAACCCGGACGATTCGAACGGTACCTTCAGATTGGAATCGTCGAGAGATCCACGTTCGGACACAGCCGCCACCTCTTAGGACTGGTAGTTTTATTCTGCCGGATGGCTCTGCCAACTAGTTCGTCTCAAGGACCGTCGTATTTCGCATCCTCTTGCCCCTTTCCCAAATCTTTTTTGCGGACTGGCCCCATGGCAATATGCCGTCCCCTTGAAATATCCCTTATAGAAACTACAACAGTGAGCAGTCATTACTTATCAGGTCTTTCCCAACGATTCACCTTGCCCCTAGAACACCCCCCGTACATTTATACTAGGAAGGAAAATTAATACGACGGGGATACTTTCACTCTTCTTGAATTTTTTTGCCCTGTAATACCCCACCGATGTTCGACTTGTAGACCGTTTTGAGTCAGCTTTTGTTTCTTTTTCCGGCTGTAGATCCCCTCGGTTGTGCCCCTGTTTTCTTAGCCAAATCTCTGATCTTCTTTTTCTTCACCCCCACGCGGCGAACTCCTAGTTGCAACTTTTCGTGCACATGCAACTGTCCTTTCCCGATTCCTTTTCGGGATAACTCTGACGATTACCTGTTTGCGTCGTTCCCTTTCTATGGTAGATTCGCTCACCCTTATGTTCATTTCAACTTTTTTTCTCTTCTTACCTGATAATCTCTTCTTTTCCTTAGGTTTTGTTTTCTCTCGTGGACCGAAAGGTTTTTTGGAGTTTCGGGACCCTGACCATATATTTCTCGACAAGAGCCCATCACTAACCTCCTCCCTTGATTACGGCCCTGGCGATTAGAATTACCCGTCTAGTTTTTGATGCATCTGCTTTTTCTTTGTCATAGAGTCCCCCCTTGTTTCCGATTGAGTTTACAAATCTGAGAAATCCGATTCAGCCGGCTCATCCTCCTCGTGCAACCACAGTCTTTTCTGCCCTTACCGACGCCGCAAAATCTCTCCAACTCTGCCCCTCCACCTAGAGGCCCGACCGCAAATCTCTAGTTAAAGCTAACCCTCCCACTGATGAATCAGGGCTTTCCTTGTCCGTTGCCGTTATCGCGGTGCCTCGTGGGATATCCTTTGATCAGGAGTTTTTCTCTGGTATTTTGACTCTGTCGAGTTTTGCCGATGGAAGATCACTCCAGCCCCATTTTTCCTTCCAGTTGCAAAAGAGTGGTCCCTTTCAATTAAAAATGCGCTAGAGACGAGCCCCCGAGAAGATGTTTCCTTTTCTACTATTGGGTCAGATGGCCAGCGTTGCGTAAACAGTCAGTGAAGTTTGGCCCTTTCTTTTCCTCTCGCTCATTCGCATTTCCGTCGAACCTCGGAATTTAGTTCCGTGTTCAAGGTCAACGTGTTCCTCCCTCGAACGAGAAACAAGTTCCATCTTTTTCTTTCCCCACCCGAACTCTTTCTTTCTTTCAAAGTCGCGGGGTTCGTCAACACCCTTCTTCGACGTAGTATGACTTGAGGGCTCCCATTCCTGTAGTTCTCCTTCGCTTGAGCTCTGCCCCATGGTTACGCCGTCGAACGGTTTCAAAACTTCCTAAATGTAGTTCCCCCCGTCCCTATTCGACCCTCCCTGTTTTTTTTTCAAGAAGTGGCCTCGCTGGACATATCCCCTTGCGTGTTTATGGGTGGTTCTGTAATCGCGTTCGTGGGATTTAGGGCGGATTCAGCGATGTCCGCGGTACCCTTCTTTCTTTCCCCCACCATCGCAGGGATGCAGTCGATCAATGGTTCACCCCGCGTCACCGGATATCTGCCCCTTTTCCTCGTCGCCTAATCCCGCCGCTGTTGACCCCCCGCGACATTCACCCTTGCTCTTTTTCCCATCGTCGGCCTAAGTTCACCTCACTCGAACCTGATCAGGTACCTGATTCCCCCCTCCCGAAGAGAACCCCCCTGAAAGAATTACCGACCGCACAGCCTTTGACTGGCTCTTCGAGCACTACTAGGAGAGAGTTCCCTCCCCTCTACATCAACTTAGTTGAGCATTCGAGTTGTCCCAGATACTCCCCCCCATCACGCTATTGTGTGATCACTTTTCATCTTACCCCCCCCCCCCATTCCTTCGACCTCTCATTTGCCCAACTTTTTATGTTGCCCCCTTTTATTTCCGGCGTGCGACCGCCCCTTTTGAGGCGACGGTTGCCCACCGTCCTTTGCAATCCTGTCAGACACTCCCTTTCTTTTATGAAAGGATGGGTCGCCCCGCCACTCTGTCTAGTCCGTACTACCGACCACCCTAAGCCGGTTCTTTTCACAAGTAGTTTTTTGAACATAGTTAGAGGTCTGTCCTACGTATTTTGAAGGTTGGAGGCCAAACTTAAACTTGATGTCGTGACTCGCCTCCAATTTGCCGTAGCTTTTTTCGCGATTCGGCCCTTTTTCCCCAAACGAAAAAGACTTTCCTTCTTACGGAGGGTCTTTGCGACCCTTCCCCCATGGTCCTTCGCCCTTGAAACCGTTGGCGCTTTAACCTTCTTTAACCCCCCCAATAAATCCCCCGCCGCCCCTGAGGGTCCCACCCTTTTCTTTTTTATCTAAGCCCACCCCGTATCTCCCTTTGCTTCCCGTAGACTAGTGAAGCTGCTTTATCCCCCTTTTTTCGAAATCCACTTTTTTTTGTGCACTCCCCCATCACCCGACTCCTGGGAGTGAGTACCTTACCCTATTATCGCAAATCACGGTGTCCAGTGTAGGCCCCCCATTTCAAGCGGCCCCCAGTCCCTGGGACTGTCCTTCCCCCCTCCACGCGCGT
>Ga0179591_1317640_pt1 | contig 11048 bp, 12 predicted proteins | sample CZOMad2_1_08_16f_FD_182891 | JGI IMG/M metagenome (GOLD analysis project Ga0179591, IMG submission 182891) | Vadose zone soil fungal communities from Angelo Coast Range Reserve, California, USA - CZOMad2_1_08_16fungal (PacBio error correction) | ecosystem: Environmental > Terrestrial > Soil >... | reverse complement strand
TTCATGGGAATACTCCCCCTCTGTTGCGCTTGGTTATGAGCGCCTCTTCCTTTGTACTTCCTTGCCCTCAAGTGACGTCCTTCCGTTTCTTCTTTGCCCGTCTAGACATTCCGTTTACGGGAAGACGTTTCCGACCCCCTTTGTAGATCGGCTGACGCGTCGATCTTTAAGGAGCTTTACCTGAAGCGGGTCTTCCCCCCCTGCTTGTTGGAGGTTACGCGCTTTACTTCAACATGATTGCGGCGATCTCTAGGGTGGAGGCCTCACTTCCGAGGTGGTCCCCCTGGCAATCTCCTCGGATCCTCTTCCGGGACTTTTGGAGCGTTCCGACCCGCCGTTCTGGTTAGCTACAGATAATCGGGTCGGTCGAAGGTTACGTTTTTTTTTTTTCTCCCCCCTGTAGCTTTGAAATCCCGGACCTTAGTGGCGTGGCAAGTGACGTCCCGTTTTTTAATAGCCCCCGACCAGACCCCTTCTGAGCGTCTCAAAGGTTCCATCCGACCATAATACCCGCTTTTTCTGTTTCTTCTACGGATCTCGACGGTACGGCTTTACTTTTTTTCGATAACTGACTTCATCTCTTTCTCTACGGAAAAAAAATATTTCGTGTCATAGTTCAAATACTGGTCTCGACCTTCATGTCAGGGTCGTCCTAAATTCACGGAAGCCCTGGACTGTTCTTTCCCGTCTTTCTTGCGGGAATACCTACTCTCCCATTTGAATTTGGCCCAGCAGGGATTGCTAGTTCTTGTGGTTTTCCTGAGATCAGTTAATTTGAGCTTCACCCAAACTGTTCCTTGCTCGTGGGAATTCGTATAGTCGGTTGTTCCCCCGTTCCTCTTCCAGGTTATCCCCCCCCGATTTCTTCATTCTTAGGCATCCGGCCTGTTGGATTCTGACTCGACCCACCCCCTGTCTCCAGGTTTCCCGTCGTAGCCGACCGTTGTCTCCCCAGCCCTTATCCCTCTTGATCTGTCGTTGTATTTCGTCTATTTTGGGATGTTTCAAAGGCAGGCATCCCCCCTTCTAAGCCCCCCGGCGCTCCCTTTTCTCCCTCCCTAAGTCTTTCGCACATCTTCCCGTTCTTGAACTGCGTATCTGTGAGCATCACCATCCATCTTTTTTTTCTCTATGAGATTAGCAAAGTCATAATTTCTTTCCCCGACCTGAGACCCGCCTGACAGCCGGTCTCCTGCCTAGTCCCCTCGTCGTCCGCGTATTTTTCGGCTGCCCCTTGCCGGACGACATTTTTTCCTCCCGCACTTTACAGGTGATTCAGTACGGATTGAAAACTTTGGTATGCAATCGACTTGTTCCCAACACGCGAACCTTTCTGCGATCTTGCTATGGTCCTGGAAATGATCCCCCGTTGACTTGGAACTATCGCGTCTCTCTTGCCCGCACCCTTTTCCAGCGATCCTTTGCCGTATTCTGCCTGCCTTACCAAATCCTCTTGTCGTTTGGTTCTTTTTTTGACACTTTCGTCCTCGATCCCCCACGTTTTTGGCCGAGGTCTTTCTTTCTCTATATTCGTTAGAGCTTCCCCCCATTGTGTTCAATTGCTCGCGCACTGTCTGGCCGGTCTCCCCCCCCTCAAGGCCCTCGAGCTCCGTCTCCTCAACGTCCCCCCTCGGGGAAAGGGGATTCCAAGTCCGTTTTCGGAACTGAACGCCAGAACTCCTCTTCTCAATTTTCCTCTACTTTTCCCTTGGGAATCGCAGTTCTTCTGTCCTCAGCTTTTGCCCACTCCTTGAGTCCCAGCACACGCAGGATTTCCTCTGCGTCCCCCCCCGGTTTCCTCAAGTAGAGCTTCTACGTGTAAAAGTCGCTCTCCCCATCAGGAGGACTCCGCATTGCGTTTGGTCTTCGACAGATCGTAAAGCCCAGAGGGCTCGTGAGAATTTCCTCTTGCGTTTGGACTTCAGGGTTTCGCGTTCTGCAACCCTCTTCGCGTCCTTGTTTCCTTCGACATTCTTTTTACGGCCTGAAAACTCTGCATTTCCCACACACGCCCCATCTTTTCGCGCCTTCATGATCCCCTTTTCGATTTTCCCCCTTGCTCGCACATATCCACTATGCACTCTCTTAATAGAACGTTTGCTTCCGCCTTCTCACTCGACTTTGCCTTCCAGCGGGCACCATACTTTCCTAAGATAGAGCGTTGCTGATATACCACAGCTTTTCGTTGGTTGCCCGCTTCTTTTATGCTCATTAGAACAGTAAGGATACGATCGCGTCAATTCCCCCGAGGGGCTTTCCTGCTATCCTTCTCTTCCGAACCTCTCTTCCCCCGATGGAGTGAGTTCTTTCTTTGTGTGGTCCCGGTGCATTTTGTCCTGGCCGCCCCTTTACCACGGAAGGTCAATCCCTTTTGGGCAGCGGCTTGAGGGCAGTGGGCTCTGCCGTTAACGAGCTTCTTTTCCAGAACAACCCCACGTGTCGTAGTTGCGTGCGGTACTCGCAGGGCTCCAAGGCTATTCGGGCTCCGATCTCCCGGCGACCGGGAAAGGGGAGCTCACCTTCTCGCAAATCCAGATCACCCTTCGAACCAGCGGGGTGTTGACCTATTTCCCGGTTCTTTTTTGAAACTTCTAGGTTCCGGATTCCGTCTGGGGAGCGGGTAAATTTTCCATATCATATTGACCTACCGAGTGTCGGCCTCAAGATATGAACCGTGCGGCTTTTCCTTCTTCGGCGCCCCCGTATAGCTGAATGAGTCTCTCCAAATTCCTTTTTTTCGAAGTACATCCTGTGGTTTTTTTTGTGCACCTGCCAAGAACCGCCCTGAAGGCCTGAGCTGAGCCCTCTCTCTCCTTCCTTCTCTAGTACCTGAACCGTATGAGCACCTGCGCCGATCTTCCCGAGACTTGTTTGCTTGAGGGAGTTCGTCCACACTCCCGCCTGACGAGATTTAGCTTGGTTTGGAGATGGCTCCCCCGTCATTGCATCCCCGCTGCTATGGGCGAAATTGGCGTCCTTCCTTTGCGCCATGCCGTACTTTCAGCCAATCCGGCTCTTCTCTATTTGAAGCCCATCTTTTACATCGTGTGTTTTGGCCCCTCTCCTCCGGCCAGAGAATTCTGGGGCCAGAACTTATGGGCTCACACTCTGCCCTTTTCTTGTAACCTGGCCGTAGAGTCTCCCTGCCCTTCAGCACACGAACCCCCCGTAGATCCATTCGATTCCCTCTCTCTCTCAAAATATGCTTGTCTCAGCCTCTTCTTTCGAACCCGTTCAACAGTTGCTCGGCTCTTCTTTCCTGCCGGACGATATCATCCGTCCGTCCGAAGCCGGCATGGAACCCGTCTATCCAAACCCAGAAGAGTCCACCCCACCGGGTCTTCCGCGGTTAACGGTCTCGAGCCCCGAGGGGTAGCCGTTCTTCTATCTATACCCCCTTCTCCGGTGCAGCGATGAAGGCTCGTAGTACATGGTTCTTTACCTCCCTTCGAGAATTATCCACTCCCCTGTGGGGGGTGTCGTTGAAAATCCCTCGGTTTCCTCCCCTGGTCTTTACCACGGAAGGTTATCCTCGGACTTAGGTATCGACTCTTTGATACTCTCTTTCCTCAACATTGTCTCACCTTTTTTCCGGTCAAATCTCCTTCGAGCCCTCTTGAAGCTCTACATGTCCTTTGAGACTCTTGAAAACTCAATTTTTGATTCTGTCCATGTTTTTCCCTCCGACGTTCTCGTTCCACGGGGTTTGCTCTCTCAGAAGGCTCTTTAGCCCGTTAGGCCGTCGGTGCCTTTGCTTTGAGCCCCAGGATTCGGCCCTTTGTTGATCCTTCTGACGCTTTCTCCTCTCTTTATGATGTTTCTCATCTTTTTTATTGGTCTCGAGTCCGTAGCGCATTTTTGGCTGCTCATTTTTTCCACCGCCCTGCCCCGCCGAGTGCTTGGCCTCACCGCCGCCTCTCCCCCTGCGTGTACACCCTCCTAGGGGTACAGGGGGCCCAAGTCATTGCGCCGACACTGCGCATAGAGTTACCTTGCTCACTCTCTGACAGCTTACGCTGTCTCGCGGTACCTCGTGTCTGCCGAGTCCCCTTCTCTTTTTTAACGGATTCCGCGGCATGGCATTGCCTACCATGCTCCTTCTCCTTTCCTTTTAGGTAGCTCCCCTCTTGAGGACGCTCCCTGCTTTTTTTCAGAATTTTACCGCCAAGCACCTGTTTTTCTTTCTCCCTAGCGCTGCCCCTTTTCCCGTCATCCCGATTTGGGAAGGTCACCCTAGAACCAACTTAGACCTGCCAGTCCTCAAGATTCGACGAACTCCGTTGACGCTAGTCGAACCCCCTCTTCCTCAACTTTCGTGATTTCTCTTTAAAGAGAAATTGTCCGGTGGGTCGCATTTTTCGCTGGTTTGTCTTCGTACTTGCCTTTTGTCCTTCCTCCTCTTTCGAACCCCTCGTTTTGTTGTTTCTTTACAAGAAGTCAGTTGTCCCACCCCTGGCTTCAAGCCATAGCGCCCGCTTCCCCCCAGCAATTAACTATAGCCTTTCCCTTTTTTCCTTCCGTACAACTCCCGTTTCTCCCCGGTACCCATAGCCCTTTCTTCCCTTCTATTCCTCAGCTCGACCTCCCCCCGCTCCCTGGCAAAAGACCCCCAGGTATGCGCTCGACGATCCTTATTCTCCTTGACTCCTCCACGCTCACCAACCCGACGACTTCTTTTTCATTCTTCACATTGATCTTCTCGGATGAAGCTCTTGGTGCAACGAGTCTTGGTGGTGCTTTCTATTTTTCCGTCAGTGCGTCTGAACGTTTTTCTTCTTTTTCTTCTCAACGCAGTACCCCACCTTATTTTGCGAGTACGCACCTCTTCTCCCTCGAATCCTCTCAATCAGTTGGAGTGTTTGAATCAGCGGTTCGTCCTTACACCCCGCCCCCCCTCCTTTCTTTCCACATTTTTTTCCTCCACACCTGCGACCTTCCCCTCCCCCTCACCTCGGCTCTCAAATAACCTTGGTTCTCTCACGACCTCTCTTATACGATTCTTCTCCCCAATCGACAGTTCCCCTGCCCGCTTTCCGACGTTGTATCTTACTCCGGCCGTCCCCTGACTCCCATCACTTCTGTGCAATTCTTCCCAACGATGAGAATCTGCTTTTTGGTCCTATATTGTTTCAAAAGTGATTCTCCGTCTTCTCACTTGAGATTTGCTTCCGGCCCTCCAAGATTTCGAGGTCATGCTACTTTACTTTTTTTGGTAGTCCGTTTGCCGCTCCCCATCCTTCCCACTTCCCCCTCGTTGTGGGAGTTAGGGTTCTCTTTTCCCCCCCCCCTTAGTGAGTGTCCTTTACTCACGACCCCCATCTGTTTTCTTGCCCAATTGGGCCGCGATTTCTGATTTTGATTTAGTATCATTCGCCCCATCACCCCTCTTGCATTCTTCCTCCTCCGCCCACCAATGGGTCTCCTTTTCGCTGCTTACCCTTGGACCCGCATGTAGCTTTTTTGGCTCCGTGGGAGGTTGACGAGACTTTTGCTCGCCCCAGGGGCCTGCTCTTTGTCCTCGTACTCTCCCTCTCTCATACCTGTCCTGCCCCCCATTTATTGTGCCCCCTAACTCCTTAGTTCCTCTATCAGGTTGCGTGGTAGACCTTCCCTCCCTTTCGACAAGCATCGATTTTCCCAGACGTACGCTCACGGGGCCGTTCTTCGGCAATTGTTTCGATCCTCAGGTGCGAGGGTCGTTTCCGCTGTTTTCCTCCGGCCTCTTTCTTTCCTGGATTCCCCCCCCCCCTGCGGGACCTGTCCCTGACTCTCATGTCTCTTTTGGGACGAGCCATCCCTCATCTCCGTGTCTCAGTATCCCATGCGTATCCCCGACGATTTTTTTCCTTTCCTCTGCAAGATTACTTCTCCTCCTTTCCCCTCACTTTGGTTGGTTGGCGCCGAATTAGTTATTGGGGTCTTTTTTTTTCCCGGCCTGCTGGCTGGCTATCTTGAGCCCCCTTTCGAGCAGGTCAGAGAAGCTTTGTTTGTTTCGTCCTAAGGACCCCTCTTTGCTTTTACTCCCCCCTTAGCTCGGGAGCCAGGGGTGGCTTTAACTTTTTTGTTTCTTGATGGTCACCAGGGAGTGGAATTCCCTGCTTTTCGGACTGCCAAAAGACGTCCTCGTGCACATCAGTGGCGAATGTTTTCCGTTTCTCTCCATTAGTATTCAGCGAAGACGACACGCTGCGCACCCCCTGCTCTTACGGCCCTTCAGGTTGTTCGCTTTTCTTGCAATATAAGATTCCTGTGGGTCTCTTCTTCCCTCCGCTTTTTTTGACTCCCCCTGACTGGACCTGAGTTCGACTGAGGTTTGATTGTCCCCTGAGAGCTTGAACATCTAGCCTGAAACCCGGCCCGCCCCTGCCCCTCCACTCAGACGCTCATAGGTCGTGCGCACTTGCGGTTCCCGAGAGCGTATCATGACCACCATCCCCTCGCTAGTTCCTTCCCTTGTCGTCTATCCATTCTGACTTCGCAGGCCCTCCTCTGGTGACGAGATTCACCGGACAGTGACCCTTTACGACCCCTCTCCCGTTGCAGTCCTTTTTCCCTAAAAACAGGTCGACCCTCCCTTCATCCAGCTCTTTATCGGACGACCCCTCCCTCCCTAGGGTCCGTAACTCACTTTACGATCAGGCTAGATGTGCCCCCTTCTTTCTCCTCACGTAGCCTTTTATGGAAGAGATCGCGCCTTTATGAGCTCTCTTCGCGCACCGCACTCTTTGCTTTAGTTCCCGTTTTAAAATATCTGATCATGCTCTCTCTCAAAGTTCCCCGTCTCACTACTCCGTCCCCGGTTTTCCCTGTCGTAGACCCTCTTAATTGGGCGAGTCACTGGCCTCCAGCCCGGCAGTCAGCAAGGCGCCCCCGAGTTCACACAGCTTCCTCGCAGTCCGCATGTTTTTATTCAGCGGATTCATTCTCTCTCCTTTCCTTTCTTAATCAGCCCCCCCTTTCCCTCTCACCTCGCGTTTGAGAGAAAAGGATCTCTCTTTAGCGTTCTGGGAGAACTCTGAGTGCCTCTTTCCTTGCCGTTAAGTATTCTCTCCCTTTAGTCTCTACGAACAGGACGTTGCGGTAAGCCCAAACTTTTGGTCTTCGTCTTGACGAGCGTCATTCTTATTTTCTGTACCGATGGGTGTTTCCTCCTTGGTTCTTTTAATCTGCTTCGTCGAGGTTTCTTCTGCTTCTTAGTGAGCGGAACTACCTCTCTGCGTCCTGACCCCATTTCCGGCTTTTCTCCTGCGGCTCGAGCGTTACTTACCCCTGATGCGCCGGTAGCCTTTCTGGTTTCTTAGTCTAGACGGTCGTTATTCTTTTCCGCCACCTTGGATCGATCCCGTCCCAGACAAATTATTTTCTATGTTGTCTTCCCTGCTCTTGATCTTCGGGCCTTCCTCGCCATATTCTTTGGGACCCCCCTACCCAGGCGATCCAACATTGTCCCACCTACCCCGCACCCAGGGATCCGCCTACTCTATTCGGCGGGGCCATCCTTCTTCTCGACCTGGCCCTCCTAACGAACTATCACCTAGCCTCCCGATACTCATGACAAAAATTTCTTGTTTCGAGCGCCTTTCCCCTCGTTGCGCTCGTTTCTCCCCCTTTCCAGACCTGCTTTGGTTCCCTCGAACAATGTCTCTTGTTGAGCCCGTTTTGAGCCTTCGCGACCTAGCCTGGCAGCTGAATAGGCAGCTCCTCGTTGTTTCTGGGCCTATTTCCCTCCTTTCTCGGCCACTATTCGATCTGTTGGCATGAAGTCGTAGGTGTGACGTCGCTTTTACCCCCCACCCGTCCCCGATTTCCCTTTTTTCTGCCGGGCGTCCTACCCCAACTGGCCCCGGCCCGGCGATTGGTGAACTTTTCCATCCTAATTGTGTCATTCTCGTCCTTTTATTCTCTTGCGCTCGTTTTTCTTTGGATTGGGGTTATTCACTGTCCACCATCTCTCGCCCGGTCCGCGGGATCATTGTTTCCTGCCCTTCATTCGTCCACACTTTGTACTTCTTTGTCATCCACCCCCGTTCGGGCCCAGCGGTCGAGTACCACCAGCCCTCCCGTGCTTCTTTCTACCCGAGCCTTCCCCGCATGAACACCCTCTCCGTCTTGCCCCAAAGACCTTCAGCCCGACGCTTCCTATCGTGCAGACGCGCCCCCCCGCGTCAGTCCGTCGACGCTCACGGATTCCGTGAACCCTCGCACCCTTTCCTTCTGTCCATGGGCCCCTCCGGCACGGCCCCGGTTACTCTTTTTTTCGAGCGAGAATCACTGTCGAACGCCCTGTGTTCATCGCCTTGCATTTCGGTCACCCTTCTTCCCGGCCGCTTGTGGCCGCGGACCTCTTCTGCACATTCCTCTTCGTTCCGGCTCCTCCCCCGCCCGACTCACGTTGGGCCCCGCCCAACGTTCCCTTCCTAAATTGATAAAGCATCCCCCAGTTTCCCCCTCCCCCTTCCCATACGCCTCAGGGCCTTCCTCAGCAACGTCCTACGACCCCCCCCCAGGTGCCAATTATGGTCGATAGATTCGCTCTCCGAACCTTGGCGAAGTCGCCCCCTTTCTCGAGCCTTTCTTTCTCTCCTCTCCTGGCCCTCACTGGGTCCCGATTCCGAAGTCCCTTTCCTGAGTCGGCTCCAGCGCTTGCGCCCCCTCCGCACCCTGCCCGCCCCTTTTTACTCCACTATTCAACGTCTGACTTTCCTCATCCCCTAGCGATTCCTCTCCGTCGAATCAGCTTTGAACTCTCGTTTACATCGCAGTGATCATTATCTTGAATAAACCCCCCGGCGCCCCCTTCTCTCTCTTCTGACTCTTCACATCTCTCCTAATCTTAGGTGCCCTTCTCCCTTTGGCGGATGTTTAGGTGTCTCGTACCCCTCGCCCCTTTCATTGGATGGAGAGCCGTTCCAATTGCTTGGTATTCGCGAAGCCGCCTCATTCTTGGTTGCCTCACTCCATTCGATGTTTATTCAAGGACTCCCCCCGCTGCATTCCCCCCCCAACTCCCCCCGGTCAGTGAATATGAAGTCACCCGTTCCTTTGACTCACCCCAGGATCTGCTTCACCCGCAATTCTCTTGAAGCCCGGTCTCTTGCCCCTCCATGACGGAAGCTCTGCCGCCCCCTGAACAATCAGCTTCATCCTATCGTCTCGTTTTTCCAGGAAACAGATTCGTGTTTTTGGTGCCTTCCTTACCGCTCGATTCCCCCAATCTCCATTCTTTTCCTTCTTCCTTCTCCGGTGATGCATTATCGAATCCTTTCCCCTCTGGCTTCAACCGTGCTGGTTTCACCTGGCCCCTTTCTCCTTCTACGGAGGAGTCATAATGAGATTTGTTCTTGTTTTCGTGGCGCTCTTTATTTGCCGGCGCTTGTAACGTTCCTGGTCTTGTAAATCCACCCCAAGAGAGTTTTCCCCACCGTTCGTACTTTGCAGGGGAGCCAACTCTGTCCGACCAAGTCGCTGGAGTCCCTTGAATTGGTCAATTCCATTCGCCTAAAGATAATCACGCCGGGCTATCATGATTGTTTCCTAATCGGTTCCACTTCCAATTTCTTTAATGTGAGGCTTTGCCCTATGTCCGTTTTTGCTTCGTCGAGCTTCAGGTCAAATCAAAGTCTCGAAGAGAAGGCTCCTTGATCTGACTCCAGTCTTTTTTAAAGTCGTTGCAGCTGCGTCTCACCCCACCATCTCGCTCTCCCTGCACTGGCTTTTGAACGAACCCCCCCCTTTGGCTGCATGGTGGTTCAACTTTCAGGCATTCTTTGACGGTAGTTCCCTCCGAGGACTTCTGATAGGCGTTTTTTCTGTGATTAGCTCCCGTCGAGACCTCTCAGTCAATGCCCGTTCTCCTTCTCCCCTCCCTGCTTTGAGTGGTCAGTTTATCTTCGCGACTTTTTAACTTTTCTAAGATCTTTTTTCGCAGTTTCTCTGCTAAAAGGACTTCAGCCACTCGAGTGGCTGGGTCCTTTAAACGGTGTCCTCGAAGAATGGAGAACCTCTCCTAAGCCACTCCAGCCCAAGATTTTCCCCAAGCTTTAGTCCCCAGTTTCTTGCCCCTCGTGTAACACGACGGTTTCGTTCTCCTTCCGGGCAAAGCTCCTCTTTTTCAACGCGCTTCATTATACCCCTTAGAGGAGATCCACCACGTGCCCGTTCGAGTGAGATCGAGGTAATGTTCCCCCTTCAGATCCTGGTTCTTTCGACGCTTCACCCAAATTGGTCTAGGCGCTCCGTTCTCTTTTTTTCCTGAACATCCCCCCTTTCTTTTAGGATTCTCTCTCAAGTCCTTCCCGACGAGAGAAGCGGGATTTGACCAGGTATCAACCTCGCCTTCCGACACCCCCACCTCTGGTGTGCCGCGGCCTTCGAGCCCCGGGGAGCCAGGTTTCCTCCCTTTTTTTTCTCCCGTCTTTTCTACGCTTTCCGCACCTTGTAACCCGCGGTTGCCATATTCCGGAAGAAGAACCCTCGACCGTCCCGTATTTTCCACACGTTTTGCTAGGCGGGGAGTTGTTGATCTGGTCCCCGGTCCATTGGATTCGATGTTCGGCTCTCCTTTGATCCCTGGGCTCCTCCTTTCCCCCATTGTGGTGTCAACTAAAAGGAACTTCGCCTCTGCGCTTCTTTTGCAAGTTCCTTCGCGCCCCCTTTGAAAGCGCGCTTTCCTGGCAGTAGTCCCCGACCCTCTTTTCTGGTTTTCCCTTCCCTCTTTCTCCTTTAGACGGTCCGGTGCCCTCTCACACCTGGGGAAGCTCTCTTTTTCCTTCATTCTGGCGGCCCCATGGGTTCCTGAGCCCTTTTCTTTTATGCGATGTGAAAAACCTCTGATGAGGGTTTTCTTTCTCCTCTCCTAGCGTTCTCCCTGCGCCTCAAGGCCGATTAGCCCCACACCTCGCAAGATAGATTCCCGGCTTCCTGCGACATCGAACAGAAACTTTTTCTTCTTAAGTTGTAATGTCCTTTAGAAAGGCCCCCCACCAACCCGAGTTCGAACAAGCGTTAACCCCCATCTAGGATCACTTGAATCTCCCGTGAAGCTCTTT
>Ga0179591_1311029_pt1 | contig 11048 bp, 17 predicted proteins | sample CZOMad2_1_08_16f_FD_182891 | JGI IMG/M metagenome (GOLD analysis project Ga0179591, IMG submission 182891) | Vadose zone soil fungal communities from Angelo Coast Range Reserve, California, USA - CZOMad2_1_08_16fungal (PacBio error correction) | ecosystem: Environmental > Terrestrial > Soil >... | reverse complement strand
CCACCACCACCTGCCTTTTGTTGTTTTGAGTCTTGACTTAGTCGATTTATGAAGAATGCCCCGATTCCTTGACTGTTTCGCATTCCTAAAGTTGGATTGAGTTCGGGCCCATGAGTTTTCCTTCCCCCCACCAGTTTTTTTTCCATTTCTGTAACCCTATCCCCATCGGGCCGCAATAACTGCCATTGAACTTATTTCTTTTTTCCTGATTTTTTTTCAGTGTCCCGCGCCTTCTTTCTTTCATCAGTATCTCGAACTTCCCTCGATGTTCTGTGGATTAGCCCCCCCTTTTAAGGATCTCCTGGAGTTGAAGACACAAAAGCCACGCGGGGTTACTCCGGCTACGCCCCTCGATGCGTCTATCTCTCAAGCGATGTCACAATTTGGGAACCACCATCTCGATGACTCGCGTATGACTGTCTTTTAGAGTCGACATCTTCCCCAAGTGTCAAACCACCTGTCTTTCTTTTCCGTGTCTTTTGGGTCTGGTTGTAATGTTTCTGCCTTTTCGCGGCACCCTTTTCTTGAAACAGACGGTAGGTTAATTCCCCTTCGTTGTCTTGGACCTTGACGTGACCAGCTCAAGGGTTTCAGACTCCCTGATTTTTTTGCATTTCGCTTTTCACTCGTCTTAGGTTTTCCCCATGTGCACAGAGTGGACCGCGCAGCTTTTTTTCCCCTCTTTCTTTTTTCCTGCCCGACTCGACCCTTACACCTTTCAAACTTCCCTTTCAAGATTGCCGAAATTACACCGCCCGCCACTTTGGCGTCAATTTTGGCCAGGGGGGATACTTTTTCCCTCCTCTTTTTGGTTCCGTCTTTCTTTGGAGACGGCTTCCGTTCCTCACCTTTTTCTAAAAGTGAGGCGCCAACTCTTTTCATATTGATTTAACCAACTGAGTGCCTCATCTTTTATGGTTCTGTATGCATTGAACACTTGCTCTTCATCCTTCAGGATACCGGTTACCCAAACGCTGCAACCTTGTTTACCCCACTCTTATACACTCACGTTGTTGGATCTGACGGTTGGAATTTGCTGCAACTTTGCGTCTTCTTGGTACAGGAGGTACTAACGTCTTTTCTTAAGTTCCCTCGCCCCCCTGGCTTTTCCCCTTTTTTTTACAAAGGCCTTTTTCCATTGCTGTCAATTGCGGGCGCCGTTTCCAACAACAGGCTTGTAGATAGTCGACGAAATTGCCTCACCCCCTTTTTTTTTTTTTTCTGGTACAGACTACTAACTTTTCGATAAACCTGTTTTTCGTCAAATTCCCTGTTTCCCCCCTCGTGATCTTCCCCTTTTGGACTAATTGATTGATTGCGAGATGGACCTCCAGCGTTTCCCCCCCCCACCCAAAAAACCGTTCTAAATGGTCTCCTCCCTTTTCTTTTTACTCACCCAATAGCTATGACGGTTCACCTTTCCCCCTTGATGTCCCCGCGCGCTTTAACAAACAAAGGCATTTTTTTGAAACTTCCCCACTTTTTTGCCTTTGAGAACTTTTTACTGGCTGTCTCTGGCTCCTTCACGATGATTTCCTTTTACCATAATTATTGTAATTCCCCTTCGCGCTTTTTCATTTCTTGCAAGTTTCTGAAGTCTCTATTTTTTACTAGACAATTATGTTATCACTTTTCCGACAAAGGCTATTCAGCTCTTAAGCCGCTGTTCCCCCAGCTGTACCTTTTTCCTCCTGACCGAAATTTCACCTTTTGGTGCTGATCGACATCCAGCCAGAAGACGCGGGCGTCGACAACGCATCAACCAACTAGTATCACTCGTGGTCCCCCCCACCTTTTTTCTGTTTTTTTTTCCTCCTTGTTTACCCACCATTCTCGAGGCGCAGGCTTGTCCCGATCTCAACACTCCATTTTGGCGGTTTGTGATGAACCCCTCTTCTGGAAACTTCCCTCTGTGTTGACGTAACTTTCGCGTTCCTGCCCTTAGGTAAAACTGATTGTTTTCGCGAACTATTTTTTCAAAACTTTCCCCGCTTTGTTCGTAAAGGACTATTGAAGACCTGGCACCCGACATTCCCATTCTTTTCCTTCTTTGGGACCCCGGACCCGCACTCTTCTGAGTCCCTCTTCTTTAATTCATTTGGCCTTGACGTCAACACTTTCATTAGATGTGATGAAGCGTCCAGGTGTAATCGCCTTGGGTCAATTCCTCCCCCCCCATTGAAAGTTCGTTATTTTAGAAACTTTTTTTCCCCCTTCCCGTAGGCTTTCCCCCGTAACATTCGTGATTTTGCGCTATATCGACCAGTCTTTCCCCCATGGCCTCTTTTCTTTTTCAGACGTTACCATTCTAGTATGTCAAACCCCCCCCCCTCCCCCCCCCCCAATGTCCCTCGGATCCCGAATTCGTAGTGTTGGATTCCCTTGTGAGTCAACCCCAACTTTTTCTTTTTCTTTGGGACCGGACTTTTTTGGTCCTTCACGTGATCGCCGTCCCAAGCTTTCAAGCCGAACGTCCCCTCACCTCTCTTTTGCGATGGCCTGCTCCTTTCGTCTTTCCCTCAGGCTTTTTAAAACGCTGTTTTGAGGGGCACCCCTGACGGTGATGCTTCGAGAAAATGGTCTGTGGTTGTGTTGCCTTTGATTCGCCTGAACCGGAACAGATCCATGTCCCCCCCACCCCAATTAGACTTTTGTTTTTTTTTTCCCCTACACAGACCCCCAGCTATGATCCGGAGGACTTAAAGGTTTTTTGTTTCAGAGGGGACCATTGGCCACACCCCTTAACCCGTCACTCTTGAGATCCCTTCGCGTGACTCGTCGTGAGGACGCTCCTGAAGTTGTTGCTTTCCTTTCCACTTTGTTCTCTGTGGCCCCCCAAATTGGCCTACCCTTTCTCCATTTCTTTTGTGCCCTTCTTCCCCCTGTTCGTTTTGACGTTTCCGGGTTTTTGAAAAAAGTGTGGTTCTGGTGTCCGAGCTTCGTCGTTCCCTTTTAAGGAATCTAGATTATCACTTCCTGTTATACCCACTCCCATGACCTACGCCGTCTCAGCTCTACGCTATGCGCCGATTAACCTTCATTGGTTGCGCGAGACTGAGTCCCCCCCCCTGTACTTCTTCTTTATACGTGGTTTTTTTCCCTCAATTTAGTGTTAGTGGAGCAGTCGGCGTCATAAGACTGCTCCCTCTTCTGAGTAGTTGTAGCAGATGCGGCTAATATGAGTTCCCAGCTCTCTTCCCCTAGGTGCCCCTAACCCCCAAGTCCAGCACTCGCGGTCCCCGATTTTTCCAAGCGCTCCGGAAATGAACTCGTTTCTGTCCGCATCACCCCCACCTGCTCCATGCCGTGGAGTACGCTGTGGATCTAACCACAGTTTTTCCTCTCCCCATTCTTTGGACGATGTTTCTTTTTTTTCTTGCAGAGCACATCCCCCGCGTCAAGTACCATGTCTTAGGTTTTTTCCCTTTTTCTACCAAAGCCCGGTATTTCTTTTCTAAAAGCCATGCCCTGCGTCCCCCCCTCACCCCTTCTATCGCTCGAGTATTGATCGTTCGATACCACGTATTGCCGAAACGCGATGCGATGACCGTGAAGGATGTCGCAGCCCAATCTACTTTTCCCTCCCTCTCCCAGATCAGTCTCCACTATGTTAGATTACCGGCAGAGGAAAAGCCGTGCACTCTGTCTCGCTTGACTCCCCTCTTTTTTTTCTTTCCTTTCCCCGCCTTTCTTTTCTTCGTTGACATTAACTATCTCTTTCCCCCTCTTTTATCCTCCAGATTCCGTCCTCGCGACAATATGGAGTTTTCGGATCGTGGATGAGGATGTGCATTGCCTGCCCGTGTCCTTAATAAGTTGTACTACGCTTCTTATTTTTTCCCAGGTCCAATCTCTCTGGCGGTGCGCCAAATCAGTGGCATTGAATAACACAAATAGAGACACGCCTCTGCCGAACCCCTCTCCCACCCAATATTTCATACCGTATTTAACCTCTTACGCCCCCCCCCCGACAAAAAAGCAAGAATCTACAGTTTTGCCGGAAAACGAAGTTCCCCCAAACAAGGCAACACCTTCCGAATGTAACCCCTTGTACCCCCTTTTTTCTTTTTCATTCTGTTTTTTTTCCCTCCTCCAGTTCGAGACCACAGGAGATTCCAGAAAACAGGGCACCTGTAGTCCAGGTTGTCCCAGTGCACAGAAGCCCAGACGTAGTGTTCTTTTTACCCAGGTCGTCCCCAACAACGTTCTGTGCGCATTCCTCCTCGATTTTAGGCCCAAGGATTCTTTTCAACTTCTTTCCAGAGCACCTCTTTACTAATCCGTTGTGCTCATTTTTTTAGTCCGTGTTTTCTGATCCAAAAGCTTCCTGCACCCAGAGATCGCAGACGCCGACTTGTTGGCTTCTCCTGCGCCTTTTAGTAATCCTTTTCCGCTCGACCCCCCAAGTCTTTGGAAGTGCCACTGTCTTTTCAACTGGTTATCCCCTTTTTGTTCCCTGTTTATGTGAATCTCTGGCTGGGACCTCATGGCTACAAACTGCCGTTGCAGTGCTAACCATAGGTTTTCTGCCGCGGCCTTGTCGTGGTTTGCTAAAGTTCGCGTTTGGTTGCTGCTGCACGTCGTTTTAACGGATGCACCACACGGTAGCTTCTTTTGATGTAGATGGCGGCTTGCGAGGCCCCTTCAGTTTTGACCATTGTGTCCCCACTTTGCATACCGCCCCGAGTCTTTCTTAGAGTGTCGTAGGTTTTTTATTCCACATTTTTGGACCCCTTCCTCGATCTGGTGTTAGTTCCTAAATAAAACGGTCTTTCACATCGGCGCAAGCCGTGGATTACCTCTGTGGTGTTTTTGTTATATGGTGATGTTTTGGGCCGTCATCCCTCGAGAAAAGGACATACACCACCCCCACTCCCACCCTGCCTTCCAGAGTACAATAGACCTTCGAGTCCCAAGAGTTTTTCTCTCCCTTCGCCTATACCCTGGAAAGTGAAAACACACAACCCATTCTGATTTAAAGGCGCTCCACGACCCCCCGAGCACCGGCTGTACGCTACCGCTCGTTTTCTTCTATTTCTTTTCTCTGCCAGGAGTGCTCTTTTATTCTCATGGCTGTGAACAGGACATCCCACGGTCGATTCTTTCGGCGTTTCGTTTGCCCGTGGTTGATTCCCCTCTTCATCCCTTTTGAGGCTCCCTGGATCTTGGTTAGTGGCGGCAGGCATGCATGGCCTTCAGCGCCAGACGACTACGCTTTTTAGGTAACAGGCACCCACCCAGCCTGGTACTTACGCACTGTGAGTCAGCCGTCCCTAAACTAAAACCTCACCCCCTCATAAAATCCAAATACGGTTGCGTTCCAGCGTTACTTATCATCCAGAACAGTCCACCTTCAAGCCCGTGTTTGTTCTCCGTGAGACCAATCGCGAAGAAGGTCTCTTTGTTCATCTTGCGATTTTTTCTTGGGTCCCCCTTCTTTCTTTTCTTTTTTTCCTATTCTTCATCGTAGGTCTGATTCCCTACGGTTGAAAGGCTGCTCCAACTATTGACCGAGCAGACTCTTGTATGATTACCCCCGGCAGCGCTTCCCTTTGCCCTTTCTGGCACCTTAATAGCCGATTTCCCGCCGCAGAGCGCCGCGGGTTTCTCGTCCACTTTCCTCTTCATCTTTCAATTTCCCGACCGGGTTCCTTTTCCCCCTTAAGTACAGCATGCGAAACCTTCTGATCGATTGCCGTTCGCGAGTAGCTACTCCGATGAACCCTCCTCACTGATTTGTTTCCAACGTAACTGCCCGAAGCCTGAAAGAAAGCGGAACCCCCGAAGGCGGTCCACTGGCAAAACACTCGCAATGTCCTTCCTCATCCCCCACCTTTCCCAACAGACTCATGCACGATCTGAGTATGACTTTCGCCTCCCACCACTCATTTTTTCTTACTTCTCCCCCCCTGGCTCCCTTCTTCCACACAACCGTGACTTGTCCGCTATCTCTGGCTGTGGCCGGCCAACCCAAGTCGGTCTGATCGTTGTTCTGTTTCTGCGGTCTTTCATCCAATTTCCTGGTGCCGCCGCATCAATTCGCGAGCGTGCCCTACAGAAGGTGTACCCTATTCGTACTTACTTCCCCTCCCCTCCTTTTGTCCTAACCACAACCTTGATGGTGCTTATACCGTTGGCGCACTTTGGGCGATTCAACCATTGACGGCCTTTAGACCCAAGGACCTTCCCCCCCCTTGTGGGTTTCTCCCCCCCTTCTACAAACTCTTCCTTCGGAGTACCCCGCGTGGCCCCTGGCAACTGGGAAGCATGAGTGTGTTCAAAGGTCTTTCCCTCCCCATGCATTGATGCGCGAGAATAGCTCGAACCCCCGGCGATGTATCTCCGGTAATATTTTTTCCCCCCATTCTGTCCACATGTTGGAAGTAAAGTACTTCCCCCGATTACAGACAAATGGACGTTCTAAGTAATCCTGGAAGTCCCCACAAGCGCATCGTTTCTCACATAAGTACATTCCCGATCTGGCCTTGGAAATACGGCTCAGTTGATCACTCTGGCGTGCCGATTCACCCTTAAAGGCCGTTCTCGACCGAGTCTTTTACTCCCTTTTTCGAGTACCCCTTCATTTTACGTCGAACCACACCCCCTTTAGTCACAGCGTTGTTTTTCCCTCATTTTTCTTCCCAAAACCCCTTGCCAAATACACCCCCCCCACTTTTGGTGAAGTTTTTGATCTTTCACCCACAGCGCGGCACTTCGTCAGGTTTAGTGCCACAATTTCTCAGTGCGACAAGCCTCTCTTCACAAGCTTTGTTTTGTAGTATCCTTCCGGCTCTTCTTCATACTGGTTCCAATTTTTTTTTCTTTACTTTTCGTTGACCCCCCCTACCTTGCACCAAAGCGGCTTATCAAACTGACAGATCTGATCCCTTTGGAGACTAATTCTCTCCCGGACTCAACCTTCAATGAAAAGAACCGCTCGGACGGTACAATTCCCCCGCCCCCTTTCAATAGTTTCACAAAGGCCTCCGCTTTTGCCCCCCCTGACATGGTCCAAACGTTGATCCCCTAGAAAATGACCAGTTTCAACAACTCATCCCTTTGTTTGTCTCTTTTGTGACTACGAACTATGACCCTCCCCATATTTTGAGCCGCTCCCCTTCCCTTCCCATTGAGCGTCTTCGTGCTATTTGTGGTCACGATGAGGACTTTTCCATTCGACCAGCGCAATCAATGAAGTCCAACAGGTTATTTAAGAGGATTTCAGGACTTTTTCCCCTTCCCGCAATTTTTATCTCAAGATTGACTCTTCTGCGTAAGTACATCGCATGGGGTTTTCTCGCCTATCTTAAGCGTTTTTGGTTTCAGACCAGACTCAGGACCCTCCAATGACACGCACTTTGAAAATGCTTGAAATCAATTAAAGTTCGTAGACCGCTTTTTATATGCATCGTCACCAGAAGAAAGCCGCAAGCCCCCCGCAGAATTCCCGAACCTGCTCTAGTCGTGAGGCTCTGATATACTTTTCCAGGTTATTTTAATGTCCGGTCTAAGTATGAATTCCGTTTCGATCGGAGTTGTTAGAAGACTTCATTGCTCACCCCCTATAATATCTCCCCCCCGCCATTGTGTAGGAGTCACACCTTATCCAATAAGTTTCGCCGCTTAACTTTTCCAACCGAAAGTGCTTCCGACGTCTATCCCTCCCTATGTCGAGAACGCCAGCCAAATATTCCCTAACCCACAAACCCCCCGTACCTTTATTCCCCCTGTGGCCTTCCAATTCCCTTCGGGGGTTTACCAAATTCGGACTTTTTGCCTGATTGATTCATGAAAATTCGTGCCAGCGTCGTTCAACCAGCGCTTCTGCGACTCTGCACATGGGGTGTCTGATCACTCCCCGCCAACAATACCCTCGGCTAAACTCCGTACGTGTTTTTAAACTCCAATATTCCTTTCACAAATAGTCTGTTTTTGTACCCCTGTCTGTAACGACGCCAGGAGATGACGCTGACGCTAGGAGAGCCACACTTGCCAACCCTTTTTACCGGGTAAGATCCGTGTGATTGACACGGGACCCCAGAAGACTTTTGATAGCAGACCACCCTCGAATTCCCGCTTTCCCCAAGGTTCCCCATTCTAAGTTTCGTGCTACCGTAGCATGAGCTCCCTATATTCGGACCCTCTTCGAACCCCTCCCTTTGCCTTTCTCATACCTCCTTCCTCACCAATGAGCTGAAAGTGTACTGCTCGATACCTTTCGGGAGTAATGTGCCTCCTCACGCCTGTTTCTCCCATCACTCATGTTTTAAAAGAAATGGATCAATGCCTCAGGGGGTCTAAACCCTCTTTTGTCTAATGTCCCCCGTCCCCCGCTTTCCCAGATGAGGACTACACCCAACCCTTTTTCCCTTGCCACGATCAACCCCCCCATAGGCATCCCATCTCATTCACCATGTAATAATTTCACCCCACTTTTTTGCCTTGACACCTTCCCCTTTGGTGTCTCTTATAAGATAGATAAAGAATCTTCGTACTCCTCCGAGCGTTTTCTTTCTATCTCATGAAAAATGGGGTCGTTTTATACGGACATCAGTTCCCTTTCTTCCCCCGTGCCCAGCCATAGGGCACATTTTTGCTTGCTTTTTTGATGTTAGAAGACTTTAGGGCTTTCAGACCCGGCAAGGTTCTTGGTTCCCCCGCGTAATGTTCCTTCAACTTCCTAGTAGAAATAGTTTTCCCCCACTCACAATTATACTCTTTTCTTTTTTTCAACCGGGGGTGACCCCACAGACTCTCCCCTAATTTCCCTACTGCGCACCACCAACCGCCATTTTCAGTCGTTCATTCGAACTGGAAGTACAAAATCACTTGCCCCCTTACCCTTCTTCTTATCCGTTTTTTCCGAAACTAATTTCTCTTTCCCCCGTCCCCCTGCTCTTTCCATCCGTTGTGTTTTTTCTCCTGCAGCCTTTTCTTTGCATCTCTACCCTTTCCCCTCCCCGGCCATTTCCGTTCCCCCAGTCCCCTTATAATTTGATTATGGTTCGAAAATGCACTCCCTGTCCTTTCTGGTTAACCTTTCCCCCCGATGCGTAGCTTCGTTTGCTTTCAAACTATTTGACACCCTACTCTGATTCCCCCCATTTTTCTTTTTTCCCCCATACTCTACTATCCTATTACCATCCAGCCCCTTTTCGGCCTGCGAACTTGCCCCAATAAATTGAGGACCCCAGCCAAAATGCCATCCGTGATCCCCTCTTTCTTCCCTCTTCATTTCTTAATTGTGTCACATACCTACCTCTCTTTTTTCCACTTCCCCCTCCAGAAAGGAATTCGCGAGGACTCTCCCTCTTTCTTTTTTTTCCTTCTTTTTTATAACACCCGATGCCTGAAGTCCCTGTTTGCCATTCCTCCCCTTGGTCTAAATTCTTTCGTGAATTGTTTTTTTTTTTTTCCCTCGTTGCACCTTCCTTTTTCGGTCCTTTGGTCCTATCATCCCTTGAAGGCCCTATATCTTTTCGCCACCGATTTCCCGGATCCATGACCCTATATTTTTTTTTTTAAATCATTTTCTTCTCACTCCTATATTAAGAGTTATCGAAATTTTTATGCGAACCCTGTATGTTGCCCAAATTTTCTTCTGGCCAGTTCTCTGTTGAAGACAAAAGTATGCCTTGGTATCCTATTGACTCCTATATTCGTTCGTACTCTTTTGGAAGGTCCCAATTACTTTCTTGTTTTACCCCCCCCATTTTTTTTTTCCCCCCCCAACTTACTTGATTGGGTCTTTGGATTGACCCCACCCTGGTCCCGTTTGTGCCCCCCCCCCTTTCAAACCTTTTTTGATTTGGTTACCAGTTGTTCTATTTCTTTCTTCCTTATCTTTTCCTCTTCCCTTTCCCTCTCCCCAGAAACTTTTTTTAAATTCGACCTCCCTTGTTTTCCCCGGTATTCCCCCCCAAGGACTGTCTGAGTTCCCTTTGATCTTCCCCCCCCCCCCCGATCATTCTCCCCCCCATTTTCCTTCTTTAGTGGCGGCCCTGTTTTAGATATTGCCAATCTCTGCGTAACCAACCCCAACCAGTTTTCCTTCTTTGTCCCCCCCCTCTAATCCCTGTGGCTAAATCCCTGGATCGGTGTTCCTGCATTTTATTTGGGCTTTATTTTTTTTCCGTTAGGCGCTCCCTCCCATAGCGAATAGGTGGTCACCCCCAAAGTGAAGGATTGCCACTTCTTGATCTTTGTTGGGTTTTTGACGGGGTTCTCCAACCCGATTGGCGACTAAGTTCTCAGTTATCCATCGAAACTTCGAATATTAATTCTCGGTACCGGCCCTGTACAAAACACGATGCCCCTTCTATTAACTATCGTACCCTCCCTGGTTTCTGCAGGTTCCCGTGTTGGAATTAACCGTTTCGTTTCGGTTTTTTAGCTATTTTTTATCACCGCGTCTCATCAGCACTTTTTACTTCGTTTCTTTTTTTAAATTTTTTCTTGCGATGTCCTTTGCGGGGCCCGTCCCACAAGCTTCAAGTAGAGACAACTTCCCTCCCCCCCTGTAAGTAGCTCATCCCTCTTTCGATAAACCTGGTTCTTTTTCTCATTTAATCTAATAAATGTTGGCCTCAATTTCATTGTTTTTTTTTCAGATGACTACTTCCAGTTGCACCCCCCCTTTATTCGACCCTGAAACGCTAATGGCTCGACGTATGACGGCTGCCCCCTTTTTTTTAGGTCTTTATATGAACTCAAACAAAGGCCTCTTTGTTGCAATTATCGTTTCATTTCAGTAATGTCTATGGCGGGCCCCTTCCCGGAGGATTTCCTGTTTTTAAATTCCTTGCTTCTTTTTTCCCCGGAAGGAGTTCTTTGAATGGACCGATTTAAAAGTCCTATTTGTTTCTCACGATTTTACCAGACCGCCCTCCAGGAGATCATAGGCATACGGGCCAGGTAAGATTTGTTTTTGTTCCATCTGGTTTTTTTTGTGTCTTTTTACTGTGGTCGTTTCTTTCTTGGTGTTTGTTTTGTTGGTGTTGGTCGTTGCCGCTGTTTTTTTTGTGGCTTGGGGTTGTTGTGTTTCTGTG
>Ga0179591_1309282_pt1 | contig 11048 bp, 8 predicted proteins | sample CZOMad2_1_08_16f_FD_182891 | JGI IMG/M metagenome (GOLD analysis project Ga0179591, IMG submission 182891) | Vadose zone soil fungal communities from Angelo Coast Range Reserve, California, USA - CZOMad2_1_08_16fungal (PacBio error correction) | ecosystem: Environmental > Terrestrial > Soil >... | reverse complement strand
CGTTCTTTTTTTCTTGTTTCTGGGAGATAGATTTTTTCCTCATTGGGCGTCACCGAAAACAGCCCGTAGATTCCCACCCCCTTGTGCCCCCCAGAGGCCCTCAGATACGGGGATTAGTAGATGAAATGGCTTTCTCTCCATTTGGACATTCTCCTGAGCTATATAACCCTTTATCGCTCGTTAGAGTTGCCTAATTATTTTTTTCCGTTGGTATCGAAGCTTAGCCGCACCCCAACAATCACGCGAGTTGATCCTGGGCCCTCGCTTCTCTACCCCAGTTGATCCAAAAAAGTTGTTAAAGTTCTCCCGTCGAGCCTCGCTCCTTTGAATGCCACTCGGTTTTGTTTTTTCCTACGGGCCCTCTTGCTCTTTCTGGATAGATGCCTTGCGATTTTTTCCCCGTACATGCAGATGAAACCGTTTTTTCTTGTTTTTCGCCCTTACTTCCAGGTGCCCGCAACTCCTCTTGGAACTCCCGCAAGTCTCGCTTGACTTCCACCTAGATTGCAGCCTAGGCCCGATTTTTCCCCTCTTTGAATTGTTTTCTATTCGAAGTTCACGTATGCCGCCTTTTTGGCTCCGTTTCCTTTTTTTCCTGCCATGCCCTGATCCGTGAGTTCCGTATTTGATGATAGTGTCCTCTTTCCTTTGGGATCCCCCATTATAAGATGAGGCAGGTCCTTCAGCACCCTTGCAATCTCCGCGGGAGTCTTGTCCCCTGAACAGAATAGAAATTCCGGAGACGTCGAGTTTTTGTGTTCCTCGCGGAGATTGACGGCTGTTCGGTTTGAAGGCCCCGTGTTGTATGTTTGCCATTTTGGAATGCGGCTTTGCGTTCTTGGGTAAGTAACCTTTGTTCCGTGAGACTCATGCGAGGTTTCTCTATTATCTCTCTCCCCCTCGCCTGTTTTGGTCCTTCCTTCTGTCCTCCGAGTTTTTGGATCTTTAACTCTCGCGGCGTCGTTCTTCACTTTGTTTGGGGATTTCGCTTAAGGTTTTCGGGGACTCCTCAATATATCCTGTTTTTGGACGCGCCTCACATCCACCGCTGCTCTAGGCCAGAGTCGGGTCTCAACCCCTTTCCACAAGGAAAGACTCCTTCGATTCTCGCCTTCTCTCCTTTTAGTAACTCTTCAGGTCGCCCCCGCAGGACGTCGAACTCTGAGCCCACGGCCCCTGCTCTTTTCTCTTCGTGTTATCCAATCCCCCCCCCCTTGGTCTCATCCCTCACTTCCCCTTTTCCAACCCGCTCTCGCCTTTGTCTGCGCCCTGCGTAACTGTGAAATTAATCTCGCACACTGTTCCCACTCATTGAATCCCTCTAAGAAGACTTCCTCAAGAAGCTCGATTCCTTCCTTAGATTGATCTCCGATTCTTGTCGAACAATCCCGCGGAACATCATTAACAGGGGCCGTGCACGACGCCCCTCGATCTCCCTAGGGCGTGTCTTTCAGTTTGGTCATCTTACTTCATAATGAGTGAGGTCTTGGCTATTAAATTGTGGATCTACATCCCCAATTTCGCTTGCTCACGATGCCATTCCTGATTTCTCATTGGATCGAGAAAGTCCTCCCCACCCCGCTTGTTCTGTGCTAATGGTCGCACGTGTTCTTCTCTTTGGCGACCCCTCCTTGATGATTTCCACAAGTAGATTTTTAGAGGTTTAAACAAAGCGGCCCCCTATGCGTTCGACAGGCTTGCTAATATTTGGCCCCCCAAACTAACCCCTTTATGAACCAAGACTTGCCCGAACACAATTTCTTTTCACCCGGTGATGACCCACATGTTTTTGGGTAACCCCCGAAGGTAGCTTTTTCCACCACCCCGTCGTTTTGTTTCCTTGCAACGGAGCTGTTCTTTGCATTCCCTGTCAAAAAGGGTTCTTCGCATTAAACCTGTCAACACCCGGTCTTCACCATGCCATCGACGTTGGCGTCCCCCGCGCTCTCTTCTGCGAAGTACCTTCCTTCGAAACCCATCTCGCTCATAAAAGATTGTTCAAATGCCGCCGGTACCCCGGGACGTTTGAAGGCGCAGACGCTGATTTGTCTCCCTTGACTCCCATGGCTCCCGGCTCGGAGAGGGACTCTCCTCGGCCCCCTGCGAAGAAAGTCTTGTGGGTCGCCATGTTGTCCCCCTAAATGCGACCTCTCCCCCTCCCCCTCTGGGTGAAATCCCTATTCTGCCGCTGAAAGAGTAAGGGCTTTCAACTTCCCATCGTTGCGTAACCTAGTCCCTTGCTTTCCTCTCAGCGCCCCTGTCAAGAAAGAACCGACTCAACCGATGACTTCGTGCCGGGCCACCTTGACAATCCCATTTCTACCTTGCAAGGACCTCCCCACCTCCTTGTCTCTGCTGTCTGCTTCTATCTGCTCGGCGTCCCCCCCTACTAAGGGACATTCGGGGTCGGGAATGACATGGGCTCTCTTGACCTCTTTTTTTGAATGAACTTGCTAGTTTACACGTCCCTCGGCGCCCTAGCCGGAACCCCCTTAAGGTTCGAGTTATATCCTTATTAGCTGAACTGGGATATACAACCGCTGAGCGCGTCCTTTTTCCCCAATCCCCCCATGAAGGGCTCCTGCTCTCCCAGGCATCTCCTTCTCCCCCCAAGTTGAATTGCCCGCGACAGATGGACGTTTTATGTCATGGGCTTATGCTCTGACAAGAAGCCCACTCCTAATATTTAGAGATTGGGTAGAAGGTTCCCCCCCGCCGTGAGGGCTTTCCCCCGCGGGATGGAGACTCAGTTCTCCTTCCGTTATCTTAATTCCCCCTGCTTCCCGAGTCCCCGACATATGATGCGGACCCTTTGACCTTTCCTACCACGAGTGCTCGCGTTCCCCTCTTGGGTAAACGTTCACCCAACCCACGAAAGTGATCGTCCTCGGATACCTCTTTGATGCATGCGTTCTTCCGACGGCACTGCTTTGGGGGTTAGGGCCTGGACCCGTTTCCGACCGTCTGGTTTTCGTTTGCGGTGGCGTGTCGTACAACCCTGCTCTGTAATTTTTTCAGTCTCCAATTTTCCAAAGGATGGGCGTTTACTTTCTTCTTCCGCGTTCAAACTGCGATTTCCAGCTTTTCTACTTGAGCGGGGGACTCCTTTCCTCCCCGCTCAGGGTGCGTCCCAAGTCAATGCGTTCTTCCAGTGGTGCGACCCCCTGAGGTCGGATAGGGCTCGTCACTGTGACAAGAAGAACGCTTTCCGCCACTGATTATCGTCGGCCTGGTTGTCCAGTCCTAGATGTTACACCTACCTTTTCTCACGTTTTCGGCTCTTGACCCTCCGGCAGCCCCCCACTCTAAGCAGAGCCTTTTATCGATCCCCTCCCACTTGCCGGCGCGAGCCATTCCCTGCACCCCTTTCCAGAAGTATTGGCGTTCTCCCCCCCCCCCGCGTGGGTTACTTTCTGAGTGACACTACCTTGCTCTTCCCCCAGGTTGTCTGCTTTGCCAGAATATCTACACCTTTGGCCAGCGCTTTGGAAATGAGCAGGTCGCCTCCTCTCCACGGCTGGGACTCAGTCCCCGGCCTAACCCCCACGACCCCGCCTCATCTGTTCTCCGCTTCCTATCCCCGTTGATGGCGAAACCCTGTCCATGGTAAGACAAATCGCTCTACGTCCCGGAATGATTTAACCGTGTCGACGACTTACTGGGATACCTCCATCTTCTTTATTGTGACTTTGTATTCCCCCCCGATTCTTCTCTGTGGTTGACAAAGAACTAACCCTTCGAATTTCGCCTTGAAGGCGCCGAATCGCCTGCCATCTTCCCTATTACATGGTAGTGCATTTATATCCCTCGCGTATGGAATGAAGCACATTTGGCCAGATATAGAATAAAGGGGTGCAATATTTGGCCTTCGCTTTGTGGTCTGTTCGTCGTATCCTGCATCTTTCTTGGACCCTTTCCGTGCTCTTTTTTCTTCAGAGGTCAGATTATAGTGCTTGAGTATTTGTCACAAGTATTGATCACGTCTTATTCCAATCAGCGTTGTTTCGCCTCGGTTCTCTCAAACTGGGGAATCTGTCACCCTCTTGCCTTCCTTCCTTTTTCATGGGGGATGTTATATTATTCTCTTCTCTCCTCCTCCCGTTTGGTGTAGAGATCACTTCTATATTACCCTATTTACGGCCTGCTCCCCCTCATTTGACCTCCTTCCCTTTTTTTTTTCGGTTTTTTCCCCCAAAAAAAACCCCCTAATGAAACAACTTACGCGATAGGTTGGAATTTCTTCTTGCTATGCGGCCTGATAAGACCCCACTATACCTTTCATTTTACGCAAGAATTCCCCTCCACCGCAGAGCTCATTTAGACCGGTTGTCCCACCACTCTCCCTCCCATTCCCCCCGCGAGTACCCAAATTAGTCTCACGATTCTACGCTTAAACCATGGACGGCCCTGCACCATACTTCCTTCGTTCACCCTTGTCATAGGTTTTTTTTTTTTTAGTTTTCTCCCCTTCCTTGCCCTGCGCGCATCTCTTCGTACCGGATTTCCACCCCTCGGACATTTTAATCCCATGAAGCGCCCCCAGTGACCCGCCGGCATTTACGCCCATGACTTGAGCCTCTTTGAGACGACCAGAGGAGATTCATCTTACACAACTTGAAGGCCTCGCCCAATACTTACAATTCTCTAATCCCCTCCCCCGATTTCGCCATTTCCTGGGTGACCCCATGGTAAATTATCCAACCTGTGAATAGGAGCCCTGTCAATTTCCTTCAGAAAAAATTCAGACGGAGCTTTATACTGTCTCTTCCAATCAGCTGCGCTTTTTTGACAACCACTATTTCAGAGAAACTTGTCTTTGAAAGCTGTCTTTTTTCTCGTCTTTTCCGGCTCCTTGAAGAATGGATTTAACGAACGGTTGAACTTTATTATAGATTTCAGATTTTTTAGCCTTTAGGAATCCTGCGGCATTTTTTCAAGTCCGACTCCTTTCTGAATCCTTTCCTTTTCCGGTCAAGACGAGAGTCTGAGTCCCACCATGTGACACCCCATAATCACTTTCTCCAAGTGCCGTCTAGTACAAGACCCTATCTTCAAACTCTTTTGCACACACCTCTGACACATTTAGAGGACAGCCTTCCCAATATTCCCTCTCATCTCTCTTTTCTCGCCAAAGATTCCACACAGCTTCTCTCCCATCCACTTGTCCTTTTTCTTTCGTCGAACCGTTCAAAGCCGCCTCTCCTCCGATTTCTGACTCAATTTACTCTTTCCAGCCCTTCCCCCCCACTGAAAAAGAACGTCAATAATTGGTGGGTGTGACGGTCTTCCCCCTCCACCTCTTCTTCATTTCTTATGGAAACCGATCCGATTTCGTGTACGTATCATAAGATCCACTTCTTGTTTTTTTTTTCTTTCCTTAGGACAACCATTCGGAACAAGCGTCGACCCCCCTATTTTCCGTTTCGTCGCTTGCTAATTTTTTTGTCACGCCTCGATTTCCTATTGAGGGAACTTCCCTCTCCCCTTGATCACTTCCCCTGTTTGCCTTCCTGACTCGTCAGACCTCTGCCTTCCCTCGTGGTCCCGTAAAAGCGGCGTCATCGAAGGCTTGGGGCTTCCCGGTTGGCAGCCCTCTTTTGATGCTGACGGTCCCATTATGTCCTTTTACACTCATTTTCGGAAGCAATAGGGCCATAGTCGTAAAGCCTTAAGCCCTTCCCGTGCTTTAGAGTTTCTTCCTTCACCACCCTATGAAAGCGGGCTCATCTTAACACCGGTCTAGAACAAGGGGGATAAAGTCTATCGCCGACTCCTCCGTCTCGCCAGTTCCGTGGTTCCTCCTTACCACATTCATTCCAGCGAGGTCTCCTATTCCCCCTGCTTCCCCTTGACCTTCTTCCTTCTGTTTTGTCGCCGAGCAAGATTTGTTAAACCCATCAGTGACACGGCCGGCGGAGTCTGGCGGGCCTTTCATAACTGAACCTTATTGTTGCTTCTTTGAAAATGCACTCTATTTATTTTTCACGTCGTCTTGGGTGCTTTATTCCGACTGGCTGCCTCTTTCCAGCCGGTCCGCCCGGTGAAACCCCGATTTTGACACCCGGTAAGTCCCGACCCTATATCCCCCCTTTTGACGATTACTCGGATGTTTTCGAGCTTTGGAAGTTGTCTTCCATGGATTTCCACCCTTTTCGACCAAGATTATGAATGCCTCGGCGAAGTCAACGAGCCGGTCTCGCAGCACGTCACTATTTCCCCGCTACCCTCATCCTGACTGCGCCCCCATTAAGTTTGCCTTTCTCCGGCGCCGGTTTTGGTGAACCTACTATTGCGCTGATTATGGGGTTTTTCGTCCGGTACAGCGGAAGCTGAGTCATCGCTCTTGCCTCTTCTATGCTGATCAGGTGACTCCCTTGTTGCCAGTTCCGTTTTTTTTGCGCATTTTGAACTTTTGAACGATCTTTTTTCGCTCCTGCTTCCGACGCCCCAAACATCTCTGGTTCCTTGATTAAATTGGGTTTCGTGTGATGTCCTCCCCCTTTTTCTGGAGGAAGTGGTGCCTTCCCATTATGTTTCTCAGGTGGCAAGTACTCCCTTTTGATTTGATCTGTTGGACAACCTGCCAGCTCTAATTTTTTCTATCAGTCCCGGATTTGGCGCATTGACGAGTCTCGGCCAACGTTCTTGGCAGGGACCCCGAACTGTCCCGGTCTTTTGGAGGAGTTAGAAGAAGATCTAGCTCGTATCCGATTCTTCTCAGCTCAATACACCCCTTGAGTATCGACCATATACTGTTGCCTCTGCGTCTCAAGGGAACTTTCCAGCCTCCCCTCATGACCACGCTCTGACTCCTCCCCACACAAGGGCAGAAGACATCTGCAGCCCCCATCCCCTCCCCTGTGTGGCCTTTTCTCCGGGCGTTTTCTTGCCTTCTCCTCTCAAAGCCTTTTTCCCCCTTTCTCCCTTTTCGCCCTTTTTTGATTTAGAGCTTCATCCCCCCACAGCGTTATCGAGCGAATCAGCAGCTGTACTGCCGGTTTCTCAGTTCCGTCCTGAATCCCTTTTTTCCTTTGGAGGGAGTGAGTGTCCCGACACAATGGTTATGGCCCCGTCGAGGAGAGAACGAACTCTCCCCTGAAGCCCCCTCGCATTTTCTCATCGTTATTCATTCGGCTGTTGCATCTCATAGCCGAGATTGAACGCGCAATCCCGTCTCTGAGAATTGCCCCGTGCGTTTTCCCTTTTTCTTTTACCCGACTGCACACCGGAGCCTCGGCGCCTTTGTTTCTTATTTTTAAAAAAAGTACGTCCCTCAAACCGGAATATCGAAAAAACACCACCGTAGAAACGTCCCCGACTCTCCCCGTCAGCCTGCTTTTCTAATAGAAGCCCTACTTTCGCGCTCTCCCATTCCCGACCACGTGAGCCGTATCGTTTTAGACGACACCTTATCCCTTATCAACGTCGTTTCTTCCCAGGTGCTGCCGGACCCAATTGCCCGCTCCACTTCTCCTCTCACCCTCGTACATGTAAGGCCTAACAAGGCCCCAAAACCTCTCGGCACCCAGGGGTGCCCCAGCCTTCCCCCTGTTAAGACTTGCGACCCACAACGATGGAGTCATCCTTGAACGGACGGAACCCGTTTACGTTTCCGCAGTCTACCCCCCCAAATCCAGAGTTGATCTTGTTTCTGTGTCTAAAGGAAATGAATCAGATTTAGAATTGCATCATGGATCCCCCCCTGCATCTTTCCCCCACTCTTCCTACTCGGTCGGCCCCTCTTATAATTGTCACGGATCTTTCTGAGTCGAACCTCCCCCAACCAGAAACAGAGTCCATTTCGCTCTTCCCCCATCTTGGAAAAAACGGGTTCTGCCCCTCTTGCCTCCCGGTGTTCCTAGATCGGCTATGCGCAATTTCCTTCGCCCCTCGGATGGTTGAGCTTCCTTATGTGTCTGTACCACGACGGTCCCAGTCTCCCCTTCAGAGAATACGGCGTTTCTCTCTCCCCTTTCTCCAGCGGATTTTTTTTAGAACAGGCGGCCGCTTTCAGCCCGGCAACGTTTAGTCTTGGACGAGCCGTCAAAAAGTTCGACCTTTCTGCCCTCTTCGTCTCGACCCTACCAACGCTGACTGGAAGTTTTGTTGCTACTCTCCCCCCAGAAATACATTCCGCTTGACTCCCCTCAGCGATTCCTGCCGTTATTTTCAATCGCCTCATGAAACCGTGGTTAGCCTAAAGCCATTATACTTCACTCTTATTGACAGGGCGGCTTTCTTTCTTTTTTCCCTTTTGCAACGATTTTTGTCGAAGACCAATACCATCTTCCCCCATTCTTTTTCCGGATACTAACACATCTATCTCATTCCCCACATCCTCGTTTTCTCCTCTCTCTTTTCCCCTTTCCAGGTCACTACCTTATATATTGGTGCCTTCGGCGTCACCTGGGAGAAAAGACCTGTCAGTTAAATTCCTCCACTCCAGACTCCTCCATGAGATCGAAGTGATACTACCTTTCTTTCTCGAACCCCTGTTTTCCAAAACGCTGAGACTTTCTCTCCCGGTCTGGCATAGCCTTCGGCTGACTTCTAATTCTTGAGGATGATTGGGCGCAATTTTTCTGTTTTTGTCTTTTTTTCAAAAAGCTTCCATCAGCGTGATCCTTTTCCTCGACTGAGCAGAATTCACCCGTAGGTTTCCCCACATGTTGTTGAGGGTTTAGCCCTGCGCTTTTTCATCTTCACTGTGTTAGAATCGAGGCAGTGCCTTTACGAAGGGATGGCCTTTTTCTCTATGATTGACTGTTTCCCAGTCGTTGCCAACCCAGCCCAGATCCCGGCGCAACCGCATTTCCGTTGCTCTTTTCCATGGCCTCCCATAGTACTTCCCCTGTTGGGTAACCCCTTCCCCTCCTCTTCAAGAGATAGCCACGTTTGTCCCTCTTCCCTTGTTAGGACCCTCTGCAAAGCTTTTTTTTTTTTCCGAGGAGCGAGCAGTCTTACTTTTGCAGAGTTCCTCCCCTCTTCTGTGTGATTCCGGGCTTTATTCGTAAAAGTGCTTTCTTAAACCTCCCCCTCGGGATGGGAATTGAGCCCCCTGACGCGGCCTTTCCTTTGAGTCATGTAAGACGTCGCGGTTTTCTCACTGCTGGCTCATTACGGCGTTTTGGTTCCGGTCTTTTTGGATTGATGTACTCTTTTACCATTGAGTGATCGTTCGATTTTGCTCGGAAATGCCTTTCCCCCTCCCCCTGTTCCTGCCTCTCCGATTTTTCTGAGAGGCCTCCCGCTGCGCCGTTTTTTTTCCTGTTCTCGGCCGAGCGATACGAGGTGGCTAATTTGGATGCTGCCTTGACTGAGGGGAGCTTGTGTTGTTGTCGCGTCTAGTATTTCTCTTTCCGGACTGACTCCTGGTTTTGGTCCCGCGTCCCTGAACGGACGTAGTTAAGATTTGCGTCGGTTGGATCCCCACTCAATGCGACAGCCCGATTGACCGTTCTCCTCTCGCTCTTCTAGGTCATAGGTCAGCCCCCAGGCGAACCGAATAACGATGAGCACCGCTGTGCTCCGTTCTCTTCCTGGTCCTATCGAGAGGCCACCCTCAACATGGTCACTTTCCTTTCCCTTCCAATTTACACAAAACAGGATTTTCCCCTATTTCTTTCTAGATCTTTCCTCTTCTTTTTCCATTGAATCCTCACCCCCGACCTTGATCTCTGAGCATCCTCTCCCCTTCCCAACTGACTTCTCCTTTGACGCTGATCAGCCTGTGCTTTTGTAAAACTCCCGCGAAGCAGACCCATGCAACATTTGTCTTTTATTTTTGCTCCGCATTTATTTCTCCCCTTCCTTTGGTTAGCGTTTACCGTGGGAATAATTCCTTGAGGCTTGACTTTTCCCTGAGTGCATTCAAAGTACCAACTTGATAGACACTTTCCTCTACCCCTCTCCCCTCATGCTCTCCGACGGCCCTAGTTTTTTTCACTTCCTCCAACAAATGATGCGTTCGGTGCGACGCTTTCCTGATTCGTGAAGAGACGTCTGGACTCCCGCTTTGACTGATACCCCATTGGATAGCTTGCCTCTTGTTTCTCCCCCTTCCTAACCAGATTAAAGCTGAAATATGATGAAGGACCCCCTCCATTCGATCACCCACCCCCCCCCCCCAAACCCTCCCTTTTGAATCACAACGGACTTGACACCATGTTTCATCGCCGACCTAAGGGATTTGTTTCCCGGCGCCAGCCGTCCTCTCCTTCCTCACACTCTTCTTCTCCAGAAACTGTACCTTGCACACCAGCTCACATCCATATACGTGTCTTGCAAAATACGGCTGACCGCGCCTCCTTCGCCTCCTCCCTGTGCCTCAACCCTCGTCTTCCCGTACAACCGCAACGGCCGACTTTTACTCGTCAGGACAGTTAGTGGTCTCGTGAGACATTGGTCTTACCTTCTATTGGACTGATCTGATCAGCTGTTTCCAATGGTGGACCCTGGCCTGACTCTTCCAACACCAAGCTATTTACGACCCAGGCTTTGCAGATGGCATGCGCTGCCAGTGCGGTATTTTTGTTCCTTCATTTGCTGCGGAATGAGAACTATCCTTCACTAGCACCCACGGAAGCAGATGACCCTGCTTTGTTGGTCCAACAATTTTCCCTTTCTTCCCGGCCCCAGCCAAACTCGTCACTTTTACTGTTCACTATGGTTCTTTTTTCTTCCCCTTTGTCAAGGATCACCTGAAGTTCTCCTTTCCCCCTGAGGGTGGGACCCCCACAGCAGCTATCTTTTTTGACCGCGTGATTAATCTGTTTTTCCCCTTTACCCGGAGGACTGGCCGATTTCAAGGGAAGGGCCTTCTTAGTCTTTGACTGACGGCGACGACACGGTTTGTCTCCCCCTCGTGCGCTCGGCCTGGTGTCGTTTCTCACTGAATCAGCCGTCTAGAAGCCCTTGCTTCCCTCCTAACCGCTGCACTCGCCCACGGACTTTCTAACGAACCATCAGCGAAGGACCAAGCAGAGACAGGCAGGGGTTAGGTTACTCTGTCCCTACCCCCACCCCACCTCACTCCACCAATTCACCCC
>Ga0179591_1304656_pt1 | contig 11048 bp, 14 predicted proteins | sample CZOMad2_1_08_16f_FD_182891 | JGI IMG/M metagenome (GOLD analysis project Ga0179591, IMG submission 182891) | Vadose zone soil fungal communities from Angelo Coast Range Reserve, California, USA - CZOMad2_1_08_16fungal (PacBio error correction) | ecosystem: Environmental > Terrestrial > Soil >... | reverse complement strand
GATGCTCCCCTCTTTTCTTTTGGTGAGGAGAAATTTCATATGCTTTTTTCCGTGAAAAGCCTTGAAGCTTATCGGAAGACGTCTCATTTCGCGGCCAGGCCACGTCTTCCTTTTTGGAGATAGTGTTCGTTTCTTTTTCCCCTCTGCAGTGAGAGGCCAGCCCTTTCTAGAGCAATGCCGGGTTCCTTTTCCTCTCGAATCTCTGCCGTCCGGGGGTACGTCCTTCCTTTCTTTCTTTTAGTGAGCCCTCTCCTTCCCTTTCCCCGCTCTGAGAAACAGGTGTCTTCCTTAGATGTGTCAGACCATCTCTTCCTGCATTTTCCTCCATCTCCCCCCTCCCCCTTCCTTCATGGATGTGGGTCCTCTCTTTTTTCCCCCTGTTGATAGACAAGATGTGCGGCCTCTTTTCTATGTAGGCGTAACACTATTCCTTCCCCCCTTGCAGCAAGCAGCAGTTTCCATCTTCTTCCAGGCCCGGGCACCTCCCTTCTCCCCATGGGAGATAAGAAGAATACTTTTTTCCTTGTTAATGAAGAGTGGCGCATTGTGAGTAATTGTTTCTTCTTCGCAGTCCTATGCTCCCTCGAACCCTGTTTGCCCCTCCCCTTTTTTCTTTCATAAGAATTTCATTAGAAAGAACCATCCTTTCCCCCCCCACCTACAAATAACGCATTCATAGGGAGTCTTTCTTTGCTCGCGATGGAGGAATCGCCCTTGCGATTATTGGGGTTCAGGCATTTCTTTCTCTGGCACAATTGACCCCGGCCTTCCTAACCGGGTGCCCCCTCGCTGATTACGGAACATCCTTCGCTTAGACTGGCTCCCTCAAGTGGATTTTTTTTCCCCTTCCACGATCGACGACTTCCCCCCTCCCGCAGGTAAAGACCTCCTTTGACTCGGGATCGTAACTAATTCCTTCCCCCCCTCAGTCTGTTAGCGTCCCTCCCCCTTTTCAGCGTTCTTCCTCCTCCGCAGTCCTTCCCGAGATGGAGACTCTTTCCCCCCTGAATACCATAGTGCCTTTCTTTTCCCAAGCGCAATTGTTTTTTTGAAGGATGGACAACCCTCCCCCCCTTTTGCTCCTGCCGCGAGCGCTTCACATCCCTTCCCCTAAAGCGGCACTTCTTCTCTCCTTGTGCAACGACGAGATGCTGAGATTTCCCCTTCTTCTGACAAGATGGTCGATTGTTGGATCTTCCCACATGATCGTGAGTCTACTTTTTTTTTTCTCTAAAGCACGCACCCTCCGGTGGCTCAGGAACTCTTCGGTGAGCTCCTTCTCTCGGGTCACCCTTCTTCTTGCTTCCCCCACGGGGTCCCTCTTTCTTCCCTTTCATCGAAGAGCCACGAGCAGTATCTTCCCTCTCCCCCCCCTCCATAACAAGCGGTCGCGACTGTTTCTGTCCTGCACGCGGCAGGTCACGTGGTTCTTTCTCCTTGAATACCTTTCGAGCACAAGCGGTCCTCCCTCCTAATAACGCTCGAGTCGACCTTTTCCCCTTTCCTGGTGTTCCCCTTTTCGAGGAAGAATGCCTTTTCGCCTTAGATATCCTAGCTGGATGCGCGTCTTTTTCCCTCCCGCCACCGAGAAACCCTTTTCCTGCGTATCATTGCATGTGCTCCTTTCATGAGCAACACCACACATGGCTTTTTTTGAAGGCCAGAAACATACCCACTCACTCTCCGACACACACTTCCCTTTTCTGCGGACAGTACACCGACTTTCACACGCTGAATAAGTCTAGACGCGCTTCTCCCCTGGTTACGCATGGTTTGTCTGGCTGCGCGCTCCTTCTTTCCCCCGGGCGTGAAGCTTTACTCTCTGCGAACACAAATTGTTTTGCTTTTTCGGACTGGGGATAGTTGTTCTCTCCGGGGGATTTTGAAACCCCTGTTTTTCTTTTTTTTTTTTTCCCCGGCGCAAACTTGTGTCTTCCCTCTCCCCCCCAGAAGAAGAGCTGATGGTTTTTCTGCTCAAGGCGAGGTGTCCCTTGACGGCGGTTTTACGCAGAGGCACCTTTTTTTCCTGATCGCAAACCCCCTTTCCCCCCCCTACTAATGGACGCTTCGTTCCTTTTTCACATTTGGCTGCGTAACTGCCTTTTCCGACCAGTCAACATCGCGATTTTTTCCCCTGTTGCTGATTTCAAACTCCTGGGCCCCAAAGCCCACTTTTCAAGGAAAAAACCTTTGTGATCTACCCACACTTCTTCTCTTTTCCGCCTATAGTAGTCGCAGTGGTTTTTCCTGGTCAAATATGGCGGTCTCTTCTGGTAACACTCTCACCGGTTCTCCCCTAACCTGGATCAGCATCGCGTCTTCTCTTTGTTTACGACGTTTTCCCTTTTCACAAGCGCTGCCCTCTCTTTTTCCGATGAATGGCCAGGGTTTGGCGGGGGCCGCCTTTTTTTTTTTCTGGGCCTTCTGTTTCTGCGCGCATGTTTGAGGTCCCCTGCAGAGCAGGGTTTTTCTCGTTATTGCATGCTGTCTTTTCGCGTTTTTGAAGAGGCTTGGAGGATTCCGAAACCTTACGCCTTTTTTTCCCTGGTGAGACGTTTTTTTTTTTTTTTTTCTAGACAACGGATTCCTTTTTGAGACGCGCCACCTCAGCAACCACACCCCCTCCCCTCTCCACCCTACCTCATTTACCAGCGCATGCCCCCGCTTACACCCCCCTTTTTCGCCCCTTGTGTGTACACACCCACCGTGCTCGTGTTTGACCTAACGCCAAGCCGCTTACCTACGTTTCTCAGAGCTTATCTCTCTCTTTCCTTTTTCCTATATGATGTCAGAGAACCGTAAGCGGCTTCCCCCCGGAGAATGCGGCCTCTCTTCGTTCAGTACCCCAAGCTAGTTTCGGACATATTCTCTCTCCCTTTTTCCCCGCTAAACAATCTCTTCTCCCCCCTCTCGCCCCGTTCACACTTTCCTTCCCCTTGTGAAGGCTTCGGCTCTTAGACTTTTTTCACAGCCTGAGACACCGCGAATGACCGTCTTTCAGCAAAGGGCGTTTTCCCTTTGCAAACAAGGCGCTTTTTAGCCCCTCAAATATTCTCTGCCATCCGGAAGAAGGTTAAACCCATCTTTTTTGAGCATTTTTTCAGCCCTGGCCATTTCCTTCGAACCACGCAATCCCTCTCTTTCTTGTTTTCCCTGATCCGGCCGTAAAACAACTTTCCCCTTCCCGGCCGCGATGTGAGCAAGTTTTTTGGGGCGTCCTGTTATCTTTTTTCTCCCCCGCTGCGCCCGCCACTATGGGACCCCAAAAAGGACGACTTACTCTTTTCTCCTCGTACCGTGTTGATGCTTTTTCCCTTTTCACACCTTTTTCACCTTTCGTCTCTTCCCGGGTGGGCTTTTGCCTTTTTTTTTTTTCATCAGCCCCTTTGCGACTGGTTTCACTTTGTTCCCCCCTTGTTTTAACGAGCCAAAGAAGGTGCCCCACCCCCCTTTCAGCGGCCCACAGGCTTCGATCGTGGTTTTTTTTTGAAAGGAGTTTGCTGTTCCTCCCCGAAGAGGAGAGCGACGAGCCATCCTTCTTATCGCACTCCGGCTAACATAATGTAAACAAACCCCCTTTTTTTTTTTCCCCCTTCCACAGACGACACAACGTGCTTTTTCCCTCGCGAGGCCAGAAGACCCGCATCCCCCATGCCAAGTACGGTACTCTCTCTAGAGACACCACCCCCGTGTGGCGCAAAATCACTTTTCCGCGGATGAGAAATTCCATCGTCCATCTCCCTTCTTTGGCGCAGGAGAAATCCTTTCCCAGATAGCAGGGGATATACCTCTTCCTTTTTTCTCAGCTAATTGGCTGAAGCGTCCTTTGTTCGCTCCCTTTTTCCCCCCACATGCAGATAAGCTTGCCCGTTTTAAGATACTTTTCGTTTCCGGGTGGCTGTTTTTTTTTTCCCTCCGGACGCATCACCTTCTTTTTTTCGGCATCGGCTCCCCCCCTTTTGCGTCTCAGCACCAGACCGAAAGGGGACTTTTCCCCCCCCCCAGGCCTGACGGTTCCATTGTTTTTCCTCCTCTTGGAGGCGGCCAGCTGGTAGCTCCCTCTCCTGATAGACACATCACCACTTTTTTCCTGGGTGTCGCCGACTCACTTTTTCTCTCCGCTGGTTGGTGGAGCCTTCGAAGTTTCTTTCCCCCCTTCTATGAGAGCGAGAGTTCTTCTCGGGGGAAAGAAAGAAGACAGTTTTTCCGCAGAGCTTGATTAGGATCCCCCCCCCCCCTCAGAGTTTCTTAGACCCAAGTCCTTTTTATCTTTCTCCTCTCCAGGCAGCGCTGAACTCAAGAAGTTTCCCCAGAATAGACAAGCGTTTCTCTACGGAACTGCGGGCATCTCAGAACATCTCTTCTTCTTTTCTTTTTGCGCGCACGCGCCTTTTTCTTTTTTTTTGAGGAGGATTTGATGGCCTTTCTCTTCCAGAGGTCAGCCTTCCCCCCCCCCCCCCCCTGGAGACTTACGGTCTTTTGGAAATTCTTCCCCCCCCTCCCGATGTTAGGTGGCGCCCACTTCACAAGTCGGCTCAAGCTTCAGAATACAACTGGGCCCTTTTCGTCTCTCACCGAAATGATGAGCTTTTTCCCGACGTGATGGCATTCGGACTCTCTCCCCTGAATAGAAGTCATTGACGCTTTTCCGGTGGGGTCTTTCTTCAGGGTTGGCCAGCCCCTTCACCTTGAGGGGATAAGACAAATGTCAAACGACTCTCACGAAGATACGGGGAAGCAAGCTGCGAAAGGTTAATTCCTTTTCCAAGGGAAGAGAAAGCAGGGAAGCTCATGATAGGGGAATAGAAGATAACGTAGCCCTCTCCGCATCGAGACCGTGATTTTCTTTCTGCGCCCTGGTCAATTGCCGAATCCTTTTTCCTCGGCCGATCCATGGACACGGCCTTTTGGGAATGCCGACAGCTCTCAAGAGACGATTTCTTTCCCGACTCCTTCGTTATTGTTATTGATTGTCATTCTTTTCATGAAGGCTATCAGCTTGACTTCTGAACGAGGAAGCAATGTTTCCTCCTCCATAGCCTAACCAAGACCCCACCCCCTTTCCCCAAAAATGAAACCATTCAGGATCCTCCTTCTTCGTCGTCGCCCATGGCGTCTCCTGGGAATGGAAGAAGGGGGCGTCCCCCCCCCCCCCCCCACTGTTCGGGATGCCTTTTTTTTCCCCCCCTCCCGACCTATAAAGGGCTCGGCGCTTTCCTCCCTAGGGTCGATCTAGACACCCTTTCCTCGAGATGGAGGACTGAGAGCCCTTGCTGTTTTCTTCCCCTCTTTTTTTTCATGGTCGACACTTTTCTCCTAGCGAACGCAGATAGCATCGTCTCTTCTGCGTTCGTAAAAGGGACGTTCCTCTCCTTCCGATCTTCTCCACTAAGTGAGCGCTATTTTATGCGGGGGCTGTCCTCTTTTTCTTGCTGGAGGCATGAACGCCTCCTCCACTAAGGAGGAAGAAGTGCATGGGGCCTCCTGCCTCAGTTACTTGAAAAGCCTCAAGTCTTTTTCCCTCTCCCTGAAAATTAGACCGCCACCGCCCGCAGCTTTTCTCTCATATTTAATACGAATAAGTGTTTTTTTTTTCTCGATGTAGATGATGGGGAGCTTTTCTTCTCATATTGCCTCGACGCAACAACTGCCTCGACCCTCCCTTTTCCCCCCCCCGGTAGAAGGCGATGACGGCGAAAATTGCCCCTTTTGCTGGAATAGGGTAGGCGGCCTGCTTAGCGCCAGCCCCCCCCCCTCTCGCGCACTCCTTTTTTTTTTTTCCAGATCGGCAGATCTGCCCTTCCAGAACCGCATCAAGGTTTTATTTCTCGATGCGATAGAGTGCGCGCTCTTTCCCCCGTGGCCTGAAATGCCCCTTCCCCTTTTTTTTCTCCCTCACGATGTCGAGCAGGCCTCCCGATGGACGGCCGGGATGTGGGTGTCTTTTCTTCTCCAGATGCGGCCCGCGCTCCCTCTGCCGGTATATTCGTTCATGCCCGGCAGCCGCCTTTTTCTCTTCTTCCAGGCCCCGGGCCTCGACGATACTGTCACGATCCTGCTCTGAAGGGTTCATTTTTGCTCTTTGGGGTCAGGGTCGCTCTGTTCTTTTTCCTCGTCCACCTGTGCCGTTGTCCCTTTTCTCGCCGTGCATTGCCCGCCATCGGCGGTCCCCAATAACAATAACCATTCCTTTTTTGTAGGCGGAATTAGGACGACTTCCGTCTTTATTTTTTTTTTCCCCCCCGAAACGGAGCTTCTGCCGGGCTTTTTGCCTGCAGATCGGCCGGCAATGGAACCCAGAACCGGGTCGCCCTCTTCCCCTGAGCTTTTTCGGAAATCCCCGAGCCTTTTTTCTCCAAACGGACCTGCTTTTCACCTCTTTTCCCGGCCAGATCGCCGAAGTTTTCAAGGACAGGCATGATTCCCTCGGGCTCGATCGTAACCTCCCTTTCCCGTCGGTATATGCTCCCTAATTTCGGTGAGGTTTTTCTCTCGACATCAGTACCGCCGCCGCGTTTCTACGCTCCCTCCCCCCCCTCGCCACTCTTTTTTGTATAGAAATGATCTGAAATCCCTCGCCCACTAGCAAAAATGGAGGACCCTGATCCGAGCGAACACACCAAACCATCAGACCGATCCAAAGCACTCTATGAAGCCCGAACCCCCCTTTCGCAGAGAAAGAAGAAGACACGACCTTAGACAAAGACAAAAAGATTGGATGACCCCTTTCATCCTTCTCTCTCGCCCCGAATGTGTCCACTGCCGCCTCTTCCCTAGAAGGGAACCCCCTTCGGCAACAGCCGAGATGATGAAGCTTTCCTTCCTTTTGTTCTCCCCTTCTTTTCCCTTTTTCGTGGGCCTATCGCACCATGCCTTCGAAGCGAATGAGGCGATCCTCTAACTAACTTGAGATACATTAAGAGAACAAGGGAGTTACTTTTATCCGAGTCAGCGGTAGGCATACTGTAGTATTGGTCCCGGGGACCACATTTTTTTTCGCCACAGGTCTTCTCTGATTCATTTCCCCTTTTTCCCTCCGGAGGCAGATCGACCTCAACAACCTGTACGCGCCACGCTGGTCTCTCCCAGTATCTGCCCAGGCCACTTATTAGCTCACCTACCTCAGTTGTCGGACCTTTTGTCTTCTTTTTTGCCTTCTGTCCAGTGGTGATGGCGTCTCTCCCCAGCGGGCCGCCAGCCCTCAATCTTGCCCTTCCTGGAAAGCATACCTTCCTTTTTGTTCACCCCTTGCGTTGCCCTTTTCTTTGCCAGGGCTGCTCAGCATTCCTGATGGTGCTCCACACCCTTTTTTTTCTAAAAAAGCTCAAGGCGCTTCCTTTTGACGATCTGAATGTGGCCTCCCTCTCTCGAACCAACAGAATGTGTTCTTCAGCCAATTAGCTTCCCCTTTGCCGCTGGCGGAGCCTCCCATTTGCGTTCGGCGCCTAGCCCTTTCTTCTTCGGTCTGGCGCGATTCCTTCTCACCGCGGCGATCTTGCGCGGCACACCCTTTTTTGTGCGGCCTGGCGATTCTTTTTTTTGCCCGTAGAAGAGGGGGCTTTTTTCTTCGCCGCGCGCTTGTTCGGAGCAACTTTGTCCCACCTTTTGGATGTGGGCTCCTCTTCTGGTGGATTACTATCCGTGTTTTTTTTTCGCTCGGCGGCGCTGCGAGACCCTGGAGGCGGATGATAGCACCCCTCCGCCCGGAACCCCCCCCTTTTTCCCTCTCGTTCGATGGCGATTTGTTTTGAAAGACGTTCGTAAATCCATCGCGAAGACTTTGGTCAATGGTGTTGTCCACCTTTCGAGGCCAAAAGCCCCCCCCTTTTTTTCCCCCCAACAGGTGTGAGGATACTCCCTCTCCAGGCCTCCTCGTTCTCCGGGTTTTTTAGTGGTACATCCCGCTGTTGCGGCAATGTCTTTACTAAAGCTTTTTTACTTGGCGCTAAGCGTTTTTTTCCCTCCGTCGGCCACCCTGTCCCCTTTATTGATTGAAGGGTCTGGCCAGGGGCATGAACGGCAATGCAACGGCTGTGTGGCCTTCTTGACGCTGTGTTCTGTTCCGGCTGTGGAAACCTATGTCTTATTTCCCCCCCAACAGGAGGAGAAGAGGGTTAGAGGAGCCAAAAGAGAAAAGGAAAAGAGGAGGACCTCCTGGACGGTCAGGCTCCCTCCTCGCGTCGCGTTCTCGCTTTCGTCTCCGCGTAGTCTGACGATACTGAGCATTTCCCTCCTCCCCAGCCGCCACTGGAAGGCGGATTTTTCGAGATAGATAATCGCCCCTGTCGACAAGATGTTGAGCCTTTCTTTTATAATTACGAAGAGACCTTTTTCCCTCCCTGCGATGTCGTTCCCCCCTCAGAGGAAACTGCATTTCCAAATACCCGCCGCTACCGAGTCTCTCATCTTCTTTTTTCTTTGTTGTTGAGAGATACTTAGAGGAGTAAGAGTCTGGTCCTGTCGCATAAGCTATTCTGCTTTCAACTCCGCTTTCCCACAGGAGCCGTTGCGTTCCATTATCTCAGCTTTGTCCATTTCCTATACATAGGGTCGACCTTTCTTTTTTGCGACGTCTATCGTTCCGTTCAAAATTTCAGACCTTCATTCCCCCTAGATGTAGGACGGTGAAGGCTTTCCTCGAATGCAGCTTCGCCTCTCACTCTTTTTCCTCCGACGATGAATGCACCTTTCAAAGACACCGGTAGCAGAGAAATCACCTTTAGATGCTAGGATCACTCAACACATGCGCAGGTTAAAGGTCCCAAGAATGGGCCTCGATGTGCGGCCCTGCCAGCATCCCGAACACCACCTTCCCCTCGTGGTGACCGGATTGGACTTTAGATTCTCGCGCCAAACAGGCTCCCGATGCTGAGCTCTGGGTGCTCCTTTTATTTAGAGGTACCCCCCCGCTAAGACGAACGCACACCCCCCCAAACCACGGCGACTACTATATGTCCCTCTCTCAAGCCCCAGTGAGGTATTCTTCACACCCGTTTTTCCTGGGTAAAGGGTGGGCTTTCTCTTTTTTTTTGAAAATCATGGCACCCTTCTCTCGCAGAGGTTGTCACTTTTTCGGAATTGACTAACTCTTCGCAGCCCCCTTCCCCCTCGCCAATCGGACCGACAGAGTGTGTAGGGTGCGGGATTTGTTCGCCATTTCATAGACAAGCCAGCAATCTGCTGACAATAAGGTAGCGAACCAACAGAATGCCTATTTTTTTTTCTAGTAGACCGACATGGCATCGGCCACCTTCCCCTCCGGTCGAAAACCAAAGTTGGAAAGCTGGCGTGACATTCTACCCCAGCCGCGACGGGACGAAACGCCCCCCCTTCCACGAACTATATATACCTGCCCTCCGGTCTAGAAGGCCGGGAGAGCCCACCAAGTTGTGTGCCCTCTCTCCGCAGCTTAAGCCCCGTTTTGTGAGAATTCCATAGTTGCATAGCGTTGGCGCCTTCTATGGGCGAGGACCCCAAGCAGACAGAGGGTTCTCGCCCCCTTTTGTTGTGTCGGAGCCTGAAGCTTATTTTAGCCCCAATAGTTGGTTCGCCCAGTGGGTAGCCACAGCCATTTATACGGCCCCTGCAGCTCCTTTCTTTTTGGACTTGGTGTTTTCTTTCAAGCTTGAGCAGCCATTGCAGCTCTTTCGGTGCAAGGCCCACGTTGACTGGGTCAACCGGCCCGCTGCTTTTTTCCGGGTCACGAGTCCTCTTGGCTGGAGGACCGCGTTGGGCTACTTCGGCAATCAACAACGGGACTGTCGCATTCTGGATGTCGCCCGTCTTTTTCCCAGACTGGATGAGGTAGTCTTTGCTGGGCAATTTTTTATATTCTTTTCTCGTCTATGTTCTGAAGTTGCGCTCGTTTTCCCCCAGGCAAGAGGCCGGTTGATTTTTGAGAAGACTTATTGATGTGAGCTTCCCTAAGCGCCTGACCAACTCCTTTTTTTTGGAAATCTCTCTTGCGAAAGTAGATAACTTCAACCGCATAGACCAGCTTTTACAGGCCTCAGGCACCCATGTTTTTTGCGTTGCCGCATTTTCTGAAAGAGATTGCTTTTTCTTGAGCGATAGCAGGAAGCGTGGCGACAATGCTTTCAGGTGTTCCCTCTTGAGTTTGGAAATTATTAAAAAGATGGGCAGTTAGGTCATGTCTACAATCTCTTCCCTTGGCGAAAGGTGTCGTTCTTTTTGCTTTGTAGACGCATAGACGACATGAGCATTCGTCCCCTCTTTTAAGATCCCGGAAAGGCACTGCATCTTCTGCGGTGAAGGTTTTTCTTCTGGCAGCCAGACCCCTGATGGAGCAGACGGTCATCTATTTATTTCCGGACCCAGACCCGGCATCTCCTCCTCCTCCGTGGGTCGCAAACTTTCCCTTTTTTGCGGGAGGCCGGACGTCCTCGCAGCGTGGCGGATGCAGCCAGCGCGGAGCAATAAGCGACTGGATCGTATCGAAGCGTTCTCCCTTTTCTGAATTGTCATTGACACGACCTTCTTTCCGGACTATCAGCTTGAAACGGCCTTTTTGACGAGGAATCAATGGGCCGCTCATAGCCGACACGTTTTTCCTCAAACAATGAAACCATCCTATTCGGTTGAGTTTAGCAATCCCTGAGGAATGGGCAGGGACATACGCTGCGACCCCCATCTGAGGGCTGCCGTTCTTTTTTCCCCGCCGACCTATAAAGGGTCTTTTCGCACCGGAGGTTCGTCCTCGACACCCACCCTCCATGAGTATCGGTGTTCTCGTAGCTCCTTTTTATGGTCGGACACAAGTACGGCTGCCCCGTGTCCGAGACTCGTTCTCCCAGTCATTCTACCTTGATGCGTTCGTACCCCTTCCCTTGGCAGAGTTTTATCCATCTGCGCCCCATGCCTTGTCAGAGAGCGGATTCGTCCTTCGGAGACGGACTGGCGGCTTGCTCCGGGACACGGCCGGCGGACGACGTTTCCTTTTCCAGCCGGCCCCCGGTACAGCATCCGCTCCAGGTCCTTTTTCCCCTGAAAATTAGCAGCACTTCCGCCATCTATTGCCTTCAGCCCTC
>Ga0179591_1247182_pt1 | contig 11048 bp, 18 predicted proteins | sample CZOMad2_1_08_16f_FD_182891 | JGI IMG/M metagenome (GOLD analysis project Ga0179591, IMG submission 182891) | Vadose zone soil fungal communities from Angelo Coast Range Reserve, California, USA - CZOMad2_1_08_16fungal (PacBio error correction) | ecosystem: Environmental > Terrestrial > Soil >... | reverse complement strand
ATTCCCCTTCTTCAGTTCCCCATCGCCTTTTTTTTTGTCGGTGACGGACTTCGGGCTTCTGTAAGATTTCGCAACGTACTTTTTTCCCTCTCCCTCTCCCCGCTGAGTTTTTGATTTTGGCGGAAACGTCTCCTCATTTCCCCCTGTTCGGGGGTTCTTCAGTTGCGGAAGAAGGCGTCGTTTCCAGTGATATTCAATTTCTTTTTCCTAGGCACGCCGGGCCCCCCCGTGAGCGATGAAGGGTCCCGAGACTTCTTTTTTTGGCTTTCAAAGCTCCCGCCTGTCAGTGATGTCTTTGCCAGATTGTCCTCCCCCCCACGTACTTTTGCCCATATCTCGCGGATAAGGTAAAGGCTTCCCTTTGAAGAGCCGTCCCCCTTCGCCACGGTCTTGTCGTAGCGTTTTAGTTCCTCATTAACGATTTGACATGCAAATTTCTCCCCCGCCCCCTTTTCCCAGAGACCTTTTTAGATTGATCTTTCCCTCAGAGAGTAGACGGTCTCCTCCACTGAACTTCCTCTCTGGACCAGGTTTCCCAACTTTTAGGGTTCTCCTATTTCTCCGGTATCCAGCCTGTACTATCAGATACATTTCTGTAGATTTCACTCCATCGTCTCAAAGTCTTGGTTCTATTTCCCCCCGCACTAAATCCCCCCCCCCTTGTTTCCCCCAGGGCTGCGCCTCCGTTAAGATTCCATACTTCTCGACCGAAATGCTCCCGCCGCCGAGCCTGGCTCCGAACTGAAGCCCCTTGACAGGCAGCTGCATGCCCCTTTTTTTTGGGGATGGTTATATGGTTTTCTTTTTTTCAGGGCTGCTGCCTCCGTTCTCTTAAAGTGTCAGGTCGGTCTTTCCCTGGACCTGGTTTGCCGATATTTTTTGAGATGATGTCCGGCCCAGAGACCCTCCGCGCACCCTCTCATAATCGCTGATTCTTTCCCCCCCCGAAGGAGCGTGATCTCGCCTGAGACTGGATGGGGCGGGCGCGATCTCGTCAAGGCCGCAGTCCCGAGACTGCGGTGAGCCTTCTATTTGTTCAAAGAACATGCCTCTCCTGACCGACACGGGTTTTCTATAGATGAATTTTTTGATTCATATGGCATCCCTTTCCCCACAGCGCTAGTAAAGAGATAAGTTTTCTCTGGTCTCATTGTTCTTTTTCCCTCCGTTTCCTCTCTTCCGTGTTTTTTTTCAATCCCTTCGAAATAACTTCTTTAATCCACGGCCCCTGGACCGCCTGCATGGATGATGAATGTCCCCCCAACGTCAGTTCTGACCCCGGCCCCCCCCTTCACCCTCTTTTGGTCTTGCCGGATTCGGAAATCTGACACCGAGGCGGCCTTCATTTTTCCTCGGCCTGGACTTTTTGAATTTCTGCCATCTAGGCGCTGTGAACTTGCCCTCCCCCTGCGTACAGGCCTCTTCCCCAAGAACCGGGCAGAGATCAGGTTAGGCCAGCGTCTTGTGAGTTTTTCCCCTCGATCATCTTGGGCATCGTCGAGATCCGATATTCTCCTTTTATTCCCCTTGACGAACTGGCGAACTGCCTTTTCGGACGCTCTCACCCTCCCAAACTGATCGGGTGTTCTTCTCAGCAAATTTCCAAGCCGACGTGTAGATCCCTTGAGTTTTGTTAGACCTTCCCACCCCCTTTGAGATCCTTACGGCCCCCCCATGATTCCCGGTTCCTAATGAAAGCTCCCTTGCGCATCCCCAAGCCCCAGAAGTTGTATTTCTGTCAGCCTTCTGCCCCCGTGCTTTTCCTTAAGCAAGTCGATCTTCCGATCCTTTGCGGGTCTCTCGCCATCCAAAAGCCGGGATCGATCAGCACGTGCTCTCTCAGGCTGCATCAAACCCTCGTCCCCCCCCCAGTTGTTGTCCAGCCCCATTTCCAACGTTTTTTTTTTCTTAGTACGGGTCATGACCCTATCATTGTAGGAAGCAGGACTTCCCATCTGTTCCCCTTCTTCCCTGCCGTTTCAAGCATGAACTTCCCCTGAACCCCTAGCATTGAAGGACACCGGCGGCTCTCAGGAAATCCCCCCGGCCTCTCGTTTATCGGATGCTATCCTGAATTCGGAGCTCCACCCCTCATGGCCAGAATACCGGATAGATTCCAGTCATTCCAGTATTCTTCCCCACTCCTTCTTTTCCCCTCTTTGTTGATGGTGAGATTTCTTTTTTCCAAGACCCAATCCCTTTCCTTCCTTGGACTCTATCAGTCATGGCGGCCAGGTCCTTTCGCCTGACCGGTCTTTCCCCCCAAATATCGATTTTTTGTAGCCGTATTTTTCCTTGAGCTGCACGGTCAATGTCCCAGTCGTAGTTCGCGCCCCTTTCAGGTGAAAGGCAGGTCCCTGCTCCGGCACAGATGTGAAAGGACATCGCCCCCCCTCACAAGGATTTAGGGTCCTTCAACCGTTAACTTCAAAACATTGGTTCGTGATTGATGATTGGGTAGTTTAAAAGACCCTCCCTAGACTTCGTGCTGCCCTGAAACTATGGTGGCTGATCATTCAAATCCCTGCGACGTCCCCCCTGATCTTCTCATGGCGAATTTTCCTCATGTTGCCATTTTCCCCCCCGTCCTCAGACCTGTACGTCTTTTTGCTGATAACTGATTTTGTCGGTATTGTCCCCCTGCCGCCCGATATACACGTTTGAATTCCTCGCCTCCGTGCGAGGAAACTTCGTTTCTTTATTTGCTTAATGAGCCACCACTCTTTTGGTTGATGATCCCCTTCCCCACGCGTTTCCTCCAATGAGATTACCTTTTTTTCTGCCCTACCCCCCGATGCTATATCAGGTAGCTCCTCCTGCACCCTTTCCTTGAGGACACGCCCCAAGAAGTACCTCCCTGCTTCGTCCTTGGTTTTGCATCTTTAAGTTGCTCTTCTGCAGGTGCACAATAATTACCCCTGCGCACCACCCCCTCTCTTCTGGCTGCTGTTGACCCCGGAATGAAGAGCAGTGAAGGACGCCTCGGCTGCTATGTCGACCCGTTCGCCCAGGGCGGCCTGACGTAGGCCTGTGTGTACGCAGAACTCCCAGCCGGCCGGCGCGTGGTCATTTCCCCGTTCCGAGAATTGAACGGGACCCTTCGGTCCCCTTTTTTGAGCCTCCCCCCGTCCCCCCTGCCCCTCTTGACCCCGCCCGAAAACAGGAACCTTTTGTTTCCCGAGAGAAAAAGTAGCATCTTTACAGTATCGAGCTGATTTTAAGGTAATGCGCAGTGTAGTTTGAAATAAAAGGAAATTTCCCATCCCCATCGCCCAACTTGGTTAAGGGATCGAAAGGTTCCTTTGCTGTAAAAGTTCCAAGGATAAAAGCCCTGTTCGCGGTCATGACCCTGCCCTTTGCCGCTTTAGTTGGCGTAAAATCCCGGTCTCGCGTGCCACCCCCGATCTCAATTTCCCCTTAACATCTCTCGTTTTAATCCTTAACTCTAATGGGGGGATCTCGGACGATCTTGGTGCACGCATCATCGCGCCCTATTTTTGTGACACCCCCGTTCCCCATAATTTTTTACATTCTTTCCTTTCAACTCTCCCCTTGCCCCCATGTTTGCAGCTGATCTCTCAAAACCAGATACCTCCAACATAACCAACCCCCTTTTCCGCACCCCCTTTCAATGTCGTCTCTCTAAACATTCACTTAGAGCCTTCTCTCATTTTTCCATCTTTAGATTCGATCCTCTTAACCTGAAATTAGTACGGACCCCTGCCCTGACGCGCCACCTCTTTTTTCGCGTGGCAACCCGAACTAGTACTTTCCCCAGACTTGAAATATACTCTTTCTTAGTCTGTCCCTATCTTAGAATATACCGAGTTTTCTCCCCCACACTTTTTTTTCGTCACCCTTTTTTTTTCAATGTAAGTTCATAGTTCTATAAGGTTCTAGATCTCATTCGTATCTCTCTTGCTCTAAGAAGGCATTATGTCTCGCACAGGAAACAGATTAGCCCCTCGCTCTCCCCTCTTACTGCCCTTGTCCCAATTACCCCGCCTCAAAACTGAATCCAGACTTTTCTATTCACCCTTAATGTTGCTGCCCCAATTTTCCCCCAGAACGACGCAAGCATCCGCTTTTCGAAAGATGTTCTCCCCTAAATAGGTGGCTACCCATTCCCCCTTAGACTTGGTTGTCTATCTCCCCAAGACTTCGAGGAATTGCGCGCCTCACTTTTTTTTTGACCCTTTCCAGAACACCAAAGTGAGAGGATGTGTCGGCATTAAAACATCTAAGTCTCCCCGTTTCCCCTTTTGTGCCCCAAGAATTGTCCTAAGCTTACCCCAGGTTTCCAGCAAGAAGTAGTCCCCCTCCCCTGCACCACCCATTCTTCCCCTATTTGGCACTGACGCCGCTCTCTCTTTACATCTCAGCCCCTTTCTTTTTGTATGCTTTTTATATCGCTGTAATGCGAAGTCTGGTGGAGGCCGAAGACTTCGGGGTCCGGCTCATGTAAGATTCTTGCACTGTATTTTTTCATACCTTTTCGTTCTGATACGTAGTGAGTTGGGTTTTCCTGGCAGCCCTTTCCCAAAATACCTTTCCTCTGCCCTTTTTGGTTTAGGTCGCAGTTTCTCTCAAGACTAAGCGTCCAGGTTCTTTTTTGGCGAGGATTCCTTGTCTTTTTCCACTATCAGGTGAGTGCTTTCGAGTAAACCCTTTTAAGACCCTTTCTCTTGATAGCGGTCTTGGAACGATTGGACAAGCCAGAAAGGCCGCAGAGGATACAGGTTGAAATTCGTCCTTCAGGCACTTTCACCCCGCGCTGGCTGTAGATGTTTTCTTTCCCCTGAGACGCTGTCGGGTGTATCTCACGCAGATGCCTGCACCTCTGCAGAGTTCATCTCTTCTTGATCCTTTCTGAGAGCCCTTGATAGTCCAGAAATTTTGTTCCTTCCTGGTCCCCTACCATTTTCCATAAAAAAGTTAGCGTGATAAATAGGTTTATCTTCTCCTGGGAGTCCTTTCCCTCGCCATTTCTAGTAATCTATGCTTGTTGACGATTATCCCTTTTCTGCGAGGATTTTTCCACTCAGAATTCAGGTTTTACGACTGTCCCTTGACTTAAGCACGAATTTCAGGCCCTTCCATCTTGATTCTACCTTTTACTAAGTCTGAGATTCTTGCTCTAAATTGAATGCCTCCCTCTTGACCGGTCCTATGCCCTTTAGTTTTTTTTTTATTGTTTTCTAGTTGGCGAGCAGCAGAGGATTCTCCCGTCGCGTCTTCCCGGCTCCTGTTCTTGCCGGGTCCATCTGGTTGAAGATATGGCTTCCCCTCTTTCTCCGCATCGTCCTCTGCTTCACCGTATCCTCTCCTTAACCTCCTGGTTCTTGATTGGTCAAGCCCTTCCGTTTGCATCGCGCCTCGTCTTATTTCTGAGCTGACTCGCGTAAAGGTCCTTTCCTGACTCCCCGCTTAGCATTGATGAATTTTCCCCACTTTTTCGATAATGCCGCCTTGTTTGAATGTAATTTTGCTTTCCGCTGTGAATCTCATCCCCCCTTCCATTCTTTTCCCCAGACCTTCATTTCCATTTTTTTCCATGTGTTCCCTCTCCTATCGGGATGTTCATTGTGCGTCACCCCAACTGGTTGAAGCCTTTTCCAATATGATGCTGTCCACTTGATTCAAGAGCTGCCCCCCTTCTGCATTATGCTGCCTCGCCAAATGTGTCCTTCAACCCCGTTCTTGCTGCACCTGATAGCGTAGAACGCGGCTCTTCACTTTGGTTTCAGGCTTGTCTTCCCAATGAGACTGCCCAAGCTCGTGTGCGCTTGATGAAATGTGTTCCCGGCAGCGCGTCTTCCCCAGTCGACCCGAAAAACCTCCACTATCTCAGGTTATCAGAGTATTGTTGTCATCGCCAGGTTTGATCGTTCGTTGATCCTGATAGATAATCCTTTCTTGCATGTCTGTAATGCCTCTCGAAACTTTCGCCGTGCCTTTCCTTCTCTTTTTCTTCCTTGACCAAATTTTGACTCCTCAATCCCATACATCCCACGTGCTTCTCCTTTAGGATGAAGAGTCCCACGTCTTTTTTCTCTTCTTATCAATGAAGTGCGGTTCACAAGCTTCAAGTAGTCAAAACTCAGGAAACCTTTGAATTTCGTACCTTTTCCGTGAGGCTTTCAGGATTAATTTCCAGGTCACCCCTTATTTCTTCTTCTTTTCTTCTTCAATCACCTCCCTGGTAGAGAGAAGAACGTCCTATTTATGAAACTTACCCAATTCAAGACCTAGGTTAAGGAACTCCACCGTGCGTATTCGGCACTTACTTTTTCATTTACTCCCTTGTCTCAGTCCCTGCCATCTTTCCAGCGCCCCTTGTAATGTTTGCCCTACAGGCCAGTTCGCAAAAACCTCGGTCTGATGACTTCCTGGCCTATCAGGCACATTCCCCCGTCTCTTTCTCTCTATTTTGAGTCTTTACTGCTTTTCTTCTCCCCCTCTTCCGCTCTCTAGTCTCCCCCGGAATTCCCTTCCTTGCGACCCTATTCTTCTTTCATCCCTAAGTTGGTTTGTTCTTTCTCTTCTCCTTTCCCCGCCCCCCCCCCCCTATGGAATATGAATATATAAAGTGAGGAGGCCATTTGTTTCTCCTGCTCATGAGCTTCCCCTATCCCCCCGAGCAACTTTTTCTTAGACGGGCGGTACTCGATTCCATTTCCTCCTGCATTACTATGTGTCTTTCAGAAATTCCGGCTTTTATTAAACTTCCTGAAAGGTCTTTCCCACCAGATGTTACCTGCCTCTCCCCTCCTCTGTTTTATTTGACCCCTTCCTTATGAAGACCAAGTTTTTTTGGTTTTCATCGTTCTCAGTGTCAGTAGTGCAGACCCCTCCCGTATTCTTCTTTTTTTCCTGCATTTTGTTTCTTAAAACGACCGCCTGACCCCCTCTCCTTTACGTGAGACTCGCCTGGCAAGCCTCCCGCTCGTATAAGACCATTCTGGTCCATGCTATGACTTCCTTCTTTTTTCTCTTTATACAACCCTTCCCGTGCATGTCATATTCTCCAAGAAGTTTTCTCAGTATTCGCCTCCCCTTAGCCAAGTCGTCTTTATGTTTGATCTGGTTCGCCCCCACCCCCTAGTGGGCTTTTGCTTCCTCCTTCCCGGGTTCCAGCCAATCGCTAGTGACCCATGCTTTCTTCCCAATGCTTTCTCTCCCGGATAGACTCCGATTGCACCCCCCTCTCGAGTCCCCCCCTCCCACCCAGACTTTGGACAATGATCGTTGCCCTTGGTTTGGGCCTGGAGTTACCCGCACCCCCTCTCACTTTACGCGCCCAGTCCAACACTATGCGGCGAATTTAGGCCCTCCTATTAACCAAGGGCAGCTGGCCTTTTCATGGGTCTCATTTCGGTTTTTGCCTTGGCACTTTGACATTGGTCCGCTTCATCCCAGAAGGAAGGTAGATGTTCCTTCCCCCTTTTCCCCTCTCATTTATTCTTCGGCCGGCCGTGATGACTCCTCAACGTCCCGATCTGAACGTTTAGAACCCCCCCCCTTAAAACTTTCTAACGCTCTCATTTCTCCATTCGGTTTTTGAAGGACCTTTATTATGGTTTGACAGGTCGCCTATGTTTCGCGTGAATACACTTTCCCCTTTCCCTCGATTCTCCAACTTTCTTTGTATAGGCCAGGTTTTTATGGTGACAAAGTCTCTTTTGTACAGTAGGTTTACTTCCCTGCTTTTGTACTAAGAGTATGCTCCCTCCACTCCGTTTCCCTCTTCGATGTATAACGCCTTCTTAAAGTTTTCTTTTTCACCTCCTTTTTTTTTTCTCTTCCTGTGGTTTTTTTGTCCCGTTTCCCAGATTGGCCCGCATACTGGATCCCAATATCGGAAAACCATCTTAAGGACCATAATCTTTTTGCCCTTTCATCCCGTTCAACTTCTCCTTTCGCTTCCCCCCCTAATGTTAGAAAAACAGCCCCCATCACCCCCCCAAGTTGGGGTCCTTCCCCTTCCTTCTTGACTTGTTCAATAGAGGAATTCCCTGTTTATCCGGCTATCTTCCCTTACTCTGCTCTTCTAAGTGTCCGATGTACACTTCTTCTTAGTCCGGACCCGCCCAAAAGGCCGTCCTGATTTGCCAAAACACCAATACCGTCTCCTTGCCCCTCATGATGAATCCCAAAAGCAATGGAGTTATGTCTACACCTGCATCTTCCCCCCCCAGTCGGTCTACCCTAACTTTTTTAAGCCCTACCCCTTTGTTAGACATCCTTTCCCAGGTAGTCTCTTCCCCTTGATCGGTTTTAAGTCTCTCCCTCGATCTCGTAACGCGGCGTTGGTGCAGGGAAATATCGTCTTTTTCAAATCCGCTGAAGATCCCGGACCCTCCTTCACCCATACCCTTCGCATTTAATTGATCTCAAAAGGTCCAGTCCTTCAACGATAAGCAGGATATCTTAATACGTTTAGAGTGCACCCCTGGAAAGACATCAAAGCCTCCATAAGACGCTCTCTTATCCTTGCCCCTCCCCACCCCATTACCGGTCCTCCCCTTTTCCTTCTTCCCCTCCCTTCCTTTCTTCTGGGGTGAGGATAGTGCATACTCCATCCCGAACAGAAATCCCGACCACTCTTTCCCCTTCGGCGGAAGTGTACAGTCCTCACAATTGATACTTATAGAACATTTCCTGATCTTTCAACTCCTTCCGCTCCTCCTCTTTAAAATGTTTTTTTTTCCTTTTTTTTACTTCCGCCCCCCTTTTTCGATGGGGAATGACTTCCTATACTTCCCTCCCTACCTCGTCTTTTTTGGATCGATATCTGCGTCAGTGAAATTTCACGGTGGAGAGCAAGACTCGTTGTTCTCCTTCCTTCTTCCCTTCTCCAGATCGTTCTTTCTAGCCTTAGATTTTTGAGAAGGAAAATTCCTCTCCTTTCTCTTCCAGGGGTTTCATTTTTTCCCTTCTCGGAGTTTTAAAGCAACTGTTACCCCGTAGCTGTCTTTTTCGAGCCATTTAAGTTTCCTCACTATCTGTTTGTGGTTTTTGGTTTGGGGGTTGGTTGGGGCTTTTTTTGGTTTGGTGTTTGGGGTGGTTTCTTTTTTTTTCTTTGGGTTTTTTCTTGGTTGGGATTGAGTACCAAAGCTTAAGCCCCTCCCCCTCCTTTCGTCCTTTCCTTCCCTCATGGCACGCGAAATTAATCTCTGACTGGATAATTGCAACTAGGAAGGACCTCGAAGTGCACGTCTCTTGTCTTGTAGATGTTATTCTTTTCTCCTTTCGTAGTCTAAGTAAGCTGCTTCCCCTTCCTCCTTTTTCCCTCTCTCTCTCATTTTTATACTAGTCCCGATAACGCCCTTTCAGTGAAATCGCCCCCCTTAAGTCACCCTTTCTGAAACCAAGTTCGGGTACCCTCTGTATAGCTCTATCCTTCTCTCAGAATTACCCCCGTTGATGTCTCGGTGTAGTCATGACCAAAGGCCGACCCCCCCTTCTCCTTGTTTTGAACCAGCTCCAGGTTAGACCTGTATTTTGCCTCCTCCTTTCCAGCTTTCCCTCGTTCATCCCCAGAATCGCAATTCAGACCTTCGCTTCGCTCGAAGCGAATTTTCAGCAGCTTTCCCGGAAGATGAAGGTTTCCTTTTTTTTTCTTTATCATTTCCTCGAGCAGCATCATGCCGTCTTTTGGTCGCTTTTTCCGTTCTCCGTATGTTGCCGGACACTGTTGCCAGATTTATTCTTGGCGATTCGGTCTTCACAGAGATCAGTACGATAGAAAAAAAGCGATTTATGTCCCTCTTTTCTTTTCTTTCTTTCTTATTTAATCTCCCCCTTTCTTTCTCCGCTCCTTGGATGTTGGAGCCTACGCTTTTTCCCCCCGTGAAGGCAGGTCAGACTCCCCTTCCTCTTGTGGAGACCTCGACTTTTTCCCCTCCATGTCTAGTTTAAGTTTCATCGAGTGAAATGTCCTTTCCCTACGATGCAATCTCCCCCCCCCCCATTACCAAATAGACTTTACCTATGCTCAGTGTGCAGTCTGGTCTTAATGTTAATGTTTTCCCCCTATAGGTTTTGGTCACGGGTTTCCCCCCCCCCTTTTTCCTTTCCCCAATCCCCTTTCTCTTTAAACCGGTGGCCTGAAACCCCATCTTCTGTTTTTGCCGGCACGAATGAAGTCAAAAAACTTCTTCCTGACCTCCAGCCGGCTGCTACTTGTCGTGTGGAAGAGAAATGTCCTTCTTTCCACGTTTCTTCATTCAATTGTATTTCCCCCTCACCTTCGAGACCTCGTGTTTTCTCCTTGATTAAATTTTGCTTTCCGACCCCAGATGCGAAGGAAAGTTATGTCCCAGACAACCTTGCAGCTCTCTTAGTTCCCCCCTATTCTTTTTGTTCCCCTTTCCTCGCTTTGTCCTATTCGAGCTCCCCCCTGTCTATCCCCATACGGCTGGTTCTATTTTATGTAACAGATATGATGGCTCCCCCGTGAAGTGTGCGTGGCTATCTCATACCCCCCCTCCGTTGGTATCCCTCCCCGAAACAAACTCTGACAGTTTATTCCCGGGAGGAGACGCCCATTCTTTCTCTCTCTGAAGGCCCCCCCCCATGAACTGACATTGTTCCTCCCCCCCCCCCCCCCCTTGACCGCCCTGTCTTGTGCGAAACTCTGTCCCAGAACGTTGTAGTTTAGCCCCCCTCGCGCGGAGTCGACCCCCAGGGTCCCTTCTCACCGTCATCCCGTTCGATATTCTGAGCGAGTCTAATCCCATCCCCTGCTCTATCGCACGTAAGATCGCTCTTCCCCCTGTTACCAAACAAACCCAAATGCAATAATATGTGATGCAAGTAAACCCTTGGTTTTCTCGTCTAATTACGGTTTCTTTGACCCTATTCCCCCCCCTGCCGAATCCCTCCTTTAATCTTATGAAATTACGTGATCCGGTCAGTTGAGCTTTTCACCCTTGGCTGAAACCGTTCCCATTACCCGGTCCTCCCTTTCTCGCTATTTGATCTTCCTTCCCCCCCTGTAGCCCTTTGGCCGGGCCCTCCTTGATAGCTTCCCTTCCTGGCCATTG
>Ga0179591_1248434_pt1 | contig 11049 bp, 5 predicted proteins | sample CZOMad2_1_08_16f_FD_182891 | JGI IMG/M metagenome (GOLD analysis project Ga0179591, IMG submission 182891) | Vadose zone soil fungal communities from Angelo Coast Range Reserve, California, USA - CZOMad2_1_08_16fungal (PacBio error correction) | ecosystem: Environmental > Terrestrial > Soil >... | reverse complement strand
GAAACCAGTTCCTTAAGAAAGTCCTGAGGAAGCCAGGGACGGAATTGCTGCCGCCCCGCTTTTTTCGCACAGCGTAAGCTTTTCAGGCAATCAATTCTTCCCGATTCTATTTCTCTCGGATTCTTCTCTTTTCTTTTTTCTCCCTTCTGGCCCTTCCCCTTCTGGGCAAGGAAGTTACCTTGTTTTTTTACCTTTCTCTCCTTCGTGCTATCGTCCCAAGGAAAACTTCTTACGCTCGCACGATCTAACAGAATCCCGTGCAGAAAAGCGTCACTCTTTGCAAATACTAGCTTTTTTCCCCCCTCTTAGTTGTGGTTGGTCCCGGTTGATAAGAACGTGGGTCGCAATCTGTTGGGCGTGGGACCCTCTAAGTTGGGCGTAGGCCCCCGGCCTGTGATTCAGAAAGCTTACCGTTAATAGCATCTTCCCGATTATGGCCTTCACTTAAAAACTAGTCCGCATTTCAACACATCTACAACCACACCCTCCCGCAGCTCTATGCTTAGATCTCGTACATTCGCTTAATGATCGGAAAAGTCTACCCCTGTGGTCCCCCCCTTATGTGCAGGACCTTTTCCCAATGGGCCTCTCCGCGGTAAGACCCCGCCCGAAGCGGCTTTATCCCTTTTCCACATTTGCTGCAACACGGATGAGGGGATACCCCTTCGGCGCCAGGTTACAGTTAGTCTAGTCCCTGGGTCTCCCTAGCTGGAGTCGGCGTCATGCGCCTCACTAGACGTTTCACCCCCCGCTTCACTTTTCTTTCTGATCACACAAAAAGTTTCTAACTCTTCATCCGCCGCCCCCATCATGGTGATGAGCCTCCCAAGGCGTGTGCGCCTTCTTACAAGTCCCCATCCAATGACTAAATTTTGACCTGCATTTTCTGAGTCACCCCTGCTTTCCTTGAGCTAAGTCTACTCCTTTGGATTTCCTTCGTAAGTCCGAACCACCGACTCCCCAGGGTTCCTTGGTCGATTACCCAAAAATGTAAAGAGCTTTTTTGAGCTACCCTATAAAGTATTTAATTTCCTGGACCCCTGCTCCCGGCCCTTGCTCAAAGAGTTTCTGTCATCTCTTGTTTACTTAAGCCTGCAACATTCCATAGATTGCTTTTTCCCCTCTCCCTCTAATCTCTCCCAAAGTCGGACAGCTCCGTGGATTTCCGACCAAGCAATCGTGTGGCACCAGCACAGAAGCGTCCTTCTTCACCCGAAGGCACAGTTGAAAGAGATTTAGCAGGTCCGTAGGGAGCCGAATGAGGAAGAGGCTAGCTGCGTGAGACCTGAGTTAAGATTCATCACCCCAGGCTTCCCTCCCGCGCCCCCCCTTCAGATCACAGAGGAGGACATTATTAAAGGTGCTGAAACCGGTCGGCCTTCATTTCGTAAGGTAGACTCAAATTGAGTACTTCTTCTGTGAATCTCCCGCCCTGAAAAGGCCGACTTTTTTTCCCCAAGATCTACTGCCGTTTCAGTCCCATCGAGAGACAGTCAGAAGGAAATTACCCAAAAGATGGCGTCCCGATGGCCATAGAAAATCATAGAATTTTTTCATAATGATGAGTCGAACTAGGCCCCGACTGGGCCGCAAGCCCTTAAATGAAGCTGGGAACCGAGTTCTGAAACACCTTGAGTTCAAGAACGGCCCGACTCCCTCCCCAGAAAACTTTGAAGTTTCACCCCACTACTAATAAAACATCCATCCCCTGTTTTCCCTTTGACTCGACTGGCCTCCCGGCATCTCCTTTACCTCTAAGGGAAACATCGTCTAGAGAGCCCCCAAGCGGATTCTCTAGGACACCTGGTACCTTCCTCAACTTGCCCCTCCTTAACGCACGCCCTTAACAGACCCCTTTTCCCTCTAGCGAGGGGCCGCTTGACTTGCGCCCAGGAGCCGCAGTTGGCCCCCCTAGACCCGACAATTCTCCCTTGACCACGGAACTGCTTTTTTTTCCACCTCACTATCTCCCCGAGGCGGCGCGATCCCACCCAACGCGCTCTTCACACCTCCGAGCTCTTCTACGGGCGGCTCATCACTGCGGCCTCCTGGTCGACACCTCGACCAGCATCGTGTGCCGACCCGCGCCCTGCCGGTCCCCCTTTTTGCTGTTCTTCGGGCCCCCCCCTGACAGTCCCCCGACACGTGTCCTCCATGAATTTTCCCCGAGCGGCCGTCAGGGTCCCTTTGCGACTTCAACCTCGTCGATCCTCCCCTTCCTGCGCTGTGGTCCCCCCCCCCCTGGCGTTCCATTCCGTGTAATAAAAGCTTGTGCCGACCTCTTGTGAAAAACCCCCCGAGTAAGAAGCAGATTTGAACATTTGTACTTAACAGTTCATTGAATGCCCCTTGTTTCTGCCACCCCCGCTGATTGAGGTCGAGTTGCGTCTTTAGTTGTTATAGCTTGCTTTCTCCCCCGTTTACTGTCCTTCTTTTGCACAGTGACCACTGATTACCGGCCACTCCCTGTCCCTACAATGGCCGTTCTTCGCGCCTCGACCCCATCTTTTGCCACCCCGTTTTCCCCCTCTCCCGTTGAGGGCCTTTGTTCCAGGTTGCCTCTTCAACACTACCAGCGCGATCGGCGTTTTTCAGATTTCTTTCATCATCAAATTAACACTCTTTCCCCCCCCCCGTTTTCACTTCGAATCGGCTACGCAGGCAGAGATACTCTTCCTGCCCCGACCCTTCTGCAGACTCTTGACTTTCCGCCCCCCGAGAACCTTAGGTCAATCGCGCGCTATACTGCGTTTTTTTGAGGTGTGCGGTCCGGACCCGTGCCGCTTCCTCCTCCAGGTTCCGAATATTTCGGTCTGTTCCTGTTTTTTTTTCAGATCTTCGCATTTTCTCGGTGCGTGGACGCATTTTTCCGCGCGCCCCCTTTACCCCTCCCCCCCCCCTTCTCGGCCCCCCCCACATCGCCAAACAGACATCTGTAGTTCAATTAGGCTTCTGGTTACCAAAGCACCCATCCCCAGGGCCTAGAACACCTGCAAACCGCTACTCCCCCCCCCCCCCCCCCACGACCCCAGATCAGTTCCAAGAAGTAATGTTCCTTCCATTTTTTTAATCCCCCCTCAACGGCTGCTGTCATTTCCGGTCCTTGTTTTACAGGCGTCGGACTCCAGGAAAGCAACGTGTTGCGGTCTCTCCGAACCCCCCTTACGACCCTCCAGACGTTTAATCCTGCCTGGTCCACGTGGTGAACCTTTCCCCCATACTTCATTTTCCTTTGAGAATCTGCAACTGACGCTCCTTCATCTCTCTCCTTTTCTCTTCCTTCCCTTTTTTCTTTTGCGATCTCTCATGCGAGCTTTTCCTCCGTTCGGCAGCTGCAGCCTTTGATCTTTTCTCCGGTCTACCATTTTCCGTGTTATGGACCCTCGGTCCGATGCGTCTTGTTGTTCTTCAGGCTGAACCAAGTGTTTTTGCTTCCCCCGTATACAGCCTGTCCCCCATCCTTCCCAGGATCCACGGCGACTCCTTCGTTCTTCCCCATGATCACTCTTGAACCTGCTGGCGTAGGACTTAGGTTCGTTTTTTTGTTCCACTAGTTAATCTGGTTTAGCCAGGCTCTCAAGAGTTTTCCACTTGGCTACACTGCTCATCAAACAGACCTCCCCCGGTAATTTCCTCCACCCTTGAGTTGTTTTCTTAGCTGCACGATTCCTTTTAACAGCAGGATCGCTTTAGGTATGCCCGAATAGGATAGTAGAATCGAGAAGCAACAACTCTGTGGTCCCGAGATCCTGTCTTCATAGTCAGGAACAACGCCTGATCTGAACACCATCCTTTAACCTTGATCTGGCCACCCGGGGGTTTTTTTTTTCAGAAACACATCCTCCACCATGACCGCTCTGGCTTTGAAATTTTCTCCTTTCGTAGACCCCAGTCTTCTCGGAATTTGCCTTCGGCCTCCCGTTGATCGAGCGACCTACGCCTGGAGGAAAGATTCGATGTTACCCCATTTCAGCCCCCCCTTTCCCGTTACAGCCTCCCCCTGCTCAGCACTCTGACTCCGGCTTTTTGGTCATCCATGTCAAGGAGACCTGACATGCACGCGTATCCCAAAGTTGCGGCTCCCCAGTTTGTATGGGTTTTCTGAGATCAGATCCCAAAGAAAAATTTTTACTTGATGGTATTGTCGTAGTCACCGTGGGTTCAGCCGGTGAACCACATGCCGTTTTGTGACAAACAAGAAGCGATACCCTACAAAGGACACCCCCCTGCCCTCCCTCCTCTTTGGCCAAGTCCTCGACTTAACGGTCGTCCCGTTCCTTCTTTTTCTAGGATAGACGATTGGGTTTGCTTCTATAGAGAAAGGCTACTTGCCTCCGCTGTGTAGTTTGCCGTACGGTACCCCCAGCTCTGCAGCACTTCCTGCTCCCCTTTTTTTTGTGACGTGACGACAATACGTTCATGGAACTGCTTTCTCCCCAAGCTTCGGTGGCAAAGCATAAACCTGGCCCTTGGGCACTTGCTTGAGACCCGATTGTGAGGAAAAACAAGACTTCATGGTAGGCTCGCGTTTATCAACCGGCTGGACATTTGATGAACTCTTCTACGGCCATTTTTTTCTCTTCTTAGAAGGCTCTTTTAATCTCGCGACAGTAGCCTGACCTCTCTGATGTTCCTCTGCCGTCTGAAACTGAAGGTGTCTTTTTCAGACATTTGCGCTTCGCCCCCTCCTGCAAGTTAAACGTCCCCAGCAGAAGCGATCTACCTCCTAAGAAACATGCTCCAGGGGTCTTTTCAGGTTCGCGTGACGTTACTAATTGACGTTTTTGCTCCTGTCAAAGCCAATCCTGCTCCTACTCCCTCAAAGACCTGTTCCCGGAGCCCCGGAGCAATTCGTGGCCTTCCCATCCGGCTCCTGATGCCCAGGGTTTAGTTTCGATTTCCTTTGCCCTAGAACCTAAGTCCGGACTCGGGCCCATGGTTTTCGACCTTTTGGCTGTTCAGTTGTCATGTTTTGTTTGTCTAAAGAAACTCTTCCTCGCCCCCGAGCGTCGCCCCCCGCGCCTGGGATAAGGATTCAGTTAGAAGGGTCTATCATCTTTGCGCCATCTTGTTCCCCCCTCTTGGCATGGCTCCATGTTGAACGGAGCCTTGCCTTCAGTTCTTGGCCATCGTTTTTCGTCTGAATCTGTGAAGTTGAAGAACGGGAAGGCCTCGTGCACCCACGCTGAGTCGAACAACTCGACAGTGGACGGCAGACCCCGAGGGCACGGCGCGATCACAAGGTCCCAGCTTAGACAGATCATAGATTAACTCAGTGCGGGTCACGGGAACCGGCGACACCTGTGCCAATAGTCTCGATTTCCGAAGCTTACGCTCTGCCCCCTCAGGACACGACCCCCACTAAAGAACCGAACCGAGCTCTGTCCTGTCAGGCCTTACTTACCGCTTTCTCCCCCCACACCGATTTTGCGTCTCGCCAAGGACAGTCTTTGCACACTTTGGAGTGCTTAGAGTACAAACCCCCTCCCCTTTGTTAATCTTCCCAACCCTTCCTAGGTCTCCTGTTTCCTCCTTTTCCTCCCTTTAAGGACCGGCAACTGACTTATATCAAGCGCGCGTGGGTTTTTCCGTCAAACGAGAAGCCCCTCTTTTTCGCCCTCCCCCGACTTCTTACAGCCTTATTATCCCCCCCCCCCCCCCCCCCCCCCCCGAGGCCCCACTGATAGTTTTTACCCAGCAATGAGGCAAATTTGATCACTTTTCTGTTCCCGAAGGATAACCCTCCTTTAGGCTGATCCATTTTTTCTGGCGTGAGGAGTTACCCCCAAAGGGGCTTACGGTTTCACCACTTTTTGATTTCTCAGTCACCACCCCCCCTTTAATAGACCTTTTAATTTGATTTTTTTTCTTCTAACCCTGGACAGGACAGCCTAAACGATCACCCTACGGGAGACCGGGAAGAGCCGACCTGGAGCGGCCCTGTTGATCTGTCTGCCCGGACAGTGAGTTGAAGCATGTTTCTAATCAGGGGGTTTTCTATGACCGCGAGATCAGAAGTTTTTTCTTTCCGTTTTTCCGTCACAATAATTTTTGCTCACGAGCAGTGCGCGGTGCACCCTCACGGTCTTGAGAGAAGACCGCAGGTGGTCTGCTTGAGGGGGTAGTAACCTCGACCACGCTTTTTAAGGTAGGAACGCTCCCCAGCGGCGTGGACATTCCCACCTGGTCTGGACATTCAAGGGTCACGTACCGCACCTTTACTTCCAGTTCAGAGGGAAAGCCCCCTTTCCACCCCGTTTTTTCCCCCCCGTCCTTCATCCCCTTCCCTGCCCCTCTTCAAAAGAGTTTTTGAGTCCGCCCCCCTGATGGCTCCCGCTCGGTGATCAGTGTAGCTCTTTAGGCGTCCCACACTTTCTTAAGTTTTTATCCGAATCCCGAAGCCCCGTTCTCAGTATCCCCCAAGTTTCTCCCCAGTCTCATTTACCATCCCAAAGATGCCCAGTGCTATTAGAATCGATAAAGCGAAGATTTCGCGACAATCCTTGTACTAAACGGCAGGAGCTCACTCCTTTTGTCAGCCCTTCCTCCGGTCTCTTTTGCGGCGAATTCTGACTATAATCTATATGGGAAGACATCCGTTGTCTTGTGTGCATTGATATGATAGATTAACCATTATGAAGCCTACTGATAATGCCAGGCCTGCGGGACTGAATTGAGAAGCCCCTAACTTTTGTAGAACCAACATGCCCTTTTCCAGATCCCTTTTCCCATAGAATGCTCTGACTAAGATCGTTCTCGCCATTAAGCTGGGTTTTTTCTTCAATTCTTGCGGTTGACCTGTTACGCGGTTTTCCTAGTGCCCCTTGGACTTATGTAATTCTTGTCTATCCTATTTCACCACCCCCCTCAAGTGCCCTTAATCCCCATGATATGGCCTGTGAATAGTTGCAGTCCCACGAGCGCCATACGAGGACTCCCAGCTATTTTTTGCATTTCTGCATTCAGGTCCCTGACGTTCCCTGTAGACCCTGGACCTAGTCGTTTCTACGGCATGGCACGCCCGGTGTGCTCACCAAGGGTTCCGTGAAAGCAGTCTTTCTTTTCCGTAAGCCCGTAAACAGTTCGGGTCTACAGGGTTTTTCCCGACAGCCAAGCAAGAAGCGACGAACTTCCGGCCCGAGCGCCACTTATCCTGGCTTATTTGAAACTAACTGTTTTTGCTAAATTCTGGTACGGGACATATCACTGGCACTGAAGTCCTAATTCAGATCGGCTTCCCCACAGCAGTTCTCGAAGACCATTTGGGTCTGAACGACCTATTGCGTAGATCACCCTTTTTCGGCCGGTCATTCGCGCCATTGGTCGCACGGTGCCCTTAGTGTATCGTCCGCCTCCACTAATAAATTTCTCGTGTTTTTATCGTAACATCAAAAGTGGGAACATGTTTTCGAGGACCACGCACCCTTTGGCAAGCAACCCCTTGGCGCCATTCGACCCCGTACCCAGAACCAATAAAGTTTCCGCCTTTCTTAGTCCACGAGCTTTCCCCTTATAGACAAGGTGTCCGGCATTCGTCCGTTCGCCCACAAACCCCCACCCCCCATCGGCCGTGTCCTTTCCTTTTGCCCCCAACCTGGTAACGCATTCTGCGCTCTCTTATTTAATGTTCGGGCCAGGGCCGAAACTCCGGCACCCCCTCAAGAGTTATTCTTATTTGCTTACAGAGCTCAATAGTTTTCATATCCAAAGCTAAAGTGGCCCCGCCGCAACCCCCCCCCCCCACCCCCCCCCCCCCCCCACAAACCTTGCCGGGCGAAACCGCAACACGTGTGGAAATCATTTTTTTCGCCTTGCCACCTCCTAGCTATCATCTTTTGTTTGCCGTGTCAGACGCTTACGAGTCCGGTCCCTCCGGAGGGCCGTCCAATTCAGGTACCAGCTCCCCCCGGACTAAGGACGGTGCGCATAGAGCCTAGATTCAATGTTGCAGGCACACCGGTCAAAGGGCTCCGAATTCCTGCGTAAGTCAGAGGGAAAAATTGCCCCGCCGTCTCGTCAATTGACAAAGCACTGAAAAAGGCCCGGACCCGTATAACCTTCTTCGATTTTTGCGCCTGTTCCCTTTTCGCGTGGATACTGAAAAAGGCCCACCAGAGGGGCCCCTTGCCTGCCCTACCCTTTCTTAGAATCTAAGGAAGTCTCTCAGCGACCACCGAGGGCCTGAAGGGCTTCGAGCCCCGACCCCGCGAACCTCGCTAGCCACAGGTCCAATTTCCACCATGACGGCCGTCTCCATTCAGATGGATCGTCGACCTTACTTTTCAGCCCAACCCTTCGAACCGAACTTCAGACTCCGATGAGCCACGTCTTTTCTGGCCTCGGTACGCTACTTGAAAATCGTTCCCGCATTCGACGTTCCTTCGACTGTCCACTGTTTCCAGCCCCACGGAATGCCGTTCACTTGCCGGCACAGTCACCCGATTATTCGGGTTCTTCATCGCGGCGCGTGGACTCTTTGGCCATGACCGACAAATCGACATGTGAGCACCGGTTTCGTTTTGCAGCCCCCCCCATAGACAATCATATCGATCAGGCTCCGATTACACTGATCGCTTTTCTCTTCCCGAACCTTTTACTATGAATCTTTCTATGGCAGGCCGGGGAATACCTGTCACGCACATGGTTCTAAAAACGCGCCGCCCCAGGCAGTCTCTGTGCCGAACAACCGAGAATCGCGTCCCAAGGGCATTTCGTCTGACTGAATTAAAATTAAAAAGCCTGTGCGTCCTTGAAGGTACTAGAGGGACCTAATGGCTCTCTCAGAGTCCTCAAAATGTAATGGAGTCTGAGCGGGGGAAAATGAGGAAAGGCAAAGTTGCAGTTCCCTGTCCGGCGATTGCATACGCACAAACCCCCAGCAGGCGGCTTGACGACAAAATCAGACCCGTCCCGAAAGTCATTCCGGCCGCTTCCACCAATCGATGTTTCTTGTCGGAGGGTTCGTTTTGGTTCTTTATATCTTATAATTTGCTGCGTTTTGGCCCCCCCTTTTTTTCTCACCTTGGGAATTCCCCCCGCCCAATAAAGGTCTCTTCCTCCCACGAAATCCTGTTAGAAGAGTTACGTACTTACCCAACATTCGGTAGAAGAATCACTTGGTTTTCCTCCACAGTTAGTTCCGGTGAAGTGAATCCAAACCCTCGCACAATATCCCCCCCCACGAGCCCTAGATAAGCCGGCAACGATACTCATCCTTCACTCTTCAACCGTAACTGTTATACCCGGCCGAACTTACTTTCCTTCTCTATAAAGAGAGACAGAAAGCGTCGCCCGATGCCCTCTTCGCACAGCTACAGAAGGTCAATCCACCCTGGACCCCTCTGAATATAAGGTGTCTTCTTGTGTTGGTTCCTGCCCGTGTACCCTCCACAGGTTGCATTTTGACATGAGCTACCTACTGGTCCCCCCAGCCGATCTAGACGAGTGTTTTTGCTAGTTTCGATCCGTTCCGACCGCAAGTCCAAGCTCCAGACAAGTCCCCCCCCCCCCTCTCTCGGCAAGCTCGCAAAAAGAGAAACCCCACTCGTTTTCGCGTTGACAGCCGAGTCTTTTTAACAGTGACCACCCCTTTCCGGAAAGAGGAAACGCGACACTCTCCCTCTTCGTCCCCCCAACGAACAGATTTCCCGCGCCCTTTCCCCCCCTGACCGTGGACATTTACCTACGCAACGTTTCCCCGATTTCCGACTGTGCCCCTTCGTTTGTCTCGCGAAAGTCCTTGGTGTTGGGTTTTGGCACCGGATCCGGCCAAAAACCCGTTTGTCCCTCACCTTCGGTTTCAAGCAGCAAGGCCGCCAACGTGCTCTACCCATTCCCCCCAATGTCCTCTTCCGCACCCACTTACGTCGCCATTTTTCCACATAAGCCGGTTGTTCGAGAGATGAATCTCCGTACCTTTTCGGCAGCTGACCTTGAAATGTCCTCCCAACACGTTTGGCGCCTGTTGCTTTCTTTCCCCCCCCAGCAGGCTTATTGCCCCGTCCCTTTTTTTTTCGGCCTCCCCGGTTCCCGGTCTGTGTTCTTCTCGCCCCCTCAATCTTTGGAATGACACTGATCGGCGCGCCTTTTGCGGCTTCCCAAAACTTACCGTCTTTGTTATGCCCAACTTTTTGGCGGCTATGTGAAGTTGTTCTCGTGTATCTTTTGCCCTTTGCAGACATTTTTTTTGGTCTGTTTCCCTCGCCTCCATCTCCCACAAAGCTTTTATGTCTTGCCTTTTGGGGAGCTTGGCGGCTCCTACTTAGAGTTCTTTCGGTTTCGTACTCTCTCTCCATGCGCACGACACGTGAACGTAGAGAATGGCGGTTCCAACAGACGTGCATATAGCACTTGATCCTCGCATTCACTGTCTAAAAATAATCACATTGATCGCTATTCCGGTTTTTTTCTAGCTGGATGAGACGTCCTTGACTCCCCAGTTGCTTGGCTTTCCCTTTTCTTGGGTTATCGTCTTCCTTCCCTTTGGAAGACGATTACTAGATCTTTTTGATGATCTTTACGTCCGAGCTCCCTATGGGTTCTTGTTTTTCCCTTCCCCCCCGAAAGGAAGTCTAAAGGGCAGGATATGTTTGCTATGGTTTTGGCTATACCAGACTTTTTTATGTTTTCCCGTGTCGTGAAGGAAAACTTGTTTTTCCGGTTGAAAAAGGATAATCCTCGTACTTCCCCCCAACCACCGCTTTAGGTTTTCGTCGGGTGTCAACAGGCCTTCTACTTCATTTACAGGTTCCCTATTACTCCTCGCTGTGTCTTTGTTTTTTTTTCGATATGGCCCCGGCTATTTTGGACTTTTTCTCGGTGGGAACACTCGCTCCCTTCCTTTCTGTACGATGTTTTTGAGTGACGAGCGTCGCTTGTCCCGGTCCTTTCTCCCGCCGTTTTGTCCCTTTCCCCAGACCTTCTCCTGGACCCGGATTGGACCTCTTTCTGAACGTTGCCTGGGAGAGCCTTGTCTACAATGATTCAGGACATTGTGTACCGCCCTCCCCTGAAGCTATAGTCGGGTAGGGCTATCAGTTTTCTATTGTT